>OBLW0100003848.1_pt1 | contig 11584 bp, 8 predicted proteins | sample 1520161 | NCBI WGS metagenome assembly OBLW01 (sample SAMEA3539309, study PRJEB22396) | soil metagenome | biome: tundra; feature: field; material: soil | place: USA | collected 2010-05 | depth 0.15 m
TGCTGCACGTTACCGACATGTCCTACGGCCGCATCACGCATCCTTCGGAGATGCTGCAGGTGGGCCAGGACGTCACGGTCAAGATTCTCAAGTTCGACCGCGCCAAGGAGCGCGTCTCGCTCGGCATCAAGCAACTGGAGCCGGACCCCTGGGACACGGTGCTGGAGCGCTACCCGGTGGACAGCCGCGTCATCGGCCGCGTGGTCAACGTCACCGATTATGGCGCGTTCGTGGAACTCGAAGGCGGCGTGGAAGGCCTCATCCACATCAGCGAGATGACCTGGTCGCGGCGCATGAAACACCCCTCCAAGGTGGTCAGGGCCGGCGATCAGGTGGAAGCCGTGGTTCTGGAGGTGCATTCCAGGGACCGCCGCATCTCCCTCGGCCTCAAACAGCTCGAACCCAACCCCTGGACCACCATCGACAGCCGCTACAGCGTGGGCAGCGTGGTAGAGGGGCGCGTGCGCAATATGACCGATTTCGGCGCCTTCATCGAAATCGAGGAAGGCATCGACGGCCTGGTGCACGTGAGCGATCTCTCCTGGACGAAGCGCGTCAAGCATCCCAGTGAAATCCTCAAGAAAGGCATGATTGTGCAGGCGGTGATTCTGAATATCGATTCCGCCTCGCACCGCCTTTCCCTGGGCATCAAACAGTTGCAGCCCGACGCCTGGGAGAGCTACTTCCAAAACCATCAGGTGGGCGACACGGTGCATGGCCGCGTCTGCCGTCTGGCCAGTTTCGGAGCCTTTGTGGAGCTTGCCGAAGGGGTGGAGGGCCTGTGCCACTTCTCCGAAGTGCCGGGCTTTACGGGACGCCGCGGGGTGGAGGAGCCGCCCATTCACGTCGGCGAGGAACACGATTACAAAATCATCAAGATGAGCGAAGCGGAAAAGAAGATCGGGCTCAGTCTGCGCGCCGTGAACGACGACGAGGAAAAGAACCGCCTGGAAGACTACCAGCGCCAGGCCGCCGCGGCCACCAGCACCATCGAGGAAGTCCTGAGTTTGAAGGATCGCGGCCACGAATAGGTTGCAAATCTTTTAAATTCAGGAGATACTGCGATTTCATGCCAGTTTTTCACTCCAGGAGAATGCGATGACGAAGGCCGATCTGATTGAAGAAGTCTCCCGTGTGGTCGAGATGACCCGGAAGGAATCCGAAGTCATCGTGGAGGCCATTTTCGACAGCATCGTACGTTCCCTCCGGTCCAACGATAAGATCGAAATCCGCGGATTCGGCAGTTTCCGCACGCGCCAACGCCAGCCCCGCATTGGCCGTAACCCGAAGACCGGCGCACGGGTCGAAGTCCCCGCCAAGAAGATCCCGTATTTCAAGCCGAGCAAGGAATTAAAGGACGTGGTCAATAGCTCCGGCGCCCCGGTCCCGGCGCCCGCGCTGGCCCCGGCGACGCCCGAGCAGGTTCCCAACCCATAACGTGGATTATCTCTGGACCCCATGGCGTTATCAATACGTAACTGAGGGGGCTCGCCCCTTGGGATGCGTCTTTTGCGCCGCCGCCGGCGGTTCCGACGACCGCGAGTACCTGATTGTCCACCGGGCGGCACACAATTTCATCATCCTCAATCGCTTTCCCTACACCAATGGCCACGTCATGGTGGTGCCGTTCCAGCACGTCTCCAGCCTGCAGGATTTGGAGGAGGCGGCGCTGGTGGAGATGATGAGGCTGGCGCGCGAGTGCGAAAAGCACCTGCGTGCCACCTACCGGCCGGATGGCCTGAACATCGGCATGAACCTCGGCCGAAGCGCGGGCGCGGGCATCGCCGACCACATCCACATGCACATTCTTCCGCGCTGGATCAGCGATAGCAACTTCATGTCGGTGATCGGCGAGACGCGGGTGCTGCCCGAGGATCTGCCGGTGACGTGGAAAAAACTGAAGAACGTGGACTGGGCGGGCTGAGCCCCGGCCGCTCCCGTTCATCGCCGGCTAATTCCTTCCTAGAACCCGAACCGCAACTGCACGTCCACCTTGCGATTGTACGTCGCGCCACCACCCCCGCCCATCGGCCCGAACCCGCCGCCCAGGCTCCGGTACTGTCCGAAGAACGGCGAGCTCAGATCGCCGCTCGGTGTGCCCCAGTTCACGTGATTCAGCGCGTTCGACGCGTTGAGGCTCAGCGTGATCGTGTACCGCCGGCTGGCCGCCTGAGATGCGCCCGATGCGCCCATCATGCCCGGAGGCGGCGCCGTCATCATCCCGCCGCCCGGAGGCGGTCCGCCGCCGCCGCGCATCCCGCCGCCGCCCGGGGGGCCGCCGCCGCCCGGACCGCCCATCATCATGCCACCCATGCCGCCGGCCGCCGCTTCACCATGGCCGCCGAGCGTCCACGTCCGAGCCGCCCGCATCGACAGGTTGAACGACCCCGGACCGCGCGCGTAATTCCGGCCGATGCTCGTCCCCGGCGCCGGATTCAGATTGAAGCAGCCGAAGCTCGCCGCGTAATAATAATTGCTCCCCGTGCACTGCCCCGCCCCCAGCGCCACAATCGACGGACGCTCCGCCGTAATGCTGTCGCCGTTGGTGTCGCGCCCCGTCGTGATGTTGTACGGCGCCCCGCTGGAAACCATGATGAACGGGCTCACCGAGATCTTCCACGGCAGCGGCAGGCTGGTGCCCACCACCATGCGATGCCGCACGTCGGCGAAGCTCGACGGCCCCCACTCCGCCCGCACATTATAAGGATCCGCCGGCTGCCCCTCCGCGTCCGACTTCCCGTAGGAGAGCGCGTAGAACCCAAACAGAAACAGCTTCTTGTAATTGACGCTCGGCGACACCTGAATCTGGTTGGTGCGGCTGAAGCCGGTGGACTCCGTCAGATAACGCAACTGCGAATCGCCGTACGGGAACAGTCCGCCGATGGGCGCGTTGATGTCGCGCGAGCGCGAGAGGTTGGTCCCACGCCCGTTCAGATAAGTCGCGCTGATCTTCACGCTCCTGGTCACCTGACGGTCCAGCCCGATGCTGCTCTGGTAGGTGCGCGCCGCTTTCATCCCGCTGTCTACATATTGCAGACTCTGCGGCTGCTTACCCGCGGCCAGCGTGGCCAACGAGGGAATCGCCGGATAGAACGAGGGGTTGATGATGAAGTACGATTGCTGCGTCACGCCGTTGTACCGCTCCGCGTTCAGCGTGGTGTTTTCGCTCACCCGGTCGAAGAAGGTCCCAAAGCCGGCGCGCAGCACCGTCTTGGCCGCCGTGCTGCCCTTGGCGTCGAGCCCCCACGCCAACGAGATGCGTGGCGATAGATCCCCATGGTCGCTGATGTTGTTCTGCGTCTCGTACCGCAACCCGTAGCTGAAGGTCAGGTTCGAACGCGCCCGCCAGTCGTCGTTCACATATAGCCCGGCGTCGAACTGGCTCACCGAGGTCGTCGGCGTGCCCGCGCTCAGGCTGAATTGCGATGCGCCGCCGCCCAGCAGCCGGATCTGCGCGTCCGTCATTCCCGCTTTCTGGAAAATCAGCGTCCGCCGGTAGACTTCCAGCGCCGTGAGATCCGTCGCTGTTCCGGCAACCGGCTGATTGTTGGCGTCCAGCACAGGGCCGAACCCGCCCAGGAAGCTGTACGTGCCCCCGAAATTGTTGACGCTCGTCGAATCCGTGTAGCCCTGCCGCGCGCGGCCCCCCCACTTGATGGTGTGCGTCCTGCGCGTGTAGGTGGAGTTATTGGAAAACTCCAGCCGGTCCGAGAGCGTCCCCGAATTGCCCACCTGCGCGCCGCCGCCGTTGAACGCGCCGGCCACGTTGATCGCCGGAATCGTGTTGTCGCCGGTGCTCTGGGAATTGCTGCGCATGAACTGGAAGCGCGTCTCGTTGATGAAGCGCGGGCTCACAATCGCCGTCTCGGTGACCTGCAGCGTGTTCTCGGTATTGACCTGGTCGTAAGCTTTCGACGGCAGGCTGAAACTTCCAATTCCCTGCTTGTCAAAACTCATGCGGTTGTACTGGTAGCGGGCCACCAGAGTATTGTTGGCGTTGATCGCGTAGTCCAGGCGCGGGCTGATGCCCGTCGAACTCTGCGGCGTGAGCACGCTCTGATTCACGCTGAGCGGCGCAAAATTGGCATCCAGCGTGGTGGCCAGGATGAACGCGTCTTCCTGCGTGGCGCGCCTCTGCGCATCCAGCCCGAAGCTCGCCTTGCCCTTCTTGATGGGACCCGTCAAATTCACGCCGAAGAAATCCTGCCGGTACGGCGGCCGTTGCGAGCTCGTCAGCAGCGGACTGCGCGAGTTCAGCGCTTCCTTGTTGTACTGCCCGAACCCCTGCCCGTGCAGCGTGTCGGTCCCCGGCTTGGTCAGAATCTCGATGCGCCCGAACCCGGGCCGCTCGTACTCCGGCGAAAATGGGTTGGAGTTGATGCGCACTTCCCGGATCGACGATTTGTTGGGCAGGTTGCCGCCGGTAAAGCCATCGATATAGATCTGTCCGCCGTTGGGACCGGCGCCGGGGCCGGCCATCGCCTGCAACTGCTGCGACAACTCGTCCGGATCGTCGGAGAGCGCCGCCAGTTCCTTCTCACGCAGCACCAGCGCGCTCCCGTTCGATGCCGGGTCCGCCGAGATACCGTTCGCTTCATCGTCCACGTTCAGTACCTGCGTGTCCGCTTGAATCGTCAATTGTGCGTCAAGCACCAAAGGCCCGCTGATGTCGAAATCCTGTTTCCCGGCCACCGAGAATCCCTTGGCAATCACGCGCACGGTGTACTTGCCGGCATTCAACGCCGGAAATGCGTACTGCCCGTCATCTCCGGTGGTCTTGCGCTGTTCGCCCCCCGGACCGCGAAGTTGCACCAGAGCGCCCGGAACCAGCGCACCCGATGGGTCGGTGACGGTGCCTCGCAGGGCGGGTCCATTGGCAGTTTGCGCTGTGCCGGCCGGAGCCAGAGTCCACAGGCAAAGTAAGAGTGCACAGATAGAGTAAGTCAGTTTCATGTTCGTCTTAGTTCGTAGTTAACCCTTGAATAAGTGCCCGGACAGGCAACGTCTCTAATCAGAGCCGCGACCGTAAGGGAGCGTTCGCGTTCGCCTGCCCACGCCCGCCTACGGCATGATTCCGCCGAGGCCCATGCCCCCTAATGCGTCCATGCCGCCGCCCATCATCCCCCCGCCCATCCCGCCCATGCCCCCCGCGCCCGGAATCCCGGAGCCGCGCCCGCCGCCGGATTGCGCGGCGATCATTTGCAGAATGCCGTCCGCGTTGGCCAACATCACGATGGCCGTAACCTCATTGCTCTTTGCGCCTTTGGTGCTGGAGACCACGATGGTCTCACCCGCCTTCAGATCCTCCAGCTTCGAAACCGGCATGCGCTCCAGCATCGCGTTGATATCCATCGCAGGCATGCCGCCACGGCCCATACCGCCCGGAGGCCCGCCCGCGGGCATCCCGCCGCGCGCCGCGCCGCCCATTCCCGGCGGAGGCCCACCGCCAAACGCACCCGCCGGAGCCGCCCCGCCTCCCGGCGTTCCGCCGCGCCCCATGCCGCCCATCATCATGGCAGCCATATCGGGCATCTTCTTGATCTGCGAATCCGCCGTCATGCGGATCACCAGGGGCTTATTATTCGCCAGGTCTTTGATCGTGATTTCCCGCGTCTGGGGATTCACCGCCGTGATGGTGCCTGCCTTGGTGACGAACGTGCCGAACACCACGTCCTCCGCCGTCACCGTCAGCCCGTCCTGGCTCTTCACGCCGCGCGCGCGCACCTGGTCGCCCACGCCGATCTCGGCGAGCTTGCTGTTCCTGGCATCGGCGAACTTCACCGAATCCGGCGCGTAACGTTTGAATGACGTCTTCTCCGTCACCGTCACCACCGCCTGGCTCTCCCCGCTCAGCGTGCGAATCTTCAGCGTCACTTCATTGCCGCTTTTCGCCGCCACCATGCCGGATACGCCGCGCCGCGACCAATCCATGCGGTCCGCTTCGTTTTTTTTCGCAATGTCCGTGATGGACATCACCACGATGCGCCGCAGATTGCCGGTGCCGGGTTCCGGCGTTGCCAGCACGCGGTCGCCCAGCGCCACATCCGTTACCTTGATCGGCTCCGCCTTCTTCAGGTCGGTCACGCCCGGCGCCACTTTCTGCGCGATCGTGTCCGCCGTAACCTTCATCGCCACCGGCGCTCCATTGTCCGGCTGGATCTCGATCTCCGCCGTGTCCGCCTTAAATAGGCTGACCGTTCCCACTACGCTTTTGGCGGGCGGCGTCTGCGCCGGAGCCATCGAGCTCCACCAAACTACTGCCGCGCACGCCGCCATGCAAATCTGCTTCATCATATTCAGTAAACGACAAAGTCGCCGGAAACCATCATTAAGTTTTGTAAAACGCCCCGTCACGGCGCCGTGTTTGCGTTACAAATAGAACAGTAACTGTGACGCCACACGAGCCCAGTCCCTCGCCGAAGTCCATCCTTCTCATTGAGGACGATACCGAGCTCACCTCGTTAATGACCGATTATTTCGGCCAGCACGGCTTCACGGTGGAGGCGGTCCACGATGGACGCACCGGCCTCGCCCGCGCGCTCGAAGGCGCATTCGACCTGATCATCCTGGATGTGATGCTCCCCGTGCTGGATGGATTTGAATTATTACGCCAGCTCCGCAAGCGCATCGCCACGCCCGTCATCATGCTCACCGCCCGCACCAGCCAGAGCGACCGCATCGCGGGCCTCAACTCCGGCGCCGACGACTATCTCCCCAAACCCTTCGGCCCCGAGGAACTCCTCGCCCGCATCCGCGCCGTGTTGCGCCGGACCGGGCACACCGGGACCGCTCCGCCACAGATTGTCGAAGCCGGCGACATCCGCCTCAACCGCGCCACCCGCGAGGTCTGGCGCCACAACGAACTCGTCGAAATCACCTCCATCGAGTTCGACATCCTGGAGATCCTGGCCCGCTCCGCCGGCCGCGTGGTCACCCGCGACGAGCTCACCGCCGCACTCTACCAGCGTCGCGCCACGCCATACGAACGCTCGCTCGACGTGCACATCAGCCACCTGCGCAAGAAGCTCGAACGCGAGGAACGATCGCTCATTCGCACCATCCGCGGGGTGGGATACCAGTTCGCGCCATGAAGGTCTACACTAAAATTCTCTTGTGGAGCTTCGGCACGCTGGTGCTCTCGCTGGTGGCCTTTATCGGCGTCTCCATGTATGTCTCCATGCGCAATATGGAGCACGGCAATTTCGTTCCGCGCTTCCATGTCCTGCTCATGGAAGAAGCCATTGAAGCCTGGCAAACCGGCGGCCCGCCCGCGCTCGCCGCGCACATGCAGCGCGTGACCCGCCGGCTGTCGGGAAAGCACTACCTCACCGACGCCGCTGGTCTTGACCTGGCAACCGGCGAAGACCGCTCCAAATTGCTCGCCATGGCGCGCCCCGACACCGGCCCGCCGAAACGTTTCGAGAACCGCCAGGTGGTCATGTACCGGTCCGCCGACGGCAGGTACCGCTTCCTTGTGGTCTTCGAAAACTATTTCGACCTCACCCCATATCTGCCCTACTACCTCTTGATCCTCGCCGCCATCGCCCTACTCTGCTGGATCCTCGCCACCAATCTCGCCTCTCCCTTGCGCTCTCTCGCCCAAGTGGTCGACCGCTTCGGCGCCGGCGATCTCTCGGTGCGCGTCAACTCCTCACGCAAGGATGAAATCGGCGAAGTCGGCCGCGCCTTCGACCGCATGGCCGAGCGCATTTCCACCCTCCTCACCGCTGAGCGCCGCCTGTTGCAGGACATCTCCCACGAACTCCGCTCCCCGCTGGCGCGTCTCAGTTTCGCCGCCGAACTCGCCCGCACCGCCGAAGACCGCGACGCCGCCGTCACGCGCATGAAGAAAGAAATCGCCCGCCTCACCGGCCTCGTCGGTGGCCTCATCCAAGTCACCCGCGCCGAAGGCGACCCCGCCGCCAACTCTAGCGAAAGCCTCCGCCTCGACCAACTCCTCGGCGAAGTGGTGGACGATTGCGAGGTCGAAGCCGACGCCCGCGGCTGTCGGATTGCCTGGGCCGCCACGTGCGAACTCACCATGCGCGGCGACCGCGAGGTGCTCCGCCGCGCCATCGAAAACGTAGTGCGCAACGCCATCCGCTACACGCCAGCGGGCACCAGCGTCGATGTCTCTCTCGACGCCACCATTGGCGCCGCGCGCATCGGCGTGCGCGATTACGGCCCCGGCGTGCCCGCCGAAGCCCTCCCCAAAATCTTCCAGCCCTTCTTCCGCGTCGACGATTCGCGCCACACCGCCACCGGCGGCGTCGGCCTCGGCCTGGCCATCGCCTCGCGCGCCATCGGCCTCCACCACGGCAAACTCTGGGCTGAAAACACTACCCCCGGCCTAAAGGTCTGGATCGAACTCCCCCTGGCAGGGTAGCCCGTCATTCTCCCACCCGGCGGCGCTCTCATACGATTTAATTCGTTGACATACGATTTATTTCGTTGTACGTTTATTTCACATGCACTCTCCGCATCGCAAGCTTCCGCCGCTACCACTCCCCACCGACGCCGAACTCGACATCCTCGCCGTCCTCTGGCGGCTGGGACCGGCAACCGTGCGGGAAGTCCATGACGGCCTCGGCAAGGACAACGGATACACGACCACGCTGAAGCAAATGCAATTGATGAACGAAAAGGGGCTGCTCGCGCGCAGCGAACGCTTCCGGTCGCACGTCTACCAGGCCGGCGTTCCCCAAGAGCAAACGCAGCGGCAGATCGCGGGCGACCTGCTGAAGCGGGCGTTCAACGGTTCGGCCGGAAGCCTGATGATGGGCGCTCTTTCGGCACAGCCGGTTTCGCGCCAGGAATTGGCCGAGATCCGCGGAATGCTGGACACATTCGAGAAAAAGAAAGGACGATCCCGATGAACGCAATCCAGATCCTCTCCTCCCAGCCTTGGGCAGAACGCCTCGGTTGGGCCCTCATTCACTTCCTCTGGCAGGGCCTATCGATCGCGGCTTTATATGCCGGCGTACGCCGGGGTTTAGCACGCACTTCGAGCCCGAACACCCGATATTTGCTCGCCAGCGCGGCACTCGCCGCCATGATGGCCGCTCCGCTCGTCACGTGGAGCCTGATGCGGCCATCCGGCGCGATAGCGGACGCCGCCTATCAAATCCGCAGTGTTCCGCCGGCCGTTCCCACGGTCACCGCGGCCACCTCATCCGCCTCCGTCCGTATGACCGCCTCCAGCCTGCGGCCGGGACAGTTCTTACCGTGGGTCGTAGTGGTCTGGCTCACCGGCGCGATGGCGTTCTGGGTGCGTCTGGTGGGTGGCTGGGTAGCCGCCGCGCGCATGCGGAGCGTGCTGGTCAGGCCGGCGCCGCCCGAATGGCAGCAAGTCCTCGGCCGGCTCGCCGCCCGGGTTGGCCTCTGTCGTCCGGTCCGGCTGCTGGTCTCCGCCCTGGTGCAGGTGCCTACCGTCGTAGGTTGGCTGCGGCCCGTGGTGCTGGTGCCGGTGGGAGCGCTCAGCGGTCTGCCTCCCGAGCACCTGGAAGCGCTGCTGGCACACGAACTGGCGCACATCCGGCGTCACGACTATCTGGTCAACATCCTGCAGAGCGTTGCCGAGGCGCTGCTGTTCTACCACCCCGCGGTCTGGTGGGTGTCGGGGCACCTTCGCTTCGAGCGCGAGCTGTGCTGCGACGATGTGGCCGTGTCCGTCACTGGCGACGCGCTCACGTATGCGCGCGCGCTGGCGGAGTGGGAATCGTGCCGTCCGGATCGCCTCCAGGCCGCCCTCGCCGTCAATGGCGGATCGCTGGCCGGCCGGATCGCAAGGTTGCTCGGCCACTCCCGGCCGCCCGCCCACACCGGGCTGGGATCGGGAGTCGTCGCGGTAGCGATTCTACTGGTCATCGCGGCGTACGGGGTGTTTGGCCAGTCCGCGCAGCCACCCGCGTTTCAAGTGGCGTCGATCAAGCGAAATACCGACACAGCCTTCCGCGGCATGGGCGTTCGCGCGCAACCCGGCGGCCGGCTGACTACCCAGAACGCTCCGCTGATGATGCTCATCCAGAACGCGTATGCCGTTCAGGCTTTTCAGGTGGTGGGCGGTCCAGCCTGGATCAATTCCGAAGGCTACGATATCGAAGCCAAGCCGGAAGGCAATGCCGACCGGCAGCAGATGTGGCTCATGCTGCAAACGCTTCTGGCCGACCGGTTCAAGCTGGCGCTCCATCGCGACACGAAAGAACTCCCGGTCTACGCGCTGAGCGTGACCAAGGGCGGCCTCAAACAGCCGCCGCCGAAGGAAGGAGGCTGCGCTACTTTCGCGCCGGACGCGCCGCCGCCCGCGCCCGGGGCAGGTATTCCCTGCGGCAAAATTCGAGTGATGGGGTTGCCGTCGGGCGTACGGATGGAAGGAAGCAAGGTCCCCATGGCGGAGCTCATCAGAACACTGGCAATGGTCCTGGGCCGGCCGGTTCTGGATAAGACCGAGTTCACCACCGAATTCGAGGTGCGTCTGGATTTCACCCCGGACGAGACCACCGCGGGATTGCCGGGCGCCGGCGGACCGGGCGATCCGGGCGGCCCGCCGCCTTCGACCGACCCCAGCCGCCCTTCAATCTCCGCCGCCCTACAGGAGCAGCTCGGGCTGAAACTCGCGCCGGCCAAGGGCCCGGTCGAGGTTCTCGTGATCGATCGTGTGGAGAGACCTACCGCGAATTAACGGACGTGGCGCAGGCACTCCTGCCCAATGCCACTTAGTTTTGCCAAAACAGCGAATCCCGCGGAGGTTGTGGGGCAGGTTGGCAACCGGTTGGCAACCTGCGGCGGGTTGGTAACCCGCATCCTGCCGGCGCTTTCGCCTGCCGCGTCCCCACTCATGCGTACGCTCTACTCCCCGGTCACGACTTTCCAGCTTTTGCCCGGATTGAAGTGCGTCGTCTGGCGAGCCAGAACGCCCGTAGCAGGGCCCAAATCCTTTTCGTAGACCTTGCCCCGATGGTTGACCACGAACGTCTGGATGCCGGAGACTCCGTATTCGGCGGGATAGGCAACCAGCGCGAAGCCGCCGATCATTCTATCTTTGACCACGTAATCCATGGCGCCGCCCTCGGCGTCGGGACCCTGGGCCTTCAGGATACGGAAGTAGTAGCCGTGGTAGGGCGCCGGCTTCTTGCCTTCGGCCAGCATGGCGGCCGAAGCGTCGGCAAATGCCTTAGGGACCAGGTTATCGGGCTCGCCTTCCCAATAGAGTCCGTCCTTCTTGCCGGGCGAACTGAGGATCTTCTGGGCATACTGCAAGGTGCCACTGGTGGTGCGGTCGCGCGAGGCATACTCCATCTGGGCTTCCACATAAGCGCGGCAGACCTCCATCGCGGTGAGTTCGTTGCGGCCCACCCGGCGCGCCAGAACTTCCACGCGCCCCACCGCGGAATGGAAGCGCCACTGGCCTTTTTCCAGAATGATCGGCACCGGCAAGGGCCAGGCGTCGGGCCCCACGATCAGCGTGGCGCGGTCCTTATCCTCATCCAGTTCCACCTCCATCTTCTGGTGGGCCAGTGCGGCGAACTGCTCGCGGCTTTCTTTATCGGCCGCGGCATCGCCGGACTGCACGATGTCTTTGCCC
>OBLW0100003849.1_pt1 | contig 11582 bp, 11 predicted proteins | sample 1520161 | NCBI WGS metagenome assembly OBLW01 (sample SAMEA3539309, study PRJEB22396) | soil metagenome | biome: tundra; feature: field; material: soil | place: USA | collected 2010-05 | depth 0.15 m
CAAGGCGCCTATGCCGTCTTTTCGTTCAAAATGCTCCCCGCATGAGGTTTGGGCGTTGGTGAATTATGTTCGCAGCCTGGCGCCACGCGACGCGGAAGGCAGTGCAGTTAAGTCTCGAGCGTGGACAGCTTCAGCCCGGGCTGACCGCTGGAAGAATCCCGTCGCGACGAACGAAAACGTCATGGCGGAGGGGAAAGCGCTCTACCAGCAGGAATGTCTCACCTGCCATGGCCCCGCAGGCAAAGGAAATGGTCGCGAGGCACGGAACCTTAACGTCCGTCCTGCAGATCTCTCTGACCCGAACCTGTGGCAACAGACTGATGGAGCGCTCTGCTGGAAAATCAGCGAAGGCAAAGGGGAGATGCCCGCTTTTCGTATGCGGTTCTCCAGGCGTGAGGTTTGGCTGCTGGTGAATTATGTTCGCACCCTGGCACCGCGAGAGAATGTGGGCAAGGCGCCTTGAATCGGCAGGGCGCATGAATCAAATTCCTGTTGAGGAAGACCCGCCTGGCACCAAGTTGGGGACGGTACGGCTTTGTCTGCCGGGGGCCCCTACTGGGCGGTTTCCTATTCTGCATTCTCCATTGTCCATTCTGCCTGTTTTCTCAATTTCAGCTTTTCAGCCCGCCCGCCCGCGCCCTCGCCGCCGACGCCTTGAATCGAAAACCAGCAGCTAACAGTTGGCTTTGGGTGGCTTTGGGAGGCTTTGTGGCCGTCCGCGGACTCGAAGCGCCGGCATGTCGGCATTTCTCAACAGGGCAGGTGTTTTCCAGGCGCGGGCGGCAGACTGAGGTGGCGATTGAAGGGATTCTTGCATTTATCGCGGGCCGCATTGGGCTTACTGGTTATTATTTGGGTTCGCCATCGTCAGGACGTTGTCGAGGTGGGTCAGCGTTGGCCGAGAGGTTTTCGACCAGGAGCTCTTGAAGGAAAAGATGCTGGAATACCTTCCCCTGGATCATTTCCTTGATTTGGGCGCGGTTGTGGCGACTTCTGAGATTCAGACGTCGGCCAACGATCCGGACGCCTGCCGGTGAGTTGGTATCTTCCAGCGGGAGCTGGATGGCAAAGAATGGAAAGCGTGCCCTCAATTCGGAGATAGTCAGGCCCACCTGATAGGGATATCCATGGACGTCGGCCCCTGGCAAAAGCAGCCGGAATTCCTCCGTCGAGGATTTGAAGTTAACAGGCACCCAAACCTGCTTGGCTCTCGCCTCCTGCTGGGCTTCCGCCCCATACCGGCCCAGCGGGCCATCAAGAGGCCGCATGAACGCTGCGAAGGAAAGATAAACCATGACAATCCCGGTGCATACGGTTGCCCGGGTCAACCCAGGTACAAACACCCCTCCCAGGATGAGCATCCCGGCGCCAGCCAGCAATATCCAGTACGCCAGCGGATAAAGTCGAACACTGGGCTGGGCGACTTCCAAGCGAACCGATAGATAGGCCAACAAGGCGATGACCACACCTGCGGCGATGAGGCTGACAACGAACGCCTTGCGGCTGATCCGGTCCCAGTTTAAAGCGCACAAGACTGCCAGCGCCGGCATGGCCGGCAGCAGGTACCGTTCGGAGCGCTGGTTTGGCACGCTGAACACCAGAAACAATGTGAGAATCCAGATCCACAGCAGTTTTTGCGCATCCGGCAGTTGGGCGCGGTTCCTGGCCGCCTGTAAAAAGAGCAGCACCACCGGGACAGCTAGCAGACCAGCGTTGAGGGGATAGGCCACCACCATTTTCCAAAGGCTGTCATTGCTCCACAGCAGCAGGCTCAGGTAGCCCCCACGTTTGCGATCGAACTTCCCCACATTCTCTTGCACCACAAATTCCCTCCAGATCGCGCTTGGATTTGGGTCGAGCAGAAACCACAGGCCGAATATCCCCAGGGCAATGGCCACAATGACAATGATCTTCCAGGCGTCCCGGGTGAGGAACAATATCGGCCGGCAGCGGCGGTGCTGGAAGAACCACCAGGAAAGGCCAAGGGCCAGAGGCAGCGCGAGAGCGAACGATTTGTAGAGCAGGCCAATGCCCACCACAACACCCAGCAGCAGCGGAGTCAGCAGGCGGGATTCGAACATCACCGGCTGCCAATACAGGAGCACAAAGAAGGGCAGGAAGAACCAAAAGGTTTCGGGAGGGCTGGTCAGGAATGGGCGCCCATAACGATAGGTGCTGAAGAAGGCCAAAAAAGCAAGACAGGCCACGAAACCTGTCTCCAGTCGCCCGGTCAATCTCCACGCCAGCAGGAAGGCCATCAACGCGGTGAGAAGAGTGTAGATAACGCTCGGGTAGCGCAGATGCCACAAGGTCCAGTTTCTTCCCCAGTTCGTGGAGGCAATGCCTTGCCAAAAGAGCAGCGGCGGTTTGGTGTTGCGCATGTCGCTGAATTCCGACTGCAAGGGCAGCCAATGGCCACTGGCGGCGGTGAGCCGGGTGATGTGAGCGTAGGGATATTCATCGCCGTTCTTGGGAACGTGATGACTCTCCAGGCCGTAAAAATAGGTGAATATACCCAGTGCGACGGCCAGTATATACCATGCCAAGACCAAACGGGGGATAACTACGCTGGTCTGATTTGAGGCTGACATAAAATTACGCGGTTCTTCGCGAGCACCTGCTCCGGAGCGATCTGCACCACATCGAGCTTGAGCGCGCGCAGTGCGCATAGCACCCGGAAAGCATCGCTGACGAAGCCTCTTAGGGAACGGTCATTCAGGACCAGGACATTCTCCCTGGGCAACACGTCGAGGAGGTCGGGCACTTCGCGATTCCTGCCAAACACCAGGGCATAGATGGACACTCCCGGATACTGCTGCTTCAATCGCAGGAACATCGGCTGGGCTAAAACCAAACTGCCCATTTCCGATAGCAGAATCACCAGCAGCCGGCTCGGCACGGGTGTAGCCCGGGGTCTCCTTCCGAGGCGCGCCAACAGGGAGAGCAACGCGCGGATCGGCACGCCGACGAATCGATCCACTGCATGCTGAAACTGGATGTTCATGGGTGCAAAGCGGCTGGCTGCGGGCGGCAGCGCCAGTTCGCAATGAGAACTGCCTTATCCGTGGTATGCACGCGCACGCCAGAGGCTATCCGGGATTCTCAAAAGTGTCATCGAATGTTTAGCATGTCCGGCGGATAGGGGATGTGTCAAGGTTTCCGCCACCCTGCGCAGCAATTCGTGCGCACCCTACCCACACAGTGTCAATATATGGAAGCGCGGTAAGAAGACGATTTCCGATCAATTTCTCCATGACGCGTTGCGCAGGTCTTGGGCAAGAAACCAAATGGGAAATGTCATTTCAATAGACATGACGTGGAACTTGGCTAGATTGACGACATTCTGACTTCAATCATGGATTGCGTTGAGAAGGCTCTTCAATGAAAGACTTTGCCGAGTCCAGAATCATTAGACTGCTCATTCTCCTCTCGGTGATCACAAATGCATTCGGCATGCTGTGTCCCGTCGTCATCTCCGGGGACGCAAACGCGTACGCGTCGGTTGCCAGGCACATTGCCCAGCACGGCGACTGGATGAACCTGTTCCTGGAGGGGACGGACTGGCTCGACAAGCCGCATTTCCCTTTCTGGGTGACAGCGGTTTTTTTCAAACTGCTGGGTATCAGCCCCTTTTCTTATGTCCTGTCGGGCTTCGTATTTCACCTGCTTGGCGGTTATTACACCTACAAGCTCGCAAGGCATTTCTACGATAAGGGAACTGCTCTCCTGGCGCTGCTTATCTACCTCACGACACTGCACCTGGTAATGTCGACGATAGACGTCAGGGCTGAAGTCTTTCTCACGGGCCTGATCATGCCGGCCTGTTATTACTGGCTGAAGTTCGATGAATCTCCGAAAGTCAAATACCTGCTGGCAGGCGCGCTGTGCACGGCCTGTGCCGTGATGACCAAGGGCATCTTCGTCATGGTGACCATCGGGAGCGGCCTTGCCTGCACATGGCTTTACAAGAGAGAATGGCGCAAATTCCTGAGCGCGAAGTGGATTCTCGGGCTCTTTCTGTGTCTGGTCTTCATCCTGCCTGAACTGCTCGCCTTGTACCTGCAATTCGACATGCACCCGGAAAAAGTCGTATTGGACCGGAAATCGGTTTCGGGCCTGAAGTTCTTCTTCTGGGACAGCCAGTTTGGCCGGTTGTTCAACTCGGGCCCTATCAAGAATACTAACGGATCGCCTCTCTTCTATCTTTATACTTTCCTGTGGACCTTCCTTCCGTGGATCGCGGCATTCCTTGGCGCGGTGTACAGCATGGTCCGAAGTACCTGTAGCGTGGCCCCGGCCGAACGCTCCAAGTCCATCTTCCTCTACGGTTCTTTCTTGATCATGTTCATCATCTTCAGCGCCACGTCGTATCAGTACGATTACTACATTGACATTCTCCTGCCCTTTGCGGGTATCATCAGCGCGAAGTATCTTCACGATGTGCTCAAGAACAGGGACGGATTGTCCTGGGTACCCGGCGTTCAGCGGGGATTGTCGATTCTGCTGCTTCTCTTCATTCTCGGGCTAAGCATTCTGGCCGTGGAGAAGAACCTCCTGTTGATATTCACGGTAGTATTGTGCGTGGGAATCCTGATTTGCGCCGTCAGAACCAGGTACACCGATCCTCTTTCCGGGGCGATTATCTACCCTGTCCTGGCGATGAACATCCTCTTCCTGTTCGTTGGCACAATATTCCTGACGGCTGCAATAAGGCATGAAGCCAGTTACAACATCACTCAGTATTTCCTTCATCAACCCAGGCTCAGCATCTACCTTTGGGACGACAACCACGGCCGACTTGTTGAGAGGATGGAGGTCCAGAGTGATTTGACGTTCACGAGGTTCGATACCATAGAACAGGTCAAGGCCATCAAAGGACATTTCTACCTCGTGGCCGATGAGGACAAACTGCCCGTGATCATGGAGTCGTTCCCGGACGCAAAGGTCGTTGACAAGGTCGACAGGCTCAAAATCCAGTATTTCGATCGTTCGTACAGATGCCAAACCAGGTGGCCACGGCCATTAACGCGCATGGCCATTCTCAGGATACCCGGGGCAGGCCAGAACGGCATACGCTGAATGTCAGCTTATGACGCCTTCTACTTATTGGCGCGTCAGCTCGTTTTTCGGGTTAGCAAGCCGGATGACAAGCACGTGAACGCGAACGGGGGTTCTTTTCGGCGGCAAAGCGTCGCGGCAAAGAGCAAGGGAACTGAAAGACGGCAAGGTGAAGCTGGACGGCGACAACGTCATCGAGTTCCACAAGCTGCCGGAATTCCAGCAGGTGACGCTGAAAGTGCTGCGCTGCGAAGAATGGGGCAAGCGGCTCGTCATCAAAGAGGCTCAAATGGTGGCCTAAAATACACGGTGAAGGGGGCAGGCCGGATGCGCGAAGCGCGCCGGCCTGGCCTCTGGTATCACCTCGATAATCTGAGTCGAATTCGATACAACCACCACAAGCCCGTCTGGAACTACGCTCAAGCGGGTTGCTACGGAGTTGCTACGGTGTTGCTCCGATGTGGATCGAACAACTCACTGATTGTGAGCAGCATGTGAAAGACACAAAGGCCGTCTGGCACCTCTCCATTTGCTATGATACCCCACTCTAAAATACGCAACTCATTGTATCACAGCACGTTGCGAAGAATGGAAAACCAGAGGTTGGTTTGGCCTGCCTAACACTCATTGCGCTTGGCGGCTGGCACAGATACGTGCTTGCGGTGGACGGTGCAGGCAACACGTCGCTCCTACCAAAGGAGATGGCTTGAGGGCGGCTTCGCCGATCATCCAAGCCCCTTGCTCCCTTTCGCGCAGGCACGCTACGCTCGCGAGCCGAAGTAGCCCCAATAATAGCGAAATAGACACTTGCAACCTGCCCACAAAGGCATAATATCCCCCCAAGTGAATCTTATCAGTATCAGTAGTCAGATCGTCTAGGTTCCAGCTCAGCGATGGCCCGCAAGTACTACATTCCTGGGGCCCAGCGGTCCGCCTTCGGGCGAGTCTTCGACCGATTGTTCCGAAAGCCCCTCTCCAGGGTCCCGGAGACCGTGCTCATCGAAACCGTCGCGTCCTGCAATGCAGCCTGCATCTTCTGCCCTTTGGGCGACAAAGAGACCGCCCAGAAGGTTCCGAAGGGTAAGATGACCGACGAGCTCTTCAAGAAGATCATCGATGAGCTGGCCGCGAATCCTCCGAAGCAGATCATCCCCTGCTTTACCAACGAACCCTTCCTCGACGTTCGCCTCCTTGCGCGGCTCAAGTTGGTCCGCGAGCGGATCGCCTCGGCGAAGATCACCGTCATCACCAACGGATCGCTCCTAACCGAGAAAGTATGTCGGGAGATGTTGGAGGCTGGAGTTCCCGACCTGATCGACATCAGCTTCCAGGGGATGGACCGGGCGGCGTACGAACAGACCATGGTTCGGCTGGATTTCGACGAGACGCGTGACCGGATCGTCCGCTTTATCGAGCTGCAGAAGGAGATGGGTGCCTCATCGCCGGAGATCCGGATTAACATGGTGAGAACTGCGCTGATCGAGCCGAGCATCGATCACGCCCGCCGATTCTGGAAACGGCTCGGCGTCCGCGTCAGCGTGGCGCCGATGGAGAACCGCGGCGGAACGGTCGTCTCGGAGGGCCTAACTGAAGGGATGCGCCCATTTTGGGAGTGCCGACGCCCGTTCAACACCCTGGTGATCGCATTCGATGGCACCGTTCCCCTCTGCTGCGTGGATTTCACCCGTCAGACGGTCGTCGGGAACGTGAAGGACAGCACGATCCACGATGTTTGGAACGGGGAGCGGATGATGGCCATCCGGCGGGCCTTTCTGGGCGCCGACTCAGGCGCTGATCTCCCCAAGATGTGTAAGGACTGCAAACGCGCGGAATAGACTTGCCCGCTGAGCGACGGCAGTTGGAGGACGTTACGCCACCGGGAGTTCATTCCTGGCACGCTGCGCCCCCCCGAACGACGAGCGAATCTCCATCGCGGCAGACTCTGTCGTCGAACGATCTGCCGAAGCCGATCTCCGATACAGGGCACTCTACCGCCGAGGTGCTTCCTCAATCATCGTGAGGACCAGAATGCGGAATCTCTGGACATCGGGACGGTGAGTTGCAAGAATCTGTGCCGCAATTTTAACTGATGGTTTTCAGTTCGCCGATATTCCTGTTCTTGTTTCTGCCGGTTGTTCTCGCCCTCTGCTCCGTGGGAGGATTGAGGTGGCGCAACAGCCTGCTGCTGCTTTTCAGCGTTATTTTCTACGCCTGGGGAGAGGTAATTTTCGTCTTGCTGATGCTCGGCTCGGCACTGCTGAATCATTTTCTGGGCCGGTGGGTGGACCGGGAAACCGAACCCTCGCGACGCCAATGGGCGGTCGGGGTCGCTGTGGCGCTAAACATCGGCACCCTGGTGTTCTTTAAATACGCCAACTTCGCCATCGGCAATCTCAACGCCTTGTTGGCGGCTGTTCATATTGATCCGGTACGGATGGACCCGGTGCGGCTGCCAATTGGGATTTCATTCTTCACGTTCCATGCGCTGTCGTATGTCATCGACGTTTACCGCCGGAAATGGCCGGCGGCAAAGAACCCGCGTGACGTTGCGCTGTACATCTTCTTCTTCCCGCAACTGATTGCCGGACCGATTCTGCGCTGGAGCGCGATCGCACCCCAGCTCGTGCAGCGGGTCGTCACCCGCGCGGGATTTGCCGATGGCGTCCGGCGGTTTGTGGGCGGTTTTGCCAAGAAGATGATTATTGCGAACGTGGTGGCGGTGCCGGCTGACAAGATTTTCGCCCTACCGGCCCAGGAGCTGACGCCGAGCCTCGCATGGCTGGCGGTCATTTGCTACACGGTGCAAATCTATTTCGATTTCTCCGGCTATTCGGACATGGCGGTCGGACTGGGCAAGATGTTCGGGTTCCAGTTCCTCGAGAATTTCAACTTTCCCTACATAGCCCAATCCATCAGGGATTTCTGGCGGCGCTGGCACATCTCCCTGTCGAGTTGGTTCCGGGATTATCTCTATATCCCCATGGGCGGCAACCGGTGTCCGGTGTGGCGGAATCATCTGAATCTGGTGATAGTGTTTTTCCTGTGCGGGCTATGGCACGGGGCGAGCTGGACGTTTGTGATCTGGGGGCTGTATCACGGGGCGTTTCTGGTGCTGGAGCGGACGAGGTTCGGGGAGTGGGTGGACGCGCTACCGCGACCTCTGCGGCACGGCTACACGCTGCTGGTGGTGATGGTAGGCTGGGTGTTATTCCGCGCGGAGACTTTTGGACAAGCGGCGAATTTCCTGGCCAACATGGTCGGGGTATCGTCCGGGCTCGATCCCAACCAAAAGGTGGCCCGGTATTGGAATAGCGAGCTAATGTGGTCGCTAATCGGCGGGGCCGTTTTCGCGATGCCAGCCTGGAGTTGGGTCCGGAATTTTGCCGGGCGGGCGCAGGACCGAATACCCGCCGCGCTGCAGCCGACCACCCAAGCCTTCGGCTTAGGGCTCGAACTGTTCCTGGTGGTTGCCTTGCTGCTCATTTCGGGTTCATGGTTGGCCGGCGGCACTTACAACCCGTTCATCTACTTCCGATTCTGAACCGCTGATGAACTTCGAAGCCAAATCCAGGCGAGCGGGGGCGATCTGGGAGTTGCTGACGATCCTGTTTTTCCTGGGGCTGATCTGGCTGCCAACCCTGGACCATTTCTTCAAGCTGGACCACGCGCGGATGCCAAACGAAAACCGGCTCCCAGCCGTCTGGCCGAAGTTCAAAGGGATTGGCCAGAGCCGTGATTTCATCACCGGCGTCGAGAATTATTTCAACGACCACTTCGGCTTCCGCAAGCGGCTGATCCGCTGGAACAATTATTGGAAACACCAACTCTTCCGCACCTCGACTCTCAAGGAAGTGCTGGTCGGACGGGAGGGCTGGCTGTTCTATACGGGCGCTCAGATGCTCGAGCACTGGACCCGCCAAGCCGCGTGGACGGAGCAGGACCTGCAGAACTGGCGCCGGCTGTTGGAACTGCGGCGGGACTGGCTGCACCAACGCGGCATCAAATACCTCTTCATCGTGCCCCCGGACAAGCATACCGTTTATCCCGAGTACCTGCCCGATTGGATGGTCAAGAGTTCGAAACCCGCAAAGCTCCAACAATTGGCTGACTACATGAAGACCCATTCCACCGTGGAATTCATTGATTTGACCCAGTCGCTGATAGACGCAAAGAAGATCCGCGTGGATTATCTAAAGACCGATACGCATTGGAACAACTTCGGCGCCTTTGTCGCTTACCAAACGCTGGCCCAGGCCCTGACCCGGCAGTTTCCGGAGCTGCAACCGCTGCCAGCGGACACCTACGACTGGAAACCTGCCCCCCAGCCCCGGGGAGACAGTGCCATACTACTTGGAAGCGATTCCGCCGTTGAAACCATGGGGTTTACTTACGTCCCGTTGAGACCGCGGCCCTTGCTGAAGGAGATTTACGACCCCATTCGCCTGCCCCATCAAGGGACGAAGGAAACCCGGCCCTGCTACACCCGGAACGAGCAGGCTTCCGGCAAGGCAATGGTATTTCACGATTCATTCGCCCGCAGTTGGCTTCAGTTTCTGGGCCAGCACTTCAAGGAAGTCATCTATGTCTGGCAATATAACTGGGACTGCGCGCTCATCGAACGGGAGAGGCCGAACATCGTCATTGACGAGACTATCGAGCGATTCTTTAACCTGGAGGACCCGGTCGAGATGGTGCGCAAAGATCGGATACCGGAGACCACTGTGGCCCACGCGACGCCCTGACCAGTGTCACTCGGTATCGCCCCATCGCCACAAACTGGTCACATCATCTAGTGGCGGTTGCTTGGCCCGGAATATCTCCTGCTTCCTGGTGCAACGGGCTCTATCGTTCTTGCTTCGCATGCTTACGGCGTGAATCAGGTTGCGCTGAATTCAGTTTGGCCGCGTGACCTGCGTAGATTATCATCGGCCTATTACTCGAACTATGTCCAGGCAATCTCATAGGCAGCACCGGCGTGGTTTTCTGAAAACGCTGGCCTCAGCGGGCACGGTGTTCGCGGGGAAGACTTCCCCGGTTCCCGCGGCGTTCCAACCGGCCACATACACCGCGGGGCTCGCCGTCGAGTTGCTCCTGGTGGTCGCCCTGCTGCTCATCTCCGGCTCCTGGCTGGCCGGTGCCACCTACAACCCGTTCATCTACTTCCGATTCTGAACCGCCAATGAACCTCGAAGCCAAATCCAGGCGAGCGGGAGCGGTCTGGGATACGCTGACGATCCTGTTCTTCCTCGGGCTGATCTGGCTGCCAACCCTGGACCATTTCTTCAAGCTGGATCACGCGCGGATGCAAAACGAAAACCGGCTCCCAGCCGTCTGGCCGACCTTCAAAGGGATTGGCCAGAGCCGTGATTTCGTCAGTGGCGTCGAAAATTATTTCAACGACCACTTCGGGTTCCGCAAGCGGCTGATCCGGTGGAACAATCATTGGAAAGAGCAATTGTTCCACGACACTTCCCACCGGGAGGCTATCGTGGGGCGTGAGGGTTGGCTGTTTTTCTCGGGCGATCGGATGATTGAGGACTGGACCCGCCAGGCCGCGTGGACGGAGCGGGACCTGCACAACTGGCGCCGGCTGCTGGAATTACGGCGGGACTGGCTGCACCAACGTGGCATCAAATACCTGTTCGTCGTGCCCCCGGATAAGCATACCGTTTATCCAGAGTACCTGCCCGAATGGATGGTGAAGAGTTCGAAACCATCAAAGCTCCAACAACTGGCTGACTACATGAAGACCCATTCCACCGTCGAATTCATTGATTTGACTCAGTCGCTGACAGACGCAAAGAAGATCCGCGTGGAGTATCTAAAGACCGATACGCATTGGAACAGCTTCGGCGGCTTTGTCGCTTACCAAACGCTGGCCCAGGCCGTGACCCGGCAGTTTCCGGGGCTGCAACCGCTGTCAGCGGACGCCTACGACTGGAGACCCGTCCCCCGCCCCTTGGGGGACGTTGCCAAAATACTTGGAAGGGATTCCGCCGTTGAAACCACGGAGTTTGCTTACGTCCCTTTGGGACCGCGGCCCTTGCTGAAGGAGATTTACGACCCCATTCGCCTGCCCCATCAAGGGGTGATGGAAACCCGGCCCTGCTACACCCGGAACGAGCGGGCTTCCGGCAAGGCGATGGTATTCCATGATTCGTTCGCCTGCAGTTGGTATCCGCTTCTGGGCCAGCACTTCAAGGAAGTTATCTATGTCTGGCAATATAACTGGGACGGCCCGCTTATCGAACGGGAGAGGCCCGACGTGGTTATCGATGAGATTCTGGAGCGGAAGCTCAACTTGCAAGATCCGGTAGAAATGGCGCGCGAAGACCATTTGCCGGGAGCCCCCTCCGTCAGCCCGGGACCCTGACTTGGCCAGCTGCCCGCACCTCGGTGAGCGGTTCGAACCTGGCCGGGCTGGGTGAAAGCCGAACCATTGGCCCCGCCGCCTTCGCCACCTGTCACCAGCCAGTCCCGCTGATAGGTCGGCAGCCCCACCGTAGTACCTCTGATCGCCGATC
>OBLW0100003851.1_pt1 | contig 11579 bp, 8 predicted proteins | sample 1520161 | NCBI WGS metagenome assembly OBLW01 (sample SAMEA3539309, study PRJEB22396) | soil metagenome | biome: tundra; feature: field; material: soil | place: USA | collected 2010-05 | depth 0.15 m
TCTGTTGACTTCGGAATTTCCCACCGCGCTCGCCGACGCTCTCGACCGCACCCTGCTTCATTCACCACAGACGCTTTGCGCGCCGCAGCCAGGCACAGAGCGGTCATGGCCAGTTTGTTGACCTTGCGAGGGATGCCTTTGGTGGCCTGATATAGGGCTTGCCGGGCGGTGTCGTCAAACAGCGACTGACCCACGCCGGCGGCTTTGAGTTGATGGGTCAGGTAGGCATCGAGTTCCTCGCGGGAGAACCCATCCAGGTGATACTGCACGGCAATGCGCTGACGCAAGGGTTCGTGCATCTGTAGCGACAGAGTACGCCGCAGCAGAGGTTGGCCGAGGAATCACCGAACAACGGTCGTCGGACGCTGACCTGATCTCCACCCGGAACGGCACGGAAATCTCCCCTTCCGGATTGCGCAAGGCTATTCGCGTCTCCAAGTTTACAGGCCGCCAAGCGACCAGCCTGTCTGTTGGGCCTCATTTCGCGCGGTTGACTAATCTCGTGACCCAGATATAATTCACTTACTCCATCTGGCTTAGAGGGCAGCAGGAACAATCCAACCAGCGCGCCAATGCATAACGCCAACGCCCAAGGGGAGTCCCTCCCCTCCCGAGCCACGGGCCGGACAAGACGAAGGCAGAGGAACCTCGTACGACAGTAGCCGACAACGTGTTTTTCAACCCTCACGAGCCACAACAAGAAAGCCTTCCCAAGAGAACAGCCCATCCTCACAGGCCACCGTAGATGCTAAGTAATGCTAAGTAACGCACCGCACTCTCCAGTCCACCACCCGCTCCGTTATCCCAACGGCGGACCGAGTCCATGGACTGGAGGTAATATGAGGTCACAATCTGAACGGAGGTTCTTCATAGCAGTTGCTCTGTTAGTCTTAGGGCTCGCTGCCACCGGAACAACGTGCGTCTTGGCCTTTACTGGCAGAGGCGACGAAACCAAGAGGGTTATGCCGGCCATCGTCGTCGCTGACCTGATAATCTGCTCACTCTCAATAGCTATCGGCAATTCTCGACGATAAGCAATGAAGCCCTGCCAACCCTCAAGCTGTGCAGGGCTTTTTTATCGCGAACCCACGCAGAAGAAAGCTATGGCAGTGATCATCGGCAGCCAACAGCTATATATCACATAGCGTCTGATTGGCGCCGAAACAAGGCTCCAACTGACCACTAGCACAACGCACAATCCTGCCGTACCGAGTGCCAACAACAAAAGGGGCAATTGCTGAATAGTGACGGCGATTGGGAACAGTATGGCACTGCCCAACAGTTGAACCACAATACCGACAAGACCAGCGACTCGGTCACCGTGTCTGATCGGAAGTGTCCGCAGTCCGACAGATCTATCTCCTTCTGCGTCGTGAATGTCCATCCAGAGCTCTCTGCCAGAGATAAAGAGCGCAACCGCAACAGGGAAAAGCCAAAACACCTGGGGATACCGATAATGGCTGAGTAGATACACATATGGCAGGGACGAAAGTAAACCGGTATAGATTCCTTTATAGGCCGCCGCATATCGAACAACGTGATTGTAAGCACAAATACCCAGGATAGCCGCCAAGTATACCGCTAGTTCCTTCGAAGATTTGGCGGCAGCGAAGGATAGAATCGTCCCTAAGCCAATACAAACATATCCAACAGTCAGGACTGCCCTGGGTGACAACCGATTGCTCGGTATCGCACGATACGGACGATTAATTGCGTCTTTTCTTGCGTCACAATAATCATTGATAGCAAATCCCCCCATGCATGCGAAAACAAATGGAATAGCGGCTAGAGTTGCGCTTGCCCCTGATGTCCCATGTAAAAGCGCCACACAGATTACGCTTGCACCAACCGCGGCAGACGCTACAAGCCGAAGCGTTATCGAGATTGCCAAGACTTTTTGAAGGGCTATTCGAGCAACAGCCTTTGGGTCGCGAGGTAGATATGCCATAACGAGACAGAGAAGAGTGATGAAGGCGAAAACATTGAATAGTTGGAAAGCATTGCTTGCTCGCGAAGCTGCCATCGGTGGTAGTACGCTTCCCTTGTTACTCGTCAATCCAAAGGTCACGCCCTGTCCGACAACTTCAAAAACAAATATGTGCTTAAGCAGCCTACGCTTATCCTCCGAATACCATGCGAGCAAATGGTCAGTCGAAAGGGTTGGGAAGTCTGAATTTCTAACAAAGCCGAGGATGTTAAATATCGTGATGAACACTGTCACAGTTACTGATTCGGCAAAAAGCAACGTAGGTATTACAGCAGGGCCACGCCAAAAATCGGCGGCAAGAAAGATAAAAATCAGGCAACCCAGGATCATCTTGACTACCCACCATTTACGGCCAAGTAAAATCGGAGATGTCTGCACGGCCGCTCGCGGTGTTTGGCAAGTACTGGGACTAGCTGCTGGCGTGGCCAACGATTCGTGTATATACGTGGGTGCAGCTAGGTACCAGAGAAACACTGCCAGAAAACTGTGAACCGCAAACAAGGCCAGCAGTAAAGAGCCGAGCGAGGTGAATGTAAACAGGAGAGCGGCGAAAAACACCGAGATGATAAGCGCCGCAAAACTGCCGTAGTAGTATCGAGAAACCGTTGGGATTGTTATAGTAGCACAGGGAGTCGTGATGATGACCACATCCTCTGGCCGGGCCGAGCGTGTGAGAGTGGCTGTGACATTCCATGACTCGAATACGGCTGCATAGGCGGCTACTGCGACGGCGAACATAAATGAGGTGATACTTGAGCTTAAGAACGGCCAGATGAGAGCAGCCATGGCTCCAGTCCCAATCATCAAGCCGCCGAAGACAATAAAAGCGCGTTTTGGTATGGCATATCGCTCTGTGACGAAAAAGTAAGCGACGAATGCCGCTAGGGGAAGCAGGGGTTCCCAAGTGAGACTCAACGGTAGCATCAAACTGATATAGAGTGGAATTGCAATCGAGATGAGTATCGGCCAGATTAGTTGGTAGCGGAGTGGGGGTCTTTCAATTGCAGGATACTTACGGACCAGGAAGATTCCGTAATACAGATGGAGCGCTACTTGTATGACGAGCGCGATGACCAGCCAAACGGGCGGCCACACAAGCGGCCCTTCATTCTTCACGGGATTCTCCTTGTACAGGAGAAAGCCCACGAGAGCGACTATCGTCCCAACGCCGGCCCAAATGGAGAATTGCTGGTAGTGATCTCTAGTCGCCCGATTGTCCGGGAACAGCCCTCCTGGTTTCGTGAAGATTGCAGAGTACGCGTAGAAGAATGGCAAGGAGAGGCCAATAGGGATTACAAATAGTGCCCACGCCGGATACGGCAACTCGGTTAAGGGCCCGCCCCGGAGAGAGCCCGCGAGGCCGCAGTAAAGAGCCATGGACGAGGGCAGCCAGTATCCGAACGTGCGGAAGACCAAAGAAAACGGCGAGTCGGGCTGGGCCGGCGTTGGTGACATAGAAGATCTTTTTTGGACACCTTTCCCTTGTGGACTGCGATTCACCAAAAATGGAAACTGCTCTCCGTGAATCTGGCAATCGAAGGGCCATTGTAACCTTTTTGGCCGTTGGCGTGCGCTGGAGAACTGGAAATTGAGCTCTTGCCTTCCTCCATTTTCGCATCAGTGGGGAGGTGGTTAGGGGCAGTTCTCCTTCTAGAATTGTCGCTTCGTTCATAGCCAGCCTCACCGACGGCGATAAACATGGCTATGCCGATGGCGCCACGCGCCATTAACGCACCCGGGTGTCGTCGTTGTCGTGTCACAGCCGCGGCGGTTCGACGTGCGTCAGTCCATCTCCCCGCCAAGCAAAGCAGGCACGGCTTCGTGCCTGCTTTGCCATCAGTACTCCGATGGTAGGAGCAGTGTCGTGACGCTCCGGTCGGCTTCTGTGATGATCCAGAATTTGATGCCGCTTGAGAGGATGTACGCCGAAAGCAGTCGGCAGCCATCAGTAAGCGCGCGCTCGTTTTCTAGCCGGTCGTACTCATCCAGTTCTCCCCAGCCGCCGATGACGTGACGTTTCAGGAGCGCAGCAGGGCTTTCGCCGGCTTCTTCCAAGGCCTCAAGCGCTCCAGATTGGGAACAGGGCGTGACTTGCCGGTGGTGTACCGGCCTGGCGAGATTTGACAAGACTCCGGCCCGGTTGCCGGGCACACCGCCGGAAGTGCCGTCTCCCGCGCGCCGGTTTCGTAAGAGGGAGATTACCGGAGGGCACCTGCCGGGAATGCAGGTGACCAAGTGGAAGGTAATTTTCGGTCAAGTCACCGTGAATCAACAGCTTAGGCGGATTGCCGGTGGGACCCGATGGAAATGTTGTCAAAATTGTAGCCAAAGAGCCATCGCGGTTCAACACGGCTCAACAGGCGATTCTTGCAAGGTATTGAAACAACAGGGAAAACCACATAGGGGTATCAACCGGAGATCCACTGCGCCCAAGGCGGATGGAAAGAAGCTGCAAAAGCAGCTTCTTTTCAAGTACTTGGATGCAAGGGGTTGTTGCCGCCCTGTTGAAACCGGAGGCTCTCGACAGCTACAAAATCATCTACACCTCTGGCAGACCTAAACCTACTCGGCCTACGAAAATCTCTGAAAAAACCCTGGCTGAACCGGACCTCCAGTAGTGGAATATTTGCAGTTCACCACGCCGCGAAAAGGCCCACGCCGTAAAATCGGCCGCCGCCGATACATACGGGGCCGGGGACTTCCACCGGTCTCTTCTGCTGATCACGCCACTGAATCTTGACATGGTAGCGGGGGAATAGCCTGAGGTGATCGGGTATCCCGTAACGGTCGGCAGACTCAGTGCCAGGCAAAAATCCGATCCTGCGCCATTCGAGTTCAGCGTGATCCGCGAGCATCTGAGAAAAACCCGCCTGAACGATAGCCTTACGAAGCAGACCCTCGATGCGGTCATCCAGATGCTCCAACAGTTTCCCCTGTTCCCCAGCATTGGTTCCGCGCTTCAACCGTCGCCGGTAGTGGGCCGGGTCGTCATAGCCAGGAAGAACCACCGGCGTGACGGTGGCCCATGTAGCGGCGCATTGCGTGTAGCATTTGACAACCCTTTCAGTTGCAGGTATCAAGGACAGAAGAGCGATTGGTTCCTTCTTGTCCTCGTCGATGAGTTCCTGGCCTGATAGGGATCTCCGCGCCCACACGACCTCCTTCTCACAGTCTTCGGCGAAGGTGGTCACGATGACCCGACGAATGCTGCCCACGACACTGGCCTTCCCTATAGATCTTCCCTCGATGCTAGGCAAAGGCAGATAGGCGAAACGCCTCGGCCCGACCGCGACATGCTCGACACCTTTCGGTTCGCCATGACCTAAGACGAATGATTGATCAGGCCACCCTCCCTGTTCGGCTGTGACCTTAGCCGCAAATTTCATCATTCCAGCGACAGTCAGTCCTCGCCTGCAAGTGTCGAACGATTGGAACCCGCTGGTGTCGGGCGTTAGGAGCGAAAAAGCAGCGATTGGGCGGGTCGGCGGGTCGGTCGCCCGCCGGTAGGATACCTTTTTGGAGATCGATAGCGGCGGCGGTGCGGCATAGCCATCGGAAAGGCGAGCAAGGAACTCCTTGTGACGATTTAGCACGTCATCAAGCGTACCTGGGATTGGTACCCGGAGGCCATCGTCTGAGACGCCGGCGTAGGGTAACCATCGCTCGCCAGGAAGGGTGTCGGCGTGCTCATCAGAAATGATTGCGGCAGATCCCACCGCCATGTCAACTCCCCAACCCAGGGCGACAATGTTGCAGGCTATCTTTGCAAGCAGTTCAAAGGGAACGCGATCTGAATCGGCAAGCGGCTCGTCCAGCCGCCAGACGTAGTGGATCGTCGGTGAATCGAGTAGGAGTGTCGGGCGCACTGGTTTGGCGGTTAGCCGCCCCTGACGATCAAATTTCCGATCAGAATCATTGTTGGGCACAAAACGGGTAAAAGTGCGACCGGGCTGGGAGCGTGGTGCAATAATACGCGGGGGTTTGTGCAGGTTCTCCTCGATCCATCGCAACGCGCTGAGCAGCACATCCACATCACCGATCTGACGAAACAGGCCCGCGAGCATAGCCTGGAACAGTCGCAAAGGCGACGGTGGCCACTCCGGCTCGCCATCGACGTTCTGTCCGTGGTAACGATCGTCGAGCCAGCGGACGCTGATGCAGAGATTGTTCACGCTGGCTCGGCGCCGTTCGGCTCTGCGGAGTTGCTTGCACCCGCCCCCGCTTTTTGCTGTTTAGTAAACTCCTTAATCTCTTTCTCAAGCGCCTTGAGGGTACTGTTGGTGTCTTTGTCGTCCGTTATCAGCTTCTGCAACTTTCCAACAAGGTCCTTCACCGCCTGAGTGATCTGCTCGTCGTCTGTTAGCTCGCCAAGTTTCTCGGACACAAGCTTGAACGAGTCTGGGCTCACGAGTGGGATTGCGTTCTTACCGCTCGCTTTCGGAAGCGCCTTCTTTGCCTCCTTGATAGTTTCCAAAACGAGTTTCAACGGATCGCGACCATTTTCCTCGAATTTCCGGATTGCTTCGTCCGAGATCGGGCCGTTTCGCGAAAGTTTCTTGCGGTCGCCGGCCGGCATAGCGAGGAACTTGTTCGCCACTCCCGCTTCAAACTTCTCGTCAGGAAAATCTTTCTGCTCATACTTGTCGCCAAAAAACGTCCTTGCCGCTTGTTCGGCGTAAGCTGCGGCACCAGTTTGATCGACATCGAAGGGGACTTCTTTCCCACTGGCCGAAACGAGTTGCCACGATGCCTTCTTCTTCGTGTCATCAATCTCGCAGAGAAGGCACCCCTCACGAAGATTGAGTTGGAGCGGATGCGTGGCAGCAACGAGCGCGAGCCCGAGCACGTAGCGCTGCAGTTGCGGTGTTTTATCCTTGTCGAATTCTCCGGCGGTCAACGCCCGCAGGTCACGGAGTGCGACTAGATTCACGCGAACCACGCGGCGTATGTCTCCCAGCACCTTGACGCCACCCGCTGCACGCGGTGCTGGCACGTGCTTCATGCCTTCCGCCCCGAGGGGGTTCTTCTCACCGCTGCCCTTGTCGAGATTCTCATCAACGACACCCGCACGGACATAATCGATAGCTGGAACGAATTGGGCTGAGCGCGTGCATGATTGAACGTTAGTAGCTCGGATTTCAGCTTTGATAAGTCTTGGGAGCTTAACCTGTGTTCCCCGGGAATCCCAGACCCCGAACAGGATCGATGTGGGCGCAAGCTGCGCTAGGTCGAGATGATTACCCTTTTGCACCTCCCGAAAGGCCTCATGAAATCTGGCGACCATCGATGACAACCTGACAACTGCATCGGCGGCGCGATGCCCTGCGTCGAGGAGGTTGACAGAGTCGTCGCCAACCTTGATCGTAATCTGTGGGACGAGGTTTCCACCCTTGATTGTCTTAAAAAGGGGTTCGAGCCTGTTGGCTTGCGATTGCGGACTGTCGATTTCACAGACATTCGATCCATCCTTGAACTCGTCGATGTTGTAGCCCGCGACAGCTTGCTCTTCATCCTCACTTTTCTTCTCGGTTTTGCCCTCAGCAGGAGGAAACGAAGGCAGTTCCACCGATACGCGGTATTCTCCATCGCGCACCGTGTGGACGCGCCCTCTGTAGGTCGGCATTGGATAAGTCGGCGGGAAGATCACTTCTCCTTCGCCTTCCGCCGGTCGAAGATAATGCTTTATGACGATGGCAACCGGGCCGTCACTCTTCAGGCAGTCATTGAACTTCGTTGATAGATCACCCATTGTAAACTCCATTCGAAACAGTTGAATATCCGAGAGCCGAGTAGCTACCCCGGTCTACGATCTTTCCGCGAAACTGCGTAGTAGGGAAAACACTAACGACGCCGCACGCTGCGGCGCTGGCCACGGACGGGGCGAGCGGTTGACCCCACGTCGCATAATAAAAGGATGAGCGGTCGTCCGATAGCCTCGGACGAAAGCGCTGAAGGCCGACGGCCGCCAAAAGCTCCGCTGCCGGCGACGATGCCACCGGGATCTGTTGCGTATCAGGCGAGAACCCGACGTCCAGGGCCTTCCATGCCGCACCAGGGTCAAACCCGAATCGCCCGGAAAGTAGGTCGCGGTGGCTAAACAGGCCCTCGAAGTCCCGCCCATCCACCTCTAGCGTTTTTATCTGCATCACCAAGGCAGCGCGGAGCTTCTTCCAGATCCCGAAAGATGTCTGCTGGCCAGACCAGAAATTCCAGGGCCGGTTCGCAAGAGCCGCGACCTCGCCTTTATCTCTGCGAATACTCATCCAGGCGTCGAGTGTGAAGCAGAAGGGACGGCCGCACTCGACTCTTAGTTGGAGCGGGGCGATTAAGGGCTTGACAATGATCCCGTTGTCGAGCTTCGTCATTTCAATGGCGGGAGTTTTGGTGAGAGCGCACAACAAATCATACAGATTGCCCGGTGTCACCACCGAGAAGGTTTTCCCGTCAAACCATCCTTCCGCGCCACCCCACAGCCGATCCGCCAGTTCCAGTAGCCCGCAACACGCGAAGAACTGACCGGGATTCGTCGGATCCACGGAGATGCGAATCGCGGGTTTGGGTGTCTGACTCAAAGCAAGCCTACTTGCGCCGAAATCGCGGCAGAGTCCACCGGATTCGGGCCTGCGTCGCCCCTCTGGGACGCGAGTGCGTCGGCTGCGCGCACAAGCGATTCAAGATACGCCAAACCCCATCGCCCATACCTTTGTTGTAGCCGGGCGTAACGCCCGGGTATTTCACGACCGATTTCGTCAGCAAGTTCTTCCGAGCAATTCGGGTCGAATGCCTCATCGGCGGAAAAGTGGGGCCGTGCGCGGCCGTGATGCGCGGCGATGAGATGGAGCACTAGGTCCTTTAGAGCCGGAGTGAGTTCGAGGAATTCCGGCTCGTTCCATACCTCGATGAGCGATCCGAATTCGTGGCGGTAGCCGGTGATCTCGGTCGGCTGATCCCGGTCGCCGGACTTTGCCAGCCAGACATTGCGGTCGCGATTGCCTATCGACCTCTGCCAAAGCGAGCGGCGCTTGCCCAGATCATGCCATTTGGCCGCGAGTACCACTGCTCGGGCTTCGTCCGGCTTGCTTACGAGCTTGGTGGCAAGTGCCTCTGCGAAATGCTCGGCCAATTCAAGATGCGGGTTCAGTTCCTGCCTAGTTCTTGCGGCTCGCGATCCGTCGTCGTCAGCGGATTTGGGACGGACGTACCATCGCCAGCGGCGGACGGATGATTGATCCTCCTCGTTCAGACCGTCTTCAGTAGCGGGCACGACGTTAATGGACCGAACCAGCCGCATGCCAAGGGGCGCCACAGCGTTGTCCCACACGCGACAGCGACGGGCAGTGTCCTTCTCGTCTATCCATCTGTCAGCTACATCATAATCGGCACGGCTTGCCTCGTCGAAAAGCTTCTCGCCGTCGAGCATACCCTTCTCCAATCCGCCAGCCTGCGGCGGCAGCAGCACAAGACAGTTGGCCAGGGGGTCCTTGCCTTCTTTCACAAGTTCGGCCAGCAAGGACGTGCGAACGCCGCCGTCGGGCGCGACCAACCATGTGTGGAGTTCGGGACTTCTCTCCGCTATTTTCGCCAACCCGTTGAATACCCGCTCTGTGGTATCCCGGAGCAGTTCATGAGGCTTCAGCGGGTAGTCGTCCAGTATGTCTTCCGGTTTGTAGGTGTTCAGAAGATCCGGCCTGATGACCTCAACCTCTTCGCGCCACGCAACATACGTTTCGGGCGGATCCCATTCCGAAATTCCGTGAAGCCAGTCGGCAACGGGTGGGCGGCCGGGCAGTTTCCCGCGAATCGATGTCAGCGCCCATGCATCGAAAAGGATGTCAGTGGCGGGAAGAATCACGGGCGGGGGCGAAAAAATGGCCTCCCGGCCAGCGGGAAGTAAGCCCTTCAGTAACTTGTCGAGCGCCGCCGGACTGGCATCGTAACGCTCGTCGTCCGGGCGTTTTGGCAGGTTCTGCAATTGGAGGTGGGTCTGCTTGCATGCCTGATCGAATCGGGGATTGCCCTTCTTCTTTTTGTCCGGTTCCTGTTCCTGCTCCTGATCGCCACCGAAGACCACCACGATCCCCGCGTCCCCATCGCCAAACCGATTCACGCGTCCAAAGCGCTGCGCCATGCTGTCATACGGCGTGAGATCACTAACCAGGTGGTCGGCGGAGATGTTGATGCCAACCTCGCCAGCCGAAGTGCAAACAAGATAAACAGTACCCCGTGGTTCGACGCTTGGCTTATGCATGAAGCGAGCGAAGACCGGGTCTGTCTTCGCTAGGTTGTCGCGTTCCAGGCCCCGCATCGTTCCGGTGAGCCTCTGAACAGGTAACTTCACTTTGCCCAGCTTGTCAGCTACCATCTCGACATCCTTCAGCTTGCGAAGAAAGACGAGGATCGCCTGCCCACTATCTTTGAATTCCAATGCACGCCTGTGAACCTCCTCGGCAACATGACTCTCATCTTTGACCGAAACGAAGGAAATGCCCTTCCTCGCTTCAATAACCTTTCGCATGGCCTCCTGGTTCAAATCGGCTTCGGTGAGAGCAAACGGCTCGTCGCCGTCGCCGCGCGAGGTGGCGGTCAATGCCATGACCCGAAGCATGCGGAAATCTTGGCAGCGCTTCTGTTCCGACTCGATTGCGTCGATGAGTTTCTGGAATGCCGGCTCCAGGTGAGCTTCATCATGTACGAGGAGTGCATCCTGCGCTAGGAACGCGGCGTGCAGCGGTCTGGACTTGAAACCGCGCCCATAGCCCGAGAACAAAAGCCGGCTGCCAATCATATCCACGGTGCCGACGACCACTGCCGGGCGGGCCGGATCGTTTCTCCAGTCTGCGTTGTCCGCAAACTGACCCCGCAGAGTACTGATGGCGATAGGGCTGTCGCTTGAACCCGTAGCCGAGAGTTGCGCGAGCGCCTCTCTGACATGTCCCAGTTTTGGGAACTTTTCTTTGTCGTCAAGGCGAAGGGTGAGTTGTTCGGCTTCTCTTGTCGCCTGGTCCACGACGACGCGCCGATTGACAATCCAAATCAGCCTTCGTGGAATGGAAATACCCCGCGACCCTTCCGCGTGGGCGACCTCCCATGCGAGTGCCAGCAGCCAGATCGCCATGATCGCAGTCTTGCCGGTACCGGTTGGCAGGCTAATATTCCGAAGCCTCTTCCATTGCCTGCCCTCAACCATCAATAAGAAAAGCGACTCCTGCCAGGGATAGGGCCAACTATCCGTCAGTACGGCGAAGTTGGTCCGAAAAAACTCCGTCAGGTCAGAATTTGGAGCCGGTGTAGCCATGAAACCAGATCCGAAATGCGAGTAGTATATATTATACGACCGTAAAGATAGCATTTGTTGTCCGAGTGCGGTCGAAAAGCTCGGCAGTCATGCGATTTTCTTACTTGATCTGCTACGACATCTGCGATGACAAACGACTGCGCAAGGTGTTCCAGACCATGCGCGGGTTCGGCGACCATTTGCAGTACTCCGTCTTCGAATGCCAGTTGACCGCCACTGACCTGGCGCGATGCCGGGCGGAACTGGCGTCGATCATCCACCACACCGAGGACCAGGTGCTTTTCGTCAACCTGGGGC
>OBLW0100003852.1_pt1 | contig 11577 bp, 11 predicted proteins | sample 1520161 | NCBI WGS metagenome assembly OBLW01 (sample SAMEA3539309, study PRJEB22396) | soil metagenome | biome: tundra; feature: field; material: soil | place: USA | collected 2010-05 | depth 0.15 m
CGGTGCGCTCGCGCAGTTCTTTTACTAGTGCCGCGGTGATTTCCATAATTGAGGTCTTCCGATCGAGCTAATAACTCTAGTGTCCGCTTTCGGCCGGCGCCGGCTCCGCGACCGGTTCGGCGGTCTCGGACGCGGGCCCCTTACGCGGCTGCGCGGCCTGGGCCGGCTCGCCTTCCAGGCTCAGGCTTTCCGCCATGATCTTCTCGGCGTACTTGGGGTCGACATACTGGGTGTAGTCCGTCATTCCCTCTTCGGCGGCAGCTTCGTCCAAAACGATCTTGTCGGCGGTGAAGTCCTGCTCGGTGGCCAGGGCGCGGCCTTCGATCACCGCGTCGGAGATCTTACTGGCGAACAGGCGGATGGCGCGGAGCGCGTCGTCGTTGCCGGGGATGATGTAATCCACTTCGTCGGGGTCGCAGTTGGTATCGACGATAGCCACCACCGGGATGCCCAGCCTGCGGGCTTCCTTGACGGCGATGCCTTCCTTGTTGGAATCGATCACGAAAACCACGTCGGGCAGCCCCGGCATGTCCTTGATGCCGGCCAGGTTCTGGTCCAGGTGCTTGCGCTCGCGTTCCAGCCGGATGACTTCCTTTTTCGGCCGGCCGGCATAGCCGCCTTCCACCGTCGCCATGGCTTCCAGTTCCTTGAGGCGCTTAATGGATTTCTGCACCGTCAGCATGTTGGTGAGCAGGCCGCCCAGCCAGCGCTGATTCACGTAGTACATGGCGCAGCGAGTAGCTTCTTCCTTGATGGCGTCCTGCGCTTGCCGCTTGGTACCCACGAACAGAACGTTCTTGCCCTGAGCTGCCATTTCGCCGACGAAACGTGCGGCGTCCTTGAACATTTTCAGAGTTTTCTGCAGGTCGATAATGTAGATTCCGTTGCGTTCGCCGAAGATGTACTCTTTCATCTTCGGATTCCAGCGCCTGGTCTGGTGCCCGAAATGAACGCCTGCTTCGAGCAATTCCTTCATCGATATTGCGGGCAAACTACCTCCTAAACAGGCCGGCGGGACGACGCCCACCGGGAGAACCTTCCGCCAGATACGCCGCGCGGCCCAAAGCGAGATTTGCGCGGCCGAAAGCGGGCAGGAAGGCCGTTACGTAAAGCAGGGGCCGGAATCGCCCGGCCCCTGCGGATATGCAAAACCCGGAAGAGCGGGCCGTAACACGCCCCGCCCTCCAGACTTCACGGGAAACCTTAGCGTTTGGAGAACTGGAACCGCTTGCGCGCGCCTTTCTGCCCGTACTTCTTCCGCTCGTGCTGCCGCGGATCGCGGGTCAAAAAGCCGAGCTTCTTCAGCCGCGGCCGCAGTTCCACATTGAATTCCACCAGAGCCCGGGCAATGCCCAGGCGGACCGCGCCCGCCTGACCGGCGATGCCGCCGCCCGCCGCGAGGATCAGCAGGTCGAACTTGTCGGCGGTCTCAGTGGCCGCCAGCGCCTGGCGCACCACGGCGCGCCCGCTTTCGGTCTGGAAATAATTTTCAAACGTGCGGCCGTTGACGTGGATTTCGCCCGTGCCGGGCCGCAAGAATACGCGAGCCACCGATCTTTTACGGCGGCCCGTGCCCAAATACTGAACTATCGTCGCTGCCACTAAACTAACCCTTCCGTCACTTTACGGCCAACGCGACAGGCTTCTGCGCCGCGTGCGGATGCTTGTCACCCGCGTAGACCTGAAGTTTTCTAATCATCTGTTTGCCGAGCTTGGTCTTCGGCAGCATGCCGAAAATCGCATCTTCCACGATCCGGATGGGCTTTTGCGCGCGCACCCGCTTCAAGCTCGTCTCCACCAGTCCGCCGGGATAGCCCGTGAAATGGCGGTACATTTTATTCTCTTCTTTCCGGCCCGTGAACCGGACTTTACTGGCGTTCAGGACGATCACATGATCGCCGGTATCCAGAAACGGCGTATAGGACGGCTTCGTCTTGCCCATCAACAGCATAGCCGCCTTACTGGCGAGCTTGCCGAGGACCACGTCTTGGGCGTCGATGACATGCCACTTGCGAACAATGCCGTTCTTGGAGGGGAACTCGGTACTCATTGACACACGATCTCCAACTCTTGTTTACAACACATATAGGGTACCGGGAGCGGAGGGGGAATGTCAAATCGGGGGAAGGTTGGTTTCACTCCACCGGCGATTCGTCCGGTTCGCGATGCCGGCCACCAAGACCCAGGAACAGCGCCAGTCCCTCATCGATGGCTGCGATCTCTTCGCGCGCAAGGTCGCCGAATACGCGACGAACCCTGCGTTTGTCGATGGATCTGAGATGGTCGATCAACGCGAAGGACTTTCTGGCAAGGCCGCTCCGGCCTGGCGCCAAGGGCGGATAAAGGAGTCCCTCGCCCGGAGTCCCGGTCACCGGGACCACGCACACGAGCGGGAAGCGTTGGTCGCCTATGACATCCGGATCGCTTACTACGACGCAGGGCCTTGTACCGCGCTGTTCGCGGCCGATTGTAGGATTGAGATCCACCACGATGAGCGCGCCGCGGCCGATCTTCACGCGCGCTCCGCCACCCAGCCCTTGCCGGAAACCCAGCGAACCGGCTTGCCGGCCCCGCCGTTCACGAGCGCTTCGGCATCTTCCTCAGGCAAGCCGCTGGTCCATTCCTCGAACCCTTGCTCGGCGAGCCCGGCGCTGTCGGGATGCGGATTCTTTAGCGACCGGCGAAGCTCCGCGCGCAACCGGCGATCCAGTTCGCGGCGGACGGCTTCCGCGACGAACTTGCTGCGGTTGTTCTCCAGCCGGTCGATGTCCCTGACAAGATCGTTGGGGAGGCTGACCGTCACGCGCTCGACGTTGGGCATTTCATACTCTGGGTATGATCATACCACTACGCCGATCACGAGCGCGCCGGCGCTCGCGAAATAGATAAAGACAGGGCAAGCGTCCCCACGAGTGGGACGCGGCAGGACCCACAGGGCCGGTGGGTGCCCCGCGTCTGCGCCACGAGCGGAACCGGACAACCGGATGTTATTCTGTGGATTGGATGGAGTATCTGTGGCCATGCGTATCTTAGGCGCTTTAGCGTTGGGTCTTCTATTGATGGCTTCCCCTGCTCTTGCGCAGTTTGGGCCGGGGTGCCTGTACTTTCAGGCTGGCGCGTTGGCGCCGGGGGTAATAGGAGTCGCCTATTCGAAGACAATTACCGCGCTGGAGACGTGTTCTTTCCCGACCATTACCTATTCCGTTGCTCAGGAGTTTGGCGGTCTTCCCGCAGGCCTGGCGCTTTCGAGCGGAGGTACGATTTCCGGCACGCCCACGGCGGCGGGAACTTTCTACTTCACGATCGACGCCGTGGACAGCGGCGGGAATGTCGCCAGCGGGGTGTTCGGACTGACAATCACAGCTACCGCTCCTCCCACGATTGCGACTTCCTCGCCCCTGCCCGCCGCGACTCTAGGCTCCGCCTATTCCCAGACGCTCACCGCCACGGGGGGAAGCCCGCCGTATACCTGGTCGGTGACATCGGGCGCCCTTCCCGCGGGCCTGACGCTGGCGAGCGTCGGTATGATTTCCGGCACGCCCACCGCAGCAGGATCCTTCAGCTTCGCGGTCCAGGTCAAGGACAGCGCAGCGGCGACTGCGTCCGCGACACTCTCCCTGACAGTCAACCCGATGATCGCCACGCAGCTTACGATCGCTACGTCCACGCTTCTGCTCTCCGGATTTACCGGTGGCGCGTATTCCCAGGACTTGGCGGCCACCGGTGGGAGTGGCGCTTATACGTGGACGATCACATCGGGGACTTTGCCGGCCGGCCTTACGCTATCCGGCGCGAACATTACGGGGACGCCGACGGCCGCTGGGACGTTCACCTTCACGCTTCAGGTGACCGACAGCGCCGGCAACACGGCCACCCAGGCTTTCAGCCTGACCGTGGTGAACGTGAGCGCCTCGGCCCTGTCGCGCGTGGGAGTGCTCTCGCAATTCGCGGCGGGCGCGAGCGTGGCTACCACCATCTGGGTTGTGAACACCTCGGCGGCGGTGGTCCCGGTGCGCTTGGTCTTCCACGATGACGACGGGACGCTAGTCCTCAAGGATTCCAATGGGAACGTGACGCCCACACCCCTCACGGCGACTCAGCAGGGTGATACGCAGGTGGCCGCAGTTACCACGCTCGACCGCGTGCTGAATCCCAATACCACCCTGGTGATCGCGGCTGGCCAGGGCCAGGCTGTCAACGTGCAAGGATGGGTTGACGTGCTGGCCACGGCAACCGTCAGTGGCTTCGCCATCTTCACCTACGCGCCGGACGGGCTGACGCCGACCGGGACCGGGTACTTTACGCCTTGGGAGGGGACCGTTCCTCTACAAAGCCAGTTGAGTGCGTCGACCCTGACTCTTCCGTTCATAAACAGCGGCGGCTTCATTACGGGCGTGGCCATCGGGAGTATCACGGGATCGGCGGGCAACATCACCGCCACGTTTTACGATCTCAACGGGAACGCGCTGGCGGGCTCCTCCCCGCAAATCATATCTTTGCCTGCCAATGGTCATACGGCTTTTCTGTTCAATACCGGCCCCACGGGCCAGAATTGGTCCTTCACGAGCGGCCAGCAAGGCATCGTCAAATTCACCGGCTCCTCGCTGATCGGTCTTGGCTTAAGGGTGAGCCCCTACAGCACGGAAACCGCCCTGCCGACGATTCTGCAATAGCGCGCCGGCGTGCTGGAAGGATGCGTCGGACTGGGGACACAGGTGGGATCTGAGCGCACAGTGCCGTTGGTCCCCAGCGAAGTTAAGATACAATCGGAATATCTTTGAGAGCTTAGTCGACCCTAGGAGACGTAGTTGTGCGCCTATTCTCTGCCCTTATTGTTACTTTGGCCGTGTCGTGCTGCGCATTTGGCCAGAGCACCGTTGGCTATACCATTCAGACGTTCGCGGGAAACGGGACGCCAGGCTACAGCGGCGATGGCGGCCCCGCCACCAGCGCCGAAGTGAACGATCCCTTCGCCGTGGCCGCGGATGCCGCCGGGAACCTGTACATCGCCGACTATGGAAACAATCGTATCCGCAAGGTGTCCGGCGGAGTGATTACCACGGTGGCGGGAAACGGGACACAAGGCTACAGCGGCGATAACGGCGCGGCCACCAGCGCCGAGCTGAACTATCCCATCGGGGTCGCCGTGGATTCCGCCGGCAACCTGTATATCGCCGACGCGTTTAATCAATGCATCCGCAAGGTCTCGAAGGGCGTGATCACTACGGTGGCGGGAAATGGGACGCCAGGCTACAGCGGCGACAACGGCCCGGCCGCCAGCGCCGAGTTGGCTTATCCCTTCGGGGTGGCCGTGGACTCGGCGGGGAACCTATACATCGCCGACAATGGGAACAATCGTATTCGCAAGGTCTCGGGTGGGGTGATCACCACGGTGGCGGGAAATGGGACGCCAGGCTACAGCGGCGACAACGGCCCGGCCACCAGCGCGGAGTTGAACGATCCCTACGGCGTGGCCGTGGGCGCGACCGGGAACCTGTACATCGCCGACTATGGGAACAACCGTATCCGCCAGGTCTCAAATGGGACGATCACCACGCTGGCGGGAAACGGGACGCAGGGCTACAGCGGCGACAACGGCGCAGCCACCAGCGCCGAATTGCACTCTCCCAGCGGGGTGGCCGTAGACGCAGCCGGCAACGTGTACATCGCCGACGGCAGTAACCAGCGGGTCCGCGAGGTTTCGAGCGGGGTGATTAGTACCGTGGCGGGAAACGGGGCGCCGGGCTACAGCGGGGACAACGGCCCGGCCACCAGCGCGGAGTTGTACGATCCCACCGGCGTGGCGCTCGGTCCCGGCGGCGCCCTGTTTATCGCGGACCTGGCGAACTCGCGCATCCGTGGTTTGACGTCTTTGGGGGCCTCCTGCTCGGCTTCGGCCGCTCCGCTGGTGTTGTATCCGGGCGCTTCGGGCGGGGACTTTACGGTCACCATCCAGACAAGCTCGGCGACCTGCACCTGGGCGGTTCAGAGCTTGCCATCCTGGATTGCGGTTTCCGGGAGCAATGTTGGAACGGGTTCCGGGAGCGTCACACTCATCGTGGCATCGAATCCCGGCGCGGCGCGCACGGCCACTATCTCGATTGCGGGCGCACTGGTGCAAGTCAGCCAGAGCTCCCCGCCTTGCAGCTACTCTCTCGCCTTCGGCGGCCAGGCGTTTCCGGCTTCGGGGGGAGCGGGGTCCGTCGGCGTTACGGCGCCGAGCTGGTGCCCGTGGACCGCTTCCAGTCCCGTAAGCTGGGTGACTGTGACCGGCGGCGCTTCGGGTGCGGGCAACGGCACGGTGACCTATAAGGTGGCGGCGGACAGCGGGGGCGCACAATCCAGCAGCCTGACCATCGCGGGGCTTTCCTTCACGGTGGATCAGGCGGGCGCCACCGTGACAAGTCTTCCGACCTACACCATCAAGGCGTTCGCTGGAAGCGGAACGCTGGGTTATGGGGGCGACAACGGCCCGGCCACCGGCGCCGAGCTATACAATCCCACCGGCGTGGCCGTAGATTCCGCGGGCAACGTGTATATCGCCGACAGGTACAACCATCGCATCCGCAAAGTCTCGAATGGGACGATCGGCACGGTGGCGGGCAACGGAAGCCAGGGGTATGCCGGCGACAACGGTCCGGCGACCAGCGCCCAATTATTCTGGCCCGCCGGCGTGGCCGTGGATTCGGCCGGCAACCTGTACATCGCCGACACGGGTAACAACGTCATCCGCAAGGTTTCGAATGGGGTAATCACCACGGTAGCGGGAAACGGAACGTTTAACTACAGCGGCGACGGCGGCCCCGCCACCAGCGCCACGTTGAACAATCCCACCGGCGTCGCGGTGGACGCCGCCGGCAACCTGTACATCGCCGACCTAAACAATCACCGCATACGCAAGGTCTCGAACGGAGTGATCACCACCGTGGCCGGAAACGGAGTGGGGGGATTCAGCGGCGACAACGGCCCGGCTACCAGCGCCGAGCTGACCTATCCCGAGGGCGTGGCCGTGGATTTCGCCGGCAACCTGTACATTGCCGACAATTACACCCAGGTCATCCGCGAGGTCACCAATGGGGTGATCACAACGGTGGCGGGAAGCTTGACGCAAGGCTACACCGGCGATAACGGTCCGGCCACCAGCGCCCAGTTGAACGATCCGACCGGCGTCGCCGTGGATTCCGCCGGCAACCTGTACATCGCCGACAATGGGAACAACGCTATCCGCGTGGTTTCCAATGGGGTGATCGCTACCGTGGCGGGAAACGGGACGCTAGGCAACAGCGGCGACAACGGCGCGGCCACCAGCGCGGAGTTGTCCACCCCTACGGGGGTCTTTGTGGATAGCTTTGGCAACCTATACGTCGCGGACTCGGGCAACAACCGCGTCCGGGTTGCGTCGCCCACCAGCGCTTCCTGCTTGTTCTCCGTGATTCCGTTCGCTCTGTTTCCGCCCGCCACGGGCGGGAGCCTGAGCGTCGCCATCCAAACGGGCGCCGCCTGCGCCTGGACGGTTCAGAACTTGCCAAGCTGGATTAAGGTGTCCGGAAACGCCGCTGGAACGGGTTCCTCGAACGTCAGCCTGGTTGTGGCCGCCAATCCCGGCGCGGCGCGCACGGCCACCATCGCCATTGCGGGAATCTCGGCGCCAGTCAGCCAGAGCGCCGCGGCTTGCACCTACGCGCTGGCTTTCGGCGGCCAGGCGTTTCCCGTGGCTGGGGGAACCGGGTCCGTCGGCGTTATCGCCCCGAATTGGTGCTCCTGGACTGCCTCGAGTCCGGTGAGTTGGGTGACTGTGAACAGCGGCGCCTCCGGTGAAGGCAACGGCACGGTTTCGTACCAGGTGGCGGCGAACACCGGGGGCACACAAAACGGGAGCCTCACCATTGCCGGGCTTCCCTTCACCGTGGAAGAGGCGAGCGCGACGGTGAGCGGACTGCTTGCCGCCGGATCGATGGCGCAACTGGTTTCGGGCGGGCTGTGGAACACCACCATCACGCTGGTCAACACGGGCACAACGGACGCGGAGATGGTCCTGAGCTTCTTCGACGATAACGGCAATGCGCTGCCGCTGCCGCTGACTTTTCCGCAGACCTCTTCGACCGCGCCGCTGCTAGCCTCCACACTCGATCAAACGATTGGCGCCGGGGCGGAACTGGTGATCCAGACGGCGGGAACCGCCAGCCAGGCCACGGTGGAGGGATGGGCGCAACTTCTTGCCAACGGGAGCATCGGCGGGTCCGCTGTTTTTGCCTGGATGACGGCGACGGGCCCACAAGAGGCGGTAGTGCCGGTGGAGACCCGCAATCCGAGTGGGTTTGTGCTGCCCTTCAACTACACGGGCGGGTATGCCACGGGGGTGGCGCTGGCCAATTTGTCGAATCAGGCGGTGAGCATTCCAGTGACGCTCCGGGACGACACGGGGGCCAGCTTGGGAGCGGCGGCGGCGATCAACCTGCCCCCCTATGCCCACACCTCGTTTATGCTGGCGAGCAGCTACCCGGCGGTGGCCAACAAGTTTGGCGAAATGGAGTTGGACACGCCGGCGGGCGGGCAGATCAGCGCGCTGGGCATTCGTGCGGCGCCGGACGGCGCGATCACGACCGTCCCGGCGCTCGCCACGGGCGCCATTTCAAACGGGTCGATGGCGCAACTGGCCTCGGGGGGATTGTGGAACACCACCATCACGCTGGCCAACACGGGCGCAGCGGCGGCGCAGGTGAGCTTGAACTTCTACGACGACAACGGCAACGCCTTGCTGCTTCCGCTGATCTTTCCGCAGACCTCTTCCACGACGCCGCTGCCGAGTTCCACGCTCAATCAAACGATTAACGGGGAGGCGCAGTTGGTGATCGAGACCGCAGGAACGGCCAGCCAGACGACGTCGGAGGGCTGGGCGCAACTGGTGGTCACCGGAGGGAATATCGGCGGCTCCGCCGTGTTTGCCTGGACGACGCCGACGGGCGCCCAGGAAGCCGTGGCGCCGGTCGAGACGCGCAATCCGAGCGCGTTTGTGCTGCCGTTCGACTACACAGGCGGGTATGCTACCGGGGTGGCGCTGGCCAATTTGTCGGGCCAGGCGGTGAGCGTTCCGGTGGTGCTGCGCGACGATAAGGGGGCGAGCTTAGGAGCGGCGGCGGCCATCAGCCTGCCGGCCCATGCCCACACTTCATTCATGCTGGCGACGAGCTATCCGGCGGTGGCGGGCCATCTGGGCACGCTGGAACTGGACACGCCGGCGGGCGGGCAGATCAGCGCGCTGGGGATACGGGCGGCGCCGGACGGCGCGATCACGAGCGTTCCGGTGCTGGCGAAGTAGAGCGGGAGCAGTCGAAGCGCGACCATCAGCCGAAAACGTAAACCACAGCCAGAGCGCCGCCGGCCAGCGGCGCCCTACAATGGACATCAGGGGATGCCAGCCCCACCAAAGGAAGCGACGCCATGCCGGACCCCAACACCCGCCTAGACACCCTCGAAGACTCGATGAAACGCGCCTTCAACGCTATCGAGGCCCTCGCCGACAAGCAAGCCCGCCTCGACGAGGTAATAGCCCTCCTCACCGAGGCCCAGATCAAGAGCGAGGAGCGCTCCATCCGCACAGACACCAGGATTGAAAGCCTCGTGAGCGCCATAGGCGAGCTTATCCGCGACCGCCGCAACTAGCCGAGAGGGCCCGGCCGATATCCAGGCCGAGGCCCGAAATCCGCTGCACGACGACATCGACGGTGACCGTCTCGACGGCCTGGCGCACCTCGGCGTCCCGGCGGCGCGCGGACTCTTCGGCTTTCACGTCGGCCGATTCGCGCGCGGCTTCCACTTGCTCCTGAATCTCGTCGAATTCCTGCTGCACTTCCGCCTTGGCGCGCCGGGGGCGTACGGGCGGCTTGGCCGCTTTCACTGGCATGGCAATCCTCCTTACGAATCGGTAGCTTAGCACCGAATCGGGGACACTGCTACGATCAAGGCATCGGCACGGACTGGAAGGACAATCTGCGCGTCGTTTTGGTGGAGACGCGGAACCCGCTCAACATCGGGGCGGCGGCGCGCGCCATGGCGAACTTCGGGTTTGCGCGGCTGCGGGTGGTCAAGCCATACGACGTGGCATACCGGGAGGCGCGCTCGGCCGTGGGCGCCGCGCCGCTGCTGGCAGAGGCGGAGGACTGCGCGGGCGTGGGCGAGGCGGTGGCCGATTGCCGGCTGGTGGTGGGCACCACTTCCGTGGGCCATCGCGAGTTGCGGCATCCCATTCGCCGGCTGGAGTACGGCGCGCGGCTCATAAGGCGGGGGTTGGCGCAGGCGCCGGTGGCCCTGCTGTTCGGGTCGGAGAAATTCGGCCTCACGAACGACGACCTCAGTCACTGCCACTGGCTGATGCGCGTCCCCACCGACGATCCGGGCCTCTCGATGAACCTGGGACAGGCGGTGGCGCTCTGCCTGTACGAGCTGGCGCGCGATCCGAAAGCCGTCGAGGCGGCGCCCGAAAAGATCAGGATTGCCACGGGCGGGCAGAACGAACAGATCACGGAACTGCTGCTCGAAGCGCTGCGCCGCAGCGGGTATGTGAACCCCGTGACCGCGGTCTCAGCCGAGGAGAAGGCGCGACGGCTGGTGCGGCGGCTGAACATCGGCGCGCGCGACGCGCCGGTGCTGTTGGGGATGCTGCGGCAGATGTTGTGGAAGATGGGGGAATAGAATTGGCCCGACGCGTGCAAGGAACAGTCTATGCGTAAGAAAATGCTGGTTCCGCTCCTGCTTGTTCTTGAAACAGGCATGGCACAGGCGCCTAAACAGAGTACGACACTGACAATCAATGGCTACGCGGGAAACGCTCCTTTAGTCCAGATCGGCGGCAAGTCTTATGTGGAAGTGGAAGCGCTGGCTCGCCTCACGGGCGGGTCCGTGAAATTTCAGCCGAATCGGATTACGCTGACACTCCCCGCTTCCACGCCAGATGCGGCGGTTCCGCAGCCGGAAAAGAAGGGTTTTTCGCCGGATTTCCTGAAGGCGGCCATCGAAGAAATGGCGGCGATCCGGGAATGGCGGGTTGCGATCATGAGTTTGATCCAACACGGCTATCCCGTGACGGAAGACTGGGTCGGCGGTTACCGGAGGACGGCCGATAGTAGACTCGCCTTAGTTTCCGCCGCCGCGGCCACCGATTCCGATCGAAACTGCATGCCGTTGGTCACTAACGAGTTCGGCAGAATGCAACAGTTCAGCGACAAGTATCTGGCAATGAGCAAGAGCATGACGTATACTTCGTCGGATTCGGTGGAGAACGATCCACAAGGCCAGCAAATCCTGAGTTGCGCGCGCGGCCTGGAGTCTTTTCCCGCGGGCAGCCAGTTCCAGGACGTCGCCACCTGTCATTAGGCGGCGGCGACACGGGTAGAATGGGAAAAGTGCCTTACGATCTGATTGTCATCGGGAGCGGGCCGGGCGGCTATTCAGCGGCCATACGCGCCGGCCAGTATGGATTGAAGACCGCGCTCATAGAAAAGCAGCCGCGGCTGGGCGGGACCTGCCTGCTGGTGGGGTGCATCCCCACCAAGGCGTGGCTCCAGACGGCCGAAGTGT
>OBLW0100003853.1_pt1 | contig 11577 bp, 10 predicted proteins | sample 1520161 | NCBI WGS metagenome assembly OBLW01 (sample SAMEA3539309, study PRJEB22396) | soil metagenome | biome: tundra; feature: field; material: soil | place: USA | collected 2010-05 | depth 0.15 m
CGTACCTTCTCCGCCTCATGCTCCTCCAGAGAACTGGAATGCGTCTTCTTCTCGGTCACCCCAACCAACGGTAGCGTATCCAGTATGGCTCTGCTCTTTACTTCCAGCTCTCGGGCTAGATCGTTAATTCGAACCTTACTCATCCGGCCTTTCGTTTCTCCGTGTTGTAGTTAGGTCTTCATTGCGACCTCACGGAGTCAGTTTCTTCGGTCCCACGCCGTCGAACATATGCCAGCGTGCTCATGATTTATTCTCTGGTCTCGGAAGCGGACTCCGCTTCCGCAGGCTGCTCAGCCTGCTCTTCAGTCTCGCTCGCAGCCCGTGGTTCGGCAGCAGCTTCCTCGGTTGGAGTTTCGCCAGAAGCTTCTTCACTGGCCGCTAGTTCACTCGATTGAGCTTCTGCAGGAACTTCCTCAGCGACTGCCTCAGACGTTTCCGCCGCAGCCTCGCCTTCCGCAGCCACTTCTCCCTCAACCACGGCACCCGGGTCAAGGCTGGCAAAGTAATTATTCACCGCCAGGCTGATTTTTTCCACCGTCTTCGGTCCAATGCCTTCAATCGCCTCAAGTTGCTCCGGCGTCATATCAGCCAGTGCTTCGACGCTGGTCACACCGGCTGCATTCAGTTTTTCTACTAGTCCATCGCCTAGTCCGGGAACGCTCTCGAGCGGCGTCGATGTCTGGACGACCATCGCGGACATTTGCTGCTCCACTTCCTGCCGCTTCTCTTCCTCACTCTTGATGTCAATCTTCCAGCCCAGCAACTTGGCCGCGAGACGAACATTCTGCCCCTTCTTGCCAATGGCGAGAGAAAGCTGGCTATCGTCAACCACAACTTCCAGATGCTTGCCACCGGAATCGACCACCGTGACTTTGCTCACTTTCGCGGGCTGCAAAGCTTTCTCGGCGAAAGTGACTGCGTCTTCGTGATATTCGATGATGTCAATCTTCTCTCCGTGCAATTCGCGGATGATCGACTGCACACGCATTCCCTTCATACCAACGCATGCGCCCACCGCATCGACATCCTTGTCCTTGGACATGACGGCGATTTTCGTGCGCTCACCGGCTTCCCGCGCAATGGCGCGGATCACGACCGTGCCGTCGTAAATCTCCGGCACTTCAGTCTGGAAAAGGTGCTGCACCAGATCCGGCACAGCGCGGGACACAACTACGCCCGGCCCCTTTGAAGCTCGTTCCACGCGCGCGATCACCACCCGCACCCGCTCACCAATCGCAAACGACTCCAGCCGCGACTGCTCCTTGCGCGGCATGCGCGCCTCGGCTTTGCCGATGTCGAAAATCACGTCCGGACCTTCTACTCGCTTGACCGTGGCGTTCACCACTTCGCCCACGCGTCCGATGTATTCGTTGTAGACCGTGTCGCGTTCAGCTTCGCGGACTTTTTGAAAAATCACCTGCTTCGCCAGTTGCGCGGCGATGCGTCCGAGAATTCCCTCGGTGACCTTCGGAATCCGCAACTCTCCGCCAACTACCAGGCTGGGATCAGCCTTGCGTGCATCGTCCAGTGTGATCTGCAACTGTGGATCTTCTACCTGCTCCGAAGTCTCCACGACGGTCTTCACCGCATAAGCATTGATCTTGCCGGTCTCTTTATCCAGTTCGGCGCGCAGATTTTCTTGCGACTTGTAGTACTTGCGCGTCGCCATCACAATGGCATCTTCCACCGCGGTCACCACAATCCGCGGATCGATCCCCTTTTCGCGACTTAGTGCGTCGATCGTGTTATAGAGCTCACTCGCCATAAAGTATTCCGTTATAAAAGTGCAACCTGCCGAGCCTCAGGCCTTGCCAAAACTTCGGATGCTCAGGACCCAGGACCTGCTTCAAATTTCCGGTACTAGATTCGCCTTTTCGACATTGGCGAATTCAATTTCGATCTTCTGTCCCGGCTCCGCGGCCGTGCCCATCTTCTTACGCGACTTCTTACTGGCCACGCTAAGATCGAGCGTCAGGCGTCCTTCGCGAAAACTTTCCAGCCGCCCTTCGAAGTACCGATTGTTGTTTACCGGATGCCTCGTCGTCAGTTTCATCCGGCTGCCCGCGAAGCGCTCAAACTCTGCTGCTTTCGTCAGCTTGCGGTCCAACCCTGGGGATGAAACCTCCAGCGTATAGCTGCTCGGAATGGCATCCTCGACATCGAGGATAGTGCCAAACTCGCGGCTGAAGTTGGCGCAATCTCCGTGCGTTACTCCCGCCAGCGGATCGCCTCCGGCGGCTCCCGGCTTGTCCAAGAACACGCGCAGCATGCGGGCTTGACCACTCCCGCGAAACTCTACTTCGACCACTTCCAGCCCGCTGGAAGCGGCTACCCGCTCCGCAATCTCTCGTACGCGATCAAGCTCAATCGCCATGCATCCAATAACTTGCAGCCCCGTCGACCCGGGATTACCCTGCAAACGAAAAAGTGGGCTTGCGCCCACTGGTGTGCCTCGCCAAATGCTGGTACTACACAACAGTTCTCAGTTTTCTAATATACGCCCGCGAGGGGGGAAAAGACAAACGCTCCACAGGAGAAACCCGCGCGCAGTCGCCTCTCTGGCCGCGTCTCGAGTTTGAGTTGTCCCTGCTCTCCTGCGCACAATGGTTGGGAACCTCCGGCGATGGCGCAAAGAAAAAGAAGAAGATTGAGCTCATCGTGCATATGCCGGCCGAGGGCGTGTCAATCGAAGGGAGCAATGGACAGAACCACCTCGACTTCGACTTTGCTGCAGCTGCCTACGTCTACAACAGCAAGAGCGGCAAAGCGGCGACTACCATAGGCAAGGCAGTCAATACGAACGTGCCCGACGCGCCAATGGCGTCAATGCGCGTCAGCGGAATCGACATGAAGAACGCATTGGAACTTGGGCCTGGACAGTACGCCATCCGAATAGTTATCCGCGACAACGTCACCGGCAAGATCGGCAGCGTCACAGCGCCGTTAACCGTGGACTAGAAACTGCCAACAGCTCCGTCAAGGTTGTTTCCCCGACTTGCCCGGTCCCAAAATGGCGCGGCCGGGGAACACATCCGGGACAAGCTTGCCTTCGTCGACCACCACCCTTCCTCCCACCATCAAATAGCGGACGCCCACACTTGGCTCCATCGGCTTTTCGAAGGTGGAGCGGTCTGTGATCGTTCTTGCGTCGAAGACGACGATGTCAGCGTCAGCGCCTTCCTGCAATCTTCCCTTCTGTCGAGCTGCCGGCGTCGACCGTTCGAGCATCTCCGCCGGCATTAAACTCATTTTGCGGATCGCATCCATCAGCGTGATGGTTCCCTTTTCGCGAACATACTGTGCCAGCACACGCGAGTAAGTTCCCGCGTTGCGAGGATGGCCTTCCGCGCCATCGCTCGCGATCATGACCAGCGGATGAGGAATTACCTTGTCCACTATCTCCTGTGTGTTGGCGAAAATCAGCACCCACTGTGTCGTGCTGGAATTGTGCAACTCATCGAAACGCAACTTAGTCAGGTGCTCGCCGGTGTCGGGAAGAACGAGCTCGCCGTAATCGATTCCAAGTTTCTCGCGCCAGCCGGGATTGAACAGTGCCGAGTTCACGGCGGTCATGCCGGCGATGTAGGGATAGGCCTCGGTAGTCACGTCCAGGCCGCGAGCGCGCGCTCCTTCCACCATGGAGAGGCATTCCAGCGAGTCGCGCAGGCAAGTGCTATTGATGTGGACGATATGCAGCGGAGCGCCCGTGATCGCCGCCGCTCCGATCACTTCACTGACGGCCTCGATCGCTGAGCCCGGCTCGACACGGCCGGCGCTGCGCGCGTGAGTGTAGACCGGCAACCTTCTATCGGCGGCGAGACGGAACATGTCAATCACTTCCAGCCGGGTCGCGCCGGGTGTGTACTGAATGCCCATCCCGATGGCCAAGCCGCCAGCGTCCAATTCTGCACGCAGCCGCTCGCGCATCGCTTCGATTTGTTCTGGCGTAGCGGCCTGATCAGTCGCAGGTCCACTCTTTGGCAGGATGGTCCCGGCCGGCAGGGGCGCACCGAACACCAGAGCCCGAGCCGCCACATGGCTGGCTGACGTGCCGTAGTGAATCAGCGAGTGACCTTGTTTGGATTTCAAGAATTGCGCGACATCGGGCGCGCCGATTTCCAACTCCAGCGCTGTGGTTACACCGTCTAACGCCTTCACCCGCTGGCTCGCCAAGTCTTGCCCATGCTGGTGCAGATCGATGAACCCGGGAGCAATCACGAGCCCTCCGGCATGAACCACACGCAGCCCATTCAGCGCCTCGGATGAGATCCGAACAATTTTTCCTTCCCGGATGCCCACATTGCGCACCGCATCCAAACCGGTCTCTGGATCCATGACTCGTCCACCCTCGAGCACAAGATCGTATTGCTGTGCCGCCGCGAACGCTGAGATGGCCAGGAAACTAAAGAGAATCAGACTGCGCATAGTTTGAGCTCCGTAGCGCCGCCGTCGCGGCGGCGCCGCCAAGAGGATAAGACGGTCTCGTCCCAATCGCAACATTCATCCTGCGCCCCTGTCCTGCGCCCCGCTTGATCCGTTCATTTGCTTGAATCCTGCGCCATATCTAGAATGAAGATTCACCCCACAAGCTGGGAGAATTACCGAGAACTTTATGATTCATTTTCCAGTACCCGAAGCTCTCACCTTCGACGACGTTCTTTTGCTCCCCGCCCGCTCTGACGTAATTCCAGCGACCGCTAATACTCAGACCCTGCTTACCCGCAACATCGGTCTGAACATTCCCATCGTCAGCTCCGCCATGGACACTGTCACCGAATCACACATGGCAATAGCGCTGGCGCAGCAGGGCGGACTCGGCATCATTCATCGCAATCTCACCATCGAGCAGCAGGCCAACGAAGTAGATAAAGTAAAGCGCTCCGAAAGCGGCATGATCGTCGATCCGGTCACTATGTCGCCCACCGACAAAGTCAGTGACGCGCTTGAGGTTATGCGTAAATACAAGATTTCCGGAGTGCCCATCACTGAGCATGGGCGCCTGGTCGGCATCCTCACCAATCGCGACCTCCGCTTCGAGACTCGCTTCGACATTCCCATCGATCGGGTGATGACCAAGAAAAATCTGATCACTGTGCCTGTGGGCACCACGCTTGAAGATGCCGAAGAAATTCTGCACGAGCATCGCGTCGAAAAACTTCTTGTCGTCGACGACAAATATAATCTCAAGGGATTGATTACCGTAAAGGACATCCAGAAAAAACTTAAATATCCCAACGCCGCCAAGGATTCTCAAGGACGTTTGCGTGTAGGCGCAGCCATCGGCGCTACCGGAGATTTTCTCGAGCGCGCCCAGGAGTTGGCGGAAGCGAAGGTCGACGTCCTCGCGATTGACAGCGCACACGGCCACTCCACGAAAGTGCTCGACGCAGTGAGGCTAGTGAAATCGAAGCTGCCTGAAATGGAATTATTGGCCGGCAACGTCGCTACTTTTGACGGCGCTTGCGAACTCGCCCGCGCCGGCGCCGACGGCATCAAGGTTGGCATCGGTCCTGGTTCCATTTGCACCACACGCGTGGTTACCGGAGCGGGCGTTCCGCAGATCACCGCTATCGCCGAAGCTTTCCGCGCCGCCAAAGACGCGGGCATTCCCATCATCGCCGACGGCGGCATCAAGTACTCCGGTGACATCACCAAAGCGCTGGCCGCAGGCGCCAGTGCAGTGATGATCGGTTCGCTTTTCGCCGGCACGGACGAAAGTCCCGGCGAACTGATTCTGTACCAAGGTCGCTCCTTCAAGTCGTATCGCGGTATGGGATCGATCGGCGCCATGACGCAAGGCTCTGCCGAACGATATTTTCAAAGCACGGAAGGCGATTCGTCCGCCGCAGTTTCTGAGAACAATGGCGATGCTAATCGCCTGGGAAAGCTGGTTCCCGAAGGCATCGAAGGACGCGTCCCCTATCGCGGCTCTGTGGCGATGATCGTTCATCAGATGGTGGGTGGGTTGAAATCAGGTATGGGTTATTGCGGCTGCGCCACCATTGCCGAACTCCTGCAGAAAACGCGCTTCGTTCGCATCAGCGGCGCTGGGCTCCGCGAGAGCCATGTCCACGATGTGATGATCACTCGCGAGGCTCCAAACTATGCCATCGAGTAGCGCGACCTCATCAGGCTTCTACTTGTGTGGGGAAAGCCGCCCCTCCGGCAAGCTCAGGGCAGGCTCTCGGCTGTCAGACCCATCGCATGCTGGCTCTGCCTCTTGAACACGGACCGGCTCAATCTTCTGAAAGCGTGGATCGCCGCGATTCTATGGCTCATCGTGATTGCCATTGAGTCCACCAACCTGGCTTCGGCGACCAACACCAGCCGGATTCTATATCCCCTGTTGCATTTCATTTTCGGTCTGGACCGGGCGCACTTCGAGCAATGGCACTTCTTCATTCGCAAAGGAGGCCACGTCGTCGGCTACGCCATCCTGAGCATCCTGCTTTTTCGCGCCTGGCGCGCAACCTTGCCCGCGATGAGGAATGTGAGGTGGACACCCCGGTGGGCAACGATCGCAATTCTGGGAACTGCATTCGTTGCCAGTCTCGATGAGTGGCATCAGAGTTTTATCCCTTCGCGCACCGGACGTTGGCAAGATGTAGTTCTGGATTCGTGCGCCGGAATCGCAGCTCAGATTCTAATTTTCCTGTGGTGGAAGAGTCTGGGGAAGGGCACGGCTTCGAGCCGTGCCGCTAGGGCTTAATGGATCGCGGGCTTTAGCCTCTGAGGGAACGGTTGCCTCACTCAGGCGCGATCTGCGAGAGCGTCTCGCCGGCGTCCCGCCCCCTGCAACAGTCCCGCAGCAACGATCGCTAACGCCGCCGAAAAGTAAAATGGAATTCCAGCCCCATAGTGCTTCCACAATTCGCCCGTAATCAAACTCGCCGCCAAGGTCGCTATGCTGGTTACGAAGAAATAAATTCCGAGAGCGCGACCGCGGACCTGCTCGCCCGCAGTCTCAACTACGAGGGCCTTCAGTACGGGCTGCGTCAACGCGTAATAGAAGCCATATGCCGCCATGGCAATCCAAATCGCCAGCGTGGATGGAGCCCGGCCAAACATGAAATAGACTGTTGCGAAAATCACATAGCCCGCGGAAGCCACGAGACGGCGTGAGACACGATCGCTAAACCATCCTGCAGGCCACGATGCGAGAGTATATGTAATATTGAAAACCAATCCGAGCAGCGGCGCGAGCGCCACGCGAATCCCGACGTTTTGCGCCCGCAACACCAGAAACATGTCGCTCGAGTTGCCCAAGGAAAAAAGCGTCACGGCAACGAGCACATAATAGAAACTCGCGGGGAGCTTTACGCCGCTACTTAACGATGCGAGCGGACTAACGTTCTTGTTTTGAGCGCCGGATTTTCCGGCGACGGTCTCGGCAGAATCGTTCCGGTCCCTTTTTATCTCCCGTATGCCCGCCCACGCCACCAGCACACAAAGCGTCCCCGGCACGGCGGCCGCCCAGAACACGCTGCGAATGCCGAAACGTGAGAGCATCGCCAGGGCAGTCAACGGACCAGCAATCGCTCCGGCAGAATCCATCGCCTGAATGAGTCCGTAAGCCGATCCCAGCCGATTTCCTGGCACCGACTCAGCGACCATCACGTCGCGGGGCGCGGCGCGAAAGCCTTTGGAGAGCCGATCGCTAAAGCGAATCAATAAAATCTGCGGCCACGCTGTGACTAAGGCAAGCAGCGGCTTAACGGCATTCGCAATAAAATATCCTGCGACGACAACCGGCTTGCGGCGTTCAATGCGGTCGGCGAGATAGCCAGAAAAAAGCTGGGCAAATGACGCTACGCTTTCCGCGATGCCTTCGATCAATCCCAACTGCGCCGGCCCCGCGCCTAGCGTCACCAAAAACGCCGGCAACACCCAATACGCCATTTCAGTGGCTGCATCATTCAGGAAAGATGTGATACCGAAGGCGTAGATGTTGCGGGCAGCGGAGGGCTCACTCTCGACAGGCGAGGGCATTACTTTATTTTTACCACGGAGGCACCGAGGAACGGAGAAAGGCAAGAAACGTCATCTAATGCGGGAGACTAACCGAACAGCCGAAATAACCCGATCGCCAAGACAACTATTCCGGCGACCGCGGAAGCCCAGACGAGATAAGCAGGCCAAGCAGACCATCCGCGCCGAGACTTGTCGCTCAGATTCAGATATGCGAGAGGCATTGTCACCATCCAGACAGTAGGAAGACCGTGCATCTTGTGTCCACTCTCTTCCAATCTCCGAAGAACGACAAATGACTGCCAGCCCGCCAGCCCAAGCAGCAGAAATCCAAGAACGGCGAGAGGATCGTGTTCCGTAAATCCAACGATTATTTTGAGACCAATCATGGGCTTGAGTGGCCGACGACCTGCGACGAACGGCCAACGACGGTCCTAATACATCGCGTCGTATTTCGTAACCACCCACTGGCCGCCTTTGTTCTCGGTGGTGACGGTGAAAAGTTCCGTGTAGGTACCAGACTTGCCTCCGCCGTATTGGCGCCTGCCGCGGTAGTGGAGGAGGGTTAACGGCGGCGCGCTCTCCCATTCCGCTAACTCCCAGGAGAGCAGCGGATGCTGCGCCTCGGAGTCGCAGATGAAATGCGCATACTTCTTGCGGTAGTCGTGCTCCCACTGGGAGAGCAGCTGGTCGCAGTGGCCGTCGCGAAGCTCGTGCAGAAATTGGTTGGCGCTGTGCTCAATGGTGCGGTCGCGGAGGGGATTCATCCGAATGCTGACGGGCAAGCCAGTGAGCGGATCATGGTCTTCGGAGCGCGCCAGCACCGGTCCCTGATTGCTCAGCCACCAGATGTAGCCGAGAAATCCAAACACCATTAGCGCCGCGACGCCAACAGCAATACCGACCTGTATGCGAGTGAACCCCATCCTGAGAGGAAGTTTATCTGGAGTGCAACTTCCCGCAAGATTACCGCCGGGAGCCGCGACGGGACATGTACCTACGGAGAGAGTGGACGCTGCCCAGAAGCAGGTTTCTCCGGTTTCTCCTTGGGCGTTCGCCCAAGTCGGAATGACAAGACTTGTAAGACTTCCTCGACAAAGAAAACGGGCACGGCTTTCGCCATGCCTTTTGAGAGATAAATCCCGAACTACTCTTTCTTGTCTTCGTCCTTGACCGGCTCCACGCCACCATCGTGCGCGGCCTGCGCTTCGGCATCTTCCATCGCTTTCCTGGTTTCGGCGGCCTTCTTGGCGCGGACTTCGGCCCGCTTCTCGCGCTTTTCGTCCAAGACCTTTTCGCTGCCGAGCAACTCGAGGAAAGCTTTGTCGGCGCCGTCGCCCTTATTCCAGCCAGTGCGTATGACACGCGTGTAGCCGCCGTTGCGGTCGCCGAAGCGTGGGCCAACGGTATCAAAAAGCTTCACCACGGCTTCGTTGGTCATCAGGTACGAGCCTGCGAGGCGTCGAGCGGCCAAGTCGCCGCGCTTGCCCAGCGTGATCATCTTCTCGACAATGGGCTTTGCGGCCTTAGCCTTGGGAACGGTCGTCTCGACGCGCTCTTCTACGATCACAGAGGTGACCAGGTTTCGCAGCAGCGAGCGCCGGTGCGATGTGTTCCGTCCGAGTTTATAGCCTGCTACTTTGTGACGCATGGGGAACCCTCGGGGGCTAAAGCCCCGCATATCTGTAAGCTTAAGGCGGCGCGGCTAACGCCGCGCCCTTTCAAAGCTCAGTTTCCTAACAACGTTTAAACTGTGAAACCTTGAATCCTGATTCGTTACAACTGATCGTCCGGACCGTACGCCGATGCCGGCAGCACCATATTCGAAGTCGGGCCGGGCACGGCGTTTCCGTGCTCGTCAATCTTCATGCCCAGGCTCAGACCCATCGTGGACAAAATCTCCTTGATTTCGTTCAGCGACTTGCGGCCGAAGTTCTTGGTCTTGAGCATTTCCGATTCCGTCTTCTGAACCAGCTCACCGATGGTCTGAATGTTCGCATTCTTGAGGCAGTTATAGCTGCGCACAGAAAGCTCGAGCTCCTCCACGGAGCGATTCAGATTTTCGTTGTGAATTTCGGGCTTGCGATCATCCGACGAAGAGGTGCCGGTTTCGATTTCTTCCTCGAAGTTGATGAAGATGTTCATGTGGTCCTTCATCAGCTTCGCAGCCAGGCCGATCGAATCGGCCGGGGTGATGGAGCCGTTGGTCCACACTTCGAGAGTCAGCTTGTCGTAGTCGGTGATTTGTCCGAGACGCGCCGCTTCCACCGTGTAGTTGCACTTGCGGACCGGCGAGTGAACGGAATCGATGGGAATAAATCCGATGCCGAGATCCTCATCGAAGTTCTTGTCGGCGGAGGTGTAACCGCGGCCGCGCTTCAGCCGCATTTCCATATCAAGCTTGCCGCCTTCGCTCACCGTGGCGATGTAAACATCCTTGTCGAGAACCTCGACGTCGCCGTCGGCTTCGATCATGCCGCTGGTAACCACGCCGGGCTGATCGGCTCGCAGGTAGATCGCCTTCGGAGCATCGCCGCTGAGCTTGAACGGAATCTGCTTCAGGTTGAGGATGATGTCAGTCGCATCTTCCACGACGCCGGGGATCGACTGGAATTCGTGGAGCACGCCTTCCATCTTCACCGCGGTGACGGCGGCGCCTTCAATGGAGCTAAGCAGCACGCGGCGCAGAGCATTGCCCACGGTAGTGCCGAAGCCGCGCTCAAACGGCTGCGCCCAGAAAATTCCGTACTTATCGGTGAGGGTGGATGTGTCAACTGCGAGACGTTTCGGTTTCTGAAAACCCTTCCAAAGCATTTGTTTCTCCTTCGGCCGTTTGGCTCAATCTTGGCTCCCTGAATCGGTCCATGTTTCGCGAAAGGAAAACGCGAAACAGATTCAGGTCAAGCGCCAGGACAGGCTGATCTGGCTCGAAATGTATGGACCGGCAAGTCAGCTACTAGCTTCTCGCTGCTGGCTTGTCCTACTTACTGTACAACTCAACAATCAACTGCTCGTTCACCGGCAGCTGAATATCTTCGCGCTTGGGCAACGAAAGAATCCGCGCAGTGTACGCATCGCGATTCACTTCCAGCCAGTTAGGCAGCGTGCCGTGGCTGGCAAATTCCTTGGCCAACTCGAGCACAGCGAGCTTCTTGCTGTTCTCGCGGATGGAGATTTCCTCGCCCGCACTCACTTCGTACGAAGGAATGTTGACTTTGCGATTGTTCACGGCAACGTGTCCGTGACGCACCAATTGTCGCGCTTGACGGCGCGACTGCGCAAAGCCGAGACGGAAAACTACATTATCCAGGCGGCGCTCAAGCTGCTGCAAGAGAAGCTCGCCGGTAACGCCCCGGGTACGCGCGGCTTTCTCGAAATAGTTGCGGAACTGACCTTCCAGCGTGAAGTAGATGCGCTTTGCTTTCTGCTTCTCGCGCAACTGCAGGCCATAGCCAACAATCTTGGCTTTACGGTCTTTCCCATGTTGTCCGGGAGCGAAGTTGCGCTTCTCGATGGGACACTTCTCGCTAAAACATTTTGCGCCTTTGAGGAAAAGCTTCATGCCCTCGCGGCGGCATAGACGGCAGACTGCATCGGTATAACGGGCCA
>OBLW0100003854.1_pt1 | contig 11573 bp, 10 predicted proteins | sample 1520161 | NCBI WGS metagenome assembly OBLW01 (sample SAMEA3539309, study PRJEB22396) | soil metagenome | biome: tundra; feature: field; material: soil | place: USA | collected 2010-05 | depth 0.15 m
ATGTGCTGCGCGCCAGCACCAGCTACTCCGCCGCCGAAAAGGCCTGGATTCAGCGTCACGAAGGCCGCCTGCTGCGCTTCCTGGTGGGCTTGCGCTGCATTCCGATGGGCGTCAATAAGCCGCTGCACGGCGCCAGCATCCATTACGCGGGAACGCTTCCGTATTCGCCGGAAGACCGGCCGTACACCACCGCGCCGGACGGCAGGTTGCGCCATGCGCCCAACGTTTATGTGGCCGACGGGGCCAGTTGGCGGTTTATGCCGGCCAAAGGCCTCACCCTCACCCTGATGGCCAATGCCCGACGGGTGGCCGCCCAGGCGCTGCAGCATCTGGCGGCGGAGGATGCGGCGGCGTCATGAGTGCCAGCCAGCCGACCGTGCTGATCACCGGCGCTGCCGGCTTCTTGGGCCGCGCCTGCTGCGCGGCGTTCACTCTGGCGGGCTTCCAGGTTCGCGCCCTGGTGAGGAATCCTGCGGCGTCAACGGACTTGCAGCCCGTCTCCCAAGGCGGAATCTTTCGCTGCGATCTGCCGGACGCCATTGACGAACGCGCGCTCGAAGGCGAGCCGCGGGCGCTCGTCCATTGCGCCTATGAGACCCGCTCGGCGTCTCCCGGACAGGCCCGGCGCACCAACCTGACGGGAACCGAAGCCCTGGTACGGCTGGGCCGTGAGAGCGGAATCCGGCAACTCGTGTTTGTCTCTTCCATGGCCGCTCATGAGGGCGCCGCTTCCGCATATGGCAGGACCAAATACGAACTCGAGAAACTGTTCGACGCGGCAGAGGACACGGTGATCAAGCCGGCCACCATCGTGGGCGACGGCGGCGTCTTCCAGAGGACCCGGGAGATGCTGCGCCGCCTGCCGGTTCTGCCGCTGTTTTACGCAGAACGCAGTCTGCAGACCATCTGGATCGAGGATGCCTGCCAGGGCATGGTCCAAACGGTGGAACGCTCGATTGGCGGCACTGTGCTGCTGGCGCACCCGCAAAGCACGCCGCTGCGCGAGTTCTACGCCGGCGTCGCCGCGGCGGATGGAATCCGGCTGAACGTCTGCCCTTTCCCGGGCGACCTGGCGCTTTTCGCCATCCGGATGCTGGAACGGCTCGGCCTGCGGCCGCCGATTTCGTCGGATAATCTGTTGGGCATCAAGTATCTGCGCCAGTTTGATCCGGTGGCCGATCTCGCTCGGCTGGGTCTCCAGCCTTTGAGCTTCCCTGAATCCGTCCAGCGCCTTATGGGGCGAGCTTCCGCCCGAACCGGTCGATAGGTTCGGCCGCCAGAATCCATTTCGGATTCGTTTCCCCCTGCCTTTCGGGATCCACCGCCCACCGCATGCACAGGTTGTCTCCCCGGCAGGGCGGCTCCTGCGCCACGTGCACGCAAGGCGAACAAGGTAGTCTGTGGTAGTGGATTTCGTCTCGGCTGGAGTCCCAGACGCGCAGCAGAACCTCTGGGTTGGTCGGGCCCCAAAACGAAATCGTGGGAATGCCCAGCAGCCGCGCGAAGTGCAGCAGCGCGGAATCGATACACAGCAACTCGTCGACTCCGGCCAGACCGCGCACCGACTCGGCCAGGGACGTCTTGCCGGCGCAGTTCGTGGCCATGACGCCCGGGAATGCCGCGCGGATCATCTCCGTCAACTGGTCCAGCACGGTTCGGTCGCTGGGCGCGCCCAGCAGCCGGATTTCGATTTGGCGGCCGGGATCCTCGCGTCTGAACCGCCGGCCCAGCACGTCCACCCATTCCGTGGGCCGGAGCATACGCTCCGAACGTAAATCGGAACAGCAGGGAGCCAAAGCGATCCGCAGGCTGCCGGCATCGCCAGTTCGCGCCGCCACGCCCAGTTGCTGGCGAAACGCGGAGACGCACAGTTCCATGTCTGGCGGCAGGCCGCTGAACAGGGCGGCAATCTGGTCGTAAAAATAGTAGATGCCGCTCGAGATGTTGCAGAACAGAAGGTGCGTGGCGAGCTTCTGCCGCCAGAAGGAGATACCGGTGTAGAAGCCCACCCGGTTCACGGCGCAGGTCACCACCGAGAAAACCGTGGTCAAACGGCTGTGAATTTCCAGATCGACAATGGCGTCGCAGCGGAACACCTTGCGGATGGCCGCCAGGGAGTCGCCCACCAGCGTTAGCGCCGAATCGTCCCGGATGACGATGATCTCATCGAAGACTCCCAGGATCTCGGCGAAGGGCTTCACCGACGAAGTGGTGATCAGGCGGAGCTGCTTGACCCGCGGCGAGTTCTTAATGGCCAGCAGCGCCGGATACGCAATCACCAGGCTGCCGCCGCCCATCATTTTGAGGAAGGTCACCGAGGAACAGCCTGCCAGATCGTGGTCGCGGCGCAGAATCTTGCCCAGCAGCACCGTCGGCGGCTTGAGCAGCGCCTGCAGCGTGCCGCCGATGTAGTAATCCGTCCACAGCTTGGCCCGAGTATTCATTGGCTGCCTCGCGGACCCAATCCCCAGCGGGCGTTCACCAGGCAGGCCGCCTGGCTCACGGCCACCGCCGCCGTCACCAGCAGGGTCCAGTCGATGGGAACCCGGTAGCGCGACGACCACATGATGATGTAGTAGGGCGGAGGATACAAAAGCCAGATGCTGAGAATCAGCAGGGCTGCCGCGCGATTCCTGGAATACAGCAGATACAGCCCGGCCACCGAGACCAGGGTGAGGCTCCACTCCAGGGCCGTGTGCAACAAATTGCGTCCCGGCGGGAACCAGAAGTGGAAGGTATGCAAGGCCACCAGTTGTGCCACCGTTCCCAGGTTGGCGCGGATCCACGGCATCGCCAGTTGCAACTGCGCCTTATCGAAGGCCACTTCGCCCATCGCTCTGACTTGTAGCGCCACCGCGGGTTGCCGCGTCGGACTGTGTTGTTGGATGTAATCGTCATTGCCGTAAACATCCCAACCCGCACCGGCGTGGTAGGAGTTTACCATCACGGCTCCGAAGTTACCCTTCGACCAGATCGGACTTCCCAGGCGGATGGCGTTCCGAATAGGCCACGGCGACAGCACCACGGCGGCCACAATCCCCAGTACGCCTACAAACTGGACATACTGGCGGGGCGACTCCCTGAGAAAACGAAGCGCGCCAACCAGCACGAAGCCCCCCAGGATGGCGATGAATCCCGGCGCCAGGAGCAGCGTCAACCCCCACCAAAAACCCAGCACCGCGGCCGCGCGCAGCTTCAGCCGGGAGCTTTCGTGGATGCTGAGGGCGGCAAGAAATAGGCCCACCAGCGCGGTGGCCGCGTACGCTTCCGCCCAATCGCCCTTGATCTCCGTGGCCAGGGCGCCGATGTAGAGGGCGCTCATCAACCCGGCGATCGTGCCCGTGCGCAGGCTCAAGCCGACACAAACCGCCAGCCACGGCAGCAACCCGCAGCGGAGCGCCGAAACCGCCGAAGTCAGCACACACTTCACCACCTCTGCCGCCACGCCCGTGCCAAAGATGCGAAAAATCAGCCCGAGGAAGATGGGGTAGGCGGGCGGAGCCAGGGCGCTCGGACCCGTCGGCGCCGCATAGGGATCGGCCAGTTCCCCTTTCTCCGCGAACGCCATGGCGATCTTCACCATCTCTTTTCGCGGGAATTGGTGGACCTGATCGGTGGCCATCACCAATCCGAGGCGGAATGCCAGCGCCAATACAAAGACAAGGATGCAGGCCCGCCAGGGCACTGGCCGCGGGGCCGGCGCCACTAGACCTTCTCCAAAACGACGGGCGGCAGACGATCGTGCAAAGCCGTTTCCAGCTGGCACAGTGTCACAGTGGCGGTGCCCATGGTGCTGATGGCGATGGCAGCCGCTTCCGTGGCCAACTCCATGGCTTCCCGATACGATGCCCCGGCGCAAATCGCCAGCGCCAGAGTGGCCAGCACGGTGTCTCCCGCGCCCGTGACGTCATAGACCTGCCGGGGTGCGGAGGCCAGGCGCTCCATCGCCCTGGACTCTGCAAATAGGGTCATGCCATCAACGCCCTCGGTGACCAGGATCATGGCCCCAGGCATGGCCGCCGACAAGCGGCTGCCCGCCGCCACGGTTTCCTCGTGATCGCGCACCGGCAAGCCGGTCAGGATACTGAGTTCCTGACGATTCGGCTTCATCAGAAAGCAGCCCTGATAGCGGTTGCGGTCCCCGCCCTTGGGATCGACGAAAACGCGCTTGCCCGCGCGTCCCGCCGAGGCGATCGCAAAGTGCAGCAGAGACGGTGTCAGGAAACCCTTCGCATAGTCGGAAACCACCACCGCGCTTGCCTTCTCCAGACACTTGGCGATCGCCTCCCGCGCACGGTCTTCGGCGTCCCCGGCAAGCGGGGCGACACTCTCCTCGTCCACCCGCACAATTTGCTGATGAGAAGCAATTACCCGGGTCTTGGTGGTAGTAGGCCGCGTGTCTTCGGAGATCAGAAAGTCCACCGCCACGCCACATTCCAGCAAGGCCCCCTGGAGTTCCGTGGATTCGCGATCGGTTCCCACCGACCCAACGAGATACGGCGTGGCCCCGAGCGCCGCCAGATTGGCCGCCGTATTGGCCGCTCCACCGGGCCGAACCGTGGAGCGCTGCTTGCGGACTACCGGAACCGGCGCTTCCGGGGACAGGCGCGACGCCTCTCCCCACCAGTACCTGTCCAGGATCACATCGCCGATCACCAGGATGTTTTGGCCGGGAAAACGTCGTAAGACCGCGGAAAGGTTGGGCACTTCGCTCATAATGTAACATATGGGCCGTAGCGGCCCGTTATAACAGGCGGACGTACATATCCGTCCGCGGAATGGCGATCCAACCCTGGTCGTTGACAAAGCCGGGTCTGGCCCGCGATATCAGCGCCTTCACGCCCACCTGCTTCAGTTCGGACAGCACCTCGGTAACCTGCGTGGCGCTCATGCCTGCAACCCGGTCCGGGTCTTCCCAGATCTGTGCCACGATCCTTACCCCGGCCAGGCGTGCGTAGTAACAGTCGAGGCTGTGCCCGATGACGCTGATCTCATCTCCAGGCCGGATCCCGAGCCGGGCCAGTCCATGTGCCGCCGCCACGCAGAAGGGCCCGTTGTCCTGGCCCTCCTTGAGGGTAAGGGACCCGCCATGAGGGGAGTGGAGCGCGCCTTGCAGCACGGGACGCAGCCGCACCACCCCCACCAGAGCGAACAGCAGGGCGGCCGCGAACAGCGCTCTGACCCGTGTGGCGCCCCGAAAAGGCTGTAATACCAGAGTCGCCGCGCCGAGACAGATCAACACAAAATAGCCGGCCAGGTAGCGGAAATTGAAGACCACCAGGGCGTACATCAAACACGCCCCCGCAGGCCACAGGATCAGGATCCAGGTTCGCATTCCGCCGTCCCGGATCACTTTCCTGACGCGGAAGTGCAGCAGGCAGAGCGGCGCCAGCACGGCGGCCAGCGCCAGAAACAGCGTCTCCATCGAATGCCCGTAAGTGAATGGCCGGTACAGTGCCCTCAACTGGCCCCGCACCGTGATTGGCACGCGCAGCCCCTCCCACCAGTAAGACGGATCGTACCAGATCGGCAGGGTGCCGCTCACCGGAGTGCGGAATTCGAGAATCATCGGAGCGTCGCTGATCCTGCGTGGGGCGTGCTCCGGTGTCCCGTTCTCCACCGGCTGGCCGGTCCATCCGGTTAAGACCGGGATGCCGCCGGCAAACCAGGCGTAATTCAGTTTGCCGGAATCGCCAAACGTGAAGCGGTGTTTCTCGTGACTGATACTTAGCACCAGCGGGCCGGCGACCAGGCAGAAGCCGGCCAACACGATGGCGGCGTGGCGGCGTCCCCATCGATCCTTCGGTGGTTTGAGAAAGAGGATTCCCATCAACATGAACGCCACCGGGAACATTGCCGCCTTCGACAGATATCCCACCCCAAGAGCAAATCCGAGCGCCACGGAATGCTTCCAGGACGAGTCCGGCAGGAAGAGCCGAAGAGCGCATGACGCCGACAGATAGACCATGCCCTGGAGTAACATGTCGGGCGTAAGATACCAGATAGTCTGGTTGATGTTCGACAGCAGGAAAAAGGTATAACCGAAGCAGACGAGGGCCTTGAACAGGGCGCTATCCCGCGTGAGCTCCGGCCAGGAGTTGCGCCGCAGACACTGCAATAGCGTCCAAAAAAGCAGGCTGAAGCAAGCCGTCGTGAATACGAAAATCAGCCAATGAACCACGTAAAACATGCGTAGTTCCGCGACGAGGGAAGGCCGCACCACTGCCATCATCAAAGCCAGGGCCGCCGGATACGCGGGGCTCCAGTAGGCATTTTTCAGCAGGACCGCGGGCGAGCGAACCGCGTCGGTGGCAATGTCGATGTAGGAGTCGCTGTCCGGAAAAACCCAGCCTTGCGACGCCACCCAGGCGACCGGCAATATCAGGATGGCGCAGAGAGCTGTCGCTATCGCCAGCCAACGCCACGAGATGCCTGTAGAATCGCTCATCTTGCTTCATTTACGGCCGGCGCCGCAAGATACACATTAATAGATGCGCCATCCGGCACCAATGCCTCGAGTTCAACAGGGCTGGAGGGCAACGGACGGTCATTCTCCAATTCGTAAATCTTGTAGCCGAACCCCAACACGTAGTTCACGAAATCCGCAAAAGAGTGCCCAGCCTCATAAGATGCATAAGGCGACAACTCCATAACAATCTTGGGCTGGCTGGCGGACAGCAGGTTCCGGGCGCCCTGAAGAACCGTGAACTCATTGCCATCGACATCGATCTTCATCCAGTCCACTCGCTCAATCTGGTGCTGTTGGCAATAGTTGTCCAAAGTCACGGCGAAGGCGCCGGAAGTCGGCTTAAGCTGCCCCCGATGTTTCGGGTGAACTCCGGGAGTGGGCTTCAATGGCCAACTCGAGTAAATCTCCGCCGGGACTTCCTCTTCCTGCGTGGCGCTTAGAAAGCAGTGGTTCGGCACGATGAGATTCTGGATCTCGGGGTTCAATCCGATGTTTGCGAGCAGTTTCTCGTATGCGAATTCCGTGGGTTCGAAAGCGTGGACCCTGCCGCCAGGGTTGACACACTGAGCCAGGGGCAGAGTGTGAGCGCCGATATTGGCGCCAATGTCCAGGACCGTATCTCCCGGCCGGATTCGCTTCTGGTAGAAGCGCACCGTTCGCGGCTCAAAGTGCCCCAGCAGGAAGATGGCAAAATCGATGCCGTCATCCAGGTCCAGACTCCAATTCAGCTGACCGCGCCGATACTGGCCCTTCACGCTGGTATTGCTTAAACGATATCCCACGCGGATGACCCGCCACACGACGCGGGCCAAAGCGATCTTTTGTTTTGTATTGAGCAAAATACCAGAATACCATTCCGGGAAAACTCGGCCCGATTGAGCGCATTGGCCGCCGTCACCCGATGAAAAACAGCTTCGCAGCCGCTTTGGCGCACATCCGGAGCAGCAGGCTGCCATCGGCGAACCGATTGATATTTGTGGAACCGTAGGTCCTTTGCCGGTAGCGAATCGGGATTTCGGTGATCTTCAGGTTCAGCTTCGCCGCGCCGAACAGCAGGTCGAAATCGCCGAAGGGATCGAAGTCTCCAAAATAAGGCCGTCCAGCCGCCAGTTCGACATACGTCTTGCGCCAGAGCACCTTAGTGCCGCAGAGGCTGTCTTTGATGGGCTGGCCCATCAGTTTGCTTAGAAGCAACGCGAAGAATTTGTTCCCCAGCAAGTTCAGAAAACGCATCGCCTGGGGATCCATCGTGTACACCAGGCGGCAGCCATTGATGAAATCGCCCTTGTGGCTCGCCAACGCTTCATAGAAATCCACCAGGTCTTCGGGGGCTACGCTGATATCGGCATCGAGAATCATCAGGATGTCGCCCGCCGCCTTGGAGTATCCCAACCGGACGGCATCCCCTTTGCCGCGTCCTTCCTGAACCAGTACCTGGATATCCTTCCCGGCGCTGGAGGCGGCCACCCGCCGGCACTCTTCCAGGGTATTGTCCTTGGAATGACCTTCCACAAAGATCAACTCGGTATGCGATCCCATTGCGGGCAACCGGTCGGCGATCTGTTGGATATTGCCCGCCTCATTCCGGCATGGACAGATCACCGAAACCGACGCCGGACGTTCCGGTTCGAGACGCATCGGCCGTGCCACCAGCCAGTTAGTCACACAGAAGGCGCGGATGATCGGCAGCGGAGCCAGAAACCGGTTGACCAACGTGGAAACAACCGGGATATGCTTCGGCAGCAGGATGTGGGGACGGCTTTGCACCACTTCAAAATCCGCCAGATACAGTAAGTTGGTGAGATCTTCCTTGGTAGTCCAGTTCACAATGGGTTGCGGGTATTTCAACCCAACCCTTTCCGCCAGATACAGGACGGGCTGCCAGAGCAGACTATACCAGTTGATGATGACGCGTGTTTGCGAATGGCTGACGGACCGGAGGCGCTCAAACACCTGGTGGATGTCATAGAGAAAGCCGGCTAAGTCCGAGAGCACGATATAGTCGAACTTCTCGTCGCCGAGATCTAAGTCCTCGGCCGCCATGCGGTGAAATTCCAGAGCCGGGTGTTTGGCGCTGGCCAAACGGACCATCTCGCCGGAGATGTCGATTCCGACGCCGCGGCGCGGGTCCAGCGCCGCCAGCAGGTCGCCTGTCCCGCTTCCAACTTCCAGGACCCTCGCCCCGGCGGGAACGTAAAACCGCGCGAGCGAGGCAATCGCGCGATGATACCCCGAATTACGCTTCCTCCACGCCTCCACATCGCCGGAGTAGTGATCGAAGAACTCCTCGATTCCTTTGAGGTGCTCTTCCTTGCGGGAAGGCAGCCTGTCCTTGCGGACCGCTCTAGCCCAACCGGGATAGTCTTTCGGTTGCCCGGATCCCGTAGCCTCAGATGTCATGGCCGATTCTCTTCCACAACTTTCAGCGCCCCGCCCGCCGCATCGGAAGCACGACCGGATTTTAGCATGCTGTCACTGGTTTTCCGGCTTGAAACCAATGTGCATCAAGACCTCGCTGGTGGAACGCACGCCGGGCGCCACGCGAACGTTTCAGCCGGGATCGCTTGGGCCAGCGCGACGAGTTGCCGCGAAACATGCCCCCATTCTCCGTCGTACCCCTGCCAGAGGCCCTCCAGGGAATCAACCTGGGCGTGTAAAGCCATCGTGCCCAGAATCGTAACAAGAAACAGCGTCTTCATGTTGGCTCCTTACCTGGAGATTACACCCTGCGGGGGCTGCCCCGCCGCCGTTTTGCTAAACTGCCTAGTTAAAGATGAAGCTCTCCATCCTGATGCCTGTCTACAACGAGCGTACCGTTGTGGAGCGGTGCATCTCGCTCGTCCTGACCGCTCCGCTGCCCGAAAACATGGAACGGGAACTGGTTATCGTGGACGATTGTTCCACCGACGGCACCTTCGCTATTCTGCAACGGCTGGCCGCTGCGTTTCCGCAGATCCGGCTATACCGGCACGCCGTCAATCGCGGCAAAGGCTCCGCCGTCCGCACCGCCATCGAGCAGGCTTCCGGCGATTTTTCGCTCATCCAGGACGCCGACCTGGAATACGACCCCAGCGAATATCCGCGCCTCATGCGCCCGCTGCTGGATGGTCATGCCGACGCGGTCTTCGGCTCGCGGTATCTGGCCGGAGATCAATCGCGCGTGTTGCCCTTCTGGCACTCCATGATCAACAAGGGGCTCACCCTGGTTTCCAACATGTTCTGCAACCTCAACCTGACGGACATGGAAACCTGCTACAAGGTTTTCCGCACGGACCTGCTCAAGAGCATCCCCATCCGGTCGGACCGCTTCGGCTTCGAGCCGGAGATCGTGATGAAGAGCGCCAAGCGCAAGTTCCGCATCTACGAAGTGCCCATCAGTTATCACGGACGCACTTATGAAGAGGGCAAGAAGATCGGCTGGAAGGACGGTCTCAAAGCTTTTGCGGTGATCTTCAAGTTCTGGCTGATCGACGATCTCTACGCCGTATCCTACGGCCGCGGCGTGCTCAACAACCTGACGGGAACGCCGCAATACCTCAGCTGGCTGGCCCTCAAATTGCGGCCGCACGTGGGCGACGAAGTGCTCGAAGTCGGCGCGGGCATCGGCAACCTGACCGGCCGCCTGATGTCGCGGCGCAAGCTCTACGTCGCCGCCGAGATTGACCCGCTGCACCTTCACGCGCTGCGCAACCGCTTCCTGCGCACGCCCAACGTGGCGGTGCAGCGCATCGATCCGGAGGTCCCGGGCGATCTGGCGGGCCTGGAGAACTGTTTCGACACGGTGCTTTGTATCAACGTGCTGGAGCACGTGGAGGATGCCGGACGGGTGCTGGAATCGCTGGCCGCCGCCGTCCGGCCCGGAGGCTCGCTGGTGGTGCTGGTGCCCAACGTCCCGGCGGTCTTTGGTTCGTTGGATCGCAAGATGGGCCACAGGCGGCGCTATAGCAGCGCCGCGATCGGCCAACTGCTGGCCGGGCATGGCTTCGCGGTGGAGACTGTCGAGAACTTTAACAAGGTGGCTCTGCTGCCCTGGTGGGCATACGGCAAAATATTCCACGCAGGGAGTATCAGCAAACTCGTGCTGAAAATTTTCGATAAGTCGGTCTGGTTCTGGCGGCGCCTGGATATCCTGATGCCTTGGCCCGGACTCACCCTGGTGGCGGTGGGCCGGAAGCCCGCTTCCCCGGACGCGCCGGTCTCTTCCACCGTGGGCCGCGAGATCACGCGCCATGCCGGCTGACAAGCGCCGCGCCATCTTCTTCGATCGCGACGGCACCCTCATGGAAGACGCCCACTACTGCGGCGACCCCGCGCGGGTCAAGGTTTTCCCCGGCGTACCCGGCGCCCTCCGCCGCCTCAAGCAAGCCGGCTTCGGCGTCTTCATCATCACCAATCAGAGCGGCATCGGCCGGGGTCTGATCAGCCAGGCCCAGTACGGTGCGGTGCAGGAAGAGTTCCTGCGCCAGGCGGGACGCGACTCGGTTGACGCCACCTACTATTGCCCGGATGCGCCCGGCGTTCCGTCAAAGTGCCGCAAACCCGAACCCGGCATGGTGCTGCGGGCGGCCGAGGCCCACCATATCGACCTCTCCGAGAGCTATTTCGTGGGCGATAAATCCGCCGACATCGAATGCGGCCGCCGCGCCGGGACGCGTACCGTGCTGGTGCTGACTGGCTATGGGAGGGAGCAGAAATGCGCCGCCGATTTCACCTGTCGCAACGTGGTGGAAGCGGTGGAGACAATATTAGCCACAGATGAACACAGATAAACGCGGATAAGCAAAACACCTTGAAGCGCTTTGTCTTATCCGTGTTTATCTGTGTTGATCTGTGGCCATTATTTGTTTGATCCACTCCGGGGTGCGGATCTCCTTCGCTTGCAGATCCAGCCTCCAGAGCACGCCTTCATTGGTTGTTTCCGCCACCTCGAAACCATGGTCGGGGTAGAATTCGCTCGCGGGCGCATTCTTCTTCGTGGGCAGGAACCAACCCTGCAAGATATTCGCTCCCCGCGCCCGTGCATCCTTCGCCAGGTGAGCGAGCAACGCGGTCTCCAGGGTCCGCCCGATTACCCGGCAACTCATCAGAAAGCTATCGATCTCGC
>OBLW0100003855.1_pt1 | contig 11572 bp, 11 predicted proteins | sample 1520161 | NCBI WGS metagenome assembly OBLW01 (sample SAMEA3539309, study PRJEB22396) | soil metagenome | biome: tundra; feature: field; material: soil | place: USA | collected 2010-05 | depth 0.15 m
AAGGTGCTTCAGTCTCTGGCTGGGGGTGACGCGCTGTTGCAGGATGATCACGCCATTTACTTCGTGTTGGATTTTGGCCGCGGGGCAGACGATGCTTCGGCCACCAACGCCCTCCTGATCAAAGAAGGAGTGAAATCTTATTCGGAAAGCGGCGACTTCAAGACCGTTGAAGCTTTCGCGAATGCCTCTTTGAGCAGAGAGGAGCAGGCCGCGCTGGATCGCGTGGCGGCTGCCTTCCGAAAGCAGGCCGCCTCCTTGGCACCGGAGACCGCTTCCCCGAAAGCCGCGCAGGAGTTTGCAGGCTGCAAGGCCAGGGCGACGGACAGCAACCCTTACATGGAATACCTGCTGGCTGTGTGTTACCTGGACGGGAAAGGCACGGACAAGGACGAGAAGCTCGGCCTGGAATGGATGGGAAAAGCAGCCAAGAGTGGCTCGGGGGATGCCATATCATACCTGGAAAAGTCGGCACGCAAAACACCCTAGCCAGGGCGGAAGTTTCAGGTGCAGGGAATGGAACGGATGCGCGCATCCGCACAACTGCGGATTGTCAGAATTATCTGACGAGTGAGAATAGTAGACGTGCGGACAGGCCGCGGCAATTGCCGCCCTGCCGCCGCGCGATCAGCGCCCCGGAGGCGCGAATGAAGTCAATGAAGCAAAATGCCATAGCCCTTCTGGGGCGGCGGGGAGCCGCCGATTCCTCCAGCAACCAAAGCGTCGCCCGGTGCCGAGCGGCCGTTTACCGCCTCTTGGTTTGTGCAGTCCTCGTGCAATGCTTGGCCTCGAGCCAGGCAGCGGATGTTCCCCCTGCCGGCGTGCCGGACAGCCAGCCCGCACCGTCGCAAAAGCAGGCTGACCCGGTCCAAGGCCGCCAGATGCAGCGGTACAAGGCTTTCGTGCGCCAAGCTAGTTTACCTCCTATTAGAACTACCAACGTTCTGATCGAGGTCAGCAGCCCGGTTGAGATAGACGTCACTCGGCTGGCCCAAATCTCAGTCCAGGAGAAGGAGGCGCTGGCGGGCCAGTTCTCGGTCCCGGTCGGGGTCATTAAGACACTGGTGGAACGTATTGCGAGCAATTCACCGCCCACCGCGGATCAGTTCGTTCAGGAACTTCGCACCACCGTCATTGACTATAAGTTCCTGCAAATTGAGTGGGACCGCTTCCATCCGCCGGCGGAAGGCCAGCAAACCAAGAGCAATGCCCTTGCAGCCCTGCAAGCCGGCGACCTTGCCCAAGCGTGGGACTTGTACGATGGGTTGGCGAGGCCGGGGGCACCAGCAATCACCAGGCCAGTGCCGCCGACCAACCTGCGAGTCGTCCTCAAACCGTAAGCGGCTGAGAGGCGGGCGCCGGGCTGCACGCCCAACCGGCTTCACCGTCTATCGCGCGCCACTAAAGGGGAGTCGTCACGGACCGCAGGGCGCGAACATTTTCTTTTGTCGCGAGAGCTTCCTTTCTAGCATCCTCCAATCTATGAAGAACTCCATCTCGGTCGTCCTAAGCGAACTGTTGTCGCCGGCCTCAATCAATTTGGATCTGAAAAGCGCGGACCGGGAGTCAGTGCTCGGCGAGCTGGTCAATCAAATCCCGCAGCTCGCCCAGCAGCCCGAGGCACGGCAGACGTTGCTGCGCGCGTTGCATGAACGAGAACAACTGCACAGCACTGGCATCGGCGACGGCATCGCGCTGCCGCACTCGCGCAACGCTCTCGTGGGCCTGGTGGACCAGCCGATCATGATCTTTGGCCGACATAAAGAGGGGATTCCGTATGACGCCATTGACGCCGTGCCCGCGCGGCTTTTCTTCCTGCTGGTCGCTCCGACCGTGACCCAGCATCTGGCGATCCTCGCCCGACTCGGCCGCCTGCTCCGCGGTCCCAAGCTGCGCCAGAGATTGCTGGCCGCCGACAAGCCGGAGAAGGTGATTGCGCTGATACGGGAGGAAGAGGCGAACCTATGAGCGGGAGACGTGGGATGTGAAGCGTAATGCGTGAGACCTGTTGCGTGTTCCGTGTTCCGTGCCGCCATTCGTAACCCATCCTCCTCACGTTTCACGTTTCACGCATCACGCACCACTTCTCCCCTGAACCCCTGCTGCCGCAGCGCCTCAAATAACACCAGCGCGACACAATTAGACAGGTTTAACGAGCGGGCTTCGGTATTGAACATCGGGATGCGCAGCCAGCGATCAGGGTTTTGCTGCAGAACTGTCCTTGGCAGACCAGCCGTCTCCCGGCCAAAGACGAGGTAATCATCAGCCGCGAAACTGACTGCCGTGTAGAGTCGCGGCCCTTTGGATTCGACAAACCACAGGCGTGCCTCATCCGGAACCGCCTTCCGGAAAGTCGCCCAGCCAGGCCAGCGATGCCATTCGACGTGCCGCCAGTAATCCATCCCGGCACGCTTGAGTTGCGCGTCATCCAGCTTGAACCCGAAAGGTTCGATCAGGTGCAGGTTGCTCCTGGTGGCGGCACAGAGCCTCGCCACGTTGCCTGTGTTAGGGGGGATTTCCGGTTCGAGCAGGACGACGTGCATAGAACACCTTCCACAATACCAGTCCGTGCGCCGGCGCGGTCATGCCGGCAGCCCGCCGATCCCGTTTCGCCAGCATAAGCCTGACCTCATCGGCCGGGAACTTGCCCAAGCCCACCTGCACTAGCGTTCCCACGATGCCGCGGCACATCTTGTAGAGAAATCCGTCGCCTTCGATGACGAACGTTAGCAACGGCCCGCGCCGTGTGAGGTCGCAACGCGTCAGCGTGCGGACAGTGGACTCTTTCGCGTAGCCAGGATTCGCCGCAAAGGACTGGAAGTCGTGCTTACCCACAAAGAAGGGAGCCGCGGCGCGCATCGCGTGCAGGTCGAGCAGGCGCGGCACATGCCAGGTCGTGTGCCTAAGGAGCGGATTCATCGCCGCGTGATTCCACACGAAGTAGCGATACTGCTTGCCCTCTGCGTTGAAGCGCGCGTGGAAGCTCCGCGGGGCACAGGCGGCGGCAAGGACCCGGATGTCCTTAGGCAGCCAGGCATTGAGTGCCAGCGCCAGCTTGCGAGCGGACATCCTGCATTCGGCTCGCGGGATCTCGAAATGCGCCACCATGCCCAGTGCATGCACGCCCGTGTCGGTGCGGCTGGAACTGTGCACTCGCGGGCGGCTGGGAAACAGTTTCGCCAGCGCGGCCTCGACCTTCTCCTGCACGCCGGTGCCGATCTTCTGCACCTGCCAGCCTTCGTACTCGGTGCCGTCGTAGGCAATGGTGAGCTTGAATTTCAGGTTGTCTACTATGGCTCTCGATGCGCCCAAGCAAAAGAAGATAAATGCAGACAGGGACCCGCTGCGAATGAGAACTTGTGTTGTTTCCTGGCATACGGAAGTATAATCAATGTATGAAACAGTTTACGGCCATTGTTCATCGCGGTGAGCCTGAAGAAGGGGGTTTCTGGGCGACGTGCCTGGAAGTGCCTGGTGCCAATGGCCAGGGTGAGACCAAAGAGGCGTGCCTCCCCAATCTCACCGAGGCGATTCAACTCATGCTCCAAAACCAAAGGGAAGAGGCTTTCCGACTCGACCCCGAGGCTGAAACGGCAGAACTGCTGCTGGCATGAGGCGCCGGGCGCTGCTCAGCTATCTGCAAGAACACGGCTGCGGGCCGGTGCGGGAAGGCGCCAGCCATTCGATTTGAACCAATCCCCAGATGTGCCCAAGGGAAGCGATCCCCCGGCACAACGACATCAAGAAACACCTCGCGCGCTCGATCTGCCGCCATCTGTCCGTCCCCGTTCCACCCGGCGACGGACGACTGGTTCAGTCTTGTGGTGGAAGCATCCACCACACTCACCCACGCATTCGCGTTGAGGTACCAGTTCAACCGCCCAGGCTATCCAGGTAACTCTGCAGCAAGATCGCCGCCGCCATCTTGTCCACCTTCTCTTTTCGTTTATTGCGGCGCACGTTACCCTGGATGAGCAGCCGGTTGGCCTGCGCCGATGTCAGGCGCTCGTCCCAGAACTTGATCGGCACACTCAAGGCGCCTTTGAGCACAGCCACGAACTCCTGAACTTTCTGGGCTGCGGGTCCATAAGTGCCGTCCATGTTTCGAGGCATCCCGACAAGGATCAGCTCCACTTCCTTTTCGTGAATCAGCTCCTTGAGCCGCGTCAGGAAATCGGCGGAAGGCTCCGCGAGTATATACTCCAGCGGCTGGGCGATCATCTTCAGCTCGTCGCTCACTGCAACGCCGATACGTTTGGTCCCATGATCAAGGGCGAGGATGCGCATGACTGCAGTCTGCCGCAAACGATAGCCCAGGTCACAAAGAAAAATCGGCTTGGCCCCGCGCCCACGCGGCCGGCATGCGGATTGACGAGCCGCCGAGGCGGTTAGCTCCTCCTAAAGCGTCTTCATCACCTTGGCGGCCGCCTTCACTGTGCGCTTGAGGTCCGCCGGGGTGTGGGCTGTGGACAAGAACCCCGCCTCAAATTGCGACGGCGCAAAGTAGATCCCTTCCGCCAGCATCCCATGAAAGTACTTCCTGAACCGCTCCCGGTCGCTCTTCATCGCATCGGCCACGTTATGTACCGGCCCGCTCGTGAAGTAGCCGCAGAACATCGAACCGCAGCGGTTGAACTGCACCGCCACATCAGCCGTCTTCGCGGCGCTCTTCATTCCCTCTTCGAGCGCTGCGCCGAGTTCCTCCAGTCTCGCATAGGCATTGCTCGCCGCCAGCTCCTCCAGGGCCCCGATGCCGGCCGCCATCGCCACCGGGTTCCCGCTCAGCGTCCCGGCCTGATAGACCGGACCGACCGGCGCCAGGCAATCCATGATCTCCCTCCGCCCCCCAAACGCCCCCACCGGCAGACCGCCGCCGATAACCTTCCCGAAGCAACTCAGATCCGGCGTGATGCCGAAGCGCTCCTGCGCACCGCCCTTGGCCAGACGGAAACCGGTCATAACCTCGTCAAACAACAGCAATGCGCCGTTGGCCGTCGTAATCTCGCGGAGGAACTCCAAATACCCATCCTTCGGCAAATACAGGCCGGCATTGCCCGGCACCGGTTCCACGATGATTCCCGCCACCTGCCCCTTATTCGCCGCGAAGGCTGCTGTTACCGCTTCCTGGTCATTGAAAGGCAGCGCAATCGTGTGCTGCGTGAACGCCGCCGGCACCCCGGCGCTGTCGGGATTCCCGAAGGTGAGCGCCCCCGAGCCCGCCTTGACCAGTAGCGAATCCGCGTGTCCGTGATAGCAGCCGTCAAACTTGATGATTTTGTCGCGCTTCGTGAATCCGCGCGCCAGGCGGATGGCCGACATCGTAGCCTCGGTGCCCGAGTTGCACATCCGCACCTTCTGCACGCTCGGCACCCATGAGCAAATCATCTTCGCCAGCGTGACTTCGAATGGGTTCGGTATGCCAAAGCTCGTGCCGTCCTGCGCCGCCGCTCGCACCGCCTTGATGATCTTCGGATGCGCGTGGCCAAGTATGGCCGGCCCCCAGGTGCCTACGTAATCAATATACGCGTTACCATCCACGTCCCAAACCCGCGCGCCCTTCGCCTTGTTGACAAAGAACGGCTGGCCACCCACGGCGCGAAACGCCCGCACCGGCGAGTTCACGCCGCCGGGGATGTATTTCAGCGCCTCGGCAAAAAGCTGCTCGGATTTGGCTCGCAAGGTCATGGCAGCATTCTCAGGAGAACCAACCTGAGGGTCGAGGGCAAAAGTGGCTCCTTGCGAGATTAGAGCTTTGGCAAGCCGCCGCGTTTATGGCTAAATCGAGCCGTGAGGCACAGCATCAAATACCTCCTGCCCCGCAAACGGAAAAGATCGCGAAGCCCCTTTCTCTGGCTGTTTGTGCTGGTCGGGCTGAGCGTGGCCGGCTGGATTTGGTGGCAATCCCGCGAGACCACTCCGCCTGCTCCAAATCCAAAGACCACCGCTGCCCCACGGATGCTTCCGGCCGTGCCTCAACCCAAACCAACGCCGCCAAAAGTGCAACCCGAGGTGCCGCAGCCGGTCATCCCGGTGCCCCCGTCGCGCCCAATCCCGAAGCCCAGCCCCGAATTACCTCCACTCGGAGGATTCCCGCGCCCGGTCCAGAACGTTTTCGAAGCCCAACTGGCCCTGGCGCGCCTCGGCATTTCCTCCGGCTCCATCGATGGCCGCATCGGTCTGCAGACTCGCGCCGCGTTGCGCGCATTCCAGCAGAAAGAACGCCTGCCTGTCACCGGCGGGCTGGACCCGGCCACCAAGGAGCGTCTGCTCCTCGCCGCTGCACCCTATGCCACCTACACCGTCACTACCGACGACCAGGCGCGACTGCAGCCCCTGAGCCCCACTTGGCTCGGCAAATCCCAACAGACGGCGCTCGACTATGAAACGATCTTGGAGTTAGTCGCTGAGAAAAGCCACTCCCACCCGAGCCTCATCCGCCAGCTCAATCCATCCGTAGATTGGGCGAACGTCGCCGCCGGCACGACCTTGCAAGTGCCGGATGTCGCCTACACCGACCCTGGCGCCAAAGCCGCTTTCGTTACCATCAGCTTGGACAGTAAAGTCCTGGAAGCCTTTGACGCGAACACCAATCTGCTCGCGCACTTCCCGTGCAGCATTGCCCGGCGCGTCGAGAAGCGGCCCGTCGGCGAGCTCCACGTCGCCGCCATCGCCCCGAACCCCAACTACACCTTCGACCCGGACCTGTTCCCCGAATCCGCCGAGGCCCGTCAACTCAAAGCGAAACTCATCCTACCCCCCGGGCCGAACAACCCGGTCGGCGTGGCGTGGATCAGCCTGGACAAACCCGGCTATGGCATCCACGGCACCCCCAGCCCGGAGCAAGTGGGCCGCACCGAATCACACGGTTGCTTCCGGCTCGCCAATTGGAACGCCGAGCACCTCATCAAGTTGGTCTGGGTCGGGATGCCCGTCTACGTGGAGCCGTGAGCAGTGTCAACGCGGAGATTCCATCCCACTGGACCCGGAGCGCCGGCATGGTGCCAGCTTAAACGCCCCAAAGGCTCTCAGCCCCCAACCTGCCCGTGCCCCGATTACGACGCTGAACATCTCCGGAACCCGCTCCATGGTGTGTTGCCGAATTCCCTTACGCGCACAAAGGTAGGGCGCGCAGTCCCCTGCGCGCCGCCGTAGAATCCCCAGAACTGCACATTTCGGTCATTCTGCGATACTCCCGGCGCGCACGGAGTGCACGCCCTGTCAACCCAGCCAGTTGGGCAACACCCCCTCCAGCCCGACCGCGCAGGTTTACAAACCATCCGTGCCGTATAACATGCTGCCCTCGTGCATGAACTTGGCTTGAGCGCTCGGCTGAAGCTCACGGTCCGCGGCGCAGTCCAGGGCGTGGGTTTCCGCCCCTTCATTTACCGGCTCGCCACCAGTGCCGGGCTTACCGGCTGGGTCAACAACTCCGCTCAAGGCGTCTTCATTGAGGTCGAAGGCCCCCACGCCGCGCTCCAGACATTCCTCCTCCGCCTCGAATCGGAGAAGCCCCCGCGCAGTTCCATCCAGAGCCTCGAAGCTTCCTGGCTCGACCCGGTCGGTTATGCCGCCTTTGAAATTCGCCCGAGCGAAGCCGGCGGCGCCAAAACCGCTCTCGTGCTCCCGGACATTGCGACCTGCCCCGATTGCCTGGCCGAAATCTTCGACCCGCGCAACCGCCGCTACCGCTACCCGTTCACCAACTGCACCAACTGCGGCCCGCGCTTCAGCATCATCGAATCGCTCCCCTACGACCGCGCCAACACCTCGATGAAGAGCTTCAGCATGTGCCCAGAGTGTCAGGCTGAGTACAACGACCCGCTCGACCGCCGCTTCCACGCCCAGCCCAACGCCTGCCCCGTCTGCGGCCCGCACCTCACGTTGTGGGACCGGAAAGGAAAGACCTCGCCGAACCAGCCTCGGGAATCCGCGCACGGCCGCGAAGCCCTGTCCGCCGCCGCAGAAGCCATCCGCCAGGGCAAAATCGTCGCCGTGAAAGGCCTCGGCGGCTTCCACCTCATGGTAGCCGCCCACAACGAGGACGCTGTCCGCCGTCTCCGCAAATTAAAGCACCGCGAAGAAAAGCCCTTCGCCCTGATGTTCCCCTCGCTCGCGTCCGTCAAAGCTTCCTGCGAAGTCTCCCCGCTCGAGGAACGCCTCCTCCGCTCCCCCGAATCCCCCATCGTCCTCCTCCGCATTCACGTTTCACGTTTCACGTTTCACGCTTCACCCCTCTCCCCCTCGCTCGCCCCCGACAACCCCTACCTGGGCGTCATGCTCCCCTATACCCCCTTGCACCACCTGCTCATGTCCGCGCTGGGCTTTCCCGTCGTCGCCACGAGCGGCAACCTCAGCGACGAGCCTATTTGCACCGACGAGCACGAAGCACTCGAACGCCTTGGCGGCATTGCCGATTTGTTACTCGTCCACAACCGCCCCATCGTCCGGCACGTGGACGACTCCATCGCTCGCGTGATGATGGGCCGCGAACTCGTCCTGCGCCGCGCCCGCGGCTACGCACCGCTTCCCATCTCGCTCCCGCCTTCAATTGGCAATTGGCAATCGGCAATCGGCAATTCGGTCCTGGCGGTCGGCGCCCACCTGAAGAACACCGTCGCCCTCTCCGTAGGCCGCCAGGTCTTCATCAGCCAGCACATCGGCGACCTGGAAACCGCCCAGTCCTTCGATGCCTTCCGCCGCGTCATCGCCGACTTCCAGAATCTCTACGATTCCCGCCCCACCCTAATCGCCGCCGACGCGCACCCCGACTACCTCTCCACCCAGTATGCCCACGACCTCCTCTCTCGTGGCAGCCGACGTACGGAGGCTCTTAGCCCCGCCCCTCGCCCCTCGTCCCTCGCCCCTCAACTCATCCTCGTCCAACACCACATCGCCCACGTCCTCTCCTGCATGGCCGAAAACGAGCTCGAGCCTCCGGCCCTCGGCGTCTCCTGGGACGGCACCGGCTACGGCCTCGACGGCACCGTTTGGGGCGGCGAATTCTTCCTCGTCACAGAAACCTCTTGCGACCGCGCGGCCCACCTCCGCCCCTTCCCCCTGCCCGGCGGCGACGCCGCAGTAAAGGAACCCCGCCGTACCGCCCTGGGCCTGCTCTATGAAATGTTCGGCGAAGCAGCCTTTGCCAAGACAAACCTCGCCCCCTTGCAGGCCTTTTCCCCCACCGAGTTAGGACCGCTAAAGACCATGCTCGCCCGCCGCCTCAATTCCCCGCAAACCTCCAGTGCCGGGCGCCTCTTTGACGCCGTAGCCTCCCTCGTCGGCCTGCGCCAGCAATTCCGCTACGAAGGCCAAGCCGCCATGGAACTGGAATTTGCATTGGAGGCCGCCGAGCCAACCAGTGAAGCCTACAACTTCCCCATCCTCCCGCTTCACGCATCACGCATCACGCATCACCCCCCCCTCCTCCTCGACTGGTCCCCTATGGTTGAAGCCCTCCTTTCCGACCTGGACCACCGCGTCCCCCTCCCCCTCATCTCCGCCCGCTTCCACAACACCCTCGCCGAAGCCATCATTGCCGTCGCGAAGCACTTTGGCCAACCGCGCGTCGTCCTTTCCGGCGGCTGCTTCCAGAATCGTTACCTGACCGAGCGCACCGCTCAGCGCCTGCAGGAAGAAGGCTTCCGCCCCTACTGGCACCAGCGCATCCCCCCCAACGACGGCGGCATTGCCCTCGGCCAGGTCGTCGCCGCCCTTCGCCAAAGCACCACAGCGCGCCCCGCCTGACCCTCTTCTCCAGCCCTATTCACAGTCCCTTCGAACTTCGGCCTTCGGTCTTCGGACTTCCCCTGCTCCCCATCATTGCCCCCCCGCCCTACTCCGTGTATGCTCAAGACTGATGTGCCTCGCTATTCCAGGTAAAATCACCAGCATCAGCGGCGAAGACCCCCTGATGCGCACCGGCAAAGTTGACTTCGGCGGCATCCTTAAGGAAGTTAGCCTCGCTTACGTCCCTGAAGCCCAGATCGGCGATTACGTCATCGTCCACGTCGGCTTCGCCCTCAGCCGGGTTGATGAAGCCGAGGCCCAGCAGGTCTTCGAATATCTCCGCGAGATGCAGGAGTTGACCGAGCTTGAAGATAGTGGGGCAGGCGTCCCGCCTGCCTCCCCATCCTCATCCACTTCTCCACCCGCCCCCGCCGCTCGATGAAATACCTCGACGAATATCGCGACGCCGAGGCCGCACACAAATACGCGCACGAAATCGCCCGGATCACCACCCGCCCCTGGTCGATTATGGAGGTCTGCGGCGGCCAAACGCATGCCATTGTCAAATTCGGCCTCGACGAGCTGCTGCCCCGCCAAATCACGCTCATTCACGGTCCCGGCTGCCCAGTCTGCGTCACGCCCCTCGAGCTGATTGACAAAGCGCTACAGATCGCCGGAAGGCCCGAAGTGATCTTCTGCTCGTTCGGCGACATGCTCCGCGTGCCCGGCAGCACTACCGATTTGCTCTTCGTCAAAGCCACCGGCGGGGATATCCGCATCATCTACTCGCCCGTGGACGCCGTTAAGCTCGCAGAACAGAACCCGGCCAAAGAAATCGTCTTCTTCGCCGTCGGCTTCGAAACCACCGCCCCCGCTACCGCGATGGCCGTCTATCAAGCCGCCCAAAAGGGCCTCAAGAACTTTTCCCTGCTCGTTTCGCACGTCCTGGTGCCGCCCGCTATGGAGGCGATCCTGAGCGCACCTGACCGACGCGTGCAGGGCTTCCTTGCCGCCGGACACGTCTGCACCGTAATGGGTTTCGAAGAATATTTCCCCATCGCCGCCGAGTATCATGTCCCCATCGTGGTGACCGGCTTCGAGCCCCTCGACATCCTGCAAGGAGTCCTCATGTGCATCCAGCAATTGGAATCCGGCCGCGCCGAAGTCGAAAACCAATACAGTCGCTCCGTCCGCCGCGAAGGCAATCGCCCCGCGCAGCAACTAATCCGGGAGATCTTTGAGGTCATCCCCCGCAAATGGCGCGGCATCGGCGAGATCCCCCGAAGCGGCCTCGGCTTGCGTGCCGCCTACGCCGCCTTCGATGCCGAACGCAAGTTCGGCGTAGCCGGCCTGCGCGTCGAAGAACCAACCGAATGCCTCAGCGGCCTGGTCCTGCAAGGCAAAATCAAGCCCCACGAATGCCCCGCCTTCGGCACCCGCTGCACCCCTGAGCACCCCCTCGGCGCGACCATGGTTTCCTCCGAAGGCGCCTGTGCTGCCTACTACCTCTATCGCCGCGAACCCGCCACCCGGGCCGCGTGACCCAGTTCAAACCCCCACCCGCAACAAACCAGACTCATGCACCAGACCAGTTTCTCGACGTTCTTGCTGGGCAACCGCGCGGAGAGAGAAATCCGAACCCCGAACCCCGAAACCCGAAAGAAGGCCGAAGGCCGAAACCCGCAAGCTACGGGTGAAGAGGCCAGCAGCAGGCGCGGCTATTCGGGGCTGTTAGCTGCCTTTGTTGGCCTGATCTCTCGCAAAGGCCCTGTTCCGCGAAGGGCGCTCGCTTTCTTCGGATTTCGGATTTCGGCCTTCTTTCGGACTTCGGACTTCGGACTTCGGACTT
>OBLW0100003856.1_pt1 | contig 11571 bp, 8 predicted proteins | sample 1520161 | NCBI WGS metagenome assembly OBLW01 (sample SAMEA3539309, study PRJEB22396) | soil metagenome | biome: tundra; feature: field; material: soil | place: USA | collected 2010-05 | depth 0.15 m
TGCCCCATTTCATCAGGATTTATAGGGGTTTTGTTGGCTTTTCAGGATCGACTAAGTTACTGATCAGAGAGGGCTTGCTGGCGGATGTTGTGCGACTTTAGCCGCCCGGCAGATAAGGACACGTCGGATACGCGATCCGCCCGCCCCGGCCACCATCCCGTGAACTTCGGCAGTTCCCAACACGTCTTAAAAGCACTGGCGTCATTCAGGTATCAACGAATCGGATCTCGGTCTCGAACCGCATCGAGCCGTGCGGCGAGCCCATCTGGGAATGAGCGTAGAAACGGAGAAACACAAGAGTGCCTTGCGCTCTCTTCCTAACCTCAGCTGGTCTGCCGACAGGAATATTTCAAATAGAGTTTTGACTGAACTGGACCTTGTCTCTTGCCGATATATCTTGATGATCTGCTTCGATTGGCAGAGCTCTTCGACTTCGACTGCCTCTCTGCCAGGAACGAGAGCGCTTCAGGCTACTGCATCGGGAATCGGGTGGGGAGCTCACCTAATGCGACTGTCGCGGTGACCCCCGTATTCGAAACCAAAGAGGAACTCGACAGCTTTTGTTCTGAGCATATGGGAGAGTTCCGCAACTTTGTTGCAAGAGGACGTGTGCCGAGTCGATTCTGGGAGAAGCGAAGTTTGAATCGATGTATGAGGCTCGGATTCAGGCTGGTTCTTGTCTTGATAGCGAATTAACTTCTGGCGCACAACCACGGAACAAACAATGAATCCGAACCCACCCCTTTTGCTACCTCTTGCGGTGCAAATATGGAGTGTCCGTCAAAAGAATACGGATCATCGAAGCTGCGTTCTAAACGCCGGGCAATCTCCTCGACTTCAGTCCGGTTACGTACCCTTGTCAAAAGCGCGGCGAATTCGTCGCCGCCGAGCCGCGCCAGCATGTCGACGCCGCGGAGCTGGGTGTTTCATGCGGATTGCCACCTCCCGCAGGTAGAGGTCTCCAACCTGATGACCGTAGACGTTCTTCGCGATAGCCCTCCAGTCCCACGAGGGCACAACCAGGAGATCCGCACGATTCCGGCCCGACCTTGGTGGCGGACTATAGCTCAGATTCGACTACCGACACCAGGCTCTTTGAATTGGCCCAAAAGCTCTCGATCTGTTCCAGCGGCTTATTCTTGGTCTCGGGCACGTAGAGCCACGTGACGATACCTTGTGCCAGCGCCATCAGCGCAAGAAAACCGAAGGTAAACGCCTTGCCAATGACGTGAAAGGCAAACGGGAAGAGCAGGACTACGACAGCGTTGGCGACCCACTGAACGAGCACGGGGACAGTCATTGCCATCCCGCGCACGTCATTGGGAAAAATCTCCGGCATCAGCGTCCAGAACACGGGCCCAATACACGCGGAAAAGAAAGCAAGATAGCTTAACACGAGCACCAGAACAATGGGTCCGTGAAAGTGGCCGGCAAGAACGGTCACCATCAGCGACACAAGAAACAGCATCATGCCAGAGGAGCCGACAATGTAAAGCGGTTTCCTGCCGAACCTGTCGATAATCCACAAGGAGACAAGGGTAAAAACGAATTCAGTCATCCCTACAACAAATGTTGAGGCAAGAGCGCCATCCACTTTCCATCCTGCCGACTGAAAGATAGCCGGAGCATAGTCGACGATCGTATTGATTCCCGATACTTGAATGAGGATGGCCAGGGCCGTGCCGACCGCAAGAGCGCGGCGCACCCCTGGGCGCATCAGTTTGCGCCAGCTTCGCGTTTCCGCGTGTGCGGTTGCAGCGATTTCGGTTATCTGCTCACGAGCGCCCTTGGCGCCGCCAATGCGCTCCAGCACAACAAACGCCTCATCGACTCTTCCCGTGATGGCCAGGAATCGTGGCGATTCGGGGGCAAGAGAGGCAAAAAGCAGAAACACTGCAGACGGCACGACGCCTGTGAGAAACATCCATCTCCAGTTATTTGGCCCGGTATTGCGGAGAAGATAATTGAGTGAATAGGAAACTACGATTCCGATCACAATCGATAATTGGTAGAGAGTTCCGAGGCGGCCCCTGATTGAAGGTGGAGAAACCTCTGACACATACATCGGGGAAAGAAGAGAAACTCCTCCCACCGCCACGCCGCCCAGAAGTCGGGCGATGACGAATACCGTAAACGTTGGGGCCATGGCCGTGGCAATGGAGGTCATCGCAAACAGCAATGCGACAATGACAAGCAGCTTCTTGCGCCCGCAGCGATCTGTAAGTCTGCCGGCAAGGAAACAGCCCAGCACACAACCGAAAAGCAATGAACTGAACGCCCAACCGAGGCTTAGATCGCCCAGGGAGAATTCTCGGGTAATATAGGGTCCCGCGCCGGTGATAATGGCGATGTCAAATCCAAATAGCAAACCTCCAAGGGCGGCAGTAGAGGCTAAAAACGCGACATAGCGCGTGTTAATTGACGCGGTCATCTAGTTACACTCCCGCGTGCGATTCTCATTGCGAACGTGTTCCATTAGCGCGTCCTCAAGCTGTTTAGAATTCATCGTACGAGACCTGGTGGTCAGGAACCCCAAGGTTCGCGAGCATCCTCGTGCATGCCTTGATCATCAGCGGAGGGCCGCAGAGATAATATTCCGGGGATTCGGGATGGGCATGCTCGATCAGGTATTTCTCCAGCACGACGTCATGAATAAGGCCGACGTTGCCCGGCCACTCGTCTTCCGGTTGTGGTGAGGACAATGCGACGTGAAATGCAAAGTTTTGATGCTCTTGAGCGAGCTGCTTGAAATACTCTTCATAGAAAACTTCCTGTCGGGAGCGCGCCCCATACCAGTAGCTGATCTTGCGGGCGGTCCGCGCATTCTCGAGAAGGTGTGAGATGTGGGCGCGCAGCGGAGCCATACCCGCACCTCCGCCGATGTAGACCATCTCGCGCAGCGTCGGCTTGATATGGAAATCCCCAAAGGGGCCGATGGCGGAGACAATGTCGTCGGGTTTGAGACTGAAGACGTAGCTGGATCCAACACCGGGAGCGCAGTCCTGGCCAGGCGGAGGCGTCGCGATCCGCACATTGAAACGCAATGTATGCTCGGTCTTCTGATTGCTCGCGATCGAGTAGTTATTACGGCGCCCGCCTTCAGGATTGCTGGCGAAAAGATCGAACACATGCCGGTTTTCCCAAACTGTTGCGAAGGGCTCAGGAATATCAAAGTCCCTGAAGCGGATCGCATCATAGCGGGGAATATCGAGCTGCAGGTAATCGCCTGGTGTAAAGTTGATGGATTCCGGATCATCCAGGGGTTCCAGGACAAGTTCTTTGATGAACGTGGCAACACTTCGATTACTGATCACGCGGAATCGAAGGGTCTTGTGCGATCGCGCGCCTACGCCGCGGGAGTTCACAACGTTGATGTAGATCTGCTCTCCCCGCTCCTCGATCGGATAGGTAGCGACTCCGCGACAGATCGGCACACGGGCAGGCGAACCGTCGATTAGATTGAAACGCCCATTGTGCTTTGGGCACTCGATCATATTTCCGACAATCAAACCATCAGAGAGGTGGGTGTTGCCATGAGTGCAAACTCCGTCAATGGCATGGAGCCGGCCCTGCTCATCTCGGCAAAGTGCGTAGCTCTTCCGGCCATGGTCAAAGCCGATCAGATCTGTGGTCGCCAGGTCGGCTCGATCGCAAGCCCTCACCCAGCCCGCTGCGTCGGGCTCGGCGTTGGAGGCGGGAGAAGGTGCATTTGCCTGGGCAAGTTGGGAGGGCAATCGGCGTCTGACGTGGTATGCAGGGTCTTTGGCCTGTCTGAGAATGGTTGGGGCGATCTCACGCCAGGCGGCAAAGAGACTTGGATAGGGCGTCGGACAGTCGTTCTTCACGGCATCATGCAGCATCCGCAGCGCGTGATATGGGACCAGCGGGAACATGTGGTGCTCAATGTGGTAGTTCATGTTCCAGTAGAGGTAGCGGTGAATCGGATTCATATACACCGTACGGCAGTTAAGACGGTGGTCCAGAACGTTCTCAGCGAGGCCGGCATGCTGGGTGAGTCCATAAACGACGAGCAGCCAGGTGCCGAACAGGTTCGTGAGACCCACAAACATCAGCGGCAGCACACTGCGGCTGAAGATGGCGAGACCAATGACCGAGGCGTAGGTAGCAACATAGACGCGCGCCCTGTGGTAGACCGCGGGATACTCTACTTCTGGAATGAAGGTCTTTTCGGCAGCCGTCATTCGTCCGGCCGAGTGCAGAAGAATGTGCTTGAAATATTTCGGGTATACACCGAGATTGAAGAACGATAGGATGACGGCTTTCAAGTCCGGTGGGCGCGGCACGGCGATTTCAGGGTCCCGTCCAACGATGATCGTGTCGCTGTGATGCCGATTGTGGCTCCAGCGCCAGACCGTGGACTCGCGCATCACCATGAACGACGCGATCTCATAGAGCGCGTTGTTCATCCAGTCTGTCTTGAACGCCGTGCCGTGCCCGGTTTCATGCCAGCGCGAGTCGGAGGTCGACGCGTAGAGCACGCTGTATATGATGTAGGGCAGGATTACCCAGCCGGTGCCCCAAAGAACATAGGTGGCGAAACCACTCCCTAGTATGAGCGCAAACCAGAGCATGGTGTCGCGGATTGCCGGTCCATCTCGGCGCTCGAGAAGTTTTCGCATCGCTTCTCGCGGCATAGCGCACTGGTACCAATCAGCCTCGGCGAGACCTTTCTCCACGGCGAGAGTGGAGTTCATCCCGGTGAGACTGTAGTCGAGCATGACCGGCGGGCTGGCACTGATCGTCATATTGCGCCCTGTTTAGGATCCAGACCGGGACTCATTTCCTTCCATTGAATTCGTGCACGGCTTCGAGCATGGCAACGATATTCTCGACGGGAGTTCCCGCTTGTACATTATGGATGGTATTAAAAACGAACCCACCGCCCTCCGCAAAGACTTCGCATCGGCGCAAAACCTGTTCCCTCACTTCAGCCGTCGTTCCGAAGGGGAGAACTCGTTGCGTATCGACTCCTCCACCCCAGAACACAAGCTGGTCACCAAAATTCGCTTTCAGTTGCTTGGGGTCCATTCCAGTCGCGGAGCACTGTACAGGATTGAGAATGTCGATTCCGGCTTCGATGAAGGACGGAAGAAACTTTGAGACCGCCCCGCAGGAATGCTTGAAGGTCTTCCACTGCGTGTGCGAATGAATCCAGTCATTGATTTGCTTGTAGTAAGGAAAGTACAAGTTGCGGAAAGTGTTCACCGAGCAGAATGCCGAAGTTTGTGTGCCGAAGTCAGTGCCGCAAATGAACACCGCCTGAATGCTGTCGCCGATCGCCGCGTAAATGCGCTCAAGATTCTTGATGGCGATCTCGCATTGATGTTCGAAGATTTTGTGAATATAGCCCTGCCGGCTGCTGGTGGAAACATACCATTCCGCTATATCGCGGATGCCCCTGGGGTGTTTCAGGAATGGACCGGGGACCAGGGCGATATCGCCCAGTGCCGTTCCGCCAAAACTGGCAATCACGCCGCGCCCTGTCGCCGAAGCTGCTTTCACTGAGCGAACAATATGACCGAGATCCTCCTCCGAGATAAGGACGAATTCTTCCATGTTGTCTTCCGGATTCAGCTTCTCTTCGTCAAATGGCTCCTGGCGGACGATGCAATCGAAGAAGTATCCGTCCTTCGGCATGCGCCCGCTCGGCGGAACGGTCAAATCGCCTTCAGGATAGATCAGAGTATTGCCGTCGGCATCGACCGTTGTATTGAAATCCTTCGCAACCAGGACTTCCAGGCCATTTAACTGCCAGGTCTTCCATTTATCGGTTGGAAATCCAAACATGGTGTTGCGCGGGAATGTGCCAACCACATCAAGCTCCATCGCATCCAGCAGATCCTCATCCAGCAGTCCAAGCATCTGGAAGGGCTCGTGAACCCGAACTGGTCGGCGTTCGAGACCAAAATAGTCGCGGAGCGCAGCCACGCAACTGACATGGATGCCGGTGACGGAAGTTCCACCGAAGTCGATCGGAATCGAATCCGGTTCCTTGTGACTGAGCGCGGCAACGAGCCGTTCTCGGCTCGCCGTCATATTCTCCAAGCTGGCCATTACAGTCAATCCCCGCTTTCAATCGTTCCTGTGCACTTTGCGCATGTACCATTCCGCATTGATCCGTCACTCATCATTGCCAACTTCAAACCGCGCTCGCGACCTCGGGAAATGTCATGCAACTGGAAAACTCATCCTGGAAATCAGGATCAGCGGCTAAACTCACATGTTCGATACTGGGTACGTACGGTTCAACATCCGATAGAAGCAGAATCTTGGCCCCTCGCAGGGCCGTGTTCCCGGCCGCGTGAATGCGCTCCCTGGGCGCCTCAATGAGTCCGATCCCGATGGCGCTTTCAATCTGCACATAATTGCCGAATGCCCCGGCAAGATAGATGCTTTCCAGATGGTCGGCGCTTGTATCCAGTCGCCGAAGCAGAAGTCTGAATCCAGATGCGATGGCCCCCTTCGCCAACTGCAGTTCACGAATATCCGATTGGTAGAGGACGACCGGATCTTTCAATGGAAAGAGTTTTGTCTGCCCGGCAATGCGACCGGAAGGTAGAATCCGCCCGCTTTGCAATCCGACTGCGACCGCATCCACCAGGCCGCTTCCGCATATGCCCCTTGCGTCTACGTCTCCAATCACATCGGCGCAAATCTTCTCGTGGGAGAGCCAGACACGCGAGATCGCCCCCGTGGCCGCGCGCATTCCCATACAGATCGAGCCAGCTTCAAAAGCTGGTCCCGCCGCCGTAGACGCGCAGATAACTCCATCACGGTTGCCGATGGCGATCTCTCCGTTGGTGCCAAGATCGATCAGCGCCACCAAATCCTCTGAGGTCGGAATGCCGACCGCAACAATTCCGGCGAGAATGTCCGAACCTACAAATCCGCCGAGGCACCGCTCAAACCGCACGCGGCAATGCCGGGACAACCTCCAGCCTAGTTCACCAGAATCGAAGCTCTGTCTTCCAGAACGAGGAGATTCAAACGGCACATGCGAAAGTGGCGCAACATCCAACCCGCAAAAAAGATGATGCATCACCGTATTGCCCACGAGGATAACGTCGACGACCTCCTCTTCGCGGCCGCATGCCAGTTTTGCAATGATCTGCTGCATTGCCGAGCGCACTACCGTTGTCAGATCGGCTCCCGATAGCGCCGCCTGGATTCTGCTCATCACGTCAGAACCGTGCGCCGCCTGCGGATTGAGGCTGGTCTCCACCGCCAGCACGTTGCCCGTAACCATATCGATCAACTGCGCGGCGATTGTGGTTGTGCCCAGGTCTACGGCAATTCCCAGGCCGGATCTTCCCGTAGGGGAAAGGCCCGAATCATCGGTCAGAACGTCCATTTTCCATTGGCCGCACTCGAGTATCAGGGGACTCGCGGCACGCGCCTGGCAGGCCAGCCGCCATCCGTCGCCAAGCTCACCCGCAGAGAATACGGCAGCATCCTGGACTGTCACGGGGAGTTCTCCAGTCACAATCCGCGCACGGCAACCACCGCAGATACCTGTTCCGCCGCACGGAAACTCAACGCCGTGCACGGACAAGGCAGACATCAGCGAGCCGTTCCGAGGCACTTCGATCGTTGTCGACAGCGGCTCGAGTCGAATGCTTACCGTCTCAGCACTCATATCGCTCCGCGGCGGGCTCGCACATGGCGCCCTGCACAGTTCCCCCAGGACGAACGACCAGAAAATCCACGGAGTCCCACTCTCCGTTGACAAGTCGTTCGAGCAGATTAAGTGAACCCTTGACTTCATCAAAGGCCCAACCCTCTTTCTCCGCTTCTGTCCGGGCCTGATTGCGATAGACTTCCTCCGGTCCAACTCCGGTGGAGATATAGGTCAACCCGGAGTAATGGCGGCGAAAAAGATTGAACTGTTCAAAGAGATAGATCCCGTTCTCTTCCCCGTATTGTGCGATAAGTTCTTCGCGGCTGCGCCGTTCTCCAATCTTGTTTCTAATTGAGGAATTGGCCGGTTGAAGAGGTTCACCCGGCCCTTGATTTTCGAGCCAGCCTGGGGATCGGAAGTAGACGCCAGGATGAGTGTCGAAATAAGCCTGGTAGCGAGAGCGGCTACCCATCAATAACCCGATGCAATCGTGCGCGCGGGGAAGCACAATCTGCGTTTTTCCCGCACGCAAACCCTCGGTACCCCTTCCGCAAAGCGCATATCCCAGAAGGATCGCATCGTATCCTTCCTTGTCCGCGGCATCGATCCGCTCCTGTAGAAAGGGGCGCATCAATGCGCCCAGGTCGTGCAGGCCCATCGTCAAGATCTCCGGCGCAATCGAGTGAGGCGACCGGGCGAGAAGATAGCTGATCTCTCGGGTGAGAACCTGGCAGCTAATGAGTTTAAAGCGCATAACTTCACCCGGCGAACATCGTTATCCGGCCAGGATAGTTCGAATCAACAACTCCGCCGGAACGTAGCTGCAATTCTACGCTCGATCATCCCTCGAGTACTCCCGCAGGTTGGTGGCCGATTCTCGGAGCTTTTCAGTCGCAATTTACAGGGCAATCAGCGGGAATCATAAATTCTTCACCTAAAGACGGGACACTCGTGGCTCTTCTGGACTATCGTTGAGAAGCTTTCAACTCAGATCACAATTGCGGCGGATGCTTGCCCCAGCGTATTTTCTCAGCCGAGAAGAGCGACCTTTGAGGGTTTGGCGCCGCCTCTGGAATGAACGTCCACTATGACGGGTCGCGAACGAATTCTTGGGATCCTTGCCGGGCAGGCGACTGACCGCATTCCATGCATGCCCATCACAATGACGTTTGCCGCGGATGTCCTTGGGGTCAAGTACGGGCAGTATGTCCGGGACTACAGGATTCTGGCGGAAGCGCAGGCCAAAACGGCCGAGATGTTTGGTTTCGATTATGTCTCGGCGATCTCCGACCCAACCCGCGAGGCAACCGACCTGGGTGCGAAGGTTCAATGGTTTGAAGACCGGCCGCCTGCAATGATCGAAGAAGAGGCACTGTTTCAGGACAAGTCGGCTCTGGCACGAGTCAAAATCCCCGGCGCGATCTCTGGGGGGCGTATGGAAGACCGCGTCAGGGGAATCGAACTGCTGCGGAAGTATGCGGGAGAAGAACTGTTCGTCGAGGGATGGGTCGAAGGCCCCTGTGCCGAAGCTGCCGACCTGCGCGGCATCAGCCGATTGATGATCGACTTTTCCGATGACCCTGCGTTTGTTCACGAACTGTTCGAGCTGACCGTAGAAATTGCGGTTCTCTTTGCTTCCGCGCAGATCGAAGCCGGGGCAGACATCATCGGGATCGGAGATGCGGCTGCGTCCCTGGTAGGCCCGCGTGTCTACAACGAATTTGTGTGGCCGTGGCAGAAAAGACTGGTTGACTCCATCCATGCAATCGGTGGAAGAGTGCGTCTCCATATCTGCGGGAACACGCGTCGTCTCCTTCAGGGCATGGGCAAGTTGGGCAGTGAAATGGTGGACATCGATTATCCCGTGGCCATGGAACTGGCGCGGTCCCAGACTGGCCCGCAACAGACCCTTGCAGGGAATCTGGACCCAGTGCGGGATGTGCGCATTGGATCTCCAGAAGCGATCATGAAATCGCTTGAAGTGCTACAGCAACAAGCGGGCGCCCGATGGATTGTCGCTGCAGGATGCGAGATCGTGCGCGATACACCTTACGAAAACGTGCACGCAATGGTGAATTTTGCTCGCTCCCATGTAGCCGGATGAACGCCTGAATCGGCGATTAGGCAAATTGTTTGAGGCTATTCATGGCAAATATCAATTGACCGGAGGAGGCAGCTATTCATGACACAGAAGGGAACTGATGCAGGTACGTCAATCGAGTCCATTGATTCCTATAAGGGCCTAGATGGTCTTCCTCCGCTGGTTGGCCTCCATTCCATGCGCGAGGTCGTTTCCACCGGATTGACTGTCAACGAATCGGTCGGACGCCTGAAGCGAATACATTGGGCTTTGATTCGCCTCCACCAGATTTTTGTATCGCGCATTACAAGCGTTCCAATCTACGAATTGAAGATGGCCTTCAGTCTGCACGCCCACTACTGTGTGGAACATGCCGGCGAGTTTGCCACGCGTGTCAAGGAAATGAGACAACCTCCCCATGGGCTGGAGGTCTGTCCTCACGACTCCCTTGACATGTTCTTTGACGAAATACTGTCCGCGCCGAGCACCGAAATGCTGATAGCGGGCCTGTATGAGTGCGCGGTGCCGGCCCTGGTCCGCGCGCTTGAACATCTGATGACCGACACCAACAAGCTGTTCGATCACCCGACGTGGCGTATCTGCCGCCTGACACTGATCGAGATACAAGACATACAGCAATATGGAACCGAAGCAACGCGGTGCCTGGTGAAGGGTGAGCAGCGAGCTGAATTCCGCGAGTGGCTTGGCCTGCTTGACCGCATGCTCGCTGCGGCGGGCGACCTGGATGGAAAGCAGGGACCGACCGGGGAGGCTCTTGCGCGGAAGACCTCAGCGGTTCCTTATACATATGATCCTGTTCCGCAGCGCGATGCGCGTTTCAAAGACCCCTACAACATGGGTGTAAACGCAGAGGCGATGCTTTTCGATCCGGACATCGAGCCGCTTCCCAAGACGATCATGCTCTACTTCAAACGCATGCGCGAAATCGACGTGCCTGAAATGATGGCGAGCATCATTGCGGAAGCCCGCGACAAGCCCTGGGAGTATGACCGCGACATGACACGCCAACTCTGGGACGAGGCTCGTCACGCCATGATGGGTGAAATTGGATTCGTTTCGATGGGAATCGATTGGACTAACATCCCACTCAACTTTACCTGGTCGCTCGGTCTCAACACCATGCTGACGCGGAAAGAGCGCCATGCTGTCTTATTCACGATCGAGCAGGGACTCATGCCGAAGAAGATTGGCAAGGAATATGAATGGGAAGTGGCGATGGCGACGGCAAACCCGTTGACTGCATTGATTCAGGACTATGACTGGGCGGACGAAGTTCTACATGCCAGAATTGGACGGGAGTGGATCGTGCCTGAGATTGGCACTCAAGTAGAAGCGATGGAATACGGCGACCGAGCATGGTCAAAGATATTGGTCGACTGGAAGAAATGGAAAGATGATGGTCTTACACAGCATCACAACTGGTGGCCGGACGTGTATCGAGCCGCATGCAGGCATTGGGGCATGGAACCCGATCCCAGTTTGCTTGCCTATTCGACGACATACGAAGACAAGCGTGCAGATCTCAAGCAGGTAGCAGGGTAGAACTGGAGTGTGGTTCGCACCCTTGGCTGATACAAGTGACTACAACTCTGTTTGCCGTTCGACTGGCCAGACCACTGTAGCGCACTCTGAGCGCGGCTGGTGAAACAGCCTCGTTTGCCAGATCTCGCGAGAGAGCCCGGGCCGGACTCGCGCGTCATTCGGCCGCCATGATTTCGTCGCCCAAGGTGGCTCGCACGCACGCGCCGGGAGGGACAACCAGGAAATCTTCCTTGTTCCAGTCTCCGTTCACCATCTGCTCGAGCAGCCTCGTGGTGCCCGTCACTTCCTC
>OBLW0100003857.1_pt1 | contig 11571 bp, 12 predicted proteins | sample 1520161 | NCBI WGS metagenome assembly OBLW01 (sample SAMEA3539309, study PRJEB22396) | soil metagenome | biome: tundra; feature: field; material: soil | place: USA | collected 2010-05 | depth 0.15 m
AACAGTTTGGCTACCGTCGCGATGAACTGCTCGGGCAGAAAGTGACGAACATCATTCCAGAAGGCTTCGCGGAACGGCTGATCGCGGACGCCCTCAGGCCCGCAGCCGAGGCACTGGCGCAGCAGATTGGTACGGGGATTGAGCTCAACGGAAGGCGCAAGGACGACAGCGAGTTCCCGATCGAGATCATGCTGAGCCCGCTGGAAAACGCCGAAGGAATTCTAGTGACTGCCGCGATCCGCGATATCACTAAACGTAAAACTGCCGAAGCGCTGATCATCCACTCGGCGGAGCACGACTTTCTCACCGGTTTACCGAATCGCATGCTCTTGACCGATCGGGTTGATCAGGCAATTCGCTTGGCGCGACGTTACAAAAGAAAAGTCGCGGTGCTGTTTCTGGATCTGGACGGTTTCAAACACATTAACGATTCGCTGGGGCATCCTACGGGCGATAAACTTCTCCAATCCGTCGCAAAACGCCTGATCAATTGTGTACGCGCCTCAGACACCGTGAGCCGACAGGGAGGCGATGAGTTCGTCGTGCTGCTTGTCGACGAGGAGCAAGCGGACGATGCGGCTATCACGGCGAGGAGAATGCTCCGAGCGGTAGCTGGATCTTATTTGATCGACCGGCACGACCTTCACATTACTTCGAGCGTCGGCGTCAGCGTTTTTCCCGACGATGGCATCGATGCGGAGACGCTGATCAAGAATGCAGACACGGCCATGTACCAGGCCAAGGAAAATGCCCGGCAAAGCTACCAGTTTTTCAAGCCCGCGATGAATGCCCGGGCAGTGGAGCGGCAAGCGATTGAAGAGAGCCTTCGGCGTGCCCTGGAGCGGGACGAATTCGCGTTACATTACCAGCCCAAGGTTAACCTGACAACAGGAGAGATTGTCGGCGCGGAAGCATTGCTGCGTTGGACGAATCCGATTCGGGGAGCGGTGTCTCCGGCTCAATTCATTCCCGTGGCGGAAGATTGCGGCCTGATTCTTCCCATCGGCAACTGGGTTCTTCGCAGGGCCTGCCTACAGGCCAGGGCGTGGCTCGATGCCGGGCTGGCTCTCGGTACCATCGCCGTGAATATATCCTCGATACAAGTGCGCGACGAAACTTTTCTCGATGGCATATTCGACATTCTCGAGGAAACGGGTTTGGATCCGGAACTTCTGGAACTCGAGCTGACCGAAAGCGTTCTTATGAAGAACGTCGATTCCACCGCGACCATGTTGAAGGCACTCCGAGCGCGAGGAGTCAAGATCGCGATCGACGACTTCGGCACCGGTTACTCAAGCTTGAGCTATCTCAAAAAATTTCCAATCGATGCTCTCAAGATCGATCAGTCGTTTGTCCGTCAGATCACCACCGTTACTGACGAGACCATCATTGTGGCTGCAGTGATCGCCATGGGACGGAGCCTTAAGCTGCGGGTTATAGCTGAGGGAGTAGAAACGCAAGAACAGCTCGCATTTCTTCAGGCTCATCAATGTGACGAGGCGCAAGGATACTATTTCGGCCGACCAGTGCCTCATCAGGAGTTTGCCAAGCTACTCGAAACAGGATTGCGTGAAGTTGTAGGGTAGATTGCGTCGGACTTACGGGCTTTCACGCGCCACGACCGCGCGGCCGATCCAGGCAAAAATAAAAAGCGTTAGACCGCCAATCCAGCCGCCGAGACTGAATGACCCGGCAAAGTGGAGAGCGACAACGGTGCCTGCTCCGACAAGAATTGCGCATAAAGGAATGAACATGCGCATGCCGTAGAGAAAAGTGAAAGGAAGATAGTGCGCTCCCAGAAGGATCATTAGCGCGGGATAAAACCAGTTCAATCGAAACGCCGTCACCGGAATGAGCAGAAGCATTGAGAGTGGCAGGGTAAACGCAACCTGCATGCCAAGACTTCCGAGCGGATTACCGGCCGCGACAGAGGTGGGCCGGCCGCTTAGACGCAGAAGCAATTGCGTGAGCGGGAAAATAAAAAAACCGCCCACGACCAGTGTAACAATGGCGGCGCGGGGAGAAACCCAAACTCCAAGAGCGGACGACGCCAACCAGATTGTGGACGATACCAGTTGACCCCAAAAGCCCCCGACGAAGACAGTGCGCACTTCGCGTTGAGCGTCTTGAACGAGCATAGTTGAAGAGTAATTTTAGCCTTCATTTGCTGAGCTAAAGATTTGCTTGCAGGCACCATTATACGGGCCATATTGCAGCTGCTAAGGCAAACGTTCGTCGGCGGCCCTCGTCGACCTTGAATCCTTTCGCCCCGCCGACCGCTCTTCCTAATGTAGGGAACTCTTAATTAGGGAAGATTTGAGGCGAGAATCTTGAACTCCAAAATAACCGTAGATCAACTTCGTAAGCAGCCCTCCAATGAATCAATGATCGTGGACGTGCGGTCCGGCACCGAGTTCGCTTCAGGCCACATCCCGGGCGCCGTCAACATTCCGATGGAGCAGATCGAGTCGCGCCTCGACGACCTTGGGTCGAAGCAACCGATCGTGCTGGTTTGTCAGTCGGGCAAACGCGCCAGCATTGTTGCTGACTTACTGGGACCCTGCCAGCGAGAGATTGCGGTACTTAACGGAGGCACGCAAGCCTGGTTGCAAGCGGGCTGCCCGGTTGTTCGTAGCGTTAAGACGCGCTGGTCACTGGAGCGACAAGTCCGTCTCGGAGCGGGTCTCTTGACTCTTAGCGGCGTCATCCTCGCGCTCGCGGTAAATCCGCGTTGGATTTTCCTCTGCGGCTTCGTCGGCTTGGGATTGACGTTCGCCGGCCTGACTGACATCTGCGCGATGGGGATTCTCCTAGGCAAAATGCCGTGGAACAGCCGTAGTCACTGCGCAACGATTCCTCGGGTTTCGAAAAACTATGAGGTTCACCCATGACCTTTGGTTGCGAGTTAGAGCGCACGAAGTGTGACAATGAATTCGTGGATTTCGACGCTCTGGCGAAGCAACACAAAGATGCAGTCTACCGGCAGATGATGCGCGTGTGTGGAAACCGCGAAGACGCCGAAGATGTGCTGATCGAAGCGCTGCTCAAGGCTTTTCGTCATCTCCATCAATTGCGCGAGTCGAATGCGTTCCGCGCATGGCTCGCACAAATCGCAAAACGTGTCTGCTGGCAATTGAAAGAACGCGAGTCGTTGCGTCCGTTAATGCAGCTCTCACAATTGGAAGATGAAGGCCGCGAGCTCGCCGCGGCGGGACCTCTTCCGGATGTTCAATTGGCCCGACGAGAAATGAAGCAGCTGTTGAGCCAAGCGGTGGAGGCGCTGCCCGCTTTATATCGTCCGGTCTATGAGTTATGCGACGTCGAGGATCTTTCGGGAGACGAGGTTGCCAAGAAGCTGAAACTCTCTCGCGCCGCTATGAAGTCGCGTTTGCATCGAGCGCGGGAACTTGTCCGGAGGTACATCGATGACGCGCTCATGCGCTGAGAGTTGAAGTAGGTGCGCCGAATTGTTCTGGAAAATGGTTAGAAAATGGTTTTATTTTGGAGGCAATTATGGAAGTCACCGTAGAACATCTTGGAGCCCTGCAGTTTGAAGTCAACGCACGTCAGCACACCATCGTAAGCGACCAGCCTCTGGAGAATGGCGGACATGATGAAGGCATGACGCCTCCGGAACTTCTGCTTGCCTCGCTTGGATCGTGTGCCGCGTTTTACGCCGCGCAGTATCTTCGCAAGCAGAAATTGGCTACAGAAGGAACGCGCGTGCGCGTGACCGCGGACAAACTGAAAGATCCACCGCGCATCGATCACTTTCGCATCGAAATCGAAACTTCCGCCGCACTTACCGAGCAACAGCGGGCCGGAGTCGAGGAGGCTGTGCACCATTGCCTGATTCACAACACACTGCTGCATCCGCCAGAAATGCTAATCGAAATCGTGCAGCCGGTTGTAAGCGCAACCTAACCCGAATGTGGCGCTGGTAGTACTTAAAGACTAACGAGTACCAACCACTTGCTGCGAACGCAGAGTCGCCGCGCGCTCCCGAGCATTCTGCAGCGCGCGCTTAACGTGGCGAGGAGCGGTGCCCCCAGGCACATCGTGAAGAGCGAGCACTTCGGTCAGCCCCAGGCAAGAGTGAAACCCTGCGTCAAAGCTGGCGTGGATCGCTTGCAGGTCGGCGAGCGGAAGTTTTTGCAGGTCGCATCCTCGCTCCCCGGCCAACTGCACGGCCTTTCCAATCGCCTCGTGAGCGAGACGCGAGGGAACTCCGCGTTCAACCAGATAGGCGGCGCCGGCCCAGGCGTTCATGAAACCCACACTCGCCGCATGAGTCATCTTGCCCTCGTTGAATTCGACGGTGTTCATAAATCCGGTCACCAGCGGCAGGATGGCAATCACCGTGTCGCTCGCGGCGAACACCGCCTCCTGCGTCTCTTGCAGATCTTTGTTGTAGGCAAGCGGCAATCCCTTCACCAATGTTCGCAGAGTGGTCGCGCATCCCATGATGCGCGCAGCCTTTCCGCGCACGAGTTCGAGCAGGTCGGGATTCTTCTTCTGTGGCATCGCGCTGCTACCCGTCGAATAAGGCTCGGGCAACTCGATGAAACCGTAAGCCGGAGTAGAAAACAGAATCATCTCTTCTGCCCAGCGGCTGAGATGAAGCGCCAGCACAGAAAGCACGTCAACAAATTCGATAGCGAAGTCCCGGTCGCTCGTAGCGTCGATGCTGTTTGCAGTAGGAGCGTCGAAGCCAAGCTCCGCAGCGATTGCTTGACGGCCGATCGTTAATGTCGCCCCGGCCACTGCGCCTGATCCTAGCGGACAAAGATTAACGCGCCTGCGACAGTCCGCTAAGCGCGAAGCATCGCGTAAAAACATCTCCACATAAGCCAGCATCCAATGCGCGACTAAAACCGGCTCTGCGGGCTGCAGGTGCGTATAGGCGGGCATCGCCGCATTTCCCGCGGCGTCGGCGCGTGTCAGTATCGCGTCGATCCAATCGGCAATCAGGCTTTGCAGAGTGTCGATGCTTTGCCGCACAAACAACCGGAGATCGGTTGCGATCTGTTCGTTACGGCTGCGTCCGGTATGAAGCTTGTAGCCGGTCGCCCCAACGAGCGCGGCGAGCTGCTTCTCGACGAAGTGATGAACGTCTTCTGCTTCAGGATCGTCAAGAAATTCCGGAGAAGATTCGGCGCGCCGCCCGATTTCTTCCAGACCCTTCACGATTGCAGACAGCTCGTCTGGGGTCAGCACGCCAGCATTGGCGAGCGCGTTCGCGTGCGCGCGGCTGGCCGCGAGTTCAAAGGGCAGCAGTCTTCGATCGTAAGGAAACGATCGCTGCCATTTTTCAAATTCGGGGTCAAGCGGCTGCCGGAAGCGGCCGGACCACATCTTCATGATGCGACCTCCAAAACAAATATGACATGGGACGAGGAGAAAAGGAGGAATTTCGAAACCTGCGCTTTGCGATTAACCCGCAAGCTATTAAATGGCAGCGCTGGCGGTCGAGGCGAGCGCTGGCTCCGCGGCATCATCGGTCGTCGAAGTTTCTTCCCAATACGATGGATTGCGCAGAATTCGCGATACGAGCGCAGTGTGCATGGCGTGTCCGGCACGATCCGCGACGACAGAACCGAGAATCTGTTTGCCGATCAGCGCTAAATCTCCTATCAGATCGAGAACCTTATGGCGTACGAACTCGTCGGCAAAACGCAGCGGCGGATTCAGCACGTCCTGGCGATCGAGCACGATGGCATTTTCGGTGGATGCTCCGCGAATTAACCCCTGCTGCCGCATCGCATCGGCTTCGTGGAGAAACCCGAAGGTGCGGGCTGGAGCGATTTCTTTCAGGAAGTTGCCATTAGTGAGGCGCACGCAAAAACTCTGTTTGCCGATCAGCGGATGGGGAAAGTTAATCGAGTAAGAAACCGAAAAGGCGTCCGCCGGGTACACGGCGATAAATTTGTCGCCCTCGCGCAACTCGATGTCGCGCAGAATTCGCAGATAAGTTCGCGCCTTGCGCTGTTTGCGAATCCCGGCCCTTTGAATCATTTCGACGAAAGGGCGGGCGCTGCCATCGAGAATCGGTAGCTCAAGGTTGTCGAGTTCGACGATGGCGTTGTCGATGCCGACTCCGGTAAAAGCCGATAGCAAATGCTCAGTGGTCGAGATGAGCACGCCCTTTTTCATCAGACTGGTAGCGTAGCTCACGCGGGCGACGTTGCGTCCACTGGCTTCAATGGCAAAACTGTCGAGGTCGGTGCGGTGAAAGACAATGCCGGTTCCGGCTGGCGCAGGGAGAATTCGAAGGCTGACAGGCGCGCCGCTGTGGAGTCCCTTGCCGGTGCAACTCACCGCCGCGCGAATTGTTTGCTCCTGAGTCAAGGGGAGGATGTTAAGTCTTTTACTACCTATCAGCTTACCGTGGCAAGGAAAGATTCGTGTGTGGCAAAAAAGCCACACTCCGTGGCCGGATGCACCTCACGGAAGGGCAAAATGTCTTCTGTGCGGTTGACAAGCGTAAAGCTACAGGCTACAGTAATTCTAGGTGAAAATACGAGGTTTTGTCCACAAGGGTCTGAAGGCACTTTATTCGGAGGACATCTCGAAGGGTGTTCCTGGGGACTCTGTCGACAAACTTCGCAAAATGCTTGCGTTTATTGACGATATGCGCGACCCGGAAGAATTGCGTTCGCTTCCTAGCTGGAAGGTGCATACCTTAACAGGAGATCGCAAGGGCACATGGAGTCTGAGCGTGACCCGGAACCGCCGTTTGACCTTCAGCATCGATATTGGAGATCGCGAAATCTACGATGTGAACCTTGAAGACTACCACTGACAGGAGCGTAGCATGCCCATGAAGAACCCGCCCCATCCCGGAGATTTCATCCGCACCGAAATCATTCAGCCAACCGGATTGTCAGTAACCGCGGCGGCAGTTGCGCTTCAGGTTTCTCGTCCCGCGCTCTCCAGTTTGCTGAATGGGAGGGCCGATCTCTCTGGCGACATGGCTTTACGAATTGAGAAAGCTTTCGGCGTGCAGATGGACACGCTGATGCGGATGCAAGCCTCGTATGACATAGCCCAAACCCGCAAACGCGAGAAACTGATCCACGTTCGCCGCATTGCCCAGTTGGCAGACGCTCAGGTCTGAAGCAGTTACTGCTCGATGGGCGGTTTTCGCCTGGATTCCGGTAGAACCAGCGTGGCCTTCTTCCAAAATGGTGTTTCCAGCTTTGGGATATCGGAGTCATCGATATCCGCATCATTCATCTGGCGCAGACGGTCAAAGTCAGTCCGGCTCTCGAACCGCGCCTTTGATCCGATTCGTGCACTCTTGCTCTTCATTGCGATGTGCCCTCCTTGTGCGCGAGCGATGCCCTGTCGGTGTAGTCGGAAGCGCAAATAAAAGTCGTGACTACCGCTTCTTGATCGGCGCCTTAGGGTCGTAGGTTACCGAAGCTTCAAACATCGCATCCGACAACTTCATGTTGTACTTGGCCGTGTTGATGAAGCGTTGTTGCGAAGTTTCTCCGTTGTAATAACGCGTAATGGAGTGCGGCGTCCAGATCCCCTGCACCAGCCTGTAGCTGTCGTAAATCTCCTGCTCGACATTTTTCTGCTTATCTTTCGGATCGCGCCACGAGTAGCTGATCCTCACCGGATAGTGCGTGTTCTGGTCCAGAGAAACGGTTACCGAATCGTTCTGGCTGTTGAGCAGCGTCACGCCTTCGCTCTCTTTGCCGTCGACCACCGACGTTCCGTCGTAAAACAGGGCGACGTTCGGATCGCGTAGCCACTTCCGGAACACCCATTCCAGCGAATGCTCGCGCCGGCGAAGATAATTCTCGAGGTCGATCTTGTCTTGCGCGGCCGTTCCTTTATAAGTGATTTCGTAGCCTTGATCGCCGTTGTGAATCAGAACGATGTCAGATTTGTTCTTGACCTTGACGTCGCTCACATCCCCAAACAGCAGAAAAACGTCTTTGGTGTGGATGACCTCGAAACGGTCCTTCTCCGGATACTCGACGTAGTAGCGGTAAGGGATTCCAGTGCTGTCCGTGCGTCCGTGATACAGCGGATAGTAGCGCCCCTCTTCGCAGCGGTTTTCGAAGGTGAGATAAGGTTGGCCGCCCAGGGACTCGACAGTTTGATCAAGAACCGCCCGCGCCTTCCGGGCGTTGTCGGAGTCATTCATGCTGGCGGCTGGTTTGGAAGGAGCCGGGGGCGCAGCGGTTTGGCCCTGCGCCATGGCGCAAAGCAGCAATATAAGGAAGAGTCGATTCATGATTCTCTGGATTAGAAGCACGTCAAACGATTTTAGCTGTACCAGGAATTGAGCGTTATATTGACCGCAGCCTCTAGATCCATAAACCATACCTACGCACCTAGGGCGCTATCCCACCAAAACCGCCCCGCCATTCACGTTGAAAATCTCCCCCGTAATAAACCCGGCGTAGGGCGTACATAAAAACAAAATCGGCCCCGCAATCTCGTCTTTCGTCCCAACGCGCCCCATCGGAATCGTTCGAAAGACTTTTTCCCGCGTAGGAGGATCATTCAGCGCAGCCGCGGACATGTCTGTATCGACCCATCCCGGCGCGACACAGTTGACGTGAATATTGTCACGGGCCAGTTCAGTCGACAGCCCTTTCACCATGCTGATGAGCGCGCCCTTTGAAGCTGCGTAGTCGCAATGAAAAGCCTCGCCCCGTTGCCCGGCCGTAGAACTCACGAGCACGATATGCCCGCCACCTTGTTTCTTCATCTGTCCAACCGAGTGCTTGACCAGCCCAAAGACGCTATCGAGATTGGTCGCGATCGTGCGGTGCCATTGCTCGTCCGACATCCGATCAACCGGCGCATCTTCAGGAGGCCAAATCCCGTGGTTCGCGACCAGAATGTCGAGGCGTCCGAATGCCGAAATCGCCGACGCCACCAGTTGCTGCGCCGCCTCCGTAGTCGAAAGATCGCTTTGGACCGCCCGACAATGCTCGCCACACTCGCGCATCAGATTGTCGGCCTGCTCTTTTGCGGATTGATAATTAAAGACAACTTTCGCGCCCGCCGCAATAAAGAGCCGCACCGTAGCGGCACCGATTCCGCGCGATCCTCCAGTAATGAGAGCAACCTTATTAGTAAGTGTCAGGTTCATAGCGCCACAAGTATCGCATGCAAGCCAGTGAAGCGCCCCGGAGTCCGAGCCACACAAAGTGTCGTGTGGTGGCGGGGCTCTACCCCGCCGGGATGGGGCAAACTCCCGTCACCGCGCCCAGCCAATGGAGCGCCGGGCGTCCTCGCCCGGCCGCGTAAATCTTCACTCCCGCGCTCTCTGTAGCACTACCTGGTAAGCAACCCCACGCCGAGCTCCGTGCCGAATACGAATCAGTGCCCCGGGATACCCGACTGCGCTTGCGAGAGCCGGGTAATCACGCGCCGGTCCCCGTGAATCGCCGGAGTCAACGCACTTGAGCTGATCGTGATCGGTGCGGACACCACCGTCGCGAATCCAGTAGGCAACGACGATCGGGAAGGGCTTGTCTCTATCTGCGCCGACCCGTCCGCCTCAGCCGTGATCGCGAAGACGTACGTATTTCCTCCAGCGAGTGGTGGAAGCGTGATGGAAGTCTTTGCGGTGCTGAAGACTCCAGCCGCCGCATAGGTTGGAACGCCAGTGAGCGGCGTGGACTGTACGAAAGCTGCCACCCGATAACCATACGGCGCCCCGGTCGCCGGTGCCGACCAGCTCAATGGAACAATCGTCGAGTTTAACGTGGCTGCGGTAAAGAGACTGGCGCCGTTGACGGTCGCGTTCTGCACGGTTGAAACCACAGGTGCAAGCGCCGGTTGCGGCTGCGGAGCGGCGAGTGGAACCGCGGCACCATTAACCAGCGCAAAATCTACGGTAGCGCTTGAATTGGGAATCGGAATCGCCACTCTTTCTTCCTGACAGATAGCGAGCGCCCGCGTCCACGTCGCCGGAAACGGGTCTCCATATTGCAAGCTGCCGAAATTCTGATCGGTGAGAATTGCGGGTTGCGAAGAGTTGGAGTTCGACGGAAAGCCCATCGCGTCGCAACTGCCAAAGATAGGCCCGCCGATTGTGAAGCCAACTCCCCCCTGCGGAGGCACATATTCCGTACCCGACAACATCATGATCGGTCCGGACGACAATGGGTTTAGCAGTGTTCCAGCCGATAGCTGGCCGTTGCTGAGATAGGCTTCGGTCGCAATCCAAACGCTGGAAGCAAACGGTGTGGGACTTGCCGGCGCGGCCCCCACAAAAAGGGTTGCCCACGCTGAGGCGCCCGGAACATCCAGGTTGAGTGAGGCTTGCGGACTGGGCCCAAGCACACCCGTGATCGTATTAGTTGTGTCGTTGACCAGCGCCAGGCTGTCGTCTACCCAGTAATCGAGAACTTCGTTATTGAGTGACCCGAGAGGTACAGGCTTGTATTGCAACAGATAAGCGCTAGTGATCTTTGTCCAATCAATGCCACTTATACCGAACGTTAATTGCTGAGGAACGATGGTCGTTGAATTGGGGCCGTCCGCGAGGGCAATTCCTGGAATTTGCTGCACTGGCGGTAGGAAATCGACCCAAGTCGTTTCCGGCACCGAGTCCAGTCCCGACAAGTTGAAATTAAACATTGTGAATTGAGTGTCTCCGTCTTCGGGAGCGGCAGGGCCGGCGATGTCGTGGCCGGCGTCAAACGTAGCCGTGCTCGTCCAGTAGCCGACGGTTCCGATCTGAAGCCAGTAGTATCCGGCAGATACATTTGGAATGCTGAAAACTCCCGGAGCCGTCGCCGAACTCTTTTCAACCGTAATCGACCCGTCGGCGTTGGTTATTAAAGCCGAAAGATTTACGGCCTCCGACGCTTGCTCGGGGGCCGACACCGGGCCGCTTGGCGTCCAGTTCGTATTGACCCAATTTACGGTGATTGTGCCGCCCGGTGTTACCGTCCACGATTGCGATGCTGTGCCTCCTGATGAGGAGGTCGCTTTGACCGAAAAATTGTTGGGGACCCGTGACTGCGCCGCAGTCGGAGTCCAGGAAACGCTGTCTCCGCTGACCGCCGCGCCGGTGGGCGACGTCGTGAGCGAAAAAGAAACTGTACCTCCAGCCGGATCGGTGGCCGACATCTGATACGCATAAGCCACGTCTTGCGTCGCCGCGGTCCCTGGCGTAGTCGTAAACACAAGCGTTGAAGGCTGCCTCGATGACGAACCACTGCCGCTCGAACCGCATGCGGTTAAGAATGCGATAGAAGTTAGCGTAACTATGATCAGGAATAAATGGACGAGATGGCGATAAGTCGGGGAAATCTTCATTTTTTGGAACGGCCCTCCTGGCCGACAGCACAAGAAAGTCCCGGGGTCTTCTGCTTGAGATTGAAAAAAAGAGGACAGCCATTCTATTCCCCTGTCCCAACTTCCGAAAGTCGATTATTGCGCCAGAGTGCAGTGGCGAAAGATCGAGGTTGCAGCTGGCCTGCTGTTCGAGCGAAGACTGCGGCCTTCCATTCGCTTAGCGCTCCCCCGCGCCGCTTAGCGCTCCACCCGAGTCCGTTACGAAACTCACTTCGTGGCTGGATGAGTGGGAGA
>OBLW0100003859.1_pt1 | contig 11570 bp, 10 predicted proteins | sample 1520161 | NCBI WGS metagenome assembly OBLW01 (sample SAMEA3539309, study PRJEB22396) | soil metagenome | biome: tundra; feature: field; material: soil | place: USA | collected 2010-05 | depth 0.15 m
GGCGTCGGCCTGCTTGCGGAGGTCGATGCCTTCCGACTTCTGGAACTAGTCCGCCAGCCAGTCGATGACGGCCTGATCGATGTTGTCACCGCCCAGGTGGGTGTCGCCGTTGGTGGACTTCACTTCGACCACGCCCTCGGAGACTTCCAGGATGCTGATATCGAAGGTGCCGCCGCCGAAGTCGAAGACGGCGATGGTGCCATCCTTCTTCTTGTCCAGGCCGTAGGCCAGGGCCGCGGCCGTGGGCTCGTTGACGATGCGCTTCACGTCCAGGCCCGCGATGGCCCCGGCGTCCTTGGTGGCCTGGCGCTGGGCGTCGTTGAAGTAGGCGGGCACGGTGATGACCGCCTCCGTGACCTTCTCGCCCAGGTAGGCCTCGGCGGCTTCCTTCATCTTGGTGATGACGGCCGCGCTGATCTCCTCAGGGCTCAACTTCTTGCCCAGCACGTCGACCACACAGCCGCCCTTGTCGGCGCGTTCCACCGTGTAGGGCACGAGCTTCTGTTCCCGGTCCGAGTCGGCAAAGGGCAGGCCCATGAACCGCTTGATGGAATAGATGGTGATCTTGGGTTGGGCTACGGCCTGCCGCTTGGCGGACACGCCCACGAGGCGCTCGCTGGTCTTGGGATTGAAGCCCACCACGGAGGGCGTCGTGTTCGCCCCCTCGGGGTTCGGGATCACCTTGGGCTGCCCGCCTTCCATGACGGCCACACAGCTGTTGGTGGTACCGAGGTCAATGCCGATGATCTTGCCCATGTCATTCCTCCCTTGGGTCCAGGTCGGGATTGGACCCATCCCTGGATCCCTAAGCATAAGGGGTATGGAATCCTTGTCAACAAGATCTTCAAAAACATACTCATATTTTCTTCACTGTTGTGATCGACCCCTCTTTGGATAAGCTGACAGCCATGACCCTGCGCCCCTGTCCTTTCTGTCGCACGCCCACCGCCTGGGAGGGGAACCCCTTCAAGCCCTTCTGCTCGGAGCGGTGCCAACTCCGGGACCTGGGCGCCTGGTCCAGCGAAAGCTACCGCGTTCCTGAGAAGCCTGAGCAGGCTGATGGCGAGGGCTGGACCGACGACCCCAACGCTTCTTCCTAACGAACATCGCGCGCCATGGCGCGCGATGTTCGCAGAGTTGGAACCTCTACTGCGCCTGGTGCACCTTCTTCACCATGTACCGGGGACGGTCCCGTACTTCCTGGTAGATGCGGCCGATGTACTCCCCCAGCAGACCGAAGGCGACGAACTGGCAGCCCACGAAGAAGAACAGGATGGCGAACAGGGTGAACACGCCCTGGGCCGTGCCCTCGGGGTGCACGAAGCGGTAGGCCACCAGGCCCAGGAAGAGCAGGAAGCCGATGGCCGCCGTGATCACGCCGAAGACGCTGAGCATCTGCAAGGGCAGCAGGCTGAAGCTGGTGAGCAGATCGAACTGGAGGTTGATGAGTTTCCACAGGCCGTACTTGCTGGTGCCAGCGGCCCGCTCCGCATGGGCCACGGGGACTTCCGTGACGCGCTTGGCGAAGCTGTTGGCGAGTGCCGGGATGAAGCTCGATCGCTCCTTGCAGAGCAGCATGGCGTCCACGATGTTGCGGCGGTAGGCCCGGAGCATGCAGCCGTAATCGTGGAGGAACACGCCCGTGGTCTTGCGAGTGATGGCATTGACGATCTTGCTGGGCATGGTGCGGAAGAAGCTGTCGTTGTGCTGGCGGCCCTGGCGCCAGCCACCCACCACATCAAAGCCTTCCTCAACCTTGGCTACCAGCTTGGGGATTTCCTCGGGAGGGTTCTGGAGGTCGGCGTCGAGGGTCACCACGATCTGGCCCCGCACCTCGGCGAAAGCCCCGAAGATGGCGCTGTGCTGACCGTAGTTCCGGCTGAACTCCACCACCTTCACCCGGGGTTCGCCCTTGGCGATCTCCAGGAGCATGGCCAGACTGCGGTCCCGGCTGCCATCATCCGTGAAGATGATCTCCCAGGACTTCCCGGGATCCGAGAAGTGCCCCGCCAGCACATTGGACAGACGCGACCACAACGCGGGGATGTTCTCCTCCTCGTTGAAGATCGGGATGACGATGCTGAGGTAAGGGTCCATGAACGCTCCGGAGCTCATTCTAGTAGGATCAACAGATCCCAGGAGTTTCCCATGTCCGAGCCCAAGATTCTGCTGGTGGAAGACGAGCTCAGTCTGGCCGAAGGCATCAAGCTCAACTTGGAGCTGGAGGGCCTCGCCTGCACCTGGATCTCCCGGGGGGACCAAGCGCTCAAGCAGATCCTGGCGGAATCCTACGACCTGGTGATCCTTGACGTGATGCTGCCGGGCATGGACGGCTTCACCATTTGCGGGAAGGTGCGCGAGGCCAAGAACTTCACGCCCATTCTCTTCCTCACCGCCAAGAACACGGACGACGACCGGGTCCACGGCTTCGAGACCGGCGCGGACGACTACCTCGGCAAGCCCTTCCAGGTGCGGGAACTGCTCCTGCGGGTGCGGGCCATCCTCCGGCGGGAATCCTGGTACAAGAGCCGGGAGATCAGCAGCCGCCAGCCCTACGGATCCTACTGGGTGGACTTCGACAACTTCTGCGGCGACGGGCCCGGCGGCGCCTTCCAGCTGGGGGTGAAGGAAGCCATGATCCTCAAGCTGCTGATGGAGCGTCCGGGCCAGGTGGTGAGCCGCACGGACATTCTCGACAAGGTCTGGGGCGAGGATGCCTACCCCACCAGCCGCACCGTGGACAACTTCATCGTCCGCATCCGTCGCGTCATGGAGGACGATCCCCACCATCCCCGCTGGGTCCACACCATCCGCAGCGTGGGCTACCAGTTCGACCCCGAGGGCAGGCAGCGCAAGGGCGAGGAATAGTAAAACGGGGCACCAAGGCGCCCCGTTTCACTCGGCAAGAACGGCTATTTGGTTTCGTAGTCCCGGCTGCGGGCCAGCTTCTCGATGATGGCCGCCTGGTCGGCGAGGCTGACCGCCGGGAGGCCCTGTTTCACGTCCACCAGCACGCTGCGCTTCTCGTCGCCCTTGTTGAATTTGCTCTCCCCCATCACAGGCACGAAGGTGGGCAGAAGGCCAAGCTCGCCCACTTGGCCTTCGGGCGCCTTCGAGGCGGCGATATCGGCGGCCTTGGCGAGCAGACCCGCGCCAGGCGCCGCCCCGAGACGGCGCAGGTCCAGCCAGGCGAGTCCGGGATCGCGCAGCAGATCCAGGCTGTCCTTGTCCAGCCAGGCCAGCAGATCATTCAAGGCCTTGGTCTGCACGGGATCGGGCAGGCGGCGGAGCTTCTTCTCGCCCTTGACCTCGACCTCCTGGGGAGTGTTCTCGATCCAGGCCTGGGAGCGCTTCACCCACAGGGCCGTGATGGCCTTCTGACCTACAAAGCCGTCCGGTGCCTTGGGGCCCTTCATGGCCTTGGCCTTCTTGCCCTTGGCGGGGGCCTCGGACTCGGTCCAGCTGGGGGCGGTGGTATCCACCTTGGGATCGAAGAGCAGGCCCTTGAGCTTCAGGAGCCGAGGTTCCAGCCCCTTGGATCCCGTCTTGGCAGCGGCGCGGGCCGCGTCCTGCAGCTCTTTCCAGGTGGTGCCCTCCAGGAGCAGCTTCTTGCCCTCGGCATCGTAGAGGCCATGGTTAGCCTGGACCTTCGCCAGGTAAGCTTCCACCGATGGCAGCGCCACTTGAGCCTTGATGGGGATGTCCGGCCTGGCCTTCAACAACGCTGTGAGCGCATCGCGGACTTCCACCGCCTTCGGATGGCTGCGGTAGGCGCCCAGTTCATCGGCGGAGAGGGCGGCCCGGTTCAAGGTGTAGGTCAGGTTCCGCTGGGAGGGCCGGAGCTGCTCGAAGGTCTTGGGGGAGATCACCTCGGCGGCGATGGGGGTTGGCTCTTCCGGCTTCGGCGAAATTGGCGCCTCGGGCTTCATGTCCTGGGGTCTGGCCTCCGGCGCGGGGGCCTGAACGGCGGCGGGCGGCGGTTCGGGGGGTGGCGCCTGGGCCAGCAGGCCCGAGGCCACGATGATGGCCATGACCCAACTTCGCTGCATAGAAGACTCCTCGGTTGATGTGCGGTGGAAGTCCCCATTATGCAGCAGGGGGAAATCTCACGCCTCGACCGGAGTCTCTAGAAGGTGCTCCAAACTTTGCTTGAGTTGCCTTAGATCGAAAGGCTTACCCAGGTAGGGCACCTGGCTCGCCTCGAGGAATTCCCGCGTCTTCGCGTCGAAGGCATCGCCGGTCGTGTAGAGGATCCGCCGGGTCATGGCCGGCTGCTTGGCCTTCAGCCAGTCGAACAGGTCGACGCCCGAAAGCCCCGGCATCCGGATATCGGAAAGGATCACATCGAAGGTCCCGGATTCGAGCTGATGGATGGCTTCTTCGCCCCGGGTGCTGGAGGAGACCTCCATGCCCCAGGCGCTGAGCGCGTCCACGAGGCACTCCAGCAGGAAGGATTCATCATCCACCACCAGGGCCCGGGCCCCTTTCAGCCCTGCGGGCGGCGGCGGGACCACGGGCGTGGCGGCAGGCACCACCCGGCCGGGCAGTTCCAGCAGGAAGGCGTTCCCCAGCCCCTCCTGGCTGCGGGTGCTGAGCCGGCCGCCATGCTGGCGGGCGATGAGGTCGGCGATGGGCAGGCCGAGGGCCTCCGTGGTGCTGGCGTTCGCCGGGTCGAACAGCTGGGCCTGCTTGGCCTCGACCAGGGCGGGACCCGTGTCCTGAATGACCACTTGGAGACTGTCGCCCGAGGTCCGCGTGGCCACCCTCAAGCGCTTGGCCGGACTTTGCGCCATGGATTGGAGACCGTTCAGCAGCACGTTGGTGAGGGCCTGGACCAGAAGCCCGGGATCGACGCTGGTCTCGGGCAGGGCCGGGTCCAGGTTCACTTCCACCGTGGCCCCCATCCGCTGAGCTTTGGCCTCCACCAGGGAGACCGCCTCCTGCACCAGCTGGTTGAGCTGCACCGCCATGGGCTTGGGGCTGGGCGGATTGAGTACGGTCTGGAGCGGCTGCAGCAGGTGCTTGATGGAATCCACCGCCTTTACCAGCCGCGCCGCCTGTTCGGCTTGGTAGGGATCCATGGAGGACTCCGCGATCATGCGAGCCTCCAGGAGCACAGGTGTCAGCCGATTGGCCACTTCGTGGAAGAGCGAAGGGACCAGGCGGCCCAGGGCCTCGTGCTTCTGGGAATGGACCAGCTGATCCTGCAGATCCCGCTGGTCGGTCATGTCCCGGACCAGGGCCGAGTAGGCCAGCACCCGGTCGTCGCTGCCCCGCACGGGCGCATAGGTGATGCTGGCCGGGAAGACGACCCCCCCCTTGCGCAGGCGGGTGGTGACCATGTCCCGGATGAGCTGGCCGCGACCCACCTGCTGGGCCACCTGTTCGAGTTCGCCCAGCAGGCTGTCCGGGGTGAGCTGGGCCATGTTGCGGCCCACGATCTCTGGCCGGGTGTACCCGAAGATGCGCTCCGCGGCCACGTTCCAGGTGAGGATCTTCCCTTCGGACGAATAGGAAATGACCGCCTCGCCGATGTTCTGCACCAGGCCTTCCAGGTACTTCCGGGTCTTCAGGTTGTCCTGGTTGGCTCGCTCCAGCTGGGAATAGAGCTGGCTCAGTTCCTCAGCCTTCTTTTCCAGCGTGTCCTTGGTCTGCTTCAGCTCGGAATAGAGCCGGGCCGTCTCCATGTTGGATTTCAGGGCGTCTTCCAGAAGGTCCTGGGCGTCGGCCACACGGCCAGGCACCAGGTCGGCCACACTCACGTTGCTGTGCCGCAAGATGGTCGATTCCCCCGCGGGGGGCTTGGCGATCTCCTGGGGGGGCGGCAGCTCCCGCATACCGGTGCGCACATTGGACTCGATGAGGTTCAGCATCTCGTCGAAATCCTTGATCTTCTTGTCCAGGTGGTACTTCTTGAAGGTGTAGCCCACGGTTTCCCGGGTGATGGAGAGGAAGGTGTCCAGCACCCCGGTGCCGCGGTTGGCCACGGATTCGAAAAAGGGGACGCTGCGGAAGTTCAGGCGCCGGTTCATGACACCCACGGCCATGGCGTCGGGCAGGTCCCGCTTGTTGTACTGGATGACGAAGGGGATCTGCTTGATGTTCAGGCGGTTCGCATTGAGGTTGTGGTAGAGGTTCGAGAGCGAATCCACGTTGTCCTGCATCTTCGCTTCGCTGGAATCCGCCACGAAGACCACCCCGTCAGCCCCCCCCAGCACCACCCGGCGGCTGGCGTCGTACTGCACCTGGCCGGGCACGGTGTAGATCTGCAGATGGATGGCGTTGCCATAGATGTAGCCGAGGTTGATGGGCAGCAGATCGAAGAAGAGGGTGCGGTCCTCCTGGGTGTTGACGGAGAACATCTCCCCCCGCTGCGCCTCCGAGCACATGGCGTGCAGGGACTGCAGATTGGTGGTCTTGCCCGACAGGCCCGGTCCGTAATAGACCAGCTTGAGCAGGATCTCATTGGCACGGGTGTTGAACTGAACCATGGTTGTCGCCAGGAAAATGGTGGTGTCCAGCCTAGCACGGAGGATCGCAGGGCAGGCCACCCCTCCATCTCAACGGCAGGCCCCGTGCTAGCATGACATTTTCCCCCTCAGAGGTTCCTGGCGCGATGACCGTACCGACCCACGTGGCCATCATTATCTCGGTATGCCCTGCGGGCATACGCGAGGCCGGCCACACGGAAGGGTCTGGAAATTCGGGCCTGGGGGGCACGCGATGACGGTGCCGACCCATGTGATTCGGGCACTTCCTGTGCCCTCACCCCTTCGGGGCCGCCATCCGCTTCGCGGCTGCGGTCCTAATCCGCAATCCTGCGGATTGGTCGCGATCATCATCTCGGTATGCCCTGCGGGCATACGCGAGGCCGGCCACACGGAAGGGTCTGGAAATTCGGGCCTGGGGGGCACGCGATGACGGTGCCGACCCATGTCGCCGTCATCATGGACGGCAATGGCCGCTGGGCGGCGCAGCGGGGCTGGCCGCGCATCAAGGGGCATAAGGCGGGGGTGCAGGCCGTGGAGCGCATTCTTGAAGCGGCCGCGGACGCTGGCATCCGGCACCTCAGCCTCTACGCCTTTTCCACCGAAAACTGGAAGCGCCCCCCCCAGGAGGTCATGGCCCTCATGGCCCTCCTCCGCATGTACTTGCGCATGTTCGTCTACCGGCTTGGCAAAAAGGGCATCCGCTTCCGCCACCTGGGCGCCCTGGAGGGCATGCCCTCCGGCATCCAGGCGGACATGAAATCCCTGGAGCGGGCCACGGCGCAAAACCCGGGCATGACCTTCCATCTCGCCGTGAACTACGGATCGCGGCTGGAGCTGGCCCAGGCCGCCCGGCGCTGCGTGGAGGATGGCCTTCGTCCGGAAGAGGTGGACGAGGCCGCCTTGGCATCGCGCCTCTGGACCGCGGGCGTGCCCGACGTGGACCTCCTCATCCGCACCAGCGGGGAGCACCGCATCTCCAACTTCCTGCTCTGGCAGTCAGCCTATGCCGAGCTCTACATGACAGACCTCCTGTGGCCCGATTTCGGCCCCGCGGAGCTGCAGGAAGCCCTCGAGGACTATGCCCAGCGCGAACGGCGCTTCGGGGGAATCTGATGGAACGGACCACGCCCAAGGTGGACACCCGGAACATGACCGTGCGCGTGACCACGGCCCTCGTCTTCGGCTGCTTCTTTTTCAGCCTCCTATGGTTCGGCGATGCGCCCTGGGCCCCTTGGGTCTTCCTGGTGGTCTTGGCCCTGGGGACCGTCATGGGCGTCCGGGAGATGACCCTCATGGCGCGGGTGCGGGGCTTCAATCCCTCCCAGGTGGCCGGAGTCCTGGTGGCCTGGGGCATTCTCGTCCATTTCTTTCTGGCCACCGGCAACCAGGATCCGCTGCCCCTGTGGCTGGTCTTCGCCGGCGCCGCCCTCCTCATCCATTTCGGCGCCCTGTTCTTCGATCCGAAGCTCGACGAGGCCCTGCCCAGCCAGGCCATCACCTGGCTCGGCGCCCTCTACATGGGCTTCGGCCTGGGCTTCCAGCTGAAGCTGTTCCTGCTGCGCGGCACCCTGTCCAGAACCGGCAGCCGGCTGATCCTGGCCCTGTACATCATCACGTGGTTCGGCGATACCGCCGCCTACTTCGTGGGCAGCTACTTCGGACGCCACAAGCTGGCCCCCAAGGTCAGCCCGAAGAAGAGCTGGGAGGGTGCCTTGGGCAACCTGGGGGGGAACCTCCTGGGCGCCCTGCTCATGAAAGCTACGGTCTGCTCCGAATGGAGCCTGGTTGACGTGGTGGTCCTGGCCCTGCTCCTGGGCACCGCCGGCCAGCTGGGGGACCTGGTGGAAAGCACCTGGAAGCGCAGCGCTGGCGTGAAGGACTCCAATGCCGGCGGCGTGGCCATTCCCGGTCATGGGGGCATGCTCGACCGGGTGGACAGCCTGGTCTTTGCCGCCCCGGTGCTGTTCGCCTATGTCCACTTCGTCCACGGATTCAACTAGGTGCGAACCGTCGCGATCCTCGGCGCCACCGGGAGCATCGGCACCTCCACCCTGGACGTGGTGCGCGCCCACCCGGACCAGCTTTCGGTGGGAGCCCTCGCCGCCGGCCGGAACCGGGACCTGCTGCTGGCGCAATGCGAAACCTTCAGGCCCCGCTGCGTCTCAGTGGGCACCCGGGAGGACGCGGAATGGCTGCGCGCCGGCCTTTCCTACGCGCCCGAACTGCACTGGGGCGCCGAGGGGCTCCTGGCCTGCGCCCTCCACGGAGGGGTCGACACCGTGGTCGCGGCCATCGTAGGCAGCGCGGGGCTGGCCAGCACGGAAGCGGCCCTGCGGGCCGGCCGCCGGGTCTGTGTGGCCAACAAGGAATCCCTGGTGGTGGGCGGGGCCCTCATGCACGACGCGGCGCTGGCCGGGGGCGGCGAGCTGCTGCCCGTGGACAGCGAGCACGCGGCCCTCCACCAGCTCTTGGCGAACCGGGATCCCGTCTCCATCCGGGAGGTCCGCATCACCGCCAGCGGTGGCCCCTTCCGGGACTGGCCCCTGGCCCGCATCCAGGCCGCCTCCATCGAACAGGCCCTGAACCACCCCACCTGGAAGATGGGGCCCAAGATCACCATCGATAGCGCCACCCTCATGAACAAGGGGCTGGAGGTCATCGAAGCCTCGGTGCTCTTCGGGCTGACGGCGGACCAGGTCGCCGTCACCGTGCATCCCCAGAGCCAGGTCCACGCCATGGTGGGCTTTCGTGACGGCAGCTACCAGCTGCAGGTCTGTGCCAACGACATGCGGCTGCCCATCCAGTACTGCCTGCTCTACCCGGACCACCAGCCGGGCCCCGTGGCCCCCTACGCCTGGGACGAGGCCCGCGCCTGGACCTTCGAGGTCCCCGACCTGGCGCGCTTCCCCTGCCTGGCCCTGGCCTTCCAGGCCCTGCGGGAAGGCGGGACGGCGCCGGCCCTGCTCAATGCCGCCAATGAAGTGGCCGTGGCCGCTTTCCTCCAAGGCCGTCTGGGCTTCTGGGACATCCAGGCCTGCAACCAGGACACCCTGTCCCGGATTCCAGCGGCGCCGCTGGGGTCCCTCGAACAAGTGTTGGATGCGGACCGGGCCGCGAGGCGTCATGCTGAGGGGTGGGTCCAAGCCCGGACCTGATCAACCTGGATGTCCATGAAGCGCTTCCCCATCGTCTTGTCCCTCGCCCTGGTCTCTCTCGTATCCCTGAAGTGGCCTGGTGTCGGATTCTGGGGCCCGGTGGTCATGCTCGGCGGCCTGATCTTCCTCCATGAAGGCGGCCACTTCCTGGCGGCCAAGTACATGGGGATGCCGGTGGAGGTCTTCTCGTTCGGCTTCGGCCCCCGCCTCATCGGGTTCAAGTGGCGGGAGACCGATGTGCGCCTTTCCGCCCTGCCCCTGGGGGGCTACGTGAAGCTGGCGGGCTTCAACCCCGAGGAGCCCGGCGCCGACGATCCCTACGGCTTCCTCCACCAGCCCTTCAGCAAGCGGATGCTCTTCTACAGCGGCGGAATCCTGGCGAACTTCGCCATCACGCTGATCTTGTTCACCTTCGTTGGGGCCGACCAAGCCCGCGTCACCAAGGTGAAGGATTCCTGGACCATCGTCGAAGTCGTGCCTGGGAGTGCCGCCGAACAGGGGGGGCTGAAGGTTGGCGACGAACTCCGCAGCATTGGCGACCTGGCCTTCCCCGCCACCGAGTGGGAGCTCGCCGTGGCCTACATCCAGGCCCACCCGGGCCAGCCCATCCCCTTCCACATCACCCGCGAGGGCAGGCCCCTGGACCTGCCCCTGACGCCCCGGCTGGAAGGCGGCAAGGGCCGCCTGGGCTTCCAGCCCGTCCCTTTGCCCACGCCTCTGGAGCGCCGCGCCTATCGTCCCGGGGATTTCGCGGTGGGCGGGCGGTACGCGCTCACCGTCTCCTACCGCATGACCGCCCAGGTCTTCTCCGTCCTCAAGCGGCTCGTCACCTTCAAGGGCGCCGATGTGGCCGGTCCCATCGGCATCATCCGGGCGGGCAGCCGGGCGGCGAAGTCCGGCTGGCAAGAATTCCTCTTCATGTGCGGCGCCATCAGCCTGCAGCTGGGTCTGTTCAATGCCTTCCCCATCCCCGCCCTGGACGGCGGCCACATGGCCCTGCTCGCCTATGAGAAGCTGCGCCGCAAGGACCTCACCATCGAGCTCAAGGAGAAGATCCTCACCGGAGGCTTCCTGGTGCTGGCCTCCCTCATGGCCCTGGTGATCGTCATGGACCTGCTGAAGCTTCGGAAATAGCGCGCTCAGGCCCTGGGGAACCAGAGCCGGAAGCAGGTGCCATGGCCCGGTTCGCTGTCCACCTGCAGGGTGCCCTGGTTTTGCAGCACCATGCCGTGCACCATGGCCAGTCCCATGTCCGGAATGCCGGATGAGGGTTCGCAGCTTGGCCTCTCGGTTAGCTGCATGGGCCACCAGCTGGCTCACCAGGATGAAGACCAGGACGGCGGTGACGGCCAGGAAGACCCAGCCCTTCGCGATGCTCACGCGGGTCATAACGGCGGGATCACGGATCAACACCTCGACCGCCCGATCGGACAGCAGGATCCAAAGGGCCGAGAACCCAGCGTACAGCAGCACCACCCGCAGGACGCCGGCGGCCGCTTTGGACGCTTTCACGGGGCTTTGATTCCGTTGGGACATGGGGAGACACGGAGGCATACATCGTATGCCAGATCCTTCATCGTCGGAGTCCCCCCCCTTTCCATGATTTTCCAATGAACGTCTCGGCTCCGACCGGCACCCAAGGCTGCGTTCCCGGAGTCTGTGTGCGTTCCCCCCTCGCCCTCACCCTCGCCTTTACTGCCATCCTGGCTCTGCCTGCCGCTGAAAGGAAGGTCCCCATGTCCCTCTACGACATCACCCTCAACACCCTGGAAGGCAAGCCCCAGTCCCTCGCCGCCTACAAGGGCAAGGTGGTGCTGGCCGTGAACGTGGCCAGCGAGTGCGGCTTCACGCCCCAGTACGCGGGGCTCCAGAAGCTCTATGCGGAGCTGAAGGACCGGGGGCTGGTGGTCCTTGGCTTCCCCTG
>OBLW0100003860.1_pt1 | contig 11566 bp, 8 predicted proteins | sample 1520161 | NCBI WGS metagenome assembly OBLW01 (sample SAMEA3539309, study PRJEB22396) | soil metagenome | biome: tundra; feature: field; material: soil | place: USA | collected 2010-05 | depth 0.15 m
GCTGACCGCCCATTCGAGCGCTTGCATCCCACCCATGGACCCGCCCGACACGCACAGCAATTTTTGGATGCCAAGCGAATCGATCAGCATCTTCTGCAGCCGCACCATGTCCCGAATGGTGATCACGGGAAACGACAACGCATAAGGACGGCCGTTCGCCGGATTGATCGAAGCGGGGCCGGTGGTTCCCTGGCATCCGCCCAGCACGTTGGAACAAATGATGAAATAGCGGTCCGTATCGAAGGCCTTGCCGGGACCGATCATGTTATCCCACCAACCCGGCTTCCCTGTTTCGTGACTGATGCCCGCCGCGTGAGCGTCGCCGGTGAACGCGTGGGTGATCAGTATCGCGTTCGAACGGCTGGAGTTGAGATGGCCGCAGGTCTCATAGGTGACCTCGACCGGGGACAGCGTGGCTCCGCCCTCGAGTGCGATGCTGTCGAAGCGGGCACACTGGGGTTCAACAATCATCGTTGTTCAAGCAACCTCGTTCAAGCAACCTCGTTCAGGCAACCTCATGGTAGCAGGATACTGCGCTACGCTGGCTCTTGCGGGTATTGGCATTTTCGCTCTGTATTCTCCCATTGCTGGGCAGCGGCTTCGAGTATCGCGAGGCTCTCCCCGGTTATAGATATCAGTTTCCACGAGATCATTTCGAGCATCAAGACTTTCGCACGGAATGGTGGTATTACACGGGTAATGTGACCACTGCGGGCGGTGAACGGTTCGGGTTCGAACTGGTGTTTTTCCGTGAAGGGGAGAGGCATAACTCCGAGAGCAAGTCCGCCTGGGCCGTACAGGATCTCTATCTCGCCCATGCCGCTGTTACAGACGCACACGGGAAGCGTTTCTGGTACGAAGAACGTTTGAATCGCCAGGGGCCTGGTGTTGCGGGCGCCAGCTTCGACCGGCGGCGCATCTGGAACGGGAACTGGTCTTCGGAGTGGACAGGCGAGAATCAGACGCTCGACGCAGTCACGGAACACTTCCGTTTTCATTTGAAACTGACTCCCGAAAAGCCATTCGTCATTCAAGGTGAGAACGGGGTCAGTCAGAAGGCGGAAGGACCGGGCCGGGCTTCGCACTATGTATCGTTCCCGCGCCTCGGCGTTTCGGGAACGATAAATTCGCGCGAGGTATCCGGGACGGCCTGGATGGATCATGAATGGTTCACCGAACAACTGGCGCCGGAGCAGGTGGGGTGGGACTGGTTCAGCGTTCAGCTCGACAATCATACGGAACTGATGCTGTTTGAGTTGCGCCGCAAAGACGGGTCGCTGTCGGGTCAAAGCATTGACCACTATTCATCCGGCACGTTTATCGACGCGCGCGGCGTGCCGAGACATCTCAGGCACGACGAATTCACGCTGCAGCCGTTGTCTTATTGGCATAAGTATCCGGTGGCGTGGCGGCTGCGCCTGCCGGCGTTGAACATCGACCTGACGTGCCACGCTGTGATGCCGGATCAGGAACTGCGTGGCGGCCCCGATTATTGGGAAGGGGCGGTCGATTATTCGGGCACTCAGAAGGGCGTGGGGTATCTCGAAATGACCGGCTACGAGGGACAAGTCAGGTTCTGAAATACACTGTAGTGTGATCATCGAACCGGATTCCGCTGGTTTCCCGAATGTGTACAAGGTAATGGTGGGGTCGATCGTTCCCCGCCCGATCGCTTTCGTTTCGACGGTGAGTCCCGCAGGCATCTACAACCTCGCGCCGTTCAGTTTTTTCACCGCGGCCAGCATGAATCCCCCAGTCGTCTGCTTCTGCCCGTTGCGAAAAGCAGATGGGCACCCAAAGGACACTCTCAACAACATCGAGCGCACCGGCGACTTTGTCGTGAACATCGTTTCCGAAGAATTTATAAGACAAGTGAATACGACCTCGGCCGAGTTTCCGCCGGAGGTCGATGAGTTCCAGGTAACGGGCCTGACGCCCGTGCCCGGCGATCTTGTCAAATCTCCGCGCGTGAAGGAATCGCACGTGAGCATGGAATGCAGGCTCTTCCGGATTTTCGAGATCAGTGACAAGCCGTCCGGGGGCAGCATCGTGACCGGCGAGATCGTGCGCTTGCACGTCGATGACGCTTATATCGACAACTACCGAATCGATCCGGGCAAATTGAATGCGGTGGGCCGCATGGCCGGCGCCACTTACGTTCGGACAGCGGACCGTTTCGACTTAACGAGGCCCTGAGTGAACCTCATTTCCCAAGCTCATGCCGCATGTCCCCTGCTAATCCCGACCTGGCCCGACAGACACGCCGCCGCATCACGTTACGGCTGATGCCGTTTCTGTTTCTCCTTTATCTAGTCTCATATCTCGATCGAGTTAACGTCAGCTACGCGAGTCTTGAGATGACTCGCAATCTGCACTTCGCAAACGTCGTCTTCGGACTCGGCTCCGGGATCTTCTTTCTCGGCTACCTCGTGCTCGAGATTCCAGGCGCCATTCTCGTCGAACGCTGGAGTGCGCGGAAATGGATTGCACGCATCATGATCTCGTGGGGGTTCTTCGCCGCGCTCACCGGATTCATCCACACGCCGACTGAGTTCTACGGAGCCCGTTTCTTGTTGGGACTCGCCGAAGCCGGCTTTTTTCCCGGCATTCTGGTTTACGTCTCACATTGGTACCGGCAGGAGGACCGCGCCAAAGCTGTCGCCTTCTTCATGGTCGGCATCCCATTCTCGGAGATCATCGGCGCCCCTGTGTCCGGCCTGCTCCTGCAGGTTCACTGGTTTGGAATCGAAGGCTGGCGCTGGCTGTTTCTGCTGGAGGGCGTTCCCGCCATCGCGCTCGGAATCGTCACGATCTTCTATCTGACCGACCGGCCGGAACAAGCACGCTGGTTGACCGCGGAACAGCGCGACTGGATCTCCGGCGAATTGGAAAGAGAGCGCCGGAGTAAACCGCCCTCGCCGGGGAAAGCCGCACAGGCCGAAGGTCCGTTGTGCGCGTTTCAACCAATTATTGAAGTCCTGCGGCATCCGAGCGTCATTCTGCTGGCCCTCGCTTACTTTTGTATTCTCAGCGCGAACTGGGGATTTACGTTGTGGCTGCCGAAGATCGTCCAGCGCCTTTCGGGACTGGGGTCGCTGAAGGTATCGCTGATCAGCGGGATTCCGTTTCTGATCGAGATTCCGGTCCTGCTTTTACTGGCGTGGCATTCAGATAAGACCGCCGAGCGGCGCTGGCATGTGGCATTTCCGGTGGGCGTGGGAGCCCTGGCATTCGCGATTTTCGCTTCGAGCGATCGGGTGGGGGCGAATGTCGTCGTCACCATGGTGCTGTTCTCCATTGCCGCCGCCGGACTGCATGGCTATCGCGCCAGCTTCTGGACTCTGCCCACGCTGTTTCTAAGCGACGTGGGAGCAGCGGCGGGAATCGGCGTCATCAATTGCTTCGGGAACCTGGGCGGTTTCCTCGGGCCGTACATGGTCGGGTTCCTCAGCAACAACACGGGCTCTTATCGCAGCGGCATGTTGTTTCTGGGAGGCTGTGCGCTGATGGCAAGCGTTTTCGTGCTTCTGGTGCGGGTGGTGCCGACGCCGGCGCCGGGGAGCTTACCAGTCACTTCCGCGTCCCGGTGAGGCTGCGCGCACCGCAGCCCGCCATGCTTGTTTATGGCGTTGTTCCGGCCAGCGGGACCTCAAGCCGGACAGTGGTTCCGGATTCGGGACTGCCCTGAATCGACAACTCGGACCCAATCATTGCCGCGCGTTCCCGCATTCCCAGCAGCCCGATCGATTCACGGCTGCTGATCTGAGCCTGCGTTATACCTTTGCCATTATCATGTACCTCGAGAACCAAGCCGGAGGGTACCCGCCTCAAATCCACGTCGAGCCGGGTGGCGCCGGAGTGGCGTGCGACGTTGGTTAAAACTTCCTGAAATATCCGGTAGGTTTCCGTCGCCAGAGCTGGATCGAGCGGCTCCTCGTGATCGGGAACATCGACAGTGCAGGCAATCTCCGAGCGAGACTGAAATTCCCGCACCAAGCCTTCGATCGCGGCACCGATCCCGTAATCGAGGACGCCCGGCCTCAACTCGGTGGCGATCCGCTGAACTGCCGTGGTCGCTTCATCGACGAGGTCCCTCGACGACAGCAACTTGCTTTGAATCTCCCCTTCTTTCCCGCTTGCCGGGCTCCCGGGAATCCGTCTTAGTATCCAATCGAGAGCCATCCTGACGGCAGTGAGTTGCTGTCCGAGATGGTCGTGAAGATTGCGGGCGATGCGCGTTCGCTCTTCTTCCTGTGCGAAACGCAAGTGCTCCGCCAGACGGTGCAGCTGTGCTTCAGATTCCCTGATCTTCTTGTCGGCTCGATTTTGCTCCGTCACGTCCTCAATCAGTTCCAACTGCGTACGCTGGCCATCAAACTCCGTTTCCCAGCGAAAAACGACGACGTCGATCTCGCCCCCGTTCTTCAGGCAATGGCGCATTGTGCTCCGCTCGGTTCCCGGAGCCATGCCGTACTCCTCTGGAACACACAATTCCCGGAATGACATTTCCAGGAACTCACGCCTGGAGTAGCCGTAATGCCCAATAGCGGCATCGTTAACAGCGAAGAACTTCAGGGACGAGGCGTCCAATATCCACATAGGAAAAGGATTGCCTTCGAATAACGCGCGATACTGGCCTTCCGAGGCGCGCAGACGATTACGGGAGGTTTCGAGCTCCCGAGTCAGGTCGAAGACCTTGTCCGTCAGCAGTAATCTGTGCGACGTGTCAAACTCGTTCAGCGCCGACAACCCCGCGGAACCGCCGGAATTCGCGAGTGCCCGATTGACCGCTGCGAAAATCGCCTGGTGTTCAGAGGACTTGGGTAACACGCAGGCAACACCCAGATATTCGGCAAGAGCTCCGGCAGTTCCCTGATCGTTAAAGTAAGCGGTCCAGAAAATAATCGGAGTGTTTGCGGTGGCCGCATTCATACGAAGGCGCCGCACAAATTCATAGCCATCGATCGTTGGCATCACCACGTCGGCGATGATCAGATCGGGCGGGGCGGTAGAAGCGATAGACAACCCTTCGAGGGCGTCGGCGGCTTCCACAACCAGATGGTTATGATACCGGAGAAGCGTCGCAAGGAATTCACGGCTCTCCGGAAGATCCTCGACGATATGGACCGTCGCCATTCTTCCTCCGATTTCTACCCAATTAATATTAGAATATCAGTTTGAAATCAGTCAAGTTCAATCATCTGTAATTTACCGCGATGCTTTTGCCAGAGAACGCAGCAAATTCTCCAATTGATTAAATTCATCGGATTTTCTGAAGATATAATCGGCCCCCAGAGCCCGGCATTGCTGCTGGAAGATCTCGGGCACGTAATTTGAAAAGACGATGACCAGGGGGCGGGTTCGCGCTTCGGATCGGACGGCCCGCAGCACATCAAAACCTGTGCCGGTCGCGAGACGAATGTCCAGGATGGCTATATCGGGGTCCGTTTGCTCGATTTGCCGGATGGCTTCCGCAGCGTGGCTCGAACTGCCTGCGAGCTCCGCACCCGCGATTCCGCCGATCATGGAAACAAGCGCTTCCAGGATGAGTTGCGAGTCCTCGACAATGAATACGCAGATGGATTTGGCTTCCACTCAATAACCAGCGTAGGCTGTCCCGCAGGGTGGCGCAATCGGAAGCTGCGATCTTTTCGTTCCGGGCAAACGCCTGAACTTCTGTCGGTGTTTGCCCTACAAGGGGACAACATGTATCAACTTTCGTATTCAAGGCGTCGGGCGGGCGAGCGGCACCTCGAGCCGGACAGTGGTCCCGGATTCAGGACTGCCTTGAATCGACAACGCCGACCCGATCATTGCTGCGCGTTCGCGCATCCCCAGCAGTCCGATCGAGTCACTGCTGCCGATCTGATCCTGTGTTATACCCTTGCCATTGTCATGTACTTCCAGAACCAGGCTGGCTGCCTCCAGCTTCAAATCCACATCGAGCCGTGTGGCGCCGGAGTGGCGAGCGACGTTGGTTAACACTTCCTGGAATATACGGTAGGTTTCCGTCGCCATTGCCGGATCGACCGGCGCCTCGTGCTCGGGAACGTCGACGGTGCAGATCATTTCCGAACGAGACTGAAATTCCTGTACTAAGTATTCGATCGCCACGCCGATCCCGAAATCGAGGAGGCCCGGCCTCAACTCGGTCGCGATCCGCTGTACTGTCCTGGTCATTTCACCGATCATCGCCGCCGAGGACCGCAACGCGCGTTGAATCTCCCCTTCCGTGCGGCTTGCCGGGCTCTCCGGAAGCCGTCTGAGTGTCCAGTCGAGGGCCATCCTGAGCGCCGTAAGTTGCTGTCCAAGATTGTCATGAAGGTTGCGGGCGATGCGCGTTCGCTCTTCCTCCTGCGCGCACAGCAAACGCTCCGCCAGATGGTGCAACTGTGCTTCAGATTCCCTGACCTTTCTCTCGTTTCGATTTCGCTCCGTCACGTCCTCAATCAGTTCCAGCTGCGCGCGCCGGCCCTCGAACACGGTTGCCTGACCGAAAACAGCCACCTCGATCTCGCCTCCATTCTTCAAGTAGTGGTGCGTTGTGATGCTCCGCTGCGTGCCCGGAGCCATGGCGTCCTTTTCCGTCATCGACAGCTCCCGAATTGACATTCCCAGAAACTCCTGCGCCGAGTATCCGTAATGCCTGATGGCGGCATTGTTAACCGCGAGGAAACGCCTGGACAGGTCGTCCAGTATCCACATAGGGAAGGGATTGCTTTCGAACAGCGTGCGATACTGGCCTTCCGACGCGTGCAGGCTCTCATTGGCGGTTTCGAGTTCCCGAATCTGGTCGAAGATCTTGTCGGTGAGCAGGTTGGCGTGCGCCTTATCAAACTCCGGAGGGACCGGCAATTCCGTTGAGCCGGAAGGATTCGCCAGCACTCGATCAATCGCATCGAAAATTGCCTGGGAGGTCGAGGGCTTCGGCAATATGCAGTCTACCCCGCAATTTTTAGCAAGAACTGCCGCGCTTTCCTGACCGCTAAAGACAGCCGTCCAGAAAATAATCGGAATATTCGCAGTCACTTCGTTAATCCGCAGGCGCCTCACGAATTCGTAGCCATCGATCACCGGCATCAGCACATCGGTGATGATGAGATCGGGCGGGGCCGTGCCGGCGACCAATAGTCCATCGGCCGCACCAGCCGCTTCCACTATGACATGGCCGCGCTGACGGAGCAGCGCAGCAAGGAATCGCCGATCGTCGGAACGATCCTCGACGATAAGCACCGTCGCCATTTTCCTCCAACCTGGTCCCGAATTCTATCAGAATATCAGTATGAAATCAATGAATGAGAGGGAATGAGAGGGTTTCGACTGAACTGCAGGAGAACGAAGCAAGTCCTCCAGTTGAGGAAATTCATTGGCCATATTGAAAACATAATTGACACCCAGTGGCTCGATCCGGCTGCAACCTCCGCAAACTCCGGTCCTTGTCCTGGGATGGCAGGCTTTAAGGCTCCGTTTACGTTTGAGCCTTTCCCGTCATTCCATCAGGTTGTTTCGAATCGCATATTGCGTGAGTTCGGCGTTACTTTGCTTACCCATCTTCAGCATCACTCGCGTCCGGTAGGTACTTACGGTCTTCACGCTCAGGTTAAGCTCGGCCGCGATCTCGCTCACGCTTTGCCCCGACGCGAGGCGCAGCATACTGTCGAATTCACGATCCGAAAGCCGCTCGTGAAGCGGCTTTGACGTATCCGTGCCCAATTCGGAAGCCAGCCTTTCGGCCGTCTCCGGACTGATAACCTTTCCACCGGACATCGCGCGGCGAACCGCCTGGATCAATTGGGCCGAGAGCGTGTCTTTGCTCACGTATCCCGCGGCTCCGGCCCGGAGCGCTCGAGTGGCGAAGTGCACTTCCGGGTGCATGCTCAAAATTAGTACCGGGAGCCTGGGCCGGGCGGCCTTGATCTCTTTCAAGAGTTCCAGACCGCTTCTTCCTTGAAGAGACAGGTCGAGAAGAACCAGATCGAAGTGCTGTGCCCATACCGATGCGATGGTCTCCGCCGCGTTGGACGCCTCAAGGAAATTGCTCTGCGGAAACTCATCCGCCAGAACGTTTATTATACCCTTTCGAATTAGCGGGTGATCGTCCACAACCAGGATACGTGGCATATAGTATTTTTGCCGCGCGTCAACGTAAGCGTAGTCCTACGGAAACAACGGCCTTATTTCCTACTCACGAAAAGGAATATGTCGACTATTTTAGCACTACTCACTCATGGCATCTTAAATCATTAGAAACGGCAGTAAGAAAACCAAAAAGCCAATGACCAACCCACAAATAGTAGCTCTCGGAACAGCTTCCCACGCCGCGTATGTGCGCCGGATCGCCGCCGGCACAGCTTTCACTGTTCGCGATGTGGGCACCATTGGGGACCTGCTGGATCTGATCGGCGGCAATTCCTGCGACGTGGTCATCGCGGAATACCCTCTCATCGACATTCAGGGTGAAGACCTCCTCACGGCCGTGAGCGAAAACTGCCCCGATTGCATGACTGTATTTCGTGTGCCTTCGAGCAGAGTCGCCGTTCAACTGATCCGGCATGGAGCCTATACATGCGTTGACGAACAGGCTCCGGACAGCGAATTCTTCGAGATGCTGGACCGGGCTGTCGGTGAAGTGGCGTCGCGCCGGTTGTCCCGCGAATCCCACGACGAATCGTGGCGGCGGATGCTGGTGGGAGAAAGCGCGGAGATGCACGATGTCGCCCGCATTATTCAGTTGGTTGCCATGCGCCGCTGCACGGTTCTCATTTCCGGCGAAACGGGAACCGGCAAGGAAATCTGCGCACGCGCCATCCACGCGGCGAGCGATCGCGCATCTCAACCGATGGTGGCTCTCAACTGCAGCGCCATTCCCGAGCATCTGCTCGAGGCCGAACTTTTTGGCCACACGCGCGGCGCTTTCACCGGCGCCATTAACGAGCGCGCCGGACGCTTTGAAGAGGCGGACGGCGGCACGCTCTTCCTCGACGAGATTGGGGACATGCCTTTCGACCTTCAGGCCAAGCTCCTGCGTGTCCTGCAGGAACGCGAAGTGCAGCGGCTTGGGAGTTCCAAAACGATCAAAGTGAACGTCCGGATTATCGCGGCCTCCAATCTCGACCTGCTCGAAGCCGTGAAACAGCGCCGCTTCCGGGAGGATCTTTACTACCGCTTGAATGTGGTGCCGATGCGGATGCCGGCCCTGCGCGACAGGCCGGGCGACGTCGCACTGTTGGCGCGGCACTTTGTAGCGAAAGTCTGCGAACTCGAAGGCATCGAGCCAAAAGAAATTTACAACGAGACACTGGCGAAACTTGCCGGCCATGACTGGCCGGGTAATGTCAGGCAGCTCGAGAATGCGGTGGAACGGGCGGTTGTCATCTCCGGCGTGCGGAGTTTCCTCGTGCCCTCCGATTTTCCGCTCTCCTCGGGAGCTTTTCGCCCCGCCGGTCAGCAATTCCGCCCGGATGCCGCTTCGGTGCCGGATCACGGCATAGATTTCACCGAAGTTGTCACGGTTTTCGAAAGAAGGTTGCTCGATCAGGCGCTTGATAAGGCCAAAGGAAACAAGAGCCTGGCAGCGGGCCTGCTCCGGATGAAGCGCAGCACTTTGATCTCGAAACTGAGGGTAATGGAAATGGCGGCGGCCTGAACCCGGAACCGCCTGCGATTCATTGCCGCAGGGCGCTGCCGAAATGACGGTCGGGAGTTGCCGGGGTTCGTTTTGACGAGGAAATGGCACATACCAATGCGCAATAGTGAGACTGTCCCGTACGACCAGCGGGTGGGGCATTTCGGGCCTCCGCAAACGGTGAGACAGCGCGAAAGGCGCCCGTTATCGGTTTTCCCGGGGTGGCGCTGGATACGGGTTTTCCTGGCCGTGGCTGTGTTTTTGCCGGCGCGTGCGGCTTCACCCTGGCGTTTTTGGACCAAGGCCGACGGATTGAGCGAGTCCGTGGCTTTCGGACTGACTGCGGACGATACCGGCCGCATTGTTATTAAAGGCGGCAACGTTCCGAGCGTTAATATCCTGGATGGATACCAAATTAGCGATGTGCCGAGCCCCCACGTCTACGGCCGGATGCTCGCTTCATCCCGCCAGGAGCTTTGGACGTTTGACGCCACAGGGATCAAGATCCATGATGCTTCGGGATGGCACTCATACCCGGACAGCGATATCGCGGAATTTGCGAGAACCAGCCCCATGTCGCGGATCTCCTGGTTCACTTACTCCGTTTTCCGCGGCTCCGAAGACCGGATGGATGTCGTTCCGTTCGGAAAAGACTCCGGCGTCATCATGTTTCCCGACCGCCTGCTGGAGTGGAATCGCCTCACCGGCCAAAAGCGACGCCTCAAAATTGCCGGCCAGACAGGACTGACGCGGTTCCGGGATATTCAGAACTCACGCGATGGTGGACTTTGGCTGACGGGAGAAGGGGGACTCGCGCACTTGCGGGGCGCCGGTGGTGAGGATGAGTGGCGCGAGTTTCCCGCTCCCGCCCAGCGTTCCGACCTTGTGAGCCCCATCGAGGGTGATGACGGTGAGGTATTCGTGAGCGCCAGGCAGCCCGGCGGGAACCGGGTTGTTCTTCGTTTTTTCAAAGGCGCATGGAAGGACATTTATTTTGCAGACACGGCCGGAGTGAAGGGCTGGCGCGGCCCTGAGGGGAAGATCTGGATTCAAAAGGATCGGAAGATCATCCAACTCGACGAGGGCGTGCGCGTCGGAGACTCGGGTACGGACAGGGCAATCACAGGGCTGGCGACGGCGGTGATCGTCCAACCCGACCACAGTTTCTGGCTCGGAACGACCGAAGGCGTGGCCCGTTATTCACCGCCATTGTGGCGCACGCCGGGCGAAATCGCGTGGGCCGACGGAGCCGTGAGCGCGATTACCGCGGACAGGCAGGGCCGCATCTGGTTCGTGACTGGGCAGTTCCTGCTGGTCAATGACCAGGGGACATGGAGCCGGTTTCGATTGCCGTCCGGCGCGAAGGAGGCCCTGCTCACCGACAACATCGCCGCGCTGGAAGACGGCGATCTGGCTATCCGCGGAAATTCATTGGCGAATTTGATCGTGTTTAGTCCCCGTTCCGGGAGCTTTCGGCTCGTTCCCAACCCGGAAGGAAAACGGATAGGCTGGATGGAGGAGCGCCGGGGCGGAGGAATATGGGTACAAGTCTTCCCGAAAGACGGTGGCCATTGGAACCTCGAATTCTTCGACGGCTCCCGATTCCTGCCCGGCGGCCACCCCGCGATTGCCGGGCTCAGAGACCTGAAGGCGATTCTGGAAGCGCGCAACGGCGACATCTGGCTGGCAGCGACCGATTCCCTCGGCATGATCCGGAATGGCCAGTTGCGCATAATGAGCCGGCAGGATGGTTTTGCCGACACAGGCGTGTTCTCGATGGTCGAAACCGCGGACGGTCGAATCATATTGGGCGGACGCGACCACGTTACGCAATATGACGGCAAATCGTTTCGGACGCTTCATGACGTAGACATCGCCGAGAGTATCTGTGCGGACCGGAGTGGATTGTTGTGGACAGCGTCCGGCTCGGGGAGATCGGAA
>OBLW0100003862.1_pt1 | contig 11565 bp, 6 predicted proteins | sample 1520161 | NCBI WGS metagenome assembly OBLW01 (sample SAMEA3539309, study PRJEB22396) | soil metagenome | biome: tundra; feature: field; material: soil | place: USA | collected 2010-05 | depth 0.15 m
GGGGGGCAGGCGAAGGCCGACTCGACGACTAGGATAGCTCGGTGGCAACCGCACGATTTCGCGTTCACAAACCAGGCGGAGTCAGACAATCCTTTCCACGCAGCATTCTCGGCCGAGGTCACCGGGCCCGGCGGAGCCAAGCTGGAGTTGCCGGGTTTCTATGACGGCAACGGGACGTGGAAGGTCCGCGTGTCACCCACGAGTCAAGGCCAGTGGCAGCTCGTGACCCGTTCGTCCATCCCGGCGCTCGACGGCCAGCTTGTCCGGTTCGTCTGCACGACCAATCCATCTCCGGCGGCGCATGGCAGCGTGGGAGCCGATGCCCAGCATCCGGGCCACTTCGTCTGCGAGGACGGGGCGCGTTTCTTTCCGGTGGGCTACGAATGCGACTGGCTGTGGGCGCTGGATGCGACCAATGCCGAACTGCCGACGGTGAACCGGTTCCTGGATAAGCTGGCGGCCAATGGCTTCAACTACGTCCTGCTCAATGCCTACGCGCATGACACGTCGTGGCGGAAAGAAAAGACGAGCGCCGATGATTATGGGCCGCCGCCCTTGTATGCGTGGGAGGGGAGTAACGAGCAACCCGAGCATGGCCTGTTCAACCTGGCCTACTGGCAGCATTACGACCGGATCATAGAGGCACTGAATGAGCGCGGCATGGTCGCCCACGTGATGATCAAGGTCTATAACAAGATGGTGAACTGGCCCGCCAAGGGCAGCGCGGAGGACGATCTGTATTTCCGGTGGCTGATCGCCCGCTACTGCGCCTACCCGAATGTACATTGGGATTTCTCCAAGGAATCGAATAATGAAAAGGACCTGGAGTACAAGCTGGGGCGAATCAGGTTCATTCGTGACAATGATCCCTACCGCCGGCCCATTACGACCCACACCGACCTCCCGACCTACGACAGCGGCGCCTACAACGGAGTGCTGGACTATCGCTGCGACCAGGTGCATTCGAATTGGCACGCCTCGCTGCTGGAACACCGCCGGCAACACCCCTGGCCGGTGTTCAATGTGGAGTTCGGCTATGAGCATGGCCCGCAGGGGCTGGAAGACAAAACGTACTGCGTGGCGCAGTCACCTGAAGAGGTGTGCCGTCGTGCCTGGGAAGTTTGCCTGGCCGGCGGCTACGGCGCCTACTACTACACCTACACGGCTTGGGATGTCATCCGCCCCGATGACACACCTCCGGGCTACCGGTATTTCCGGCAGTTGCGCGAATTCTTTGAAGGGACGGGCTACTGGCGGATGGAGCCGGCGGATGCGCTTGTCAGCGAGGGTTTCTGCCTGGCCGAGCCGGGACGGGAGTATATCGTTTTTCTGGATAAGCCCGGACGCTTCACATTGAACCTCGAAGGCCTGGCAACAGAAGCAAAAGCGGAGTGGTTCCACCCATTCACGGGGCAATGCCGCAGTGCGGGGACACTTGGAAATGGCGTCCAGCAATTGACTCCACCTGACGACTGGGGTGAAGGCCCGGTGGTGTTGCATGTGGGCCAGAGCAGAGAGCCTTAGATCGAAAGAATCAAACGAGCTCGATATGAGAATAAACCAGAACAATCTGCAGGGCCTTGGGCGAGGCTGGAATTCGTGGCGCACCACACGGGCCTCAGCTATTCCGTGTACAGCTTGTATTTCGCTGTTGACTGTCTTCTTGGCAGCCCGAACAAGCTTTGCCCATACGAGCCCTGGCCTGCAGACCTACTCCGGGATCCATGATGTCTGGAAATGGGGAGCATCGGTCGGCGGCCAGATGTGGCGCACCACGAGCAACATCGGTGACAACTACAATCGGATGCTCCTCATCGGCTTCGCACAGAACGGGCTGGAGAAATACGCCGGATCGGGACATTGGAACGACCCCGACATGCTGGAAATAGGCAACGGCGGCATGAAAGGTAACGTGCTTTCGGAGCCTCCGGCTCCAGGGTGTGACTTGCCGGCAGGTGGGTCCGGATTTCGGGTTTCGGAATTCACTTGGTCGCGGGCTTGGTGACATAAACCTTCCCAAAGGAGTTAGTCCCGCCTGCGAGGTCCAACGTCAGCCGGAGACGGTAGCTGCCCCCTGCCCCGGCCGGCGGCACGCGCAGCCGGTAAGTCTGGCGCGGCGTCTGCCAGCCGACCAGACTCTCGTGCTGATCGCGAGCGACCACTTCCGTTCCGCGCAGCAGTTCCACCGCGTGCAGGTGCGCCGGATGCCTGCCCCTTACATAGGCCGCTGTGACTTCGTGCTCGCCACTGCCGGTGATTTGGGCGGTCACGTCGAATTCCAGGTTGGTAACGCCGCCCGCCAGACTGCCGAGCGTCCACTCGCCGACGGGACCAAGCAAGTCGAGCGGCTCATAGTGAATGCCGAGCTTCTCCAAGCGACTCAAATTGGCTTGGGCACGCCGCCGATAGTCGGACCAGTTGCCGCGGTTATCCGGTGACCAACCCCGTTCTGCCAGCGCCAGCAGGCGGGGGAACAACTGCCGGTCCACCAACTCCGGCTCGCGGTCGATGTGCGACCAGAAACTCGCCTGCACGCCCAACACGTGCCGCGCTGCCTCTGGCGGCAGTCCAGCCAGCGGGTCAAAGGAGAAGACGCGGGCCGAATCGATCGCGCCGTAGGTGTAATCGAAGTAACAGTGCGAATTGGGCGTCATAACGACATCGTGACCCGATTGGGCGGCGGCCAGCGCGTAGCTGACGCCACGCCAGCCCATCACCACCGTGGTGGAGGAAATGCCGCCTTCGAGAATCTCATCCCAGCCAATGACCCGCCGGCCCTTGGCCGCGAGCATGCGTTCAATCTGCCGATTGAACCAGCTCTGCAACTCAGCTTCGGTCTTCAACCCCTCCTGTTTCATGCGCTGCTGACAGAGGGGACAATGTTGCCAACGCGCCCGCGGAACCTCATCGCCGCCGATATGAACGAACGGGGACGGGAAAATGGCCGTTACTTCCTCGAGCACGTCCCGCAGGAAATCAAAGGTCTCCTCCTTGCCCGCGCACAGAACGTCTTCCGTGATGCCGGGCCCTTTGGAATAGGGAAAGAACTCGAAAGGCCCGGCGGTACAGGCGAGCTGGGGCATGACACTCAAAAGGGCGAGGCTGTGTCCGGGCATTTCGATCTCCGGCACGATGAGGATGTGCCGCGCGGCGGCGTAAGCTACCAACTCCCGCATCTGCTGCTGGGTATAGAAGCCTTGAGTGGAGGCAGGCTCATGATATTTGGCCGGGAAAAAGCCGGCCTTGCGGGCGAGGTCGGGGTATTTCTTGATTTCCAGGCGCCAGCCCTGGTCGTCGGTGAGGTGCAGGTGTAGCACATTGAGTTTGTAGAGCGCCATCCGGTCGAGCGTCTGTTTCAGGTATTCAACGGATTGGAAAGTCCGGCTGCAGTCGAGCATCAGCCCGCGCCATTCAAAGCGCGGCGCATCGTCGATGCGCACGCCCGGCAACTCGCAGCGCGTGCCACCGGGGCTATTGGTATTCAGAACCTTCGCCGGCAGCAATTGGAGCAGCGTCTGGGTAGCGCGGAACATGCCGGCGGGCTCGGCCGCGCGCAAGGTCACCTGGTTTGAAGTGACCTCCAACGAATAGGCCTCCGGGCCGGTGTTTCCGGTTGGGGCCTGGAGCAGGGCGATAGTGTGGCCCGCTACTCCTGCTTCTGTGAGCACGGGCAGCGGCAGGCCGGTGACTGTCTGCAATTGGCGGCGCAGCAAGGCGGCTTCGTTCGTGAAGGCGGGCGCGGCCAGCAAAACGGCCTTTTCGGAGAGCACAAACTTGCCCGGCAGGCCCTGAAGGTGTGCAGGCTGCGGAATGAGGTTCGGGTCGTCATGACCGGATGTCTGCGCGCCGGCGAGGCTGGCACAGAGGGCCAGGAAGAGGGAGACGATGGATTTCACGTTAGCGCATGCCAATGTCCCGGCGCAGCATTCCTCACCCCGCCGAACGCACCATGATTTGAACAGACTTCCTACCCAACACGGGATGGGCTGCAGTAACCTTGAGCCCGCCGGTGCGGTCCGGCAGCGTTTTGATCCAGACGGCCCCTGCCCCACCGCTGTCGTCCCAGCGGAAAGGGTTGTCTCCGACGATCATTGCCGGACCGCTCAGGATGAAGGTGACTTCTCCGCCGACGAAGGGGCGCGGGGCGCCGAACTTGTCCACCGCTCGAAACACCAGCCGGGTCGCGTCCGAACCGTCGGCGATTAGCTCGGCGTCATCTGCCTTCAACCACAATTGGTCCTTCGAGGTATCGGATGAGAAAGAGCGCGACACCACCCGCTTTGTTCCCAGGGACCCATCGATGCGCAGCTCCGGCTTGTGACTGCCATCCAGGGTTAGGTTGGCGAAAAAGGGCGGGTACTTCAGATGCGGATAGTTCTCCCGATCAGGAAGGACCGAGGCGTGGAGTTTGCCGTTGATCCAGAGGTCCAACCGCTCGCAATTGGAAAAGATGGCGGCCTTTTCGCCCGGGCCTGAAGAAGAATTGGGCCCGAAATCCCAATAGAAATCCGGTTGGATGACTGGCCGCACCTTGGGATCGACCTGGACCTGATAAAAGGAGGCGCCCAGCTTGGGGATGCGAAAGACGTCGGCCACGCCGGGGCATTTGACGGCGTTGTATGGGTTTACGAGGCTGGCGTAATCGAAGGCGCACCAGGCGACCACGCCGGCGTTTCGCGGGGTGCGTTGGCCCCGGTCGTGGATTTGGGCGTGCCAGATGGCCTGTTGCTGCTGGAGGGTGAGGTCACCGGCCCTTCGATATTTGCGGCCAAAGCCGCCTTTGCCTTTACCATAGCCGAATTGGCCAACTCCCTCGGCCAGGAAGTAGGGGACGCCGGGCAGCGGTTCGCGCACGCCGACGGTGCCGTCAGGGTCGGAATGGTAGTCATCAAACGCATAGACATCCTGGAGCCAGTCTTTGGTCGAATAGCGGTTCATGGCGCCTGAAGTGGGGCGGGAATCATCGAGCGCTTTGGCGGCCTCCTTGGTGCGCCGGTAAAAGGCCGGATTATTCTCCGACTCGTTAATGCGCACACCCCAAATAACAACAGCGGGATGATTGCGGTCGCGCCGGACCATGTCCTGCACGTCGCGGACCGCCAGGTCCTGCCAGGCTTGATCGCCAATGTACTGCCAACCGGGCAACTCCTGCCAAACCATCAGCCCCAGTTCATCACATGCCTCGAGAAAGGCCTCCGATTGCGGGTAGTGGGAACAGCGCACGAAGTTGCAGTTGAATTCACGCCGCAGAATCTCGGCGTCGCGGCGCTTCACCCGAGGGGGCATCGCGGCCCCGACGTAAGGATAGATTTCATGCCGGTCCAGGCCGAATATCTGGAGCCGGTGGCCATTGAGAAAGAAACCGTCCAGCTCGAACCCGGCCTCACGAAATCCAATGCGCGTGCGGTAGTCGTGCCAGGGTTGCTCATTTACGAAAAGGGTAACCACGACCTCGTATAAGCGCGGCGTCGCTGGCTCCCAGAGGGCTATGTTTCCCAAATGTGAAATCGTCAGCCCGACTGCCGTTTCGCCGGTCTTATCCAGGCGCACGTCCTTGCTAGCGCTGGCGATGACACGCCCGCCATCGCGCAAGTCGGCCTTGACTCGAATCGCTGCGGCTGGGATGACGGCAGCGTCGAGAGTGCAACCGACCTCGACTCGCCGATCGGCATCGAGCACCTGCACTGGCTTGGCGAAAACATCCCGGATAAAGACTGGCGGCACGACGCGCAAGTTGACTGGCCGATGTATGCCCGCTGGCTCCAGATAATCGACCGCCGCCGGTCCGCGGGGCGAGCCGTCCGGCGGCACGCTCTGCCACCGGCCATCCACAGCGACGGCCAGCACATTGTCCTTTGGTGAAAGCTGCTCGGTGATCTCATAGCCGAAAGGCAGATAGCCGCCCGAATGAGGCGTCAAGGCATGGCCGTTCAGCACTGGGGCCGCAGTGGTCATGACCCCATCAAAGTCGAGAAACACGCGCATGTTTTTTGACTCTGGAGGCAATTGGAAGTGCCGACGGTAAACCCAGACATCCGCCCACTGGGCTGGGTCCCAGTTTTGCCAGGAGAGCCGGGAGACACAATGGGGCAGGGTTATTTTCGCAAATGCTGTGTCATCGCACCCCGCTTCCTGGGTGGCAGGGTTGAATTTTCCGCCGAACAGCCAGTCCCGATCCAGGTTGATGGTCCGGTTGGCAGGGCCGGTTGGCGCTGCCTTTCCGCCCGGGACGGCACTGCGGCATCCCAATATGGGGCCGGAGGCCAGCGCCAGAGCACCGAGAGCGCAGCTCTGAACGAAATCTCTGCGTGAGAGCGCCTTTGGCCTGAACCGAACTTTGCTTGCGGAATTCATTTTCATCTTCGTCATTAAAGTATAAGGAGCTGCCGATAAGCTCGCGAGCGCATAGTCTGCTCTCGTCTTCGTTCTTCTCTCACTATTTGGCCGGACTGCCTGGATCTGCCTGGCGTTCAAAGATAAACAGACCCTTCTTGTTCCCGACAAGGATATCGGAACGTTCCTTATTGCTGATGAATCCGGCGGTGACTTGCGTGCCAACACCCGAATCGTTGTCAATCAGGTGGGGTATGAATTCAGCCTGGCCATTACCCGACCGCTTTAATTGGAACCAGCACAGGACAGCCGGAAAGCCATCCGATTCCGGATCCTGGCCGTTCTTCCCATGCGCCCAGAAACGCTTGCCGGTCACGATGTCCATCAACCCATCGCCATCGATATCCGCCAAGGCCAACGCGTGGGGTTGAGTGAAGCTGAAGCCATGACTTTCGGGGGTGGCGTCCGGGTTCAGAATGAGGTGCTGGCGAAAGGTGATGTTGCCGTTGGTCCGCACCTGCTCGTACCACGCCAGCCCGTAACCGTGGCAGTTGAGGCTGGTGATGACGTCGTTCAACCCGTCGCCATTGACATCATAGACCAGCATCTGCGCGCCGGCGTCGGCGAAATGAAAGGGGTGCTTTGTCCAAACCGGGTCGCCAGCGAGCGAAGCCGGCTGCTCCCACCAGCCGTCCTTTTCAATGATGTCCACCCGGCCATCCCCCTTCATGTCGCCACTCCCCAGACCATGCGTAAACTTCTGGTAGCTGCCCTTGGGGGTCACGGGGTGGAACGTCCAGGGTGCTGTCGGGTTCTTCCAATCCGCCTCGACGTAGCCAATGCACCCGCGCGCACAGCAGAGGATTTCGGGTTTGCCGTCGCCGGTGACATCCGCAAAGCCGGGCGATTCGTTGCCGACCTCGTCGAAAACCAAATGGCGCGGCCAGGGGCCTTCAGCGCCTTTCGGGTTTTCATACCAGGCGGCAGCCTTGCCCGGGAAACCGATCACCAAAATGTCGGGCCAGCCGTCATTGTTGAAGTCGTAGGTGAAGGTCAGGAAACACTCCGAATAGGCGTTCTTCGAACCGAGCGCGCCCTCGAAACCGGGAATGGTGTCTTCGCTACCGTCGCTTTTCTTGAGTTTGAAACTGGCCGTGGCGGGCCAGATCTCGTGGCGTTTCTTGAAATCAGGCCCCTCGTACCAGAACGGCCCGGACACAATATCCATGTTGCCATCACGGTTGAAGTCGCCAAAGCTGGCCCCTTCGGCCCAGAACTTGTCCGTAAGCTGCACTTTCTCGAAGGTCCGATCCCGATTCTCGGACTTGGCGAACGCCAGGGAAGCAGTTGCAGGCTGGCTCGGGGCGCTAACAGCGCCGGCCTGATTTGTGGAAATCTCGGCGTCGAATTGCAAGCCCTCCAGAGGCAGCCCGTCGGGCCTGAGCAACCGGGCGCAGAAGGCCCACCCTTGATTGTGCTGGGTGACCTTCAACAGCAATTGGTTCCAGCCGGGGTTCAAGACAATGTTAACTTTGTCGGAGGCGGGGCGCAGTGCACGGGCGACATTGTTGCCGTGGATCAGTTTCTGGTTGAGCCAGACCTTCACGCCGTCGTCGCTGCCAAGCTCCAGCCGGGCGGATTGTTCGCGGTCGCAGCGCACCCGGGTACGGGCGTAGGCCACGCACTCCTGGCCGCCAATGGCCTTGCCCAGATCCATGAACCAGGGACGCTTTTCGTCGGTGGAAGCCAGGGCCTTCCAGATTGTGCGTTGCGGATCGGTCGTCTCCGGCGGGAACGCAATGTCGAAGAGGGCGGAGTAGTTCTTGCCGGCTTGCCGGTACGGCCCGGCCGCCGCCCAAGCGGTGATGTAGCCGACACCGGCATTGTTCCTCTTGAGGGCCGCCTCCGCCGCCTGGCGCGTCGCGGCATCCTGGCTCACCGAGAGGACTTTATTCAGGGCGGCATCCGCCGCCGCCGCATCCGGCAGCAACGGGGCAATCTTGATGATGGCGCGGGCGGCTTCGTTCTGGACGCCCGCTTCCGCGAGCATCGATTCCGCCAGCTTGAGGGCCTCAATATCCGGCACCTCGGCCAGGCCGGCCAGGACGACCCGCTTCTGATCGGCGCCAGGAGCGGCGGCCAGGATAGCCTTCAGCGTCGCGACCCGCTGCGAGTTGGGGAGCTTGACGCTTTCTTCCTGCGTGGTTAGGCGCACGCAGCCGCTAATCGCCAGGGCACGGAGATTCTCCTCGGGTGCAGCGCAGGCCAGCTTCAGCAGATCAGGCAGCAACTCGGCGTCCGTGGTGTCGCAGAGCGCCCGAATGGCCGCGGAGCGAATCTGAGGGTTCGCGTCGCTCAATGCGGCCCGCAGCGCCGTGCGGACCTGCGCGTCGTTAAATCCGCCGCAAACCGGCAGCAAAACAATGCGAGCTTCGGCGGAGCCGGTTGCCAATCCGTTTATTAGAGGTTCCACGTCCACCCGACCGCGCTTGGATTGAATGCGCTGGCAGGCCGAATTAACCGCCTCGGCCGCTTGTGCGCGGTCGGCGCTGCTCTTTGCCTCCAGGACAAGCCGCACCAGCGAAGCCAACTGCCCCTGATCCACCAACTGGGCCAAGGCCTGCACCGCGGCCTTGCGCGTCGAGTCGGAACCTTGGCGTGCCAAGTCGAGTAGTTTCGGGATAGCCGCAGCCTCACTGCGAGCGCCGAGCGCGCGGGCCAGTTCGGCCTGGACCGCAGGCTTCGCGGTGGTTAATTGGCTGAAGAACGTGTCGTTGATCTGGCCGCGCCGCAACTGGACCAGCGCTTCGCGAGCGGCGGCCTGCTCGGCGCCAGTGGCCGAAGCAGCCGACTCCGCCAACACCGGGACCGCGGTGTTGTCTCCGATCAGGGCCAGAGCGTTGATAGCCGCCAGCCGAACTTCGGGAACAGCGCTGCTCATTAACGCGCCAACAGCAGGCGTCGCCATCGGATCGTTTCGCTGGCTCAAACCTTCGATTAAGGCGACTTGAACCGGGGCTCCAACCTGGGGCAGCAATTTCGCAAAGGCTTCAGTCGCGCCGGGAGCGGCGAGGTCATGCACCAACTGAAGCGCGGCGGTTTGGGCCGGACCCGCGTTGCCAAGGATAGCTTGAGTCGCGAGGGTCAAGGACTGCTTGCCGCCGGCGAGAATCAGCCCGCGAAAGGCCGCGACTCGAATAAAGTCCTCCGTTTGGGAGTCGTAGAGCCGTTGGAAGAGAGCCGACGCCTTAGACTGCGCGCCAGCCGCCAGCAGACGGTTGGCACTCCGCAGGGTGGCATCCAGGACCGCGCTATGCACGGGCCCGGTCGAACCATTTAAAGCGGCCTGCAATGCGGAAACCGCATCTGGGTTGGCGATCTGACCCAAGGCGGTCGCGGCAGCGCTGGCTACGGCTGGGTCGGAATCCCCAAGCGCCTTCGCCAGAGCCGGCACAGCTTTCGTTTCGCGGCGATTGCCGAGAGAATCGATGATGCCAGCCTTGATTAAACCAGTGGTTTTGCCCAACGCGGCGATAAGGCTCCGCCCGGCTTCCGGTGACGACAGGGCTTCCAGCACATAGCGGGCCGATTGGGAGAGTTGCTCGTCGGTTAGCAGAGCGGACAACGCCGGCACGGATGCGTCGGTGCCGATATGCTTGAGCAGGACGCACGCGGCATCCTTCTCCATCGGCGAGGCATTGGACAGCAACACCTGGATGAGTTGCTGCTCGTTGGTCTCAGCCCCGCGCAAGGCTAGCTGGAGACCAGGAAGCAGCAGAACCACCGCGAGTAGAAGCGGGACGGGAATGAGCATGCCCATGTGACGTAGTTTGGGGGAGAGGCGATTAGTGGCTGTGTACATTGCAGGAACTCTTTTCATTTGTCGGAAGTTGACTCACACGCGCCAAGGGGCGCGCTTGGCAATGGAGAGAAACCGGTTGCCCTCCTCGTCGCCGGGGAATTGTTCGGCCTGGGGGTCCCACTTGAGATTGCGGCCCAATTGTTTGGCCACTCCTCCCAACAACAGCGCGCTGGCGGCCCGGTGGGCGATATCGGCGTCGCAGATGGTCTTCTTGCGAGAGCGCACGCACTCCAAGAAATTGTTGGAATGGCCGCTATTGCGGTAGAGATGCACCTCATCGGGCCGGAGCGGCTCCCGCACCAGGTCGGGCGGATCTGACACGAGCGCATTGCGATCCACGGCGATGCGGCCGGCAGTGCCAACAAAGCATGCCCCGCCTTCGCCGCCGATGCTCTCGCCCGGATACGGCTTGCCATAGACCGTTACTCCGCTGGCATACTTATAAGCGGAACGCGCGCTTTCCATGAAGATCTCCACCGGGCCGGTCTCGTCGGCGCCCGCGGCCCACTGAACGATGTCGTAATGGTGCTGGCCCCAGTTGAGTTGGCCGATATCAAACCGGTGCGCCTTGCTGTTGCCATCGTATGGAAACCAAGGCATTGGCCCCAGGTAAAGGTCCCAGTCCAGGTCCTCGGGCACCGGCTGACCCGGTTCGAAGCGTTTGGGCCAAAAGATGCCGCCCCCGTCCCGGTAGGCATAGATGGATTGGAGTTTGCCGATGCGGCCGCTGCGGACAAATTCGCAGGCCATGCGGAATTTGCCTCCATACTCGCTCCGTTGCTGTGTGCCGGCCTGATAAACCCGGCCATACCGCCGCACCGCCGCCAACATGGCCTGGCTTTCGCGGATGGTGACTGCCGACGGCTTCTCGCAATAGATGTCCTTGCCGGCGGCGGCGGCCATGGCGGCCATAGTCGCGTGCCAGTGGGCTGGGGTAGCAATAAGGACCGCATCAATGTCCGGCCTTGCCAGCACCTGGCGGAAGTCGGTGTAGGCCATACAAGCCTTGTAGCTGCCTTGGCCGGAAACCTCGGCGTAATGGTCGTTAACCTTTTGGCAAGCCCGCTCACGGCGGTCGCGCCAGACATCGCACACCGCCAAAACCTGAACATCCTTGCGGCCAGCGTAACCGCCCGCGACATACGTCCATGACCCGCCCAGGAGGTGGCCCCCGCCCTGCCCGCCTACCCCAATGAAGCCCATCGTGATCCGTTCGCTAGGCGGCATGGCCCCGTTCCGGCCAAGGGCCGAGGCGGGCACGAACGTTGGTGCGACCAGCGCCGCTCCAATGGCACTGGCGGTTTGCCGCAAAAAGCGGCGGCGACTCACTTTGGATGATTCAGTCATAATGTTAAAGAAGTCTCACACGG
>OBLW0100003865.1_pt1 | contig 11561 bp, 9 predicted proteins | sample 1520161 | NCBI WGS metagenome assembly OBLW01 (sample SAMEA3539309, study PRJEB22396) | soil metagenome | biome: tundra; feature: field; material: soil | place: USA | collected 2010-05 | depth 0.15 m
GACATACCTGATGCCCGGCAGTTGCAGGCCTCGTGCCGGATCTGCGCGCCGTGATGCCGGACGTCCCCTTTCTATGCCATTTCCGACGTGCTGTGGAGATCGCCTGTGATGAGCCGTTTACCGAGATTGTCAGGTACCTCTCGGTGCATCGCGGCGTGGAGGCGCAGGTCTTTTCCACCCTCAGCTACTTCGACGGGGTGAACTTTGCCAAGCGAGCAACGGCGCCTGCACTGTTCTCCGCTGCTCTGATGGATGACATCGTTCCTGCCTCGACGATCTTCGCCGCCTACAACTGGTATGCCGCGGATGCCAGCATCGAGGTCTATGCGTTCAACGGCCACGAGGGTGGCGCGCAGTTCCAGTTCTTCAAACAGGCCGCGTGGCTGCCCCAGCACCTGCACTAGCCTGCGAAGTCGGACTCGGTCATGACAGTCTGCTGGGTTTCCGTGACGGATACCGTGCGTTCAACCCCGCGCAGGCAGACCCGGAGGTCTCCGGCATGACGACGGGAGCGCGCACACAGTCTGGCCCGCACCAGCCGTACTTCGCCGGAAAGCGTCGAGGTCCAGTCCAGGTCGAGGAACACGCCGGGTCGAATGACGAGCCCGCTGACCGATCCGCTGCCCAGCCGGCGGGGCACCGAGGGAAGCAGAGTGATGGCAGGGCCATGGCTATGGACCAGGCACTCGACCAGCACGGCGACGAAGCCGAGGTTCGCGTCGATCTGAAACGGCGGATGCGCCGCGAAGAGGTTGGGATACAGGCCGCCGGCCCACGGGCCCTGGACGGTTCCGGCCGACCGGAACAGCAGGGGCAGCAGCCGCTCAACCGCCTTCGGCTGTGCCAGGCGTGCGCGCAGGGCCATCTTCCACACCAGCGACCAGCCGGCTGAGTCATCACCGCGTTTGTCCAGGGTGCTCGACACTGCGCTGGCGAGCGCCGGCGTCAGCGGGGTATTGCCGGGATAGGCGAAGTACAGCGGCGACACGTGGCGATGATGCGGTTCGGCTTCTTCGAACGGATCCGCCCACTCCTGCACGGAGCCGTCTGGCGCGATCGGGATCGGGGGCAGCTGTGCGGCGGCGGCGGCGACACGCTTTACGAGGTCATCCTCTGCTGGCCCCAGCGCGAGTGCCGCCTCGAACAGGTGGGCAATCATGGCGATGTCAGCTGTCGACGACCGGGCCGCAGCGGCGATACAACCGTCCGGGCCCACAAAGTGATTCTCGGGTGAGGTTGACGGGATGGTGCCGAGCGTGCCGTCTGGCTGGCGCACAAGCCAGTCGAGGAAGAACTCGCACGCCCCGCGAATGACAGGCCAGGCCCGCCTTGAGGCGAATTCGCAGTCGCCGCCATGGCGGACGTGCTCCCAGAAGTGAGTTGCCAGCCAGGCTGGTGCCAGGGGCCAGGAAGACCACGCCGCGTCCCCCGACACCGGTGACGTGAACGCCCACGCGTCGGTGTTGTGATGCGCGACCCAGCCGGCTGCGCCGTAGACGCGCTGGGCCGTCACGGTGCCTCGGGCGGCAAGGACATCGACGAGGTTGAATAGGGCTTGATGGCTCTCCGCGAGATTGACGCTCTCGGCGGCCCAGTAGTTCATCTGGGTGTTGATGTTGACGGTGTAGTTGGAGCTCCACGGTGGCTGCATCTGCTCGTTCCACAGTCCCTGCAGGGTCGCGGGCAGACCTCCTGCCCGCGAGCTTGAGATCAGTAGGTACCGACCGTAGTTGAACAGGAGCGCGGCCAGTGTCGGATCATCGGGGCACGTGGTGAGGCGCTGGTCGGTCGGCAGGGATCGAGTCATCTTCTGGGCCGAGACCAGGGCGATGTCGACGCGGTCGTACAGGCTTGCGTGGTCTGCGAGGTGGGCCGCTTTGATCTGCGGCCCGCCCGCGATCAGAGCCCGGCGCACGCAGCCCCGTGCCCGAGCGTGGGCGGTGTGCGCTGTTCCGCGGGCAGGTTGGCCGATTCCGGTGAAGGTCGTGGCCGTCGACACCACGATGCGCGCGAGGTGAACCCCACTGGCACGCAGGGTTCTGCCGTCGAACCGGTCGATCCCGTCATGGTCCCACGCCACCACGGCTGCACCCTGCAGCGAGCGCGCGGCGTCGCTGGAGTAGGTCACTGCGGTGGGCGGGGTGGCGTGGGTTGGGGCCACGTCGGAGGGAAGTTGCAGGAGCAGGCCGAGCTCGTTGCTGCCCTTGACGCGGGCCGACACTCTCAGCTGCGAGTCCAGGTCAAGGGAGACGACCGAACCGGCGGCGGAGCTGATGCTGAGGTCAATGACCATGACTGCGGCGGCTGTGGAGATGAACACGCTCTGTGCAACCCGGCCGCCGGCGATGTCGTAGGAGTGGCTGTGGGTGCCCGTGCGCAGGTCGAGCGATCTGCGGTAGTTCGTTGCGCCAACGGTCCCGGTGATCTTCAGCAGGAGGTCCGCGAAGGGCAGGTACGCCTGCGTGTGGGGCTGGGCCAGGGGCGCCAGCTCAGCACCAGCGTCCCGGTAGGCCCTGGCGGCGATCAATGCGCGTGCTCGGAGCAGTCCTTGTTTGTTGAGCTCAGGGCTCTGTGGCGCACACGCCAGCTCGCTGTGGATCGATCCGGACCAGGCTGTTTCGTCATTGAGCCGTATGCGATCGATACCGACGCCGCCATAGCACATCGCGCCTAGGGAGCCGTTGCCCAGAGGCAGTGCCTCAGTGAACGTCTCCGCGGGGGAGTCGTACCAGAGCAGGTGCGACTCATCGCCGGAGAGCCGGCGTGTGGGCGGAGCACCAGCCTCAAATACCAACAGCGGCGCCTTTCAGCTGAGAGATCCAGTATGTGCCGTCCGGGTAGGAGTAGGTCTGCACGGATCGTGGCTTCATCCGCGCGCTGTAACCCGGCTGACCCGTCGGCCGATAGCTGGCGTTCACGATGTTCACGGGGTCGGTGAAGTGCTCATGGAGGTGCTCGACGTACTCGATCACGCGATCTTCACGGGTTCCAGAGACGGCGATGAAGTCGAAGAAGCTCAGGTGTTGCACGAGCTCGCACAGTCCGACCCCGCCAGCGTGCGGGCAGACCGGGACGCCGAACTTGGCCGCCATGAAGAGCACGGGCAGGATCTCGTTGATCCCGCCGAGCCGACACGCATCAATCTGGGCGAAGTCGATGGCCCGTGCCTGGAAGAGCTGTTTGAACAGCACGCGGTTGTGCGCGTGCTCGCCGGTGGCGACCCCGACGGGGGCGACGGCGCGACGGATCGTCGCGTGGCCAAGCGCGTCGTCTGGTGCTGTCGGTTCTTCGACCCACAGCGGGTTGAACTCTGCCAGCGAGTTGGTCCATTCGATCGCCTGGTCAACATCCCACATCTGGTTTGCGTCGATCATCAGGTGGCGCGCCGGGCCGATCAGGTCGCGCACCAGGGCGCATCTGCGCCGGTCGTCCTGCAGGTTCGCGCCCACCTTGAGCTTGATGTGCTGGAAGCCGGCGTCGACTGCCCGCTGCGCCGAGGCGAGCATCTTCTCGTCCGAGTAGCCCAGCCATCCCGGAGACGTCGTGTAACAGGGGTATCCCGAAGACTGCAGCTGGCGGATCCGGAATTCTCGTGTGGGCACCTGTTTCTCAAGAAGCTCCAGTGCCTCCGCTGGGGTGATCGCGTCGGTGATGTAGGTGAAGTCGGATGCGCGCACGAGCTGCGCGGGGGTCATCGTGGCGAGGAGCTCCCACACCGGCAGGTTCTCAAGGCGTGCCACGAGATCCCAGACCGCGTTCATGACCGCGGCGAGGGCCAGGTGAACGACGCCCTTGTCCGGGCCCAGCCATCGCAGCTGGTGATCGGACTTCGCGTGACGATAGATGGGCCCCATGTCGTCGACCATGTCTTCGATGTCCCACCCGATGAGGCGCTCCGCGATCCTCTCCGCCGCGCTCACGCACAGCTCGTTGCCCCGGCCAATGGTGAAGGTCATGCCGTAACCGCAGATGTCGGAATCCGTGTGCAGTACGACGTACGCGGCCGAGTAGTCGGCGTCTACGTGCATGGCGTCCGACCCGTCGAGCTCTAGAGAGGTGGGAAACCGCACGTCGAAGACCTCGGCGCGAGTTATCTGTGTCATCGTGGCACCTCAAATCATAGGATGTCTATGTGGCACGCTAGCACAGCAGTCTCCCTTGATCGTCTATATTGTGTTGAGACATCCGATGTGATTACGTTGCCCGCCGGAGAGAAGAGACCATGTCAGAGCCAGAACGGACCGTCGTCATCACAGGGGCTGCCTCGGGTATCGGGCGCGCAACTGCCGAACGGCTCCAGCGAGCGGGAGCCACGGTCATCGCGCTGGATCGGGACGAGCTGGCGCTGGGCGGGTCGATCGCCGGGTACCGATGCGATGTCACCGATGACGCGTCCGTGCTGACTGCAGCAGCCAGGGTCCACGAGAGGTTCGGTGCAGTCCACGGACTGGTGAACTGCGCCGGTATCGGCGCCCAAGGTACCGTCGAGCATGCGACGGATGAGGAATGGCTGCGTGTCCTGGACGTGAACGTGGTCGGCACTGCTCGCGTGTCCCGGGCGTTTCTGCCGATGATGCGTCTGGCCCCATCTGGATCCATCGTCAATATTGCATCCATCGCCGCGACGGCCGGTCTTCCCGAACGCGCCGTGTACAGCGCGTCCAAGGGCGCCATTCTCGCTCTCACCAGGGCAATGGCGGCCGACTGCATTGGCGACCAGATCCGAGTAAACGCCGTTTCGCCGGGCACGGTCGACACCCCATGGGTGAAGCGGCTCCTGGCCTCCGCCGCCGACCCCGAAGCCGAGCGCCGGGCCCTTGAGGCTCGTCAGCCCACCGGCCGCCTCGTCACCGCCGAACAGGTCGCCGCTGCCATCGAGTACCTGCTCTCCAGCGATGCTGACTCGATCACGGGCACCGCCATCGAGGTCGATGGCGGTATGGCTGGCCTGCGACTGCGCCAGGCTCGTGGCTGAGCGGGCACTGCCGAGCCTGCCCGGCCTCTGCTTCGGCTGGGGGGCCATGGGCAATCTCTTCCATCCGATGACCGATACCGGCGCCCGGTCGATCCTGGACCTGGCGTGGGAGCGAGGCATCCGCTATTTCGACACGGCCCCGCACTATGGGCCGGCGACCAGTGAACTGCGTCTGGGGGACTTCCTGCGAGGGGTTCCGCGCTCGGAGGTGCTCGTGTCATCCAAGGTCGGGCGTCTGGTCGTGCCCACCGACGACCCGCGCGCCGAAGCTGAGGCGATGTTCGTGGTCGACAACGGCCTGTCGCGACGCCGCGACTACTCTGCGGCGGGGATCCGGGAGTCGATCGAGCGCAGCCTTGAAAGACTCAACATCGCGTATCTCGATCTGGCTCTGGTTCATGACCCCGAGGACCACCTCGACCAGGCGCTCGCCGAGTCGATTCCCGCACTCGAGGCACTGGTCAGTGAGGGGCTCGTGCGGCGCGTCGGCGTCGGAACGAACTCGGATGAGGTCGCAGCTCACCTCGCGAGCACGGGCAGGCTCGATGCGGTGCTGCTTGCCGGTCGATATACCCTCCTGGCCCAGGGCCCGCCAGCGGTGTTGGGCATCGCAGCGGCCCATCACACGCACGTGATCGCCGCAGGTGTGTTCAACAGCGGCATTCTTGCCCGTCCAGGTGGTCGATTCGACTACCGGGCGGTGCCTCCCGAGCTGCTGGCCAGTGTCGCGCGCCTGCGCCTGGTGTGCTCGCGCTTTGCCGTTGATCTTCCGGCTGCGGCGCTCCAGTTTGTCCGCCGCGAGGCTCGGATCGGGACCGTGTTGCTCGGTCCGGGAACCGCAGCGCAGCTGTCCGAGCTTCTGGACTGGCTCGACGAACCCATCCCGGAGGAGCTGTGGGGTGAGCTCGCGGCGTGACCATCGACGCGCACTTCCATGCCTGGGACGTCTCGCTGTTCGGGCATGGCTGGTTGGCGGGCGACGGATTCGAGGCCCTCAATCGCGACTTCTCAGCGGCCGATCACCCCGGGGTGCTGCAGGGGCGGGTCCTTGTGCAGACATTGCCCGACCAGCGCGAAACGGTGTGGCTGTGCGCCCTCGCCGCCCTGAGCCCGGTGCCGACCGCGGTCACGGGCTGGGTTGACCTGCTGCGGCCGGACCTCTTGGGTGGGCGAATTGACTTCCTGAGGTCCGTGCCCGGCGGCGAATGGCTTCGTGCCCTTCGCCCCATGGTGCAGAACGAGGCCGCGCCAGGATGGCTGGATGCACCAGTAGTTCGTGACTCCGTGCGGGTCATGGCCGAGCGCGGGATGGTCCTCGAGCTCCTGGTCACAGAAGGTGACTGGGACAGCTGCGTTCGGCTGGTCGACGCCGTCCCCGGGGCCGTGTTCGTGCTCGACCACCTCGGGAAGCCGAGAATCTCGGATGCGGGACCGGACCGCGCCTGGCGGGACTTTGTCGACCGGCTGGCCGGACACAAGCACGTGCGGGCCAAGCTGTCAGGGCTGGTCACCCAATGCTCCATGCCAACGGCTTCGGGCATCGCCCCCTTCGTCGACTACGCGCTGGCTCGTTTCGGCGTCCATCGATCGATGTATGGCTCCGACTGGCCCATGAGCCTGCTCGCGGCCTCGGCTCCCGAACAGTGGGAGTCGATGCTTGAACGAATCGTCGGAGGTCATCACGAGGATATCTTCACGATCACCGCTGCCACCACCTACTCCTTGGAGCCAACCCTGTGAGATTCGCCCAGCTGACTGACACCGAAGGACTCTCCCGCCTGGCGGTGCTGCGCCACCAGCGAGCGCTGGTGCTCTGTGAACTGGACACGGCACTTCCGAGAACGCTGCAGGCTTTGATCGACACCGATGCCCTGGACGCGGTGCGTGCGGCGGTAGCGTCCGCAGCAGGTGAGGTGTGGCTTCCGCTTTCGGATTTCGGCAGGGCCATTGTGCTCACGCCGCCGAAGATCATGGCGATTGGCGTGAACTACCGTGACCACGCCACCGAGCAGGCAGCGATTCCGCCCGAGACCCCGATCGTCTTCGCTTTGTGGTCGAACTCGCTGTCATGCCACGACGACACCGTGACATGGGATGGCGCGCAAACGTCGCAGGTGGACTTCGAAGTCGAGCTCGGGGTTGTTCTCGGACGCGACGCCCGCGACGTCGCCGTTGAGAACGCACTGGACTATGTGTTCGGTTACACCGTGGTGAACGACATCAGCGCACGCGACCTGCAGTTTCTCGATCAGCAGTGGTCGCGATCAAAGTCGCTGGACGGTTTCACACCCGTCGGGCCGGTCGTGGTCACCGCGGACGAGATTCCCGATCCCCAGGGGCTCACCTTGTGGTGCGACGTCGATGGCGAGCGCCTGCAGCACGCGAGACATGCATCGCAGTGTCGCTGCGCTTATCGCCTACCTGTCGCGCAGGCTCACCTTGGAGGCCGGCACGCTGATCTCCACCGGGACTCCTGGCGGCGTCGGATACTTTCGTGAGCCGCAGGTCTTCCTGGGGGATGGGTCGACCGTGACCGTCGGCGTCGAGGGGATCGGTGAACTCACCACCCACTGTCGGGTACGACCGGCCGGCCGTTAGGAACGCACGCCCTGCAGCTGCGATGTCTCGGGGGTCGATGGGAGTTCCTGAACGTACCCTTCGACCCCGAGCAAGTGGTTGGCCATGCGGGTGCGTGCGTGGTCCTGCTGCCCGTCGGCTATCGCGCCCAGGATGGCACGGTGTTCGAGGTGGGTGCGCTCAAGGGCCCCCACCTCGTGAATAGCTCGCCACATCCGCTCACGGAAGGTGCGGCTTGACAGCGTGTCGACCAGCGCCCCAAGGATCCGGTTGCCGGCGGCGACCGCGATCTCATGGTGGAAGCGGATGTCGATGTCCAGGAACACGGCAGGGTCGAGATCATCGCTGACAACCACCTGCTCGGCCTCATCCAGGATGTGGGAGAGCGTTGTGACGAGTTCCGGCGTGCTGGCGCGGGCGGCGAGGCCGGCGGTCTCCGTTTCGAGGATACGGCGAACCGCGTGGAGCTCACTGCTGCCGGCCTCGTCGGAAAGGTCGACCATGAAGACCATCGGGGCAAGGAGCAGGTCGGCATCCAGGCTTGTGACGTAGGTCCCGTCGCCCTGGCGAACGTCAAGGACGCCCACCAGTTCCAGAGCCTTGACCGCCTCCCGCAGCGAGTTGCGGCTAAGACCGAGTCGCTCGCTAAGGTCCTTCTCCGGGGGCAGCCGCTCACCACGTGCAAGGCGACCGTCCACAATCATCATCTTGATCTGGGTGATCGCGTCGTCTGTCAGTGCCATGTCTGGACCCTTTCTTCGGATGGCTACCAGGCGCGGTAGCAGGATCCGTTTCATTCGAGGCTGCGAAGTAGTAATCGGATGTCTACGGGCCTAATGTCCGCTTGAGTCCACGTCACCGCCATTTGCTGAGGTGGCGGTGCCGATAGGTAGGATGCTTCACTGTATATCTCCAGGGAGGGCAGGTCCTCAATGTGGGCGCACCAACCCGGGTGTGCCGCGACGGGCAGCCAAAGCCGGCGCTAGGATTCGGCAACCCGGGGTCCTGACCGCTGAGGCTGGCTTCGCCGCCAGCGAAAACATCGTCACCCTTCGCCGCAGAGAAAGAACCCCGTGACCTCCTCCATCGTTTCCTCGGCGGCGGATCTGCCTGCTGGCACGTCGTTCCCGTGGATCGCCGACGGCTTCGCCTATGGCGGCGACTACGGCCCTGAACAGTGGCCGGAGGAAGTTTGGCAGGAGGACGTTGCGCTCATGGCTCGTGCAGGCGTCAACTCCGTGAACCTCGGGGTTTTCTCCTGGGGGCTGATCGAGATCGCCGACGGCGTCTACGACTTTGGTTGGCTGGACCGCATCATGGCTCTGTTACACGCTCACGGCGTGGGGGTGAACCTCGCGACGCCCACGGCGGCGCCTCCGATCTGGCTACTGCAGGCTCACCCGGAGGTCGCTCCCGTGACCGAGGCCGGGGTGCGGTTCTCGCAGGGGGGCCGGCTTGGCTGGTACCCCTGCTCTGCGACCTTCCGGCGGTACGCCCTGCGTATCGTGGAGAAGGTCTCGCAGCGTTACGGCAAGCACCCCGCGCTGCGCATGTGGCATGTGAGCAACGAGCTCGGCAACGAGAACCACCACTCATACGACGATGAGACCGGGGCGGCGTGGCAGCTGTGGCTCCGCGAGAAGTACGGCGCGGTTGAAACGTTGAACGACGTGTGGGGATCGGCCTTCTGGGGACACCACTACACGTCCTTCGAGCAGATCCAGCCTCCCCGTTACACGGGCACCGGGCACAACCCTGCCCTGCTACTCGATTTCGAGCGATTTACCAGCGACGCCCTGCTGGGCCACTATGTCGCAGAACGGGATGTACTCCGCCGCATCACCCCGAACATCCCCATCACCACAAACTTCATGGTGCAAAACAGCCCGGGAGTAGTCGACTACGCCGCGTGGGCGCACGAGGTCGACCTGGTCGCCAACGACCACTACACGCTGGGCAGTGATCCCGAGCGCTATGGCGAACTTGCCTTCAGCGCTGACCGGGTGCGCGGCATGTCGGGCGGGGCCCCATGGCTTCTCATGGAGCACTCGACCTCGGCGGTGAACTGGCAGCCCCGCAATCTCGCAAAGTCGCCAGGGGAGCTAACCCGAAATAGCCTGGCACACATCGGGCGCGGCGCAGACGGGGCTCTGTTCTTCCAGTGGCGCCAGTCATCCTCTGGTAGCGAGCAGTTCCACTCAGCGGCGGTTCCCCATGCTGGCGCAGAGACGAAAGTCTTCGGCGAGGTCGAGGCCTTAGGCGGAGTGCTCAAGAGGATCGCCGAGGTGGCCGGATCTCGCGTGGCCAAGGCCAGCGTCGCGATGCTTTTCGACAGCGACTCCGCTTCGGCCCTTCGCTGCGGCCCCAAGCCGACCGTCGACGTCAACAGCCTGGATGTCGCTCTCACCTTTCATCGCGAGCTCACCTCCCGAGGTGTTGCCGTCGACATTGTTCACCCGGGTTCGAGGCTGGACGGCTATGCAGCCGTTATCGTGCCGACGCTGTTCCTTCTCAGCGAGCACAACGCCGCGGCCATCGCCGCCTTTGCGACAAACGGTGGTCACGTCGTCATCACGGCGTTCTCTGGCATCGTGACCTCGCACAATCGAGTGCGCCTCGGGGGATACCCCGGAGCGTTCCGGGACCTGCTCGGTGTTCGCTTTGAGGAGATCTTCCCGCTGCTTGAACACGAGCGGGTGACCCTCGACAACGGCTGGGCCGGATCCGTGTGGTCAGAACTCGGCGAGGCGACAACTGCGCAGGTCGTGGCCTCCTACACCGAGGGCGACCTTGCGGGCCGTCCGGCGGTCACTCGCCGCACGCTGCCAGCCAGCGGAAGGGGGACGGCGGGAACCGCTACCTACGTCTCGACCATGCTCAGCCGTGCCTCGGCGGGTGCCCTGATGGACGATCTGCTCGCGCGGGCGGGAGTTGGACCGGTCGCGGCCGGCGATCGCGGGCTGGAGCGTCTCCGGCGCACGGATGGATCGAGGTCATGGCTGTTCGCCATCAACCACGCAGCGACTCCACTGAGCGTCACCGTCACCGGCCTCGACCTCATCTCCGATACTCGCGTTGAGGGCCTGGCAGTCATTCCGGCTGGTTCGGTCGCGGTCATCCGAGAGGACAACCCATGACGTTCCGTGACCGGTGCAGGCCGTGACGCCCGGCGCCTGAGCCCACCTGGGTGCGCGAAGGTGATCGGGGCGGAGAAGATCTCTTCGTCGAACCTGCATGGACCCGCGTCTGGGCTAGATGCCCGAGAGGTGCTGCTGTGGCTCCCCTGGGCAACAGGTGGACCTGCGGCCGTCAGGTCCGTGGGTGCCGCATGGCTGAAACCGCCCCGAGACGACCCACCCCTCGTCTGGTCCCCGGGCTCGCCGTCGACGTGCATCATTGCCGGGAACCGGTGAGGTGAATGCCTCAAGCGCGCGGAAGTCCGGCTGGAGGCGAGCTTGAAGTCGATGAGCCGTTGGCCGTGTACTGACGTCGATCTGAGGCTGGCCATGTCCTTCGGGTTCCTCTGCTGCCGGTGGCCATCTGCACACCATGGGAGTAGACCCCTACCGCCACCTGGCACCGCGAGACCATCACCGATTCACTGCTCTCCCAGGAGATCCCCGACCTGGTCAGGATGGAGTCAAGGGTCAGAGCGCAGAGTTCGGACAATTCCTGCGGGTCGTGCGAGCCAGGATGGGCGCCGAAGCGGCAGGACTGCTCAGCACGTCGACAGCCTGCCGCTCACCGCGGGCACTCAGCGAGAAGAAAGTCCGGCTTGCAGGCGTCAGCACCGACGAGGGCAACAACTGGACGCCATGGAGCGCGCGAACAAGCTGGATCTGTTGCACAACCGCACACCATCGCCCAGGTCGCCGGCTCTGGTATAACGGGTCCGCCCTGGTGTGTGGCAGCTGCACAGCCCCAAGCACGAACCAACCGATCTACTGAAAGGGATCGGTGCGTGCCGTGCTCGGAAACAGGATCTTCGACGTCGTCGTGGACTTTGTTG
>OBLW0100003868.1_pt1 | contig 11557 bp, 19 predicted proteins | sample 1520161 | NCBI WGS metagenome assembly OBLW01 (sample SAMEA3539309, study PRJEB22396) | soil metagenome | biome: tundra; feature: field; material: soil | place: USA | collected 2010-05 | depth 0.15 m
AGTAGAGCAGTGGCTCATTTCAGCCATCCCGGCTGAATTCAACCACTTACGAGGGGGGGCGGCAAGCCGCACCGGGGGCAGATTGCCTTCGCGACGCCTTTTTTACGGCCGATAAATCCAGGTCTGGGCCGTGGCCTGGTCGTTGTTCGGGTAGCCGCCAGCCAGCAGCACGCTGCCGTCGCGAAGCCTTGTCTCCGACATGAAATGACGCGAGTCGTTCATTTGGGCCGCCGCCATGAGGAATTTACCGCTTGCCGGATCGAAGACTTCCACTTCCTTGCTCCCGCCCGCAACCAGGAGCCGCCCGGAGGCAGGAAATCACGCTAACGATGCCAGCGCAGTTCTGGCCGATCCTTCAGGAGAATCGCCACCTCCTGCATGGAATGCCCGCAATGGGAGCAGAAAGCATAAAACTATAGGCAAAGGCGCGATACGGCGTGCGCGTGATTCTAATGGTCGTGCAGCATACTTCTCGAAGAGCAATACGAGCGTGACTGGCATGTTTACGTTACTTCAACGATGTCCAAGGCACATTTCGTGGAATATGTAGGACGGTACATTCGACGACCACCGGTGGCCGAGCACCGTCTGACGAGGGAGACAGAGGAATCGGTTCAGTATATTGATTGGCGGTGTGGATTGCGTCATGGTGGAACCCGACATCGACTATTACCAAGACCTCGGCGCACACGCGATTTTGGAGGTTATTCCCAACGCCCTGACGCATTCCCTTACCGACCCGACCGAAGTCTATGTGCTTCGCTGGATCGCCGGCCGGACAGCAGGAATACCGGAATTCGCTCCTCTGTACACGATCACTTCCTAACAAAATCAGCACTGTGTTCTGAGGTTTCGTCTATGTCTCAACTCTATGGCTGCCGAAACCCCACCCTCATCTCTGCGGCAGGCGGCAGTTGCGGAACTCCATTTCTATGATCCTCAGCAGGCGAAGCCTCAGCTCTGTGCAGCAGGCATCGCTTTTCGAAGGGTCAAGCACTTCCGTAATCTTCCTGTGGTTTTTGATTGCGTAACATACTTGCCTCGCATGGCCGCCCTCCCCCCAGTCCTCGCGTCCCGACGCGCCGCACGAGTGCATCTTCCAGACTCCACCCCTGCCGTTCTTCGATGCCAGGATGGGAGCCGCGTGGCAGGCAATTTGCAGGTTATTTCCGTGGCTGGCGGCATGCTCCGTCTGTCTCGACCCCTGTATCCGAACACCCGAGCCAGTTTGATGTTCCTCAGCGACGGAGGACCGGTGCTCGGGAAGGCAGAAATGCTGAGCCCTCTGTCTCGCACCCAGCAGGCGTTTCGGTTCGTTGCGCTTGATCGGAACTATCTGCGCAATTTGCAGCGCGGGATTCAGTCGCGCTTGAACCATTGCTCCGATGAGGACCGCTGGATTGCGAAGTATCGATCCGCGATGATTCATCGGGCGCCGTCACGAAGAGGAGCCCTGAAGGTCGTCTTTGGATCGGTCGCATTCGGAATGCTGGTTTTGATCGGCGCGGCATGCTTTCTTCATTTCGGGTTGCTCAAATGACCGCGTCTCACGCAAATGCCCGACGCTGGCAACGGTATCCGGAGGAGCTGCGGGTCCGCATCCTTCCGTGCAGCCGGCTTCCCGCGATTGCGGTGACTGGCCGGGGCGCTGGATTCAGTCAGGGCGGGATGGCCCTCCATGCCGGGGTCGATATGGAGCTCGACGATCTCGTCGAGGTTGAATTTCCGACCCCGCATCCTGTGAGAGTCATGGCGGCCGTTCGCAATCGCGATGGACACTGTTACGGGCTGGAATTCCTGGCGAGACTGCATGGGCAAGCTGGTGGCTTGCCGGAGGATCGGCCGCCGGCCCCTCCCAAACCGCATGCCAAGGTCGCGGGCAGCGTGAGGATCGGTGACCCCGCTTTGGTAGAGAAGGTATTCGCGGCCTTGGATCGGAAGTTGCTGGAGATCGCGCGCGTGCGGAGGGAGATTGAGGCCCTGATCGTCGCAGCTCCGCTGCTTGCTGAGTAGTGGCCCGAATCCAGCAAGCGCAACCGAAGGAGACGGGGCGGCAGCTCGAGGATTTCAAGCTGCCGTTTAATTAGCCTAGGATCTTGAGGCTCAGTTAGCGTTGACCGCCGAATAGAACGGCGATGGGATGGTTGGGTAAACGCGATACACGTGTTGAAAGACCTCCGTCGTCTTCAGAAATACGTCTTCCTCCGTATAGCTCTCGGGGAGGCCGGTCTTATCGTCATAGAGAAAGTTTTTGATCCCGAGAAAGACAGTATCCCGCGTTGACTCCTTATCCCTCCAATGATCGATGCGGAGTTTTTCTTCCTGTTATGTCCCGACTAATCCATAGTTCACTTTCGGACGCATCGAGGTCTTTTCCACATACCTCAATAAGTCGCTCGACAAGCTTGTAGAGAAGATCCGCTACCTTCACGAGGTCGCGGCTCTTTTCTCCAAGCACCGCCATCCGTTTTGTTGCTTCGTTCAATGACTTAGCTTTTTCGTGCGGCTTTGACCAGTCTCTTGCTTCGTTGTCGATGGCCTTCTTGAATTCCTCGACGTCAGACTCGAACGCGCGACTCCACTGGTCCACTTCTCTGACAACATCGGCGTGTACGGCGTCCTTTGGAAGCGATTGCAGGAAAGGGCCCACAGCCATGCGAACCGTCCCGAGAGAGGAGGAAAAAGTTGCGAGTAAGTTCACTGCAACATTAGAACTGTTCTTAATTTCAAAGCACTTGCTCGCTTCTTCGAGGGTACGATCCAGGTAGTGGTGCACCAGTTGCAAGAAGCGCAGCGACTCTCCTCTATACAGCCAAACTATCCCAATGATGTTCTGGAGTTGCTCGGGACTAAAATCGTAGATTTTACGGGAAATTTTGCGGAATATGTTTCGCGCGTCGAGCATGAGCACCTTGTCTTTGTGCTCGATGGGTTTGGATTTATTCAGGAACCATAGTTCACAAGGAACAGTCCTTGTGTAGAAGAAGTTGGATCTGATGGCGATCATAAGATCCACGTCGCCAGTCTCGACGAGCTTTTGACGGACTTTCGCTTCGTCTCTTCCGGCGCTTGACGCTTGGGAGGACATCACGAAACCCGCTCGGCCTTTCTTGCTTAAGTAGCTGTAGAAATAGCTGATCCAAAGATAATTACCATTCGAGACCTTCCCTTCCTTGTTCACGCCCGACAAACCAAACGGCAGGCGGGGATCGTTTTTCACCTTGTCGGCGTCAACTTCATCCACGTTGAAAGGAGGATTGGCCATCACGTAGTCCGCTTTGCCGACTAGTTCCTGCGGGTCTTCGTAGTAAGTGATGGCTTTTTGGATGTCACCTTCCAAGCCGTGGACAGCAAGGTTCATTTTGGCGAGCCGGATGGTGGTTGCGTTCTTCTCAAGGCCGCGGAACGTCAACGCTTCGGTTGGATTCTTCTTCTGTCGTTCGACAAAATGGGCGCTTTGCACGAACATACCCCCCGAACCGCACGCCGGGTCAAAGACAACGCCTTTGGCAGGCTCAAGGATATTCGCAATTAAGGACACGAGCGAAATGGGGGTGAAAAACTCCCCGTTGTCGTGCGCCTTGAGGTCAGCAAACTGCGTGAGGAAATATTCGTAAATGCGCCCGAAGACATCGCCAGAGACTTTCTTTAGCTCTTCGGGATTGAGAGTGCGCAAGAGCTGGCCAAGAACATCATTGTCGAGTTCCTGATACTCATTTTTTGGAAGGACACCCCGCAGCGATTGGTAGTCCTTCTCAATGGACTCCATCGCATTGATAACGGCGCGCGCTCGATCGTCGCTATCCTTGAGATTCACGAGGAAGTCGAACTGCGCTTCTGGCCGCAGATAGATTGCACTCTTCTGGGAAAAATCCTCTTTAGTGAGAGCGCGCGTCTTTCCGGCGCGCACGGGCAGCTGCGCTTCGATTCCGGCCTTCACGGAAAGGAAGCGACTGTAAGCGTGGCGAAGGAAGATGAGACCCATCACGGGAAGGAAGTACTCGTTGCTGGCGTAATTCGAATTGGCCCGCAGCGTGTCGGCTGCTTGCCAGAGTCGTTTTTCAATTGCTTCTAGGTGTTCCAACTGGGTCATTCCTGGAAAGGGTTAGAGTTTGTGCGGAATTTACCGCTTTTCAACCTCAGCGTGCTCTGACAACGTGACTGGGGAGGAAACTGCTTATACTACCGCAGATTAAGGAGAAGAAGCGTGACCCCTTCATCCTAGCCCGAATACCGGAATCCCGCAAAAACCAGCCAAAACCAGATTCCTCCCTCCTTATATATATGCATTTGAACTTCTCTTTATCTTTTCTCGAGCTTCCCTTTAACTCCTCTTTATCTTTCCTTGAACTCCGCCGGAGCACAATATGTGTATGCTCTACTTCGCCTACGGCTCCAACATGTGCGCCGGCCGCCTGCGGGGGCGCGTTCCCTCCGCCGTCCCGGTCCGCGTCGCCAGGCTCCTGAACCACTCGCTCCGCTTCCACAAGCGGAGCGATAAGGACGGCTCCGGGAAAGCGGACGCCTGCTTCACCGGCGAGCCGGAGGACGTCGTCTGGGGCGTGGTCTTCGACATTGCCCCCGCCGAGAAGCCGGAGTTGGACAGGCATGAGGGGCTCGGCCACGGCTACGTGGAGAGGCTGATCACCGTCATCGACCTGGAGGGCGGCATGCATCCAGTCTTCATGTACGCAGCCGAGGCGGGCCATATCGATCCGGCGCTCCGGCCCTATTCGTGGTACAGGCGGCTCGTCGTCGAGGGCGCCCGCCAGCACGCCCTGCCGCCGGACTACATCGCCCGCATCGAAGCGATTCCCGCAGTAGAGGATCGCGACAGTGACCGCGACGCGGCGAACCGCCGCATCGCCTGCTGAAACGTAGCTCGTACCTCTCTGTTCGTTAAACCGGACAGCCCGCGATTTCCCGCGCGACAGGCCACGACCTGTGATATATGTGCCCTCTTCCCCCAGGCCCACATCTTGACAGCGATTCCTAATGGTCTAGGATGACATTAGTTTGTTGGTGCATTATTGCGTCATAGCGCGGAACCTTTATGCCACGAACCACGGACGAACTCATTCTCGAGAAGATCGACCAGATCCTGCGTATTCTTGCGGCCGCTGCTACTACGGGTATGAAACAGCGCGAGCAGATTGCACTGCTGAACCGAGCGGGACTCCAGCCGAAAAACATTGCTGAATTGCTCGGGACTAGCAGCAACACCGTTAGGGTCGAATTGGTTACGATACGCAAGCCACAGAATAAGAAAGCCCGCAAGAAGTGACGCGCGGCAGCAGCATGATTGTCTAGTCACCAACACTATGGCAGGCAGAAAACAAAAGGCAAAAAGTGATCCCACAGTCGAACTCTTGAAGGATCTTTTGATTACCCAGCTTTGTACCGTGGGAGTGCTCCCACACGACATCCGTAAGATCGTCGGTTGCGATATGAACCGTGTCACTCGAATTGTTAAGCCCATAAAGAAAGCGCTGAAAGCGCAGAGCAAATTAAACTGAACGCTTAATGCAGCGTTATGCCAAAACGACAGCTCGACGATGATCTTCTCGACAAACTTCGGGCACGAACAGGTAAGTCCAAACAATACTTGCGCGAACAGATAAGCCGAAAAGCTGGCAAGCTCGGTGTGTCGTCCCTTGCGGCGCAGCTCATCTGGGCCACGCAGGAGAGGATTGGCGTAACACATGCCTTGAATAAGGCTCGGCCGGAAGTGCGCGAAGAGGTCAGGAGCGCCAAGGGACCAAGTCCAGTTCGCGGCGCAGGCCGTCTAGCAGTCGCTCTTAGCAGGAAGAGCGGCCCGAAGAAAAAGGAGCCAATCACACGAGCGACCATCGACACGTTGTTGCAGGACCAGCAGCTCCGGGACCGTTGCAGAGACTTGCTGCTAGCCAAGAAACACTTCGATCGGGCCTTTCGAGAAGCCACTACGGTGCTCGATGACCGGCTGAAGAAAAAGTCGGGCATCAAGAACCTGAATCCGTTAAGTCTTGTAGGGAAGGCTGTCAACCCAGACCCCCAAAAGGCGGTAATCGAGGTGAGTGCAGAAAAGGACGAACAGGAAGGGTTTTACGGAATCTGCAAAGGGGTGATGCTCGCGTTTCGCAACAAATCGCATCACGAGTTGAGCGACAAATTCACACGCGAGGACGCGCTGAAATTCTGCGGGTTTATCGACGCCATCTTGGGCATTGTGGAACAGGCGAATCTTCATCCCGAGCGCCTTTGAGACTGGAACAATTATGAAAAAGGAACCAGGCAACAACAAAATCGACAAAGAACTTCGTCAGATCCGGAATCTCCTCATTCTGGTTGCCTTAAAGTCTGGAGCCACTTCGGACGAGGTTGATTACGCCACTGGCATGGGAGCTGCAAACATCCGCAACATGTTTCCAGTCAAGAGAGGTCGCAGGACGGCAAAAAAGGCGGCAGCGAAGTAACTTGTTGTTAGAGGAATCGTATGGCGACATCCGAAGAACTGAAAACACTGAAGCGTATTGAGGAACTCCTGGAAGCAATCGCGCGGAATGCATTTCGCGACACGCTAAATTCCGCACTTGTGGACAAGGAGCACAAGTTCTTGTACGAAAACACCGGACGGCTGCCTGTTAAAGAACTTGCCCGCAAGACTGGTTTCTCAACCGGAAGTATCTCCCGCACGTGGCAAGCGTGGGAAGAAGCCGGTCTTCTGATCAAAGACGGCAAGCAATACAAGAAGGTTTTGTAGTTTTCGTGTATGGACCTCCAGGAACTCATCAGTCGGGGTCGCTTCATCTTCGCCGGGGCTGCGGAGCGGCTCGGTGTCTACAGGCTGGTTGATGGCCGGAAAACAGCGAAAGAACTCGCCCGGCTCACAAAGAGACATGTGAACAATGTTCACAGAGATCTGCGACAGCTGGCAGATGTCGGTCTCATAGAGGAGAGGAAGAAAGATGGGCAGGTCCTGGCGAAGGACGGTTTCACATTGTATGAAAAGACCCCGCTCGCTCGGACAGTTCCCATCACTTATTTTAGCGGCCCAACGAAGCTGAGGAGGTCTTCCGCCCCGGTCGCATCCCTCAAGAGCAGGACAAAACGTCCACAATCGTTGCCGGTGCCTTCCGAGAACGAGGTGCTGGACGTGTGCAAGAAGGGAGAGGATCAGACGATAGAATTTAAAGCAGCGGGGACCGATGTGAGAAAGGTCACCAAAGAGATAGCGGCAATGCTCAACACGCGCCAGGGCGGAATAATCCTCTATGGTGTCGAGGACGACGGCACGATCCAGGGCTCGGACGTATCAAGACAGAAGCTCGATCAGCCTCTGCAAAATTCGGTCAAGAACTCTATCGCGCCGGCAGCTACAGTGACGTTGAAGTCGGTCTCGGTTCTTGGAACAGAGATTCTGGTTGTCATTGCGCCGCCGTGGAACCGTAAGGACGTCTATCAGTTCGACGAGAAGGTCTTGATACGCAAAGGCACGAATGTGTTCGGCGCAAAGCCGGAGGAGCTCAAGAAGCTCCACAAGGGAGAATATGTGATCTGACCTTTATGAAACTCCGCGCAGGCGTGCTCATTCTAGGATCGCTCCTCTGGGACAATGCAGACCGCCAGCGCTGGCGGCGGCAACGCCTGGACATGGATTCGGCGCGGCGCGTATGGCTCCCGATTCGCTATGGGAGGCTGTCCGGCGTACAGCGAGGGCACACGCACACAATGGTGCTTTCAAGCCTCTGCTATGCCCACAGTGAACTCGGCGTGGGGTTCATTGTTCCGTGCACACACCCGGTCCAGACCGCAGCGGACCTTATTACGGAGGCTCGTGAACTTGCTCAGGCGGAACGTCTTGCCGAGTGGACCTGGGGTGCCGTCGGTGTTTTGGCCAATCCGACCAGCAAGGTTCATGGCGAGATTTTGGCGGGATGGAAAGAGTTTGCCTCTGAAAGGCTTCGCGACTGCGACCTCTTCACGCAGCACACGAAGAGTGAGCGATCGACTCTTTCGTCATCGGGTCTCCTGCGACTGCGGTGGCCACATCGAGTTGATAACTTGAAGGCGATCGACTTAGACCTTTTGCTTGCCACCCCCACCGCTCCGACACTCATTGACGGTCGTTATCCGCGACCGCGGGAGATCGGGGAGACGTATGCGAGACAAGACCGCCCCGAGTACTTCGTCAAGAACGTTCGCCATCGGATACGCACCGCACGCGACAGGGATATTTGGAAGAGCAGCTTGCGCTTGAAGCCCGAGTGGGCGAAGCAATACGCTGATGTGACGGTCGCGCTCGGGTAGCCTTGCTTTGACATCTCACTCGCCGCTGCTACAGTTAAAGTGACATAAGTCATAAACGACACACCTATGGAAAAAGAAAAAACATTCTGGGGCATCCACGCCGGTAAGACCGGTGACGCAGAGGCACTATTTGAGAAAAAGAGTGTCGTCGCCATCGGTTGGGAACAGATGGGAGCTCTGTCGGCACTTAAGACCCGCGCCGACTTCAAGAAACGCTACGAGGAGGTTTATCCGAACGTGAAGCCGGCCGCGATTCCCGTCAGCGCCGGCCAGCTCTTCCGCTTCGTCCATGAAATGAAGGTGGGGGACATTGTGATATTTCCGCTCAAAAGGACAGCGGAGATATGGCTGGGGCGCGTCACCGGTGAGTACAAGTACGACCCGTCGGAGAGCTACCCCAATTCCCGCAGTGTCGATTGGGTGAAAAAGTTCCCCCGAACGAAGTTCTCCCAAGGCGCGCTTTACGAGATCGGCTCGGCGATGAGCTTCTTCCAGGTGAAAAACTACGCCGACGAGTTTGCCGCGGCGCTTGAAGGGAAGGCTGTTGCCGCGCCAACCGTCGAAGAGGAGGACGAGACGATCAGCGTCGTGGCCGACGACATCGCCCAACAGTCCCGCGACTTCGTTTTGAAGCAGATCCACCAGAAGCTCAAAGGGCACGGCCTCGCGGAGTTCGTCGGACACCTTCTCAACCTGATGGGCTACAAGACCAGAGTCAGCCCGCCCGGTCCCGACCGAGGCATCGACATTTGGGCGAACAAGGACGATTTGTGGGTCACTCCGCCCACGATCATCGTCCAAGTGAAGAGTGGCGAAGGGGAAGTGAACGAAGCCGCAGTGTCCGAGCTTTCCGGCAAGGTTTCCGAGAAGGACTTCGGCCTCTTCGTCTCCGCCGGAGGCTTCAATAAGAAGGCGCGCGACTTCTCATCCTCCAAGCGTCACTTGAAGCTGATCGACGGCGATGAGCTCGTCGAACTCGTCTACAAGTACTATCCCCAGCTCGACGCCAAGTACAAAGGCATGATCCCCTTGCGACAGGTCTACATCCCCGAAACCCTGACGGAGTAACGGCCCGAATTGATACTGCCTCCCACGGAGTAACTCGCATGGCAGACGCCAAACATACGACTAATGTCGGCTTCGTCAACCGGAACGGGCAGGTCGTCATCCGCAACACAGGCAAGCCGGGCACGGACCGCGGGCAGTCCGTCTACCAGCTCGCCTGCTCGGAGTGCGGCCACGTCTACGGCGCGAATGGCGCGGACATCTTCGAGCGCAGATGCCCCAAGCATCAGAGCGGGGCCCCCGGCCTTGCGCTGTGACCGTCCTTCCCGACTGAATGGACGCGACCGAGAAAGTTGCCCCGAGGTTACCGAAGACTTGGCTCGGCCTTTGCGCCCAACTTTCCGGACTTTGCATCTCATATAATAGGTGAGGATTTGGGTTGAAGCCGGCCAAGTGCTGGTGTCCGGCATGGCGTGCTGTCGCCCATGTGGTTCTCGTCCTGTCGCTGGTATTTAACGTAGGTATCAACATCAACCTTGACCAGCCCAATGGAGGGGCACATATGGCAAAAACCATCAAGCAGTCCGTGTTGTCGAAGAAGTACAAGGCACGTCGCAAGAACAACCGCAACGTAGCAGAACCGACAGCGACGACGAATTGCATGGGAGCACGTGCACGCCAGTCGGCTTGAGCCCAAATCCCCCGTTCGCTAAAAGACCCGCGCATCATGCGCGGGTCTTTTCGTATCTCTATCCAATCGCCACGAACGCAGCCACAGGTTGTCGTGGTCCCTGTTCAACCCCTCCCCGGCACCATCCTCGCCACAAGGTTCGCGATGGCCCGCGGCTCATGCTCTCCGGCGGAACCCTCAAGCGTGTACGACCGCTCGAAGCCATTCGGCCCAGCAATCTTCATCTCCCACCGGTCATTCGCTTGGGAGCCGACAATCGAAACCCGCCAATCTCCCGGCCGATCCGCGAGCATGTGCTCGATCAGCAGGGCGACCTCCCGCTGCGATGCAGCCTCCCCCGTATGGTGCATCTCCACCAGAACCGCCATCGCGCAAAGATACCACCGATGCGGGGACGCCGCTGCGATCAGGGCTTCTTGGCGTGCAGGAAGAGGACCGCGGCGAGCACCGCGGCCCAGATCTTGCTCGCGTAGTCGGCGTAGTCCTTGATGCTCTTCAGGAACGCGTCCTTGCCCGCCGTTCGACTCCCTGCCTAGGTCTATACTCACGGTGTCCGATGTTCCGGAAAGGAGAGTTGCAATGATGGTGAAGAGCTTGTTACTCGTCCTGATGTTCGCTCTGGCGCCCGTGATGCGGGCGCAGGAGAAGCCCGCGCAGACGCCTCCCCCCGGCGGGAGCGAGGCGCAGGCCGAGCATCGCCAAAAAATGATGGACATGCATAAGCAAGAGATGGCGGCCATGAAGGCCGACATCGGGAAGATGGAGTCCTCGCTCGCCCAGATGAAGGCTGTCGTTCTCACGATCAGGGATCCGAACGAGCTGTCGCTCTGGCGAACCAACGTGGATATGTGGGAGACGGTGGTTGCCCACATGGACCGGATGCAAAAGAGCATGGAGTCGATGGGACCCGGCATGATGCGCGGCCACGGCATGGGCGGCCCGCCTCCCTCTCCGCCGGCCGAAAAGAAGCCTCAGTAACTGCTGAGACGAAAACAGCCTTCGCGTTCTCACGCGCGAAGGCTCTTCCGCTTTACTCGCCAAAGGCAGGCGCGCAAGGATTCCACGCCGAAGTCGGCCGAGGCGGCGTATGATCGGGGCCTATGGCGATACCGGTTGCACACACGCGCAAGCGCGGCAACCCCAATTGGGGGCGTCCCATTCCGCCTGGTCCCGCGCTCGTCACCGAATTCGAACTGCGAGCGAGGCAACTGCATCTCGCGCCGGAGATGTATGCATCGTCGCGCGAGCTGCGAGCCTGGTGCAAGCAAAACAGGAATCGCGTCTACATCCCGGAATGGCTGCTCGCGGAGTGGGGCATCGCCGTAGATCCATACTTCAGCGGCGCCGCCTGATCGCGCGGACGCGGTGTCGTCTTGACCCTGATCCGACTCGCGTTCCAGCAATCCGTGGATCTCTTCGGCCACGGGTAGTGGGCTACTTTGAAATTGGCCTCTTGAAAAGAATGTAGGACTTATCTCCGCTTCCCCAGCTAGTAACGGCCTCCCAGCCTTCGGCTCCTAGCGTATTTAGCATCAGAATAATCTCTGGCTTGGGATTGTGACGAACCGCGTA
>OBLW0100003870.1_pt1 | contig 11557 bp, 11 predicted proteins | sample 1520161 | NCBI WGS metagenome assembly OBLW01 (sample SAMEA3539309, study PRJEB22396) | soil metagenome | biome: tundra; feature: field; material: soil | place: USA | collected 2010-05 | depth 0.15 m
CCCCGGCTGGTGGTGCCCCGGCTGCTGGTACCCCGGCTGGTGGAGCCCCGGCTGCGCCGGCTGGGACAGGTACCATCACCATCAGTGCCGCCACGCAAGGCGCCGCCAATCCCAGTAAGTGGGCAAACAACTATGGCATTGTAATCAAGAACCAGGTCGGCTCTTCGCCCCCCCGGTTTAGTTTGCAAGTGGTCTATAACCCGAACTTTTCGACGACAGTCCCAACCGTGGTCGAGTCCTTTGTGAACCTCTCTCCCACCAGCCCGGACCCTCAGGGGCGGTATGTGGGGGACATCCTAACGGCACAATCCAATTATGTAATGGTCACCGCGAATTCTCTCACGGTTCCTCCGCCCGACAGCCCCGCCAACGCCACCACCGGCCAACCCACCACCGGCATGCAAACCCCGCAGAACCTCGGCAGCGGCGCGGGCGCCAAGGTCGGCACGGATGGAACGGTACTCACGCCGGAATCACCGGCGGGCCCTTTTGAAAACGCTCTTCTGGACCCCACCAATGGAGTCGGCGGCGTCAACCAATTGGTGCACGTCGATCTATTCAATCTGCTCTGTGTCCCCGGCGAAGTAGATCCCCCAACGGTACAGAACTTGGAAACCTTCTGCCGCCAACACCGCGCTTTCCTGATCGCCGATTGCGCCCAAACCGATACTGTAGCTTCGCTACAGAAGAGCACGGGAACAATCTCCAGCATCACCGTCGCCGATGGGACGAATGCGGCGTTCTACTTCCCATGGATCAGTGCGCCTGACCCGATGAATCAGGGCGGCACGGGTCCCTTCCCGCCGTGCGGTTTTGTTGCGGGCATCTATGCCGGCACCGACGGCAGCCGGGGCGTCTGGAAGGCTCCTGCGGGAACGGCGGCGACCCTCAGCGGCGTAATCGGTCCCTACGTTACTTTGAACGACGCCGAAAATGGCCTCTTGAATCCGTTAGCCGTCAACTGTATCCGGAATTTCAGCGCCTACGGCACGGTCGTCTGGGGCGCGCGCACGGTGCAGGGCAACGATGAAATCGGCTCTCAGTGGAAATATGTTCCGGTCAAGCGGCTAGCCCTGTATATCGAAGAGAGCTTGTATCGCGGCACCCCGTGGGCCGTGTTCGAGCCGAATGACGAACCCTTGTGGGCGTCACTGCGGCTCAATATCGGATCGTTTATGCAAACTCTGTTCCGCCAGGGAGCTTTCCAGGGCCAGACTCCCCAGGACGCCTACTTTGTCAAGTGCGACGACGAAACCACAACCCAGGCCGATATCAAGCTCGGCATCGTTAACGTCCTCGTCGGGTTTGCGCCACTCCTCCCCGCCGAATTCGTTGTCATCCAGATCCAGCAAATGGCTGGACAGACTGCAAGCTAAGGAGCACTCGCATGGCTGAATTCATTGTAAATACCACACGCTTCGATCCGTATAAGAATTTCAAATTCAAGGTGAAGTGGGGTGGCCAATACGTGGCGGGCATCAGCAAGGTCGGCGGCCTGAAACGTACCACTGAGGTGGTCAAGCATCGCGAAGGCGGCGACCCCTCCAGCTCCCGCAAATCGCCGGGCAAGACCGAATGGGATGCCATCACCCTCGAGCGTGGCGTCACGCACGACCCGGCCTTCGAGGCATGGGCGGGCAAGGTTTGGCAACTCGGGGCCGGGTTGGGAGCGGAAATCTCCCTGAAGGATTTCCGGCAGGACATCACTATAGAGGTCTACAACGAGGCCGGCCAGAAGGCCATTGCGTACAACGTGTATCGCTGCTGGGTGTCCGAGTATCAAGCCCTGCCCGATCTGGACGCCAATGCCAACGCAGTGGCCATTCAGCACATCAAGCTGGAGAACGAGGGATGGTCGCGCGACCTTTCGGTAACGGAGCCCACCGAACCCTCCTTTACTGTGCCAACGTAGCGGATAATCGCCATGCGCTCGCTTTCGGCTCCGGAGCTTTTGGGGGCTTGGGAACGCGGTCTCACCCAGTCGCTGGTTCAGCGCGCGCTGGAGTTGTTGTCGGCCGTGTATCCGCAGGCGTCCCCGGACTGGCTGCTCGGTCTAAGCATCGGCCATCGGAACGCGGAGCTACTCGCCCTCCGAGAGCAGTTCTTCGGTCCAACGATGGCCGGCATGGCCGTTTGCCCGCAATGCGGCGGGCGGCTCGATCTGACGATCAACGCGGCCGAAATGCGCGCCGCCTGCGCGCCAGAGCCGGAAGCCGAAGTGGCCCTCAGCGTGGCCGGGTATGAGTTACAATTTCGCCACGCGAACAGCGGGGATCTGGCCGCGGCGTTGGACCTGAGCGACCCGGATGAAGCCCGGGATTGGCTTCTTGGCCGCTGCTTGCTATCGGTCCAACGCGATGGCGTGTCTGTAGCATCCGATCGGTTGCCTCTTGAGGTCGCGGACGCCGTGTTGGACCGGATGGCCAAGGCCGACCCGCTGGCCGACATTCAATTAGCGGTCTCGTGCCCCTTGTGCAATCATCATTGGCTGGCGGCATTTGACATCGTGTCCTTCTTGTGGCGCGAAATCGAGAGCCTGGCTGCGCGCCTGCTGCGCGACGTTCACACGCTGGCTTCGGCCTATGGCTGGCACGAGCGAGACATTCTGGCACTCAGTCCGGTGCGGAGACAATTCTACCTGGCATTGTTAGGAGCATGAGCGACTTTCTGAGTAACCTCTTAATCCGCAGTTTGGGAGCGGCGCCGGTGGTCCAGCCACGCTTGCCGTCTCTCTTCGAACCTTCGATGCCTCATGCCGGGCCGCTTGCCACAACCCCTGGAGGATGGGATGAAGGCCGGCGAGAAGCGCTCGCGGAAGCCGCTTTCGGGGACGTCGAGGTGGCACCGGTTCACGCTGCTGTCGACCCATTCCGAGTATCCGCTGCGCCCCGCCGGGACGAACCGCCGGCCGGCCGCAGCACCGCGCAGGAGAGACAAGCCTCTGTCGTTGAAGATCGGAATTTACTTGCAGCCGCACCTCGTTCCGCCGAGGCGGGCGCGGAACTGGAGGTGCCGCCACCGGTCGCGCATCCGTTTCTTGCGCACGAGCCGTCCCGCGAGCCGGCCAAACTTCGGGCAAATGTAGTTTCCACGCCGCTCAAGCTCCCGCCGCGTGATCTTATCGCTCCATCGGCTTTGCCGGAGAGCGTCTCCGCGGCTCTCAATCGGTCCACGGCCCAACCGCTGGCGCCCGCGATCCTTCGGACTAAACGTGAGAATCCGGAACGCGTGTCGAGCGAGAAACGCGAAGCGAAGACCGCTGCCCCCCGCGAATCTCACGATACGACAGAAGCGCAGACGAAATCCGAGCGGGTCGAGCTACGCGAAGCGAAGACCGCTGCCCCTCGCGAATCTCATGAGACGACAGAATCGCGCCCGAAATCCGTACGGGTCGAACCAGGATCGCAAGCTAAATCCATACGAGTCGAGCCGGCTAGCTCTCGGATCAGTGACTCTGCTCCAAGGGCAACCGCCGCAATCGAGCCGCCAGGAACCCGGCGTTTTGAATTCGCGAGACATATCCCGCCGGCACGCGTTGCCACGCCGCCGGAGCCCAGCATTCAAGTAACCATCGGGCGTATAGAGGTCCGCGCGATCTCATCGCAAGCTTCCTCGCCAAAAGAGCGGGGGAAGTCTCCGGTGATGAGTCTGAACGACTACTTGCGGCAGCGCTCCAAGCGGGGAGACGCATGAGCAACGCCAACGCCATTGCCGCGGTTACCGCCACGTTGCAAGCCATCCTGGGCACGGAGATTACCGCCGACCCAGACCTGAACGACACCACGGTAACCGCCCTGCCTCTGGATAAGGCACGCGGCACAATTACTACCAATCAACTCAACCTGTTTCTCTACCAGGTTCTACCCAACGCCGCGTGGCGCAACATGGACAATCCCAAAGGCGTCCGGCCCGGCGAAACAGGCATGCCGTCCCTGGCGCTCGATCTGCATTACCTTATCACAGCTTTTGGACGCGAGAACGACACTTCGCAACCGTTCGATCATCATTTGCTCGGCAAGGCCATGAGCGTGCTCTACGATCATGCGTTGTTGGGTCCCTCTGAAATCTCGACCGCCTTTCCGGGCAGCGGCCTCGAAAGCCAGGCGGACCGCGTGCGCATCACATGGCAACCTTTGTCGGTCGAAGACATTTCCAAGCTGTGGATGGGCTTCGCCACTCAGTACCGGGTTTCGGTGGGCTACGATGTCTCAGTCACTCTGATCGACAGCACGCAACCGGTGAAGACGCCCCTGCCGGTCTTGACGCGCGGCCCGCAGGACCGAGGACCGGTGTCCGTGGCAAGCATCGTTCCCCCTATTCCGACTCTGTACTCTGCGATCCCGCCCAACCAACAGCCGAGCGCCCGCCTGGGCGATACGCTGACGCTAACGGGTGTGAACCTGGACGGCACGAACATCGGCGTTTCATTTAACAATCCATTGTGGGCAGCGGCGGTGGAAGTTGCGCCCAATCCGGGCGGGAGCACATCGCAGCTTAGCGTGCAGATCCCGAGCAAACCATCGGTTTGGCCGGCGGGCTTTTACACCGTGGCGGTGCTCGTCCAACGTCCCGGCGAAACCTTTCGCCGCACGACCAATCAACTGGCCCTTTCACTGGCGCCCACGGTCACGATTGCGCCTGCCAGCGCGCCCGCCGGCAACGTCACCTACACAGCCACGTGCAGTCCCCAGGTGTTCCCTGGACAGGACGCCTCGCTATTGCTCGGCAGCCTGGAGATTCCTGCGCAGTCTTTCGCCGCGCAGACGGCCACGCTGACTTTTGCGGCGTCGAACCTGGCTTCCGGAAGTTACTTTTTCCGCCTGAGAATAGACGGAGTGGATAGCTTGCTGGTGAATCGCGCAGTCAGTCCGCCGGTTTTCGACCCAACCCAGCAGGTAACGGTCACATGAGCGAAGAGACAAACTGGCAAACGAGCAACGCGCGGTATCTTGCGACCGCGCTGGCCTGGTTGCGCGACAAGCTGGAACGGCGCGCAGCACAAGGCCAGGAAACCCTGGCAATCCCTTCGCCCGAACCGCAGCCTGCTCCAGCCGAGCCCCAGCCGGAATCCGGGTTGCCGTTGAAGCGCAAGCGCAGCCGCCGTGAGCCAGTCCCGCAGTCGCCTGCGCTCCTCCCGAGCCCCACACCGAGCGGGTCCTCGCCCGACACCGCGCAGCCGGCCTCCGAGTTGCCTGAAGCCGACTCGCAAGCCTCTGCTCCGCCCGCACTGATCATGCTGGCCCGCCGCCTGGGACTCTCGCCGTTCGAGCGGGAGGTGCTGCTGCTCTGCGCGGCGATGGAATTGGACACCAGCATTGCTTCTTTGTGTGCGCGGGCGCAGGCCGACCCCACGGGTCCTTACCCCACCTTTGCCCTGGCGCTCACGCTCTTCGAGGCGCCGGCCTGGGACGCCCTTTCGCCGGAACGCCCGCTGCGTTACTGGCGGCTGATTGAGATCAGCCAACCGGGGGGGAAGCCGTTGACCACCAGCCCTCTACGCGCCGACGAGCGCATCGTCAGTTACCTGAAGGGCCTGAACTACCTGGATGACCGGCTGGCCCCTCTGCTTGGCCCTCTGGAACTGCCGCCAGCCGTTGTCGCCTTGCCGCCCTCGCAACAGAGTGTGGCGGACAGCATTTCCAGCCGTCTGAAACAGGCGGCCGCAGGCGAGAATCTGCCTGTAATTCAACTGCTCGGCACCGACGCGCCCAGCAAGCAACTGGTGGCTGCCCACGCCGCCGACGCGCTGGGCCTGCACGTATACCGGCTGCCCGCTGCGCTGCTCCCCACGCAGGCGCCCGAACTCGAAACCCTGGCCCGCTTGTGGCAGCGCGAAAGCCAGCTCCTGCCGCTGGCGCTCTACCTGGACGGGGTGGCCTCCGAGGCCGACGCTCCCCAGGCAGGAACCAATTCCCCGGTAAACCGTCTGCTGTCGCGGATTGGCGGAGTCGTCTTCGTGGATGCGCGCGATGCCATGCCAAGCCTGGAAAACAGCTTGCGCGTGGATGTGGCCAAGCCCACGCCCGCCGAGCAGAAGGAAGCCTGGGCCGCGGCTCTGGGAGAAGCCGCGGGCACCACTCCGGCATTGCTGGCTGGGCAGTTCAATCTGAGCTTCGCCGGCATTCAGCAGGCCGTGCGCCACGCGGCATCTGACCCGGCCGCCGCGGATTCGGGCCTCCATGATCGCCTCTGGTGCGCCTGCCTGGCAAGCACCCGGCCGCGCTTGGACACTCTGGCCCAGCGTATCGAAGCCAAAGCAACTTGGGAGGATATCGTACTGCCCCCAGCGGAGACTGGACTCTTGCGCCAGATCGGCGCGCAAGTCGGGCAACGCAGCACGGTCTACGAAAGCTGGGGATTCGCACGCAAGATGAGCCGCGGGTTGGGGATCAGCGCCCTGTTCGCCGGCGACAGCGGAACCGGGAAGACCATGGCCGCCGAGGTGATCGCCAACGAGCTGCGGCTGGACCTCTATCGCATCGATCTTTCCGCCGTGGTGAGCAAGTACATCGGCGAGACCGAAAAAAACCTGCGGCGGCTATTCGATGCGGCCGAGATTGGCGCAGGGATTCTGTTCTTCGACGAGGCGGACGCTTTGTTCGGAAAGCGCAGCGAGGTGAAAGACAGCCACGATCGTTACGCCAATATCGAGATCAACTATCTGCTGCAGCGCATGGAAGCCTACGGCGGGCTGGCCATCCTGGCGACCAACAGGCAGAGCGCGCTGGACCAGGCGTTCATGCGCCGCCTGCGCTTCGTCGTGAATTTCCCGTTCCCCAGCGCCGCGCAGCGGAGGGCCATGTGGCGAAAAATATTCCCGCCGGAGACGCCGGCCCAAGACCTGGATCTGGATCGCCTGGCGCGCCTCAACCTGACTGGCGGGAACATATCGTCCATCGCGCTGAACGCCGCGTTCCAGGCGGCGCAATCGGGAGCGCCGGTGACCACGCCGCTGATTATGGAATCCGCCCGTACGGAGTTGCGCAAACTGGGCCGCGTGATCAACGAACTGGAGTTCCGCGGGACGGGAAGGGCGGGCAGGGCGGCATGAAAATGAATGTCCATATTGAACGGCTGATTCTGGAGGGATTGCCGGTGAGCAATTGGCAAGGGCCGCAGGTTCGCTCTGCAATCCAGAAGGAATTGGCGCGGCTCCTTGCCACCCACGGCTTGTCGGATGAACTGCGCGGCGGCATCGCCGTACCGCGTGTACCGGCCGGGGCCATGCAACTCGGCCCGGAGAACCAGCCGGCGAAGCTGGGGCACAGCATCGCGCAGGCGGTTCACGAGGGGATCGGTAATTCGAATAATCGGACGGCTGCCGGCGAGCGGCTTCCAAAACCAGGAGGGATTCCGAGATGAGCAAGCCAAGCTCTGTGCAAATCAAACCAAGCCATTCGCCAGGATTGGCTCACTCCGCTAGCGGGCTTTTAGCGCGCCAGCACACGCTGGGTCCGCATATCTGCGTGCAGCGCGAACAGTCCGGCCCAGGCATCCTCTCCACGGCGCCGTCGATGGTGCGCGATGTCGTCGCCTCGCCCGGCCGTCCCCTCGATGCGGCCACCCGCGCCTCGATGGAGCCGCGCTTCGGTCATGACTTGAGCCAGGTGCGGGTGCACACTGATGATCAGGCGGCGGAATCGGCGCGATCCGTGAGCGCCAGCGCCTACACTGCCGGTAATCATGTAGCGTTTGGCGCAGGCCAGTACGCGCCCGGCACCTTGGGCGGACACCGCTTGATGGCTCATGAGCTTACACATGTCATTCAACAATCATCCGGTCCTGTCGCGGGAACACAGGTCGCTCCAGGTTTCTTCGTGAGCCATCCAGCCGATCCGTTCGAGAGGCTCGCCGCGAGCCCGATCGCCGTTGACGCCCCGGCGCAACGAGGTGTAGGTCTTGAGCGATTGCCCTTCGCCGGACACGGTTCACGCGCGACTTATGTCCAGCGTACTGACCAACCTAATGTGGGTCTGGGCAACGCGGGCGCCGCTTTTGGGATTATCGGTGGTGTCGCAGGAGTGCTGGGTTTGGGTCTGGCGGCATTCGCATATTTCCGCCCTCCCGAGGCGCTTAACCCGGCGCCGGTTACGGGCGGCCTCAGCATCAACCCGAACCCGTTTTCCTTTAACACGGTGGCGCAGACTCCCGCATTGCCGCAGGTATTGCCGGCGAAGGAGCCGCGCAGCCATCGCGAAGAGTTCTCGAAGGCACAAAAAGGCCCGCCGACGATTCATCCGCTAATCGATCTACGCACCGACGACAGTAATCACGCGGTCATCAACCTGGCCGAGCGGCACGACGGCCTCAACATCGTGGACGCGTCGATCCGCACGGGCACGATGGAAAATTATCTGGGTGGTTCGCGCGGCAGCAGCGCCACGGTGAATTTCAGCGCGACTCAGACCTCTCCCGCCCCCACGGGGCTGTTTGAGGACGCGCCGAAGGACGCTCCGGCGGAGGCTGTGGAACCGGCCGAGGTGATGGTTTCCTTCACCGGCTCGAACGCCAAAGATCAGGGCGCCCCGCAGAATTTTGCGGGTAGTTTCACGGTAAGCGGCAAGGACGGCGGCGTGAATATGGCCGACCCAGAGGTCACCAATGGCGTGGGGCAGGCTAGGCAACAAACCAACATGGCGTTTATCGACCTTCGCAGCCCGGCAGTCGGTGCACCCAGCGTGGGAGAGTCTCTCGGGTCGTCATCCGGCGGAGGAACTGGCGTTGGGATCCCTCGATTTGACGTGCCGAATCCTCCTATTTTGGACAGGCCATGAGCGCGTTCCCAGGTTCACCTCGTGTTCTGAAAGGCGGCATCGTGCTGCTCGACCCCGACCAGTTCACGGTTCTGCCCAACGGGATTATCATCCTCCAGTACAATCCCGACACCCTGACCCGCACGCTAAAAATCAAGGGAGCCGAGGAAGGCGGCGACCGCTCCGAGGCGCTACGGCTCACCGGCCCGCCCGTCGAAACCATCAAGCTGGACGCGGAAATCGATGCCACCGACCAGTTGGAGAATCCCGATCAGAACCCCAACACCGTGCAGTACGGGATCTTTCCGCAGCTTGCGGCGCTCGAAACCACGGTCTATCCGTCCAGCGTCACCCTGCAGAACAACTACGCGCAATCGCAGATGGGCACGCTCGAGATCATGCCCATGATGGCCCCGTACACCCTGTTCGTCTGGAGCGCGCAGCGCGTGGTGCCCGTCCGCATCACGGAACTGAGCATCACCGAAGAAGCCTTCGACCCCACGCTCAATCCGATTCGCGCCAAGATCAGCCTGGGACTGCGCGTGTTAAGCATCGACGATCTCTATTTCACCGATAAGGGCGGCAGCCTTTACATGGCCTATCAGCAGCAGAAAGAGAGCCTTGCCAGACTGTTCCAAGGTGGTACTTTTGGCCAACTCGGCATTACAGGAATCTCATGAGCACACAGATCGATCCGGTACAAGCGCTGCTGGCGCAGACCTCCCTGCAGAATAACCTGTTCGCATCCACCAGCCGCTATTACAGCCTGCCGGTGGAGAATCTCGACCTGCCGGATGGAACCACGATCGCCTATGTGACCAGGCGGTTTGTGCCTGCGCCGGAACGCTTTCAGACGTTGCAGCAGCACACTGTCACACAAGGAGAGCGGCTGGATAACATCGCGGCGGCATATCTTGGCGATCCGGATCTCTTCTGGCAAGTGTGCGACGCCAATCGCGCCATGCGCCCGGAAGATCTGACAGACACGCCGGGGCGCAAGCTGCGCATTACGCTGCCCTCCGGCATTACCGGAACCTCGATATGAACCGGGGCTTCTACCTGACGCTGATGATGGGAGGGTTCAGCGCCAGCCCAGTGCCGCAGGCGCTCATCGACGCCCTCATCGACGTGCAGGTGAGCTCCACTGTAGGCAGCCAGGGCGGCTTTCAAATCAGGTTCAGCTTGGGCAAGAATTCGCTCGTCCAACAGATGCTGAATGCGGGCTCGTTCGATCCCAGGCAACGGGTGATTATTGCCGTCACAGTGAATGGCCAGACCGAAGTGCTGATGGATGGCATCATCACCAAGCAGGACCTTACCCCTAGTAGCGCGGCGGGAAAGTCCACGCTCGCCATTACGGGGCTTGACCTCACGGCGCTGATGGACTTCATCGACTTCACGGGCATCCCTTACCCCGCTCTACCCGAGTTTGTCATCGTCGAGGCGGTTCTAGCTAAGTACGTCGTCCTGGGAGTGACTCCACTGGCGCTTCCCGCGAGCATTCCAAATATTCAAAACCCGCTCGACAGGTTCATTAAGCAAACGGGCACCGACTATCATTTTGTGAAGAACCTGGCGGGCGCCACTGGCGCGGTGTTCTACCTGGATCCCGGCCCTCAACCCGGAAAGAGCATGGCGTACTGGGGACCGGATCTGAGCAAGCTGTTCGGCGGCACACAGCCGGCGCTCAGCATCAATATGGATGCCACCACGAATATCGACTCGCTCAGCTTTTCTTACGACGGCACGCTGGCCACCCAGTATCTGGTGACCATCCTCGAACCGACTACCAAGATTCCCCTGCTGATTCCGGTGCCCAATATCGACCTGCTGAAGGCGCCCTTGGCGGCACACGCGCCCACGCCGTTGCGCAGCCAGCAACTGACGCCGATTGCCAATGAGAATCCGGTAGGCGCCGCCTTGGCCGCGCTCGCAGCGTTGTTCAAGAACGTCGACGTGATCAGTGCCAGCGGACAGCTCGACGTGTTGCGCTATGGCCACGTCTTCAAGGCCCGGCAGCGCGCCGCAGTGCGGGGCGCCGGCCAGTATTACGACGGCGAATATTACGTGAAGAGCGTTACGCACAACATCAAGCGCGGCGAGTTCAAGCAGAGCTTTGTCATGACGCGAGGCGGCACTGGATCATCCGTCTCCTCGGTGAGTGTATGAGAGAAGGTCCAAAATACTACGGCATCTATCGCGGCACGGTGGTGAACAACGTGGATCCCATGCAGATCGGGCGCATCATGGCGATTGTCCCCGACGTGGGGAGCATCACCCCCTCCACCTGGGCTATGCCCAGCGTGCCCATCGCCGGAAAACAGATGGGTACCTACGTGGTGCCGCAGATCGGCGCCGGCGTCTGGCTCCAATTCGAGGCCGGCGATCCGGACCGCCCGGTGTGGACGGGCGGCTGGTGGGGTATCGCGGCCGAAGTGCCGGCTTTGGCCCTGGCTGGAGTCCCGGGCGATGCCAACATCGTGCTGCAGACCACGCTCCAGAACTCGATCGTCATTAGCGACGTCCCGGGGCCCACTGGCGGCATCATGCTGAAGAGCACCACCGGCGCCACCATTATCGTGAATGACACCGGCATTTACATCCAAAACGGCAAGGGGGCCAGCATCGTCATGGCCGGGCCCTCCGTTACCATCAACGCCGGTGCGTTGGTGATCGTATAGGAGACGCGATGCCAGGCTTCTTACTTCACGTTGGCGCTACGGTGCTATGTTCACATGCGGGACAGGCGCAGCCTACGGTTCCCAACCCGCATGTGAACATAGCACCGTAGCGCCAACGTGAAG
>OBLW0100003871.1_pt1 | contig 11552 bp, 9 predicted proteins | sample 1520161 | NCBI WGS metagenome assembly OBLW01 (sample SAMEA3539309, study PRJEB22396) | soil metagenome | biome: tundra; feature: field; material: soil | place: USA | collected 2010-05 | depth 0.15 m
GTGGTGGTGGATGATCCACATTCGGTGGATCAGGCGGCATCGGATACCGAGCGCCACGCCGCGGTGGAATGGTGGAATGGCTCCATGGCTACGCGCCTGAATGACTTGTCCAGTGCGATGGGTGGCGGAGGGCGAACACGTGGCGATGGCCGGCGGCGGCACGCGCAGATGCACCCCAGATGCACCCCAGATGCACCCAAAACGACCAAAAAATCCCGTCTACCGACATAAACGCACGGAATCCCCTGTCATTCCGCCCGAGAATACCGCAACGCCTGTATGGTATTTGGCGAGACGGCAAGTTACTGTGATCTTGGAGTCGTGATGTGAAACTGGATAGCAACGGCCAAGACATGGTCCGCAATTTTTGTGGCAACCGCACGCCTGAGCTGCGTCCCAAGTATCGTCGATCCGGACCATGTGGCGGATGTTCCCGTGCCGATCCCGAATAACATCCCGGCTGACCGAGGTGCCCCATGGGCGCTGCGCGGAAACTCGACCTAGACCATCGTTTGGAGGCTTACTTCGCCACCCTCCGCTCATCAGTTCTGAGGGAGGCACTGAAACGTAGTGCGGCGAACTGGCAGATCTATGCAGCGGTTACAGGCTCGGCCATGGCGATGGCGACAAGCGCCTCGGCATCGATTATTGGCAGCGGCATCCGGGACAACAGGGCGGATCCCGTAGCAAGCGTTTTGGCCGCCAAACAACATCTCGCGAGCTCTAAGAACATGCCGATGAGAAACGCCGTCAGGTTAGCCATGGCCAGGCGGGATTCCGGAGCAAGGTTCTTCAATGGCGCCGGCATGAAAAATCACCAGGTGAGCCCGGCGCAGGCCCCGTCCATTTCGCCGGGGGGCGTCGTCCCTATTGACAGCACAGTAAACACCATCCAGCCAGGCGAATGGGTATCGATTTACGGGACCAACCTCGCCAGCGGGACCGTCACATGGAACGGTGACTTTCCCACGTCGCTGGGCGGCACCAGCGTGGAGATCAATGGCAAAGCTGCGTATATCGAGTTTGCCAGCCCCGGGCAGATCAACGTGCAGGCGCCGGACGACACGGCGACAGGTACGGTATCCGTAGTCGTTACTACTGCCGGCGGCAGCGCAACATCGACCGTGACTCTGAGTCATTTTGCTCCCTCGTTCTGTCTGCTTGACACAAAGCATGTTGCTGGAATCATTGTCAGGTCGAACGGTTCTGGGGCTTATGGCAAGGGAACCTACGATATCCTCGGCCCCACCGGGAGTTCCCTTGGCTATTCCACGGTGGCCGCGCGGGAAGGCGACATCGTTGAACTTTACGCCATCGGGCTCGGACCGACTAATCCCGCCGTCCCGGCTGGAAAGGCGTTTTCCGGTGCGGCGCCAACGATCGACACCGTCAGTATTTACATCAATAACGTCATTGTCAAGCCGACTTTCGTGGGACTGTCAAGCGCTGGTCTTTATCAGATCAACCTGCGCGTTCCACCCGGGCTTGGCGAGGGGGACGTTCCCATTCAGGCTATTGTCGGCGGTATGCAAACCCAAACTGGTGTGCTGTTCTCGCTGCAGAGTTCCGTCGTGACGAGTACTGGAACCGGAACTGTAGGCGGATCCGGAGGCGGAACTGGCGGCGGATTCGGTGGTGGAACTGGCGGCGGATTCGGCGGCGGATCTGGCGGTGGAACTGGTGGCGGAGGTGGATCTGGCGGCGGCGGATCCGGCGGAGGATCCGGAGGCGGCTCAGCGGCTATCCCAAAGAAGCCATACCAGCCTAGGCTGCGATTTGCGCCCGAGGTCGAGAACGTTTAGCGCAGGGTTGTGAGAGAGGTTCGTCGTTTAGCGCAGGCTAAGAAATTGTTCTGGAGGGCTCATTCAATGGCTTTCGGAGCTATGTTGTGGTCGATCGCGGCAGGCGGACTGTCGCTTGCAGCTTTTGGTCAAAACGCATCGAAGACAGCGCCCATACCGAGCGACCCTCTCGAAATGGTCACTGGTCAAATCCGGGCCGTCGAGGCGCGCGCGAATCGCGAGGCCCTTGTTCGACTTCTTGACCGTGCCCGAGATGGTTATGCATTGCGCAGTGCGGGGCGCGGTTACGATCTCAAGGTCAGCTTTACGGTAGACTCCGGCGGTCAGACGAAATTTGATGGCGATTGGAAAATGGAAGATGTGTTCGATCCGAAACAAGGGTTGCGGTGGACGGCAGAATCCTCGGCCTCATACGCGATTACCCGTATCTCCTCGAATGGGATGCTTTACGGAGAAGAAACGGCGAGCTACATCCCACTTCGCCTGCAGGAAGCGCGTGCGGCCTTGTTCGACCCAATTCCGTCTTCGGAACGCGTCGCTCGCGCGTTTATCCGGACGTCAACTGCTACCTTCAAGGGCGCACAACTTACTTGCATTTTGCAATCCAGGTCAAAAACCGCTGCAAGCGCAACTCCCGGCCGACGCTGGGACGAAACCGAGGACTGTGTCGATCCACAATCCGGTTTGCTCCAGACGCATTCGCAAGTACCGGGGCGCTACTACGCCTATCAGTACTCAGATGCCCGACCGCTGGCTGGCCACGTGCTGCCTCGAAAGGTCACCGTGACCGAGGCTGGCAAAGTCGTAACGGAGATCTCGGTCGACAGCCTGACCGAGCTTCCGGCCGCTGATCCGAGCCTGTTTGTGCCCACCGAGGAGATGAAGGCGAGAGGACGGGCAATCGCGATGGCAGGAGCGCAAAAGATCTGGCGCGATTTCGGGCGGGGCCCGTACGCCCCTGGCGCGATGGCCCACATGGTCTGTGTGTTCGGTGTCGTTACGCCATCGGGGCAGCTCGTCGAGGCGCACTCGTTGCAGCCGTCCGATCCGAACAGCCAGGCGGCTATCGAAGGTGCAAAACACATGAGTTTCTCCCAACCGAAGCTCGGAGTACACCCTGAGCAGCACTTTATTTTTGTCATCGAGAAGTTTGTCTCCTCCCAATAAACAAGGACAAGAGGGTCATCCCTCAGCGGCGGGCTTTATTACTTCTTACGGACAAAGACAACGTATAATTTAATTGCGCGGCTCGGGCCGAGCATCCTCTCAATGGCTTCGTGTCAGGTTCTCCTGGTCGGGTGGGATGCCGCAGACTGGAAGGTCATCCATCCACTTATGGATGCCGGCAAAATGCCCAACGTCCGGTGCCTCGTCGAAAACGGCGCCACGGGGCAGATCGCCACGCTGCATCCGCCGCTCTCGCCGATGTTGTGGACTTCGATCGCCACCGGAAAGCGGCCGTTCAAGCATGGCATTCACGGCTTCTCCGAGCCAACTCCGGACGGACGCAGCGTACAGCCGGTCTCGAACCTCTCCCGAAAATCGAAAGCGCTGTGGAACATTCTCAATCAGAACCATCTACGTAGCGTGGTGATTGGCTGGTGGCCCAGCCATCCCGCCGAGCCGATCGACGGTGTGATAGTTTCCGACCATTACCACCGTGCCGGCAGGCCGCTCGACGAGGGTTGGCCGCTGCCGGCTGATGCAGTTCATCCGCCGGAATTAGCCAAGACCCTGGCCGATCTGCGCATGCATCCCGACCGGCTGGTACCAGAGATGTTGGAGCCGTTCATTCCCCTGGCGAGGGAGATCGACCAGGACAATGACAAGCGCCTGGCAGTGTGCATGCGGACGCTGGCGGAATGTATGAGCATGCATTCCGCTGCGATGTGGCTGGTGGACAACCAGCCGTGGGATTTCTTCGCGGTCTACTTCGACGCGATCGATCACTTCTGCCACGGCTTCATGAAGTACCATCCGCCGCGGCAGTCCTGGATCGGGGAACGCGACTTCGAACTGTACCACAACGTGGTCTCGATGGCGTACCAGTTCCACGATCGGATGTTGGGGACTCTGCTGAAGAAAGCCGGCGAAGATACCACCGTCATTCTCATGTCGGATCATGGCTTCCATCCGGATCACCTGCGTCCCGCGTCAATTCCAGACATCCCCGCCGGACCTGCCATCGAGCACCGCGATTATGGCATCCTCGCTATGGGTGGGCCCGGCATAAAGAAAAACGAATTGCTGCACGGGCCATCGGTGCTTGACGTCGCGCCCACTATCCTGGCGCTTTACGGACTGCCGGTAGGCAAGGATATGGACGGCAAGGTGCTTTCACAGGCCTTCGTGGAAACACCGGAGGTCGCGTTCATTCCGAGCTGGGAAGACGTTCCGGGCGCGGATGGATGCCATCCGCCGCATACCCGGCTCGATCCGGTTGCGGCGCGCGAAGCGCTGGAGCAGATGATCGCGCTGGGATATATTGATCGCCCGGATGAGAATCGCGAAGTGGCGGTGAAGAAGACCATCTACGAGCTGCGCTATAACCTCGGCGAAGCTTATCAGGACGACGATAGGCACATCGAAGCGCACGAGATTTTCACTGAGCTCCACGCAGCCGATAACGATGAGCAGCGCTTCGCCGTGCGGCTGTTCGTTTCCTGCCAGGCCCTGGGGATGCACGAGGAAATGCGGCGTATTCTCGACGACCTGGATGGCCGCCGCCGGGCGCTGTTCGAAGAGGCACCGGCGAAGATCGAGGCCTTGCGCAAAGTCGCCGTCGAACGTGCCCGCGAGCGAAAGGAGGCCGAGGCCGAGCCTGAGTCGTTGCTCAGCGAAGACGAGCGGCGCGAACTGGCGCGCTGGCGCAATCTGGCGCGCTTCCAGCCGCCCGTGATCGATTACCTGACAGCGCAGGTACTGACGGCGGAGAAGCGCTACGGGGAAGCACTGGCCGCGCTCGAACGGGTGACCGAAGCGCACCTGGTGCGGCCGGCACTGTTCCTGCAGGCCGCCGACCTGTATCTGCGCCTGCGCCGCTGGCGCGACGCGGAGCAGGTCTACGAAAAGGCGCTGGCGATCGATCCCGACAACGCGCATGCACATATCGGCCTGTGCCGCATGGCTCTGCGGCGCAGGAAATTCAGCGTGGCCGCGCATTCGGCTCTGGAGGCGCTTGAGAGGATTTATCACTATCCGCTGGCCCATTTCCTGCTTGGGCGCGCGTTGGCGGGAATGAAGGAATACGAACGGGCGGCCGAAGCGTTCCGTGCAGCTATTTCCTTCAACCCGAATTTTCCGGAAGCGCACCTTCGTCTCGCCGCTTTGCTCGAGAAGCACCTCAGCGACGCCGAATCCGCGCGCGAGCACCGGCGCCTGGCGCGCCGTATGAGGAGCCGCGGAACCACGCGTCCGGTGCGCCGCCAGGTGGCTGAAAGTGTGGAAGACGCTGCCGCTCCATCCACCCCGCCCGATACACCGCTTACGTCCAACACGGCCGAGATGCCGCCGCTCGCGGAATCCCTCATCGTGGTAACCGGCTTGCCGCGCTCGGGTACTTCCATGCTTATGCAAATGCTGGCGGCGGGTGGCTTGGGCGTCCTCTCGGACGGATTGCGCGAAGCGGATGAAGACAATCCGCGTGGCTACCTCGAATTTGAGCCGGTGAAGAATCTGCTGAAGGACTCGAAGTGGCTGCTCGAGGGGCGGGGAAAAGTCGTCAAGATTGTCGCGCCACTGCTGGCCGCCTTGCCGCCGGGTCTGGCCTGCCGCGTGATCCTCAGCGAGCGCGATCTCGACGAGGTGCTCGATTCGCAGGAGCGCATGCTGGTGCGCCGTAATCAGCCGCTGGCCGCGACGCCGGAACGCCGGCGGATGCTGAGAGACGAATACGAGCGCACGCTGGGCCGCGTGAAAGCAATGCTGGCACGGCGCCCGGATACGCAACTGCTGGTGATAGAACACCGCAACGCGATTTCCGATTCGCTCCTCACTGCTGAGAAGGTGAACAACTTTCTGGGCGGCGGACTTGACGTAGCGAAGATGGCTGCTGTGATCGACCCCACTCTCCATCGGAACCGCGCGGGTATTTCCAGTTAGTTCGGCTTGGAAGCGGCTCTTTTCGCCAGACGCCTCCTGATCGCAGCAGGTGAGCAGGAGGACATTCCCCCGTTCTTCGCCCGCGGCAGCTTGAGCCGGACACGAAGCGGCCGAGCAGCAGCGCCGAGCCGCGCATGTGCGTTCTTGGCGCCGAGATGAGCACGCAGGAACGGTCTTCGGCCCTTGCCGTCGCCGGCCGACGCCAGCACGGCGTACAGCTCGCCGGGTTTAATGCGCTCCTTGAAAGTGGCCTCGCATGTCAGGAATGTCCAGTCTGCGCGCGCCCAGAAACAAGCGCTAGAATGGAACGAGTGACCGACGAAGAACGTCGCCACTTGGTGCCAAACCGTGGCGATCTCCAAATTCGAATCGCGGCGTACCTATTGAGCGGAGCAGACCGGCGATGCACAATAATAGTGTTATGGGACGTCCGACGGACTCGCGCAAATCGTCTGGGTGCGCGAAAGGATCCACCCAACCCGCCCCCCACCGTGGACTTCCTGGCGATGATCTTCGAAGCCGCGCGGCTCGGCAAGACTAACGCCGTTCAAGCGCTGACGCTGGTCACGGGGGGGCTCGGACTATCCGTTCGCGAAGGAACGTGGGATCGAGAATGCGATCGAGAAGCTCGGGGGGGAAGTCCACAACCAATACATTCTGAGCTTTCCGCAGCGCAAGAAGGCGGCCGGGATGCACCAGATAGAGGTATTGGTGCCGAACCATGGCAATCTCCTGATTCGTTCACGGCGGACCTATTGGGCGGAGCCGCCCAGCGATGCACAATAGCGCCATGGGCCAGCCGACGGACTCAAATGCAGCGAACACGCTCGCCGCAGATCGTTCGGTACCGGCAGTTCCAAAGCGATACGATAGTGGGCGGATGTGGAAGCTCTGCGGCGTCGTGCTGTTGGCCTGTTCTGGCTCAGTGGTGGCCGCGCCAGACGATTTGCCGCGCGAAGTCTTGCTGCTCGCGCACTTCAAAGGGCGGATGCGGCAGGTGCTGTCACTGGTTCCCAATTACACGTGCCTCGAAACCATCCAACGGTCAGTCCAGTATCGGCACGCCAAAGCTTTCAGCCCCCTCGACGCCGTACTCCTGGAGGTTTCCAACCTGGAAGGCAAGGAACTGTTGGCCTGGCCCGGCGCGCGGCGGTTCGAAGAAGAGGACGTGTCCTCGTTTGCGAGCGGCGGACTGATGGGCAGCGGCGTTTTTGCATCGTATGCCCACACCGTCTTCCTGCAAGCTACCACCACCATCCGGTATTACGGGGACGAAGACATAGCGGGACGCACGGTGGCGCGCTTCGATTTCCATGTTCCGGCGATCTGGAGCGGGTACCAGATTCTGGCCAATGGCGCCTCGGCCAAGGTCGGCATAATAGGTTCGTTTTGGATAGACTCCGCCTCCCTGGAACTGGTTCGCATGGAAGTCCGGTCGGATGAAGTACCCGCTGAGCTCGGCATCGAACGGACCGTGACTCTCATCGATTACGCGCGGATGCGAATTGGCAATTCCGATGTGCTACTGCCTCAAGCCGGCCGGCTGCTCATGACGCTGCTTTCGGGCGAGGTCCACCGGAATGACATTCAATTCTCGCACTGCCACGAGTACAGTGCCGAGTCGTCCATCCGCTTCGACATGCCGGACACGCCCGCACCGGCTCCAGCGCCGCCCGTGCGGAAGATGTACTTGCCCGAGGGCCTTACCGTGTCTGTTGAGTTGGAGACCGCCATCGATTCCACCACGGCGCACGTGGGAGATCTGCTGCGCGGCCGTGTCACGAACGATGTACGCCAGAAAGCCAAAATGATTGTCCCCAAGGGCGCCATGGTGACCGGCCGCATTCGCGGATTGGAGCGGTTGCGTTCGCCAGGACCCACCTTTGACCTGACCATCGAACTCGCGGAATTGGAATGGGAAAACACGAGCGCGGAGTTCTATGGCGAACTCCTTCCGAAAAGCGCGGGGCAGATGGAGAATTTGTCCCTCAATACCGCCATTCTCAGCGGGGGCGTGGGCGGCGTGCCACTCCCTCATCCTGCCGTTACGGAGGAGGCCCCCGCGCCGCAAATTCCGGGTACCGGCGTTCTTCGCATGACGGGGACGCGGTTTCACATCCCTGCCGGATTGCGGATGAATTGGCGGACGTTGGAACCGAATAAGCGGCGGAAGTCGAACTAGGCCTCTCTTCGCGGTCCGGGGATGGCGGCTAGCAGAGATCGCAACGGGCAGGATCGACGTGAGACATTGGGTGTATACTGATTTGCGCCTGGAGGGAGCATCGTTTGGCGAACAGTGTGGATTCCGATACTGTTCATCTGTTGCTGCGGGCAGCGCGGAGGCCCAGAACCTCTCAACGATCGCTGAGTCGAACTGAGTCTCTCCAACCGCGCCCTTGCCGGCGGTCCAGGCGCCGCGTGGTTGGGTCCTGGTGGCGGCAGCGGACTCGGCCAGGAACTACTATATTGGTGGGCACTCTCGCGACGAAAGCGGTTCCGAAATCAATCGCGAGATGGTGCGCCCTCGTCGCCGTCGCATTCATTCTCGCGGTGCCGTTGTTTGACACAGCCGCAATCGCCGGCTCGCCGAAGGAACAACAAACTGCGGAAACAATGACTTGGCTCGACGTGGCGGCGCTCGACCGTCATAGCCAACCTGTGATTGATTTGAACCAGGACGATTTTCAGGTGTACGACGACGGAAAGCGCCAACGGATCGTGTATTTTCGCCCTCCTGCGAGCATGAGACTACAACTGGCAACGGTCGTCCCGCACGAGTTTGGCAACCGGGGCGAAGCCGGAATTTCGCCGCCGACGGTAATTCTTCTGGATCTCCTAAACGCGAGGTTCCTGGTACGGTATGCGGGTTGGGAAGAGCTCATCCGCGCGTTGCAGACTCTCAAATCGCCTGACAGCGTTTACCTATACCTTCTTTCGATACACGGCGCTCTTCATCCGGTCCATCCGTTATCGCTCACACCGGCGGGCAATCCTGCGGGCCCGTCTTGGACCGCGAACATTGAAGACGCGCTGAATCGGCTAATGCGAGAGGAATCTGGTCTGAGGACTATTGAGGAACAGGATCCGCTTTTGCGAACCTCATGGACCTACAAGGCGTTGAACGAACTGGGAAACTCGATGGCGGCGTTTCCGGGCCGCAAAAGCCTGGTCTGGATCTCGCACGGAGTTCCGGCTTCGTTTCCTCTTGTCGGGAACCAATGGTTCGATTCTGCGCCATACCTGCGGGCATTGTCCGCTAATTTCGCCCGGACGCGCATCGCTGTGTACACAGTAGACCAGTGGGCGGATGGCGTTGGCGTGCCAGGCAGTTTGACTACGCAGACGCTCGAACAGGTATCCGCTCTGACGGGTGGCCGGACGTACGCCAGCGATCACACCGAAGTCGCGATTACGGGGGCCATCGGTGACGCCGGCGCCTGCTATGCGATCGGGTATTTCCCGCAATCGGAGAAGTCGCACGGCAAGTTTCACAAGATCCGCGTTACGATTGATCGGCCAGGCCTGCGAGCGCAAGTCCAACAGGGTTATTACGCGGACCGCGCGCCGCTGTCGCCCGAAGCCCGGACCGTGGCGATCCTACGCCAGGCGGCGGCGCGCTTGCCTGACGATCCGGGGATCGGTCTGCGGGCGTCGCTGTCCGCGCTCGGCGATTCTCCGGCAGCCATGCATTTGCGGATTCGCGTCGATGCTGCAGACCTGCTGCTCTCTGCGCAGGATCGCCGCTACAGCGGGCAGATCGAGCTTGCCGTTGCCGGCTACACCGATGACGGGCCGCAGGAACTGGTCCCTCCCGCTCCCATCGACTTAACGATGACGGAGGAGGAACGCGACAGGTACTTCAAAGACGGTCTCAAGTTGACCAGGGACCTCTCCCTCGACAGCAAAATTCGCGCGATTCGCATCTTCCTGGTCGACCGGCGCTCAGGCGCCAGTGGGTCCCTGACCATTCCCTTGGCTTTAAGCAACGACAGCGCCAGCTATACCCCGCGCAAGTGATCCACTTACTGTCTTTCGTCGCCTCCGCACCCTTCGCACACAAGCGTAACAATGGGGAGCGAGTGGCGCAGCCAGAACAGCAATGGACGCTAGCAGCCTCCCAGCACCCTCTAGGTCTTCGAATTGCAATACACAGCATGCGACCATCCTCCACAAGCAGCGCTCGGGACGAACTGGTCTGCCGCACTTGGGACACGACCTGCGCCTCGGCGCACTCGACAGCGGCGTCCTGCGCGATCGGCCGCGAGAAGTTGCCCTCGGTCTCGATGGTGGTGTAGCCCGAAACTGCTGGCAACAGCGAGAGGCCGGCGCATGCGGCCCGTCTGGTCGGTCGAGCCACCGCTGGAGCAGCGGTATCCCTCTCCCTTATCCCGGAAAAGTGACCAAAAACTGTTGTGGAAGCCGCCCGCGAGAGCCCGGTGATTGGGCAGGCCTAGCGGCTCCGGCCGGGTTCGGTGGCCGTTTTGATAGTATGTGGTCATGAATTTCGGTCGCGACCTCCGATATGCTTTTCATACCCTGCGCGCCAGCCCCGCCTATGCACTCATGTGCATCTGCATCCTGGCTCTCGGAATAGGGGCCAACGCCGCGATCTTCAGCGTTCTCGACAGCGTGGTCCTCAACGCACTCCCGTATCCCGATCCTTCGCGCTTGGTATTCATTTGGGAGCGGTTCCCCGGACTGCCGGCGCCGATTCGGCGATCGAATGCAGGTGGCCCGCAAGAACTATCTGGAATGGAAGCGCCAGAGCAACGTTTTTGCCGCCATAGAAGCTTTCCGTGGAATGACCCTGGAAGAGACCAGCGGAGACCATCCGCTCCGGGTCAAGGCCGGATTTGCTTCCGCCGGGATATTCCCGATGTTGGGCGCGCCGGCCCGCATTGGCCGGGTGTTTACGGCTGCCGAAGAGGTCCCTGGCGCCGACCGCGTAGCCGTGCTCAGCGATGGCTGGTTCGAACGAACAACACTTCCATCGCGAACGCTGCCCGCATCTTCCTCCTGGGTGCAGCAGGCGAGCAGGAGGAAAACGGCCTTGGGGCGTCCGCGAGCGGACCGGCGCGGACCTGACCCAACGGCCAAGCTAGCGCGAGTTTCCTAGGGCGACAGCGCAATTCTTCCGCAAGGTAATGGCAGGAAAGGAGATGGCGCGCCCAAATAGGTATATACGGAAATCATTACGGTCTTTGCGCCGGATGTTTAAAGAAATAATAGTTGTTGACAGGCGGTATCTAGTAGTGTATATACGTAATTGATGGCTTCTCTCCAGGCCTACCGTTCTCACGGCATTCAGTACTACCGCATCGTCGAATCCTTCCGCAACAACGGCAAGCCCTCCATTCGCGTGCTCGCCCATCTCGGCCGCGTTGACGACATCCTGCAGCGCCATCAGCAACAGCAGAAGGAAGTGCCGGTGAGGATCTCTTCGGTTTCTGCCGGCGCCGTGACCGCGATTCACCACCTCGCTCAGGAGTTGGATCTGGCCGGTCGAATCAACCGAACCATTTCCCCAGATAGGGACGTGCAAGTCCGCGACGCATTAACCGTTTGGGGCGTCCGCGAGCGGACCCGGCGCGGACCTGACCCAAAATGTCCCCCTCGGCAGTAGAGTCGTGTCCCAGAAGGTGAACTTTT
>OBLW0100003872.1_pt1 | contig 11550 bp, 14 predicted proteins | sample 1520161 | NCBI WGS metagenome assembly OBLW01 (sample SAMEA3539309, study PRJEB22396) | soil metagenome | biome: tundra; feature: field; material: soil | place: USA | collected 2010-05 | depth 0.15 m
GCGCCCGCCGCACATTCACACGCTACTCGACAAAAGGGCTCATTTTGTCGATAGTTGAAAAGGCCCCTCCCCGTTTGGCGCGGGTTTCAGGGGTATCTCACAGGGGGAACACTCGACAAAATGGGAAAGACGCGAAAAACGGAGAAACACGGGGCGGCGGCGGATCGCGGCAGCGGCCGGAAGCACCTCACCAGCCGCGAGGTTGAAAAGCTGATCGAGGCGACGAAGGACGACCGTAACGAGGCCCGCGACCGTTGCCTTATGCTTCTGATGTTCCGGCATGGCTTGCGCGTGTCGGAAGCCTGCGGCCTGAAACTCGATCAGGTGGACACCGAAAGCCGCGTGTTGCATGTCGCCCGGTTGAAACGCGGGCTATCGGCCACGCAGCCGCTACGCGCCGACGAGCTACGCGCCATAGGCGCATGGTTGAAGCAACGCGCACAGATGAAGCCCCCGGCCACCGTGAAGGCGTTTTTCGTCAGCGAGCGCCGCAAGGCCATGCACCGCGCGACCGTCAATCTGCTGATGGATAAATACAGCAAGGCCGCTTCCCTGCCCTTGCTTGCCCATCCGCACATGCTGCGCCACGGTTGCGGCTTCGCCCTCGCCGATCAGGGCGCGGATACCCGGCTGATTCAGGATTACCTCGGCCACCGGAAGATTGAGCACACCGTGAAATATACCGCCACCAACCCGGCACGGTTCGAACGCCTATGGCGGTGACGTGCTTCCGTTACCGTACACTATGCCGTTATGCTTGGCTGTCGTTCCAATATCTTCGCCGCATGTTCCCGGTCCGAACACTACGCCGTTATCCTCGAAATGGCTGTCGATCGAAAGATAACGCAGTTTGCAATCCGGGCTCATGGGGACCTCATGAGGCATCGGCGGCTGCGATACGTTGAGTTCTGCCGCGCCGTGTCGCACATCCGCGCTTAATTTGATATCAGCGCCCCGCTGAATTGCAAATGCGCTAAGAGCCAGTATCCCAACCACGAAAATCACCGCCATCTGTTTTTTGCTCATATTCTTCTCTCTCCTTAAAGCAAATTAAATTAGAGGTTCACAATGCGAAGAGCGGGGCTGGGAGCCCCGCGCAGGCCGGGGGCCTGCCCCACGGAAAACGATGTCGTACAATCGGAAAATGCTTTCACGCATCGCCTTACTTTGCACACTGGCCGCCACTGCGTGCGCCCAGGATGCGGCCACCAAACAGGTCGAGATCTATGGCCAGAAGATCTACTATCAGGAGGCCGGCTCCGGCCCCGACGTGATTCTGTTGCACGGGCTGGGAGCGGACCGCAGCGCCTGGGCGGCTACCGTGCCGGCGCTGGCCGGCAAGTACCACGTCTACGTGCCGGACCAGGTTGGTTTCGGACAATCGGACAAACCGGCGATCGACTATCGCGTGGGCACGCTGGTGGACTTTCTGGATGCGTTCTGCAAGAAGGTGGGCATCGCCAAGGCCTCGCTGGTGGGCAACTCGATGGGAGGCTGGGTGGCCATGGACTTTGCGCTGGCGCATCCGGACAAGGTGAACCGCCTGGTGCTGGTGGATAGCGCGGGGTACTCATCCAAGCGCATGGGCGGGCAGCCCCTGACGCGAGAAATGCTGCAAGGGTTGAATCCGTCGACCGTGGCCGGCGAGAAGCAGCTCATGGCCCTGGTCTTCCACAACAAGATATACGCCAGCGATCAGTTTGCCGAACAGGCGTTCACCGCGCACTTGCGCAAGAACGACAGCTACACCATCGACCGCTTCATCGATTCCATTCTGCGCGGCGAGGACGTGGTGGACGGCAGGCTGGGCGCGATCAAAGCTCCGACGCTGATCGTATGGGGGCGCGACGACGCCCTGGTTCCGCTGGCGGCGGGCAAGGCGCTGGCGGAGGACATCCCCGGGGCTGCCAGCGTAATCCTGGATGGGTGCGGGCACGTGCCGCAGGTGGAGTGCGCCGCGCCGTTCAATGCGGCGCTGCTGAAGTATCTGGGAGCGGCGGGCGCGGCGCAGTAGGCGAGTCGGGGTGGAACATTATCGCTCTGGCATTAAGCCCGTGCCACGCCAACTGTTGCTGTTATGCCGCGTAATCTCGACGTCATGCGCTTCCGCGGTTTGGAACCAGTCCACTACCTCTTCATGGCTGTGATAAAAAGCGGTTGGCGCGACCAACTGATCGAACACATTCCAGAAGTTCTCAGAGAAGGAGTAATCGGATATCGAGCAGAGGTAATCCGAGTAAGGCAGCATTCGCTTCAACCAATCGAGCTTCCTGGCGGGGCGATACAGGAGCTTCAGGCCGGCAAAAAGCGTCACGGCTGGAAAAAAGCACAGGCAGCGGACAATCACTCTGGGAAGTCGTGAAGTTACGTTCTTTCGAATCGGATCGACGAGTTTCTCAATCCATAGGTTTCCTTCTTTGCCATACACCCAGGCCGCTACACGGCCACCGGGCTTAACATGGCTGCAAAGCGCCAGGAATCCAGATTTCGGGACGGGAAGATGATGAATCACCCCGATGCTATAAGCCAAATCGAACGGACGCTTGAATGGCAAGTCCAGGATGTCAGCCTGTACGACATGCACGTTTGGCAGATCCCGCGTGTTCCGAAAGGCCGCTTCTACCGCATCCGACAGATCGACGCCGACAACGGTGCGGGCTTCGAACTGAGCGGCCAGGAATATGTGGCGTCCCTTTCCGCAGCCCGCATCCAGAACGACTCGGTCTTTGAAGTCCGCAGGAGTGAGGGGCGCAATCCAAGCCAGGAATTCCTTCTTGTCCGCATCCGTCAAAGCCGAATAGTGGGTCCACTCATAGCCAAATGCGTCCGCCGTGGCTTTCTGTTCCGCTGCAAGGGCTTTTCTCAGGAGGCGCGGAACGCCGCGGACGATTGGGAACCGGGAAGCGCAACCCTGGCAGACAAGGCTGCCGTCTATCACCTCCGAGGCTTCAACCTTCGCGGCAACCACGTCGAGACCGCGGCCGCAGGCCGGGCACGCCAATAAAGATACTAGAGACGGTTTCAAAGCCGCGCCCTCCGGAAACTAATCCTGTTATTCACTCTTGTCGCGCGAAACGCTTGGAGCATCGATACCTCCGCTAACCGGCAATGGCATGCCGGACCTGCAGCATCCTCAGTATTAAATAACAAGAGATGCCTGCCGTGACATGCTTGAGCGAGTGCCCGCTAACGATCTTACCCAAGAGGTAAATCTGACGATCGAAGGACTCGAAGAGCTTGGCAGCGACGAAGAGGGCAAAAGCCGCGGCCAGGTAGCGCATTCCCGAGTAGCGAGGCGGAAACAAACCAACGATCAAGGCCAGGACCGCGGGAGAGAAAAACTGCACGAATAGATAGAACTTGTAGTCTCCGCGTCCTCGAGCTTCTGAGAAGTACCATGCGGCGACACTGGCGACGCCTAGCAGAAGAAGGGGGGGCAGGCAGATCAACCCGAGTTTGACGTTAACCCTTTCCATGAACAGCGCGACCACTAGAGATACAAAGGAACATGTCATAGGAAGGAGGTCCCAGGGCAATCGAGAGTTTGAAGGAGATAGGTGATACCAGAATGAGCCTGTTCCCGTCAGCGCAACCCCGGCAAAAAACACGAGATAGGGTATCTGCTCCCTTTGGTCCACGAAGGACAACCTGCTCGACTTGCCGAGAAGCCAAAGCAGTCCCCAGGTCCCAACAATGAAGAACGGCACGTTGGAGAGAACGTCCAGGGCATGGGGAAGGCCGAACACGATGCGCGTGTCGGCAAAGTTGTGGTAGTTCGCTCCGAGGGGAATCTTTGGAATGAGGATCAGCGCGATCAGTGCGATGACGCAAACGCCTATGACCAGGCCTAAACGAGTTTGAGGCGGCCATCTCCTCGGCATTAACAATCTCACACGGCTTCATCCTCGCTTTTTGTTCACACAGAAGGTGCGGCGCGCCTTGAGGTCCAGCTCTTCCAATCTTTAAGAGCTTAACATAACGCAGCACAGGATCGCGATCCTGGATGCGTGCGGGGTGCTTAACGGTTTTGGGGAAACCGCTCCCTTACGGTCGGGGCTCGGCAACAGCCGCGTTGATTTCGCAGGGATTACCGAGCCGCGACCGTCAGGGAGCGGTCTTTGTCAGTCAAGAATCCCCAAAATGGTTAAGCACCCATGCGTGCGGGCACGTGCCGCAGGTGGAGTGCGCCGCGCCGTTCAATGCGGCGCTGCTGAAGTATCTGGGGGTGGAGTAAGCGGAACCGGCCTCGCGATAGAACCGTTTCGCCCTACAGGCGCCACCTCGGGACTGTATGATATGTCGATGATTTGGCGTACGTACAGAGGCGCCACAGAGTGCCGGAAAACGGCGTTCGATCCGGCGAGGGCCTGGCTCACAATTCGCTTCACTTCCGTGCGCGTATAGGATCTGCGGATGGATGTCTGGCCGTCGGCGAATACGATGGGGCAGACAAAGGGTGCAACGAAAGTTCGAAACAGGCCCAGCGGCAGAGGATGGCGCACCAGATCCAGCAGGATAAAGCGCCGGCAGAACCGGCCTACATTTCTGATGAGATTTGCGAGGTCCTCTTCGGAAAGGTGATGCCCAAGGTACATGGAGAACGCCACATCGGCCTGTGGAAGCTGGTCTCGCACGGCATCGGCGCGCCAAATCGGAAACGGCATGCCTGTGACCTTCGGGGGGCTGATATCGACGCCTACAACCTCTACGCTAAGTTTGTGCCGGATATCGAGCAAAACGCCCCCGCTGGCGCAACCGATGTCCATGACGCGACGGACCGGAAGAGGATCCCGCCGCAGAGCCGACAGCACCGATGCAGTGTCGCCGAGAAAACGGTGGATCCGGGTGAGCTGGCGATACACTTGGTTAACATGTGCCTCGGGGACTTCCGACAGCTCCAGGATTTCCTTTTGAGTTGAGCGGTTCATCGGCATAAATGGCAGCAGGGGTCCGTCGCGCGGCGTGCAAAAATAGCTTTTGGGCGATTGATCACACTGGCACCGCGCGTGACGGACTTGCACCTATCCGACAGATGAGGAACGTTCTGATTCTCGGGGCCGGGCCGGCAGGGTCGGTGGCCGCCATAGCAGCGCTCGCTGAATCCGTTCCTGTAAGCATACTGGAAAAGTCCCGGCATCGGAGGCACAAGGTCTGCGGGGAGTTCATCTCGCCGGAGGCATGCGGAATACTGGCTGAATTGGGAGTGTGGGAGCAATTCCTGCGCCTCGAGCCGACTCGGATTCGCGACTGCGTCTTGCATTTCGGTCGCCTAACCAAGAAATGGACCTTGCCCGAGTGCGGATACGGGCTCAGCCGGTATGAACTCGACGGACTGCTGCTCGAACGGGCGGTGGCCTTGGGCGCAACCGTCAGTAACCAAGTCGTACCAAACAACTCTTTTGGGAACCATTTTCCGGCCGATGCGCCGGGTGCGGCGGGCAAAACAGCTATAGTTCTGGCGACCGGCCGCCGGGCCGCCGCTGCTCCAGGGAAGCGGTTATTTGGCTTCAAAGCCCACTTCGAAGGTCCGGCAGCCGATGCGGTGGAACTCTTCTTCTTTAGCGGGGGTTATGTTGGAGTGAGCTGTGTGGAGCGCGGCATCACCAATGTATGCGGCATCGCGCCGGAAAGCGCTCTACACGCTTGTGGTTTCCGCCTGGATGAGTTTGTGCTCCGCTCGGAAGCACTGGCCGAGAGACTCCGGCCGCTTTCGCGCAAGTTCAAGTGGCTCACCGTGGGCCCGCTGGTCTATTCCCGCACCGTCCGGACGTGGGTCGATCCGATTACTTACCCCGCCGGCGATGCGCTCGGTTTTGTGGACCCGTTCACTGGATCGGGAATTCTAAATGCCTTACTAACCGGATGGTTATCCGGGTCGGCCGCGGCGCAAGGTCTTTCCAGCCAGGGATGTGTTGCGCGCTGCGGCGCTTTGCTGGGCAAGCCATACTGGACATCGGCGCTATTTCGCGGGCTGCTAGACGTGGGCTGCGCACAACATTTGGCGGCCCTAATTCCGGGTTCGTGGCTGTTCCGGCTCACCCGGGTTGGCCGTCTCGCGACGTACAGTTCATGTGTTTGAGTTGGCGGAATGGAGTATTTCTTCGCGTGCCCTTACTGCTGGGAGCAGATCTCGATGGTATTGGACACCTCGGTGAAAGGCCAAGTTTATGTGGAAGACTGCGAGGTTTGCTGCCATTCGATCGAGGTGCGCTACACAGTAGAGGATGACGCAGTGTGCGAGTTTGAAGCCAGGGCGGTTGAGTGACTCCCCCTTTTATCGGCAATTCTTGCCTAATCGACGGCAAGACTTGCATTACGAATCACAACTTGCGGGAGCCTCCGGTTTTACCTGGGGTTTCGCATACATTCAGCATTGGTCCCCAACCTGCACTGACGCTGTATGGAGAAAATGCGGGACTTGGGCGGAACTGGATGGCGAAGAGCGCTGTCCGAAAGCAAACCCTCGACTGCAGGTGTGAAAAAGGAACTGCCATGTCATTTGGAATTTACCTTGCCGGCTTCTTGATCTTAATTGGCGGCCTAGTCTACGGAGCCGTGATGCTGCATGTCGCCGCGCATTGGATCGCTGTGGGCGCCATTGTACTGCTCGGCCTTGCGATTCTAAAGGGCGTCCAAGCCACGCGGGGAAGAGATCCATCGCGGTAAGAACTGGGTGGCGGTAAGAACTGGGTGCCGGATTGTTTGGATTATGAGTCCCAAAGTTTCTGGTAGCTGCTTGATTGTCGCCCATTTGAACTCAGTCGAGAGATGGGCGGTTCTTGCGATCGCGATCTGTTGCCTGTATGGACCAGCTCTGTTTCTCGGCGGCTGCGGCGCCGGCAAAGATAAGGTGAGCGCGCCCAACGAGCAAAGCAAAGACATCGCACCAGCCGCAGTCCAGGTATCGGGGAATAACCAAACGCATGTGGAGATGGTGAACGTCAATCTTCACCTCGATTCGTCCTTGATTCTGCACATACACTATTTATCAGGCCAGTTTGTTTCGACCAGGAAGGGGCAACCGCCCGCCTTCGACGACAAGCTGTCTTACGTTGTAGCGATCGACTCCGCCGAAGTGGGCGTCAGCGCCGCCAGCATGAGCCATGTCCTCAACACGTACGTGTTTGCCGCACCAGACGCGCCGCTTAAGAATCTGACGCTCACCATAGAAGGCAACCAGATTAAACAGGCCGGTACCCTGAACAAGGGCATCGGGATTCCCTTTGAAATGACTGGTACTATGAGCGCGACGGCCGACGGGAGAATCCGCATACAACCTACGCAGATGAAGGCCGCTCATTTGCCGGTTAAGGGCGTAATGAAGCTGTTCGGCCTGGATATGGCTAAGCTGATCAACACCCGCAAGACCAAAGGTGTCGGCGTAGAGGGGAACGACATCATACTGGATGCGGCCCAGATGTTGCCGCCTCCCAAGATGCGTGGCCGTATCACTGCCGTAAGCATTCAAGGCGATGAGATCGTCCAAACATTCGGAACCGCGCGAAAACTACAGGCCGGAAAGCTTCCCGGCGGTAATTACATGTGGTATCGCGGCGGTACGCTGCGGTTTGGTAAATTGACGATGAATGACACCGATATGCAGCTAATCGATGCGGACCCAACCGATCCGTTCGACTTCTTTCCGGACCATTACAAGGATCAGTTAGTGGCGGGCTACTCCAAGACCACCGCGACCGGCGGGCTGCTGGTCTACATGCCGGACTATGGAAAGATTTCGAGGCCGGTTTCGCCGCACATGGCGAGCCTCAAGGCCGCCAGCCAAGCGCCGCCCGCAATAGCCGTTAGGCGGCCTTAGCGCGTCCTCGGTGGTAAAGGGGGGCGGGTCCTGGAGGGCCCGCGCAGACTCAAGTCTGCCCCACCACATGCGGTACCCTAACAGTTATGACCATCGCAATTACCGGCGCTTCCGGTTTCATCGGGCGCCGGCTGATGAAGGCGCTCACCAGCGGAAACCATACGCTGCGAGTTTTGAGCCGGCACGCCGGGACGAACCTGCCGCCCGGCGTGCAACTGTACGTTTGGGACGCCATCAAGGGCCAGCCGCCGGAAGAGAGCCTGGACGGCGTGGATGCAGTCGTACACCTGGCGGGCGAGCCCATTGCGCAGCGCTGGAACGACGAGGTGAAGCAGAAGATTCTCGAGAGCCGCGCCACTGGCACGCGCAACCTGGTGCAGGCGCTCTCCACCACGCGCCAGCGCCCCGCCGTGCTGGTATGCGGTTCCGCCATCGGTTACTACGGCTCGCGCGGCGAAGAAATCCTGACCGAATCGTCCACGCCCGGCAGCGGATTCATGGCGGAGGTCTGCGTGGCTTGGGAGAAGGAAGCCGACCTGGCGGAATCGCTCGGCATACGCGTGGTAAAGCTGCGCACCGGCTTGGTGCTGGGTTCGAACGGCGGCGCACTGGCCAAGATGGTGCCGCCGTTCAAGGCCGGTATGGGCGGAAAGATGGGGCACGGAGATCAGTGGATGTCGTGGGTCCACATTGACGACCTGGTGGGCATCGTCCAGCACGTCATTGAGAATCCCGTACGCGGGCCAGTGAACGGGACGTCGCCCAACCCCGTCACTAATGCCGATTTCACCAAGGCCCTCGGCCACAGCCTCTCTCGGCCGGCCGTCTTTCCGATGCCCGCCTTCACACTGAAGTTCATGTTCGGCGAGATGTCGGAAGTGATGCTGGCCAGCCAGCGCGTGCTGCCCAAGGCCGCGGAGGCCGCGGGATATACATTCCGCTATCCAATCCTGGAGGCGGCCCTCGCGAATATTCTGGCGGCGTGAACGGTTTACAAGGTGGACATGCCAAAGTGTCCGTACTGCAAGCATGCGGTGACCCTGGACAAGACGCGCAGGGAGTCCGCCGCCGTCACCCTGCCGGAAGGCGTCCACCGCAAAGTCTCCGGCCTGGTGAAGAAAGAGATCATGTACTCGTGCCCGCACTGCGACTCGATCCTCGGGTTCGGGTTCTTTCTGGGCGGCTTGCTTACCGACCGGCCATAGCGGCGCTGACAATGCGGGTATGCCGACGTTACTTTGGATCTGGTTATCCGTTTTAGCGGCCGGCCTGCTGTACGTACTGGTTGTCCGCCGATGGCTGCTGGGGTGGGGCGCCACGCCTGCTGAACTGGCAAAGAACCTTCCGGGCGACACTTTCCTGCCCGAAGCGTCTTCGATGTGCACGCGCGCCATCATGATCGACGCGCCGCCCGAGCGCGTGTGGCCGTGGATCGCGCAGATGGGTCAGGGGAGAGGCGGGTTCTATAGCTACGCATGGCTGGAGAACCTGTTCGGCTGCCAGATCGTCAACGCCGCGGAGATCCATCCGGAATGGCAAGACCTGCAGCCCGGCGATGCGGTTTGCCTCGCTCCGAAAATACCAGGACTGCGGGGCAGGGCCGTGAAGAAGAACCGGGCGCTGGTGCTCGGCGGCAGCGCCATTCCCGAGCATCGTATTCCGGCGACCACGTGGGCATTCGTGCTGGAGCCCGCGAACGGCAATCGGACGCGGCTTCTTATTCGCTGGCGGTCGCAAACCTCCCGTTCGCTTTACGATCTGGTGCTCAACAAGTATCTGCTGGAACCCATACACTTCACCATGGAGCGCAGATGATGCTGGGCATACGGCGCCGCGCCGAGGCCCAAATTGGAGTAAGCTGAAAATATGCGTGAAATAGGTCAAACCAGTCCTGAGAGTGGCCGCTATCGTTGCGCGACATGCGGCGCCGAGATTCACGTGCAGGCTGGGGAAACGTTTCCCTCATGCCCTAGCAAGGACCACACTCCAAGGTGGATTCTCTCCGAAGAACGCATCTTAGCTATGGCCGGCTCGGCCCGCTAACCCCAATACTGTTCACTTTGGTGGGGCAGACCATCGCACTTTGTGGTCTGCCGCCTTCGGGGACCGTTGGCAGGCGACATAAAACGATCGTCTGCCCCACCGAAACATCACTCTAAGTGAACAGCATTGCCGCTAACCCGGCAACCTTCCTACGCGTGCCTACTCGTGGCGTAGCGCTTGGCTTGGTTCGACCGCGGCGGCGCGGCGCGCGGGGAAAAACGCGGCCAGGACGCCGATCGCCACGAGCATGGCGATGGCCAACCCGAAACTCAACGGATCGTTGGGCTTGATCCCGTAAAGGAGCGACGCGCCGAAGCGCCCCGCTGCAAGCGAGAGCGGCAGCCCAATGGCCACGCCCAGCGCGATGAGCAGCAGGCCTTCGCGCAGCACCATCCACTCGATGCTGGCAGGCGCCGCGCCGAGCGCGATGCGCAGGCCGATTTCCGCGGTGCGCCGCGTGACCGCGAAGGCCATCACGCCGTAGATGCCGATGGCGGCCAGTAACAGGGCCAGGGCGCCGAAGAATCCGCTCAGCGTCGCGATCATGCGTTCGACGAAGATGGAATCGTCTACCCGCTCGCGCAGGGTGCGCGGTTCGACCAGCGCCACTTCCGGATCGATCCGGCCGATCTCGCGCCGGATCGCCGGCAGCAGCGACGCGGGCGGCAACTGTGCGCGCACTAGCAGCATGGGATCGATGTGGAACGCGTTCTCGCGGAAGGGCACATACACGGTGGACTTCGCGGTGGTCTTCAGACCGTCGTGCAGGATGTCGTGCACCAGGCCAACGATATACGTCGGCTCGCCGCCTTCGGGCTTGGAGTCGTCGAAGCTGAGGATGCGGCCGATGGGGTCCGGCGTCCCCGGCAGGAATTCGCGGACGAACGCCTCATTGACCACGGCGATCTTGCGCGTGGAGCGCAGGTCGCCCTGGTCGAATTCCCGGCCCCGCAGCGGCCGGATGCCGATGGTTGCAAAGTACGCGGGACCTATGCACTGCTCGCTAATCTCCACGCCTTCCTTGGCGGTGCGGGTCGATCCTGGAACGCGGATGGAGGCGCTCGCGTCACCGCTTTGGTACGGACCTGGCATCCCATAACCGATCGAGGCGATGCCTGGCACTTCAGCCAGCCGGGCCAACATCCTGTCGCGATGCTTTTCCTTGTCCGCACTCTTCCATGCGCGCGGATAATCGAGCGAGAATGTGACTACGTTCTGAGCGACGAATCCCGGATTGATGGAGCGCAGTCCCGCCAGGCTGTGCGCGAACAGTCCCGCCGCCGCTACCAGCACCACGGAAAGCGCCACCTGCACCACCACCAGGGCTTTGCGAAAGCCGGCGCGCGCGCCGCGGCCGGGCTGCTGCGATCCGCCATCCTTCAGGGCGGCGGCGGGATCGAGAGAGGTCGCGCGCAGAGCCGGCGCCAGCCCGAACAGGACGGCCGAAAGAACCGATATACCCAGCGTGAACCCCAGCACGGTGGCGTCCGGTACGAGGTCGAAGCGCTCACCGGCGCCGGGCGGCAGAAACAAGAGCATGTAGCGCTCGCCCCAAACCGCGAATGCCAGGCCCAAAACGCTGCCCAGCAGGGCGAGCAGCAGGCTCTCGATCAGCCACTGCCGCACCAGCCGCCATCGCGTTGCGCCCAACGAGAAGCGCATGGCAATTTCGCGGCGGCGCGCGGCTCCGC
>OBLW0100003873.1_pt1 | contig 11550 bp, 6 predicted proteins | sample 1520161 | NCBI WGS metagenome assembly OBLW01 (sample SAMEA3539309, study PRJEB22396) | soil metagenome | biome: tundra; feature: field; material: soil | place: USA | collected 2010-05 | depth 0.15 m
GGCCTTTGAGCAGATCCGCATGTATTCGAAGACGGACGTAGCCGTCAGCTTGCGGCTGCTGCGAGCCCTCGGTGACATCTCCGCCTCGACGCCCGATCCGGAGTTCCGCCAGATCCTCGTCGAAAACGGAATGCGGGTAGTGGCAGGCTGCGCCGCAAAGCTCGGTAAAGAGGAACTGGGAGGGTTAGGCGTTCGTCAGACCGCGCTGGAAAGCATGGCCGCGATTCCGCAGCCGTAGATTAGAACGATCGCCATTGCTCCGGAATATGTCGCTCAGACTTCAGCGGTAAGCCTGGTGCGCCATGTCTACCAGGCTCCGTCCTTGCCCCCGAACCACCATATAATTCCGAGGGTGGCGGTATTCTGCTCCTTCTTCAGAACCCCGAGCGTGTCTGTCAGGAAGTACGGATGGTTGGAAGCGTCGCGGCGCCATTCTTCCCGCACTATCAGCCCACCCATGGCCCTTTGCTCGAAGGTAAGCGTGTTTTCCTTGAGCGCCTGCGTCGTCCCGCTGAAGAGTCCCCCACGGTCAGAGAGATATTCGGTCCTTGCGGCGATTGCGAACACAGGGGTGAGTTGATACCGGGCATAGGCGGCGCCGCCGATTGTGTGCGCCGGAGCGGAAGTTGTCAGGAGGCGCTCGATTACGTAGTCGCCTTCCAAGGCGAGCGTGAGCTTGGGTGACGCCTGCCAGGTCAGGTAGGTGTCGAAGATGTGCAACTTCCCGTTGGGCGGATTCGGGATCGGCTCGAACGGTACTCCTTGTTCGGTGGGCAGATTCGTCGCGGTGGAGTTCGGGAGAAACTCCACGTCGGGGTGCTCTTGCCCCAGATAGTAGTTCACGGTCCAGGCCACATTCTTGTGGGGTTGAATGTTGAGGCCGAACAACTGATCCTTGAAGCCATTGAAGGGTTCCGTCTGTTGAGTGCCATTCGTGATCCAGTAGTTCAGAGCAACGGCATCAGTGAGCTTGTAGTTCAGGCGCGCACCCATGTGATAGAAGGGCAAAAAGTTAAACCAATACGAGCGGGAGTAATTCATTTGATCTTTGGTATAGTTGCCCTCAAGGCCCAAGGAACTGGCCCATTTTCCGAAGTCCACGGTGAGTCCCGAGCCAACCGGAACGATGTACGTGCCATAAGCCTGGAAGATCGCGCGATAGACATCCGGCCGCGGCTCATTGGAAGCGTTCCCCTGGAGCGTGGCGGTCGCCTGTCCATACTGCAGGTCGAGGCGGAGGCCAAACCGCTTGCCATTTGCCGGATCGGCGGCGTTTTCGAGGACCAGGTCCGCCTGATTCAAGCTGAATGCGTTGCTGCTAACATCATAGGCGCGGAGAAGATTCACACGGCCGATCGGATCGTTGAAGTTGTAGCCGTAGTAACCATCAAACAGGAAATTGACGGTCGTGCCACCGAGAAGACTGGTCCCGCTCCGCGGCGCACTGGGCGTCAGTGAACCTTGCGTGGCCGAGCCTTGCGGCGCGGACGATTGCTCCGGCGCAGCCGTACCGGAGCCGGACACGGCCGGCTGGCTCGATACGCGTGATTTTCCTTCGAGTTCGTCGATGCGCGCCTGAAGCCTTTGAACCAAAGCGGAGAGCTCGGTGACGCGCCGGCTCAGTTGAGCGAAGCTCTCATCGGTCGTCTCCTGAGCGTGACCAACCCAGGGCGCAAGCGCCGCCAGCAGCGACGCCGCAATGGCGCTTCTCAAAACATGGCAACTTCCCTTGGCAAGCCCGCTGAACATGACGGTTACCTCCTTTAGATGGAAGTCGGAAAAGGGGTCGGCGCCCGACGAACACCCAGTTCAAGGGTACGGGGCGCGGCATAAGGAAGTCGTAAAGAAAGGGTCAGGAATGGATCAAGACGGCCCGCCCTCAGTGGGTGATTTCCGTAACTTCGATGGATTCCCCGCTGGGCTTGAGCGCTTCGGCGCGAAGGACCTTGCCATCGACTTTGAGCACCATGAAGTTCTCGGTGCTGAGCACCTTTTGGGTGATCCCTTCGGGCGGTTTATCGACGTCGTAGAGCGGCGCCCCGCCTCCGCCGGCGATGAAGTAATGAACTCCGTTCTTCAGGTAGTGCTGATAGTTGTGATCGTGGCCGAAAAACCCGGCGGTCACTTTGTACTTCTCGAGCAAGGGCATCAAGGCGGTCATGTGCGGGTTGTCGCCCTGGCGGCTGGAAACCGCGGTCATGGGCGGATGGTGCGCGACGAGGAAGCGGAACTCGGCGTTCTGGCTGCGGTTGAGGTCGTCTTCGAGCCAGCGGGTCTGCTCCGCCCAGTACGTATCGCGCGCCACCGCGCTAGGCGAAACATTGACGAGGTCGCTATCGATCACGGAAAAGTGGCTAGTGCCCCAGTTGAAAGAATAGTACGGGCGCGCCGCGAAGAAATCGTAGTAGCGGGAGTCGTTGCGCTCGTGGTTGCCGATGGAGGGGTAGAAAGCCGTCTTGCTCAGCAGAGGGGCCTCGATGTCGAAGAAAATGGGCCAGAGGCTGGAATCCGCGCCATCCTCCACCATGTCGCCGGTCTGGACGATGAAATCGGGCGAGGCGTACTTCAGGATGGCGGCTACCACGGTGCGATGCACGTCGTGGCGTGTGCGGTTATCGCCGTAGACCACGAACTGGTAGGCGGTTGTTCCGGCGCTGGCAGCGGTCTTGAAAGAGCCCTTAGCTTCGGGGTGGCCGGGGACCTGGTAGAAGTAGGTGACGCCGGGCTGCAAACCGGTGAAGGACGCACTTTCGGCGTGCAGCACGGGGCTGGACTTGCCGGTTGCTTCGGAAGACGCAACGCTCAGGGTGACGTCGCCGGCGTCGACGATCCAAGCGACGGTGGCGGATTTCTGCGAGACGTTGACGGCGTAGGGGCCGCCGGCAAGGCGATCCTGGCCGCTCGCTAAAACGGCGGCGACAATGCCCAGGAATACAAACAGCGGGAGTGCTTTCTTCATGATCGTTCTATTACATCAGATGTGGATGAATTCAGGATGACACTCACGCAAGAAGGCAGGCCCCACTGGGCAACCGCTCTCTTACGTTCGCGGCTCGGCCTAGTCGAGCGAGGCTAGTTGGCGCCACTCCCTGGCTTGCGATTGGGCTACTCCGCGGTGGGTCACAAAACCGTTATAGGTGTTCACGCCCTCGCGAATCGCCTGGTGGCGTTCGCACGCGCCTCGGAGACCCTGGTTGGCCAGTTCCAGCAGGTACGGGAAGGTAGCGTTGGTGAGCGCAAAGGTGGAGGTGTGCGGGACCGCCGCCGGCATGTTGGAAACGCAATAGTGCAATACGCCATCGACGAAATAGGTTGGCTCGGTGTGGGTGGTGGCGTGGGAGGTTTCAAAGCAGCCGCCCTGATCGATCGCCACATCCACTACCACGGCGCCGCGTTTCATGTTGGCGATCATCTCCCGCCGCACCAGTTTGGGGGCCGAGGCGCCGGGGATCAGGACGGAACCTACCACCAGGTCGGCGGTCTTCACGCTCTCGCCGATGGTCCAGGAGTTCGAAGCCATGGTGACCAACCGGCTGCTGAAGATGTCGTCGAGCTCGCGCAGGCGGTTCAAGTTGCGGTCGATCATGATCACGTGGGCGCCCATCCCCACGGCGATCTTGGCGGCGTTGGTTCCCACGATGCCGCCGCCGAGGATGACGACGTTGGCGGGCGCCACTCCGGGGACGCCGCCCAGAAGAATGCCGCGGCCGCCGTTCTGCCGCTCGAGATACTGGGCGCCAACCTGTACCGACATGCGTCCGGCAACCTCGCTCATGGGCGTGAGCAGCGGCAGCGATCCATCCAGCTCGCGGACGGTCTCATAAGCGACGCCGCTCACGCGCGCGGCCAGCAGGCGGTCCGTCAGATCCGGCAGCGGCGCCAAGTGCAGATAGGTGAACAGAATCACGCCTGGACGGAAATTGGCGTATTCGGCGGGCTGCGGCTCTTTGACCTTCACCACCAGGCCGGCCTTGCCCCATACTTCCGAGGCGTTCGGAGCGATGGCCGCGCCGGCTTCGGCGTATTCCTTGTCGGTGATGGAGCTGCCTTCGCCGGCATGCGCCTCCACCAGCACCTCATGCCCCGCTTCGCGCAATTGATGGACGCCGCTGGGAACGAGGCCGACGCGAGTTTCGTGGTCTTTGATTTCTTTTGGAACGCCGATGATCATGTGTATAGTCTACTTTCGCTTGGCCATCAGGCGGACTTTGCCGGTTTGTGAAATGCCGCCGGGGGCCAGGGCGTCATTGACGATTTCGGCCTGCTCCTGCTGGTGACGCTTGCCGGAGCCGGTGGCGGGACTGGCGCTCTCGGGCCTCCCAATGTACCGCAATTCGCGACGCGTCTGCTCCAACAGCGGCCGGAAGTTTTCCCGCATGAAGCGCCACGGACCCATGTTGCGCGGCTCCTCCTGCGCCCAAACCACTTCGGCCGCATCCGGATAGCCGGCGATGACTTCGGCCGCCTGATCGGCGGCGAAGGGATAGAGCTGTTCCACGCGGGCCAGCGCGACATGTTCGGCCTTGCGTTCGCGACGCGCGGCAAGCAGATCGTAGAAGATCTTGCCGGAGCAGAAAACCAGGCGCGAGACGCGAGCGTCTCCGGCGGGCTCCGGGTCTCCCAGAATCTCCAGGAACCCTCCGGAGGTAAATTCGCGCGCGTGCGAAACCGCCTCCGGATGGCGCAGCAGGCTCTTGGGCGCAAAGACCGCCAGCGGCTTGCGCATGCCGCGCCGGTCATGGCCGCCATACATCTGGCGGCGCAGCAGGTGGAAATACTGCGCGGGGGTGGTGCAGTTGACCGCCTGAAGATTGTTTTCGGCGCAGAGCGTGAGATAGCGCTCGATGCGGGCGCTCGAATGTTCCGGGCCCTGGCCTTCATAGCCGTGCGGGAGCAGCATGACCAAGCCGCTGGGCTGGCCCCATTTGGATTCGGCGCAGGAAATGAACTGGTCGATCATGATCTGGGCGCCGTTGGCGAAATCGCCGAACTGAGCTTCCCAAATCACCAGCGTGAGCGGGTCCGCCACGCTGTATCCGAACTCGAAACCGAGGACGGCGAACTCGCTGAGGGAGCTATCGTACACGTCGAAACGGCCCTGCTCCGGGGCGATGTGCTGCAAGGGGATGTAGCGGCGGCCGGTTTCCGAGTCGTGGAACGCGAGGTGGCGCTGGCTGAAGGTGCCGCGGCTGGAATCCTGGCCGCTGAGGCGCACGGCGGAGCCTTCGAGCGCGAGCGTGCCGAAGGCCAGGGCCTCGGCGAAGGCCCAGTCGATGGGGGCGTCCTTTTCCAAGAGGGCGCGGCGGCGGTCCACGAACCCGCGCAGCTTGGGGTGCAGGTGAAACTCGGGCGGGAAGCTGGTGATGCCGCGAACGACGCGCTCCAGGACAGCGTGGTTCACGGCGGTGCGCGGGCAAAAACTGACGATCTCCTCACCGGCCACGGCGCTCAGCTCCTGCGGCACGTAATGCTCGGCGCGTTGCTGCGCGGCGTCGAAGGCGTCGGAAAGGCGCCGCGCGGCAGCCTTGCGCATCTTCTCGACATCTTCCGCGGCGAGTACCCGTTCGCGCACCAGGCGCTCGGTGTACAGCACGGCCACGGGCGGGTGCTCTTTGATCTTGCGATACAGGATGGGCTGCGTATAGCTGGGGTCGTCGCCTTCGTTGTGGCCGTGGCGCCGGTAGCAGATCATGTCGATCACCACGTCCTTCTTGAACTGCTGGCGGTAATCGAAGGCGATCTGGACCACGCGGATGGCGGCCTCCGGATCGTCGCCGTTCACGTGGAAAATGGGGGCTTGGACGCCGCGCGCCACGTCGGTGGAATAGGGCGACGAGCGCGACTCCTCGGGCAGCGTGGTAAACCCGATCTGGTTGTTGATGACCAGGTGGATGGTGCCGCCCGTGGAGTAGCCGTCGAGCTGCGCAAGGTTCAAGGTCTCGGACACCACGCCCTGCCCGGAGAAAGCCGCGTCGCCGTGTATGAGCACGGGGATGACGCGCTCGCGATTGGCGTCGCCGAGGCGGTCCTGCTTGGGCCGCACGATGCCTTCGACCACGGGGTCGACCGCCTCCAGATGGCTGGGGTTGGGTGAAACCGAAACCACGACCTCCTGCCCGTTGGCGCGCTTGCGCACGCCGGTGGCGCCGAGGTGATATTTCACGTCGCCCGAACCCTGCGTGCTGGCCGGATCGATATCGCCCTCGAACTCGGAGAAGATCTGTTTGAGATCCTTGCCCACCACGTTGGCCAGAATGTTGAGACGGCCACGGTGCGCCATGCCGGCCACGATTTCGTGAACGTTGTTCAGGGAAGCGCGCTCGAGGATCTCATCGAGGATGGCCAACGCGGCTTCTCCGCCTTCCAAAGCGAAACGCTTCTGCCCCACGAAGCGGGAGTGCAGGAAGTGCTCGAACTCCTCGCCATCGACCAGGTTTTGGAGGATGCGCAGGCGGGTTTCGCGATCGAGGGGCCAGTTGTTGGCCTCCGGCTCCATGCGCCGCTGGAGCCAGCGCTTCTGCTCGGGAACCTGGATGTTCATGTACTCGGCGCCGATCTTGCCGCAATAGGTCTGGCGCAGCGTTTCCAGGATCTCGCGCAGGGTGGCGACGGGCTTGGGACCGCCCTCGCCAATGGCTTCGCCCAGGCTGCCGGTGAGGAATTCGCGGTCCAGGTCCCAGATGGTGAGGCCGTAGGTTTCAGGATCAAGCTCAGGGTGGTAGCTGGGCTCCGCGCCGAGGGGGTCGAGGTCCGCGATGAGGTGGCCACGCACGCGGTAGGCGTTGATCATCTGCATGATCCCGGATTCCTTGGCGATTTCGGCGGCGCGCGCCCCGCTCATGCCCGGCAGCAGGGACTGGCGGTCCTTTTCCCAGCGCACGGGCTGGTGGGGCATGTGGAGGTTCTCGAAAATCTCGTCGTAGAAGCCGTCCGCGCCATCGAGCAGGGCTTGCAGCTTGCCGAGGAACATGCCGGATTCCGCGCCCTGAATGATGCGGTGATCGTAGGTGCACGTCAGCGTCATGACCTTGCTGATGCCGAGCGTGGCGCGGGTTTCGGGCGCGGCGCCCTGGTATTCGGCGGGATAATCGATGGCGCCGGAGGCCAGGATGGCGCCTTGGCCGGGCATGAGCCGCGGGTTCGACGCCATGGTGCCGACGGTGCCGGGGTTGGTGAGCGAAATGGTGGTCCCCTGGAAATCCGCGGGCGTAAGCTGGCCGGTGCGCGCACGGGACACGAGGTCGTCGAAGGCGTCGATGAATTCCTGGAAGGAGAGCGCGCCGGCGTCCTTAATGTTGGGGACCATGAGGCTGCGCGCGCCGTGTTTGCCCGCGACGTCGATGGCGATGCCGAGGTTGATGCGCGGCCGCACGGCGCGGAAGGGGCGGCCTTCCTGCTCCACGTACGCGGCGTTGAGCCCGGGGATCTCTTCGAGCGCCTTGAGGATGGCCCAGCCGATCAGGTGCGTGTAGGAAACCTTGCCGCGGCCGAGGAGGGTGCGGTGCTGGTTGACGATGCGGCGATTTTCGTCCATCAGCTTGACGGCGATGGTGCGCTGGGAGGTGGCCAGGGGGATGGCGAGGCTGGCGGACATGTTTTCGGCGATGCGGGCGGCGGCGCCATGGAGGGGCTGGAGCTGGTCGCCGGGGGCGGGAGCGGATGCGGGGGCGGGCTTGGCAGATTCTACGACGGGCTTGGCAGGCGAAAGCGCCTGCCCCACCGTGTGCTCGAAGATGCGCCTCCAGCTTTCGTCGACGGCGGCGGGGTCATGCTGGTACCGCTGGCGCAGTTCGTCTTCAAGCCAGCTATTGATACCCAGATCGGGGTCGGATTCAGACGGCATGGAAGGAAGTGCTTTCTAAGTTCATGATACTGGAACCAATTCGATGGAACGAAGCCAATTTCGAATGGGTGATTGCGCGGTGGGAGAACCCGAGCCGGCGAAATGTGCGAAACGAAGCCAATCTCCAGGGGCGGCTACCCAGACCCGCCGCCGGGCAGCGGCGAAATGAAGAAACGAAGCCAATTTCGAATGTTGCGAGCGTGCGGTTCCCATCCGCTTTCAGTATAGTGCATGGATGGCTAGGCTTAGGCGTAAGTTATTGATTCGGTTAGGATGGTTGCTTGTGACTGGAGGATTGCGCGGACGAGGGGCTGACCAATCGGTGTTGTCTGAGCGCACCGCTGTCCGAGTGTTCTACCCTCCGACCGGGGAAGCAATCCGGGCAATTCAAGTTTAATGACTCCGGTGGCAGGCGGAAGCGCCTGCCCCACCTAATCGGCGGCGCCGAGGACTTCCATGTGTTCGGAGCGGGCGCCATGTACCGCTTTCAGGGGAATCGACCGGTCAAATGTCGCCAGACGGCCGCCGCGGCGAATTGCCAAACCGAGCAGGTACGCATCCGTGACTTGCTGATGGCCGGCTATGGCCTCCGGGCGGAAGAGGGTCTCGTCAAGCACACGCAGGTGCGATACTGCTTCGGCGGGGGTCGCGTTATGCGGGCTTGGGGCCGCGGGCGTGCGCGTGGGCGCCTCGGCGGGCGTGGTCGCGGAGTTGGTGGATGTTCAGGCCGGTCAACGCCACGGCGATCGCGCCGGCCGCCAGGAGCGGGATGGTTTCGGCAAAGAGCAGGATGTTGGAGAAATTCTTGGCGTCGTTGCGCTCGACGTCGAAGAGGCCCAGCGCGAGCACGCAGGCCACCTGGAGAAGGCCCAGGTTGGCGGGACCGTTGGGGATCACGACGGCCAGGCGAATGATCGTGAGCACGCCCGCGGCGGACCAGAATCCCAAGTCCAGACCGTCCGCCTTCATCAGCGCCCACACGGTGACGATCTGGAGCGCAAGGTAGAGGAGACTGAGCAGGCTGGCCGAGCCCATGGTGCGGGCATTGCCCATGAGGTGGAGTCCCTCGACGACGTGGCGCGCCGTGGAGGACCAGCGGCTCTCAGCGAGGACGGCATGCGCGTGCTGTTTGTGAAAGACGACCCAGAGAAGGAGGATGGCGCCGACGAACAGCAGAGCGCCGAGCACGCGGACCCCGATCATGAGATCGCGCGGTATGGCTCTCACGAAGACAGCCGTGATCAGGAACGTCACCAGGAGCCAGAATCCGTCGATGAGGCGTTCGAGGGCGGCGGAAGCAAAGCTGAGCGATAGGCGCAATCCATTCCAGTGCGCGAGCATGTAGCAACGAATGAGCTCGCCGGAGCGCAGCGGGAGCACCTGATTGGCAAACTGCCCGATGAAGATGGCTTGGACGGTGCGCCATGGCCACACCATGGCGACGGGCGCCAGCAGGGTATTCCATCTCCAGGCCTGCGCGAAATAGATTGCGAGGTCGGCCGCCAGGGCCAGGCTCACCCAACGCCAATCCAGCTCCCGAATGGTGGGAATGAGCTCATCTTTGATGGAATACCCATGGAGCACCCAGGCAAAGCAGGCGGCCGAAGCGGAATAGGCGAGCGCCTGGGGAAGCCAGCGGGGCATCTTACGGTGCCTGATGAGGGGGTCCATGGGATCCGGAGTGGGGGCCGGCTTGGCCTCACTCACTTATGATAACGTGGCTCGCAAAAGGGAGACGCCGTTTTGCAGCTTCTCATTCGGAGGGGGCGATTCGCCGCATGATGGATTTGACCTTGCGGGCGTACCCGGGTAGGGGGTTGTAGACGGCCAGCTTCTGGTCGAGGGTCTTGTCCTGGTAGCGCTGGCCGTTGCTCAGGCGGAAGGCCACGGCCTGAATGGCGGCGACCGGCGAGGCGAACTTGGCCCGGCCGGAATCCCAGCCGAAAAAGTTATTGTTTCGGGCGGCCTTGCCCCCGGTGGACTCGACAAAGGAGAGGCTGGGGAGCAAGCGCCAGTCGAGGGAGAAGCTGTCCGAGGCTTCCAGGAATTCGGGCGCGTACTGCAGAGCGGGGCAACCGAGTCCGGCGAAGAATCGGCGCAGACTGTCCAGCCTGGGGTCCTCACGGTAGCGGACGAATGCATATGCGGGCAATTGCGGCATGGACACCGGCAAGGACATGGCGCCTGCCAGGAACACTACGCCACGACTCACGAGCTTTTTCAATTTTCGCTCCTTGAAATTCAGGTTTGAATGCGCCGCGGTGCGCGGCGGCGGTGAGACTGGGCGGCGAGCGGTGGCTCGCCCGGGTTGGCGGTTATGAAGGCTTCATAAGATTTAATTATACCAGATCAATGGCCGCGGATGGACGCGCTATGCGCGCGCGGGATCGATGGTCTCGGTATCGACGGCCAGATCGGTGAACGCGGCACGGGCTTTTTGGGCGTCGAACCGGCCGTCACGGGCCAACCGGGAGAGTGCGGCGGCGGCGATGGATTCGGCGTTAATCTCGAAATGCTTTCTCAGGAACTGGCGGTTATCGCTGCGTCCGAACCCGTCGGTCCCCAGGGTTTCCATGCGGCCGGAAAGCCATGGCGCAAGCTGGTCGGGCACCACTTTCATGTAATCCGTGGCCGCCACGATGGGGCCTTCGGCGCCGCGGAGGGCCTCCACGATGTAAGGCGTGCGGGGCGGCTCGCCGGGATGCAGCCGGTTCCATCGCTCCACGCCGAGGGCCTCGCGCCGCAGCTCGTTGTAGCTGGTGACGCTCCACACGTCGGAGGCCACGCCGTAGCGCTCGGCCAGAATCGCCTGGGCGCGCAAGGCTTCGTTGAGGATGGGACCGCTGCCGAACAATTGCACGGCGGCCTTGCCTTCTTCCGCCGGTTTGAAGCGGTAAATCCCCTTGAGGATGCCATCGGGGTCGAGACCCTCGGGCATGGGCGGCATGGCGTAGTTCTCGTTGTACAAAGTGAGGTAATAGAACAGGTCTTCGCGCTGCTGGTACATGCGGCGGATGCCGTCGCGCACGATGACGGCGATCTCATAGGCGTAGGCGGGGTCGTAGGTGGCGCAGGTGGGCACGGTGCTGGAGAGCACGATGCTGTGGCCGTCCTGATGCTGCAGTCCCTCGCCGGCGAGGGTGGTGCGCCCGGCCGTACCGCCGCACAGAAAGCCCTTGCCGCGCGCGTCGGCGAAGGCCCAGATGAGGTCGCCGACACGCTGGAAGCCGAACATGGAATAGTAGATGAAAAACGGGATCATCTCCACGCGGTAGTTCACATAAGACAGTCCCGCGGCGGTGAAGGACGCCATGGAGCCGGCCTCGGTGATGCCCTCTTCGAGGATCTGGCCGTCCTTCGATTCCTTGTAATAGAGGAACATTTCCGCATCGTGGGGCTTGTAGAGCTGGCCCTGGTTGGCATAGATGCCGAATTGCCGGAACAAGGACTCCATGCCGAAGGTGCGGGCTTCATCGGGGATGATGGGAACCACGCGCTTGCCGATATTCGGGTGCTTCATGAGCAGCGTGAGGACGCGCACGAAGGCCATGGTGCTGGAGACTTCGCGCCCGGAGGAGCCATCGAGCGACTCCTTCAGATATTCGAGCGGCGGCGTTTCGATGGCGGGGGCGCCGGCGGCGCGGGTGGGCATGTAGCCGCCCAACAAGCGGCGGCGCTCATGCAGGTAGGCCATCTCCGGGCTGTCC
>OBLW0100003875.1_pt1 | contig 11546 bp, 10 predicted proteins | sample 1520161 | NCBI WGS metagenome assembly OBLW01 (sample SAMEA3539309, study PRJEB22396) | soil metagenome | biome: tundra; feature: field; material: soil | place: USA | collected 2010-05 | depth 0.15 m
AGGGAGATGGTCCTGCGGCCGCTAGCTGGCCGGAGATCGAGGACGCTGCCGCGTGGCGCGGGCGACCGATCCAGACGTGTCCCGGTTCGCCGGGCGGACTGTGGCGTCTTGGACCCTCATGCACGACTCCGGTTTCACCGACACCGACGGCACCCAACCCGACTTCGGGCGCTGGCTCGCCGAGGTCCGCCATGCGGGCCTCAACCCGCCACAACTGATCCGAGCAGGTTCAGGTGAGCGGCTGACGGAAGGGCAGAGCCCAGCGGGTAGGTCCAGCCTGAAGGCCCAACCCAGAGGCCATACCGGGGAGGTTATTACGCGGCGCCGTCCTGCGGTTCGATGCCCTGCTGGCGGAGAAGACCATGAAGGTGCTTGACCTCTTCGCTCAGCCGATGGAGCCCCTCGGCCAGGGACGGAAGGTCCAGGTGCGCGGTTGCCCACTCCTCCTGCCGGGCCGCCTTCTCGGCGAGCAACTGCCTGGCCTGGTCGCGCAGTGCCGCCGCCTTCTCGTAGTCCTCGGCGCCGGCGGCGGACTCTTTGTCGCGGCGGACCTGCGCGATCTCCTGGTTGAGGTCGCTCAGGTCCGGTCCGATACCCACGCGCTGCTCGACGGCCGACAGGCGCGAGTTAATCAACTCGACACGGCCAAGGATCTCAGTCAGCAGCCTGCGCTCTCTTCCGCCAGCCAGGCTCAGCCGCCGCGCAACGGGCCCGGTTCCCGGCTCCTCCTCGCCCTTAGCCTCTTGTACCAGCTGGATCACCCGCTGGCGGACCCGGCTCAGGTCCGCGCCGAGCGTGACGAGCACCTGGGCGGCGGCGCCCTTGCCCTCGCGGATCAGGCCGAGCAGGATGTGCTCGGTGCCGATGTAGTTGTGGCCAAGCTGCAGCGCCTCGCGCAGTGACAGTTCCAGCACCTTCTTGGCCCGCGGCGTGTACGGGATGCGGCCGGACGGTGCCTCCCGGCCCTCGCCGATGATCTCCTCGATCTGCTGGCGCACCGTCTCCGGGCTGATCCCCAGCGACTCCAGCGCCTTGGCCGCCAACCCCTCGCCCTCACGAATGAGGCCGAGCAGGATGTGCTCGGTGCCGATGTGGTTGTGGTTAAGTCTCCTGGCCTCTTCCTGAGCCAGGACCACAACCCGCCGCGCCTGGTCAGTAAACCGCTCAAACATATCCGCTCCGCCCTTCTGAGGCTCGCCCCGCCCCGTGCCTTGGTTCATATCAAGATACATCGCGTTCGCGGATTGGCAAGATATATCGCGAGTTCGGTTGGGTGTGTTCCGGAAATTTGAGATCTCCGGTCCGCCGAGCCGGGACGAGCGCTGTGCCCCGCGTCAGCCCGGCGGGGACCGTACTGACGGACGGCCCCAAGTCAACGTTGTCTAACCGGCCGGTGGGGGAGCAGGACCGGGGCCATGGACCCTCACACCGCAGCATGCTGACGTGCCTTCATTCACTTTCTGTTCACTTCTACGTCGGCAGGACGTCGCCTGGATGAAGTAATTTCTTCACGGAAGCACTTGGCCGGGCCTGGCCGCGGTTTGGGAGGATTGCCGGTGACCGAGACCCGCTCCGCGGACTTGCTGACCGCACTGGACGAGGCGAAGCTGAGCAGGTTCCATCTGCGGGCCGTGCTGGTGTCCGGGATGGGGTTTTTCACCGATGCCTACGACCTGTTCGTCATCGGGATCGCCTCGACCCTGATCAAGCAGGAGTGGAATCTCAGTTCCGGCAAACTCGCCCTGCTGAACAGCATGATGCTGGCGGCGGCCTTCCTCGGTGCCTTTGTCTTCGGCCGGTTCGCCGACCTGTTCGGCCGCAAGCGCGTCTACTGGATGGTCGCGGCGATCATGGTGGTTGGCGCCCTCGGATCAGCACTGTCGCCGTCGTACTGGGTGCTCATCGCCTTCCGCTTCCTGCTCGGCTTCGGCGTGGGCGGGGATTACCCGGTCAGCGCCGTGCTGATGAGCGAGTACGCCAACCGCAAGGACCGCGGCAAGCTGGTCGGGATGGTGTTCTCCACCCAGGCGCTCGGCCTCATCGTCGGGCCGCTCATCGCGCTGGCCCTGCTCGGCGCCGGGACGACCAACGATGTGGCCTGGCGGACGATGCTCGCGCTCGGTGCCGTGCCCGCGGCCGCCGTGGTCTACCTGCGCAGCCGTATGCCGGAATCGCCGCGCTACCAGGTCCAGGTGCAGGGCCGCCGCCGCGAGGCGCTCAGCGAGATATCCAGGTTCAGTGCGGGGACCGTCAACGGGCGTTCGACCGCCCGCCTGCGCCACGAGATGGGCTTGCGGGCCTTCCTGACCAACCGCAGGTACCTGGTCATGCTGGCCGGAACGGCGGGGACCTGGTTCCTGCTCGACTACGCCTACTACGGGAACACGATCTCCACGCCGCAGATCATCAAGCTGATCTCCCCAGGCTCCTCGACAATGACGACGATCGCCATCCAGCTCGCCATCTTTGTGGTCGCCGCCCTGCCCGGGTACCTGCTCGGGATCGTCTGGATGGACCGGATCGGCCACCGGCGGCTGCAGCTCACCGGTTTCGCCGTGATGGCGCTGTGCTTTGCGCTCATTGGCCTGGTGCCCGGGCTGACCACGGTGGTAGTGCCATTCCTGCTGGTCTACGGGGTGAGCTACTTCTTCACCGAGTTCGGGCCGAACATGACCACGTTCGTGATGCCCAGCGAGGTCTACCCGGTCACCATGCGCGCCACCGGGCACGGCATCTCGGCCGGCATCGGCAAGTTCGGCGCGTTCATCGGGGTCTTTGTCTTCCCGCTGCTGCAGAAATCCCTCGGCCTGCGCGGCACGCTGATGCTCACCGCGGCAGTCTCGGTCCTCGGCTTTCTGCTGACCCTGGTCCTGCCCGAGCCGTCCGGCCTGAGCCTGGAAGAACTGGCCAGCGGGCCCGCCTTCTTGCCGGCCCAGGAAACCGGCGCGGTGCTGACGTCCGCATCAGGAGAGAAGTCCAACCCCGCGGCCTAACCCCGCCCGGTCGGCTCCGGTGTTAGCGCGGTGCATAGTGCGCGAATAGGGGGCACAAGGCACCGCGCTGTCAGGCAGACGTGCCGCCCCGGCCCGCGCCGCCGCGGAACCGCCCGATGCTGTCCGCGAGAGCGGGGGCGCCAAGGGCGGTCAGGCCGTGCCGGAACTCGTTCGCCATGGCCTCCGCATCGCTGAGTGAGATGCCTTCCAGCGCTGACATCCGGTCGCTGCGCAGGCACTGCTGCGGCAGCGCGGCAAGCTCGCGCGCCAGTTCCTCAGCGGCGGCGCGCGCCTGGCCATGGGGCACCACCCGGGTGACCAGGCCCATCTGCAGCGCCTCGGCGGCCGGCACCGGGCGGCCGGTGAGTATGAGGTCAAGCGCGCGGCCGAGGCCCACCAGGCGGGGCAGCCGCACCGTGCCGCCGTCGATCAGCGGGACTCCCCACCGGCGGCAGAACACGCCGAGGACCGAATCCTCCTCGGCGATCCGCAGGTCGCACCAGAGCGCGAGTTCCAGGCCGCCGGCCACGGCGTGCCCGGAGATCGCCGCGATCACCGGTTTGGTCAACCGCAGCCGGGTCGGGCCCATCGGCCCGTCACCGTCGGGCTGGACCCGGTTGCCGTCCGGGCCGCCCGCCGCCGTGAGATCGGCACCGGCGCAGAATGTCCCGCCGGCCCCGCACAGCACAGCGACGGAGGCGGCCTTGTCGCGCTCGAACTCCCGGAAGGCGGCGGCGAGGACGGCCGCGGTCGGACGGTCCACGGCGTTGCGTACCTCAGGCCGGTCCATGACAACGGTGGTGACCGGCCCGGCCCGCGCCACGCGCACGGTCATCGTGAGTCCTGCCGGCTATCCGTTGAGCCTCATCGACCCGCAGGTCAGCCGACCTGCCAGGTGTCCGCGCCGGCCAGCAGGGCGGCCAGGTCGCCCTCGCCCTGCCGCTCCTTGGCGCTGTCGATCTGCCCCGCCATCAGCTCGTCGTAACTAGGCCTGGGGACCTGCCGCAGCACGCCGATCGGGGTGTGCGCGAACGCGGCGTTATCCAGCCGGGACAGCGCGAACGCATAGGATGGGTCGGCAGCGTGCGCGTCGTGCACCAGCAGGGAGTCCTCGTCCACCGCGGCCACATCAACCGCCTCCAGCGAGCCGTACGGGCCGAACCGGAGCCCGCGGCCGCGATCCGCGCCGAACCGGACGGGCTCGCCGTGCTCTAGCCGGACCAGTTTGTCGTCCCGCGACGAGGGGTCGGTAAGCGGTGCGAACGCGTCGTCGTTGAAGATCGGGCAGTTCTGGTAGATCTCTATGAACGCGGCGCCCCGGTGGTCGGTCGCCGCGCGCAGCACGCTGGTCAGGTGCTTGCGGTCGGAGTCGATGGTGCGGGCGACGAAGCTGGCCTCGGCGCCGAGCGCGAGCGACACCGGGTTGAACGGCGTGTCCAGCGAGCCGAACGGGGTCGACTTGGTGACCTTGCCCTGCTCGGACGTGGGTGAGTACTGCCCCTTGGTCAGCCCGTAGATCCGGTTGTTGAAGAGCAGGATCTTGATGTTCACGTTCCGGCGCAACGCGTGGATCAGGTGGTTGCCGCCGATGGACAGCGCGTCGCCGTCGCCGGTGATCACCCAGACCGACAGGTCGGGGCGGGACGAGGCCAGGCCGGTCGCGACGGCCGGGGCACGCCCGTGGATCGAGTGCATGCCGTAGCTGTCCACGTAGTACGGAAGCCGCGACGAGCAGCCGATGCCGGAGATGATGACCACGTTCTCCCGCGGCACCTCTAGTTCGGGCAGGAACGCCTGGAAGGCGGCGAGGATCGCGTAGTCGCCGCAGCCGGGGCACCACCGCACATCCTGGTCGGACTTGAAGTCTTTCGTCGTGAGGCGCGTGTCGGTCTTGGGCACGAGCGTCAGCGAGGCGGGCCGCCGGGATTCCCCGGTAGCTGTCGTCCGCTCAGACATGTGCGATCACTTCCTGGATGACACCGGCTAGTTCGGCCGCGCGGAACGGGAGCCCGCGCACCCGGTTGTAGGAGATCACGTCGACCAGGTAGCGGCCGCGCAGTAGCAAAGCGAGCTGGCCCAGGTTGATCTCGGGGACGAGGACCTTGTCGTAGCTGCGCAGCACGTCACCAAGGTTGGCGGGCATCGGGGACAGGTGCCGCAGGTGAGCCTGGGCGACTGAGCCGCCGGCCGTCCGCACCCGGCGCACGGCGGCGCCGATGGAGCCGAAGGTGGAGCCCCAGCCGAGGGCAAGCACCTTGGCGTCGCCGTCAGGGTCGTCTACCTCGAGCGGCCCGATGTCGGCGGCAATGCCGTCGATCTTCGCCTGGCGCAGCCGCACCATCTTGTCGTGATTGTCCGGATCGTAGGAGATCGTCCCGGCACCGTTGGCCTTCTCGATCCCGCCGATCCGGTGCTCCAGCCCGGGCGTGCCGGGGATGGCCCACGGCCTGGCGAGCGTTTCCGGGTCGCGCTGGAACGGCAGGAATTCAGCCGGTTGGCCGTCTTCGTCCAGCCAATCCTCTGGCTTACTAAACGAGAAACTTGCGGCGATGTCGGGAAGCCCGGCGACGTCGGGGATGCGCCATGGTTCCGATCCGTTGGCCAGGTAGCCGTCGGACAGGATGATCACCGGCGTCCGGTATTTCACCGCGATGCGGACAGCTTCGATCGCGATCGTGAAGCAGTCGCCGGGGGTCGCGGGGGCGAGCACGGCGACCGGGGACTCCCCGTTCCGGCCGAACAGCGCCTGCAGCAGGTCCGCCTGTTCCGTCTTGGTCGGCATTCCCGTCGATGGCCCCGCCCGCTGGATGTCACAGACGATGAGCGGCAGTTCAACCGACGCGGCCAGCCCGATGGTCTCTGCCTTCAGGGCCATGCCGGGACCTGACGTGCTGGTCACCCCCAGGGCGCCCCCGAACGAGGCGCCGAGCGCGGCGCCCACGCCCGCGATCTCGTCCTCGGCCTGGAAGGTCCTTACCCCGAACCGCTTGTGCTTGGACAGTTCGTGCAGGATGTCGGAAGCCGGGGTGATCGGGTAGGAGCCGAGGAAGATCGGCAACCCGGCCAGCTTGGAGGCGGCGACCAAGCCGTAGGAGAGCGCGGTGTTGCCGGTGATGTTGCGGTAGGTGCCCGGCTCGAGGGTGGCGGGCTTGACCTCGTACTGGACCGAGAACGCCTCGGTGGTCTCGCCGTAGTTCCAGCCGGCCTGGAACGCCGCCACGTTGGCCTTCATGATCTCGGGCTTGGCCGCGAACTTCGACTTGAGGAACTTCAGCGTGCTCTCCGGCGGCCGGTTGTACAGCCAGGAGAGCAGGCCGAGCGCGAACATGTTCTTGGCGCGCTCAGCCTCCTTGCGCGAGACGTCGAATTCCTCAAGCGCCTTGACGGTCATCGAGGTGATCGGCACCGCGTGCACGTTGTAGGCGGACAGCGAGCCGTCATCCAGCGGGCTGCCGTCGTAGCCCACCTTGGTGAGGTTGCGCTTGGTGAACTCGTCGGTGTTGGCGATGATGTCCGCGCCACGGGGCACGTCGTCCAGATTGGCCTTGAGCGCGGCCGGATTCATCGCCACCAGGACGTCCGGCGCGTCGCCGGGAGTCAGGATGTCGTGGTCGGCGAAGTGCACCTGGAAGCTCGACACACCGGGCAGCGTGCCCGCGGGGGCACGGATCTCGGCGGGGAAGTTCGGCAGCGTTGACAGGTCATTGCCAAACGCCGCGGTTTCCTGGGTGAACCGGTCTCCGGCCAGTTGCATCCCGTCGCCGGAGTCGCCAGCGAAGCGAATGATGACACGATCAAGTTGCTGGACCTGCTTGGTCACAGTCGGAAGCCTCCTCGACGCGCCGTAGCCGGGCGCCGGTCAAAGGCGCGGGTCCGCGAGCGCCGCACCCGGAATCAGTGATGAACCCGGGGCCAGAGTTAGAATTAACATTCATGTTACCTGCGCCACAGGGCCCACGATGCGGTCGCAAGCTCTTCCGCGTTGGTCGTGACGGATCTCACAGTGCCACGACAGAACTCACCATAGCGCCGCCTGGCTAGACACCACAGGAGGCGCACGACCGCGGTCTGCGGCACCTACGCGTGGTGTGCTGCTCTTCTCTTTTATACACGGCCAGGGTAACGGCCAGGTTCATCGGGATCACGATCCGCTACGTGCCTGTATCCAGGACGCTGCCCCCGGCGCCTCGCAGCCCGGCTGCCCGCGTCTGGGTATCACCGGTGGCCTGCGAACCCAGTCGATGTGACATCGGGTGGGTAAGAGCACGCCCGATGTCACATCGACGCGTCGCTAGCCGCTGCCCGGCTGCCGGGCTCGGGCTAGTCTAGCTGCGTGGCTGCCGTGAACCTTCCCGCGCCGCGCGCCGGCAGGGGCCCTGATCGTGGATCCGGTCCTGGGCCGCACGTCATCGAGACTGGCCGCGGGTACTCGCTCTGGGTGCTCGACGCGGGGCTGGCCTGCTGCGCGGTGGAGTGCGCCGCCGCGCTGCGGCGGGTGGGCCCGCCGGGCAGTGGACACGGGGCCGGGCGGGGCGAAGGCGGGCTGGGCGAAGGCCGGCGGGGGGCGGCGCCGGAACAGACGTGCGTGCTCATCGTGGCCGGGACGGTGACTGACAAGCTCGCGCCGCTGGTCCGCCGCACCTACGAGCGGATGCCGGGCCGCACCTATGTCATATCGTTCGGTGCCTGCTCCAACAGCGGCGGCCCGTACTGGGACTCCTACTGCGTCACCAAGGGCGTTGACCAGTTCATTCCCGTGGATCTCTATGTGCCAGGCTGCCCGCCGCGCCCCGAGGCGTTGCTCAACGGGCTGGACATACTGGAGGCGCGGTGCCTCGCGGGAGGGCAACGATGATTCCCGAGGAGATCATCGAGCGGGTGGAGGCCGGCCTGGGCGCCGGCGCCGTGTGCGAGGTAAGCCAGGGAACCGTCACCGTCACCGTTCCCGCAGGCGCGTGGCTGGCCGCGCTGGCGTTCGCCCGCCGCGATCTGGGCTGCGAATTCTTCGACTGGCTCAGCGCGGTCGATGAACTGGACGCCGGCCTGGCGGTGGTGACGCACGTGTACTCGCTGGCCGGCGGCCATCATCTGCTGCTGCGCACCGTGGTGGCGTCCGAATCCCCGGCGCTGCCGACGGCTACCGGGATCTACCGGGGCGCCGCGTGGCACGAGCGCGAGACATATGAGATGTTCGGGGTCGTCTTCACGGGGCATCCCCGGCTGGCCCCTCTGCTGTTGCCGGACGGGTTCGAGGGACACCCGTTGCGCAAAGATTTCGTCCTTGCCGCCCGGGTGGCAAGGGAATGGCCGGGGGCGAAAGATCCCGGTGACCGCGACGGCGCGGCGCGCTCCGGGCGCCGCCTCCCGCCGCCCGGCGTTCCCGAGGGCTGGCGGCCCGGGTGAGCGGCGAGGACGCCGGAGGCCTGCCAGCGCGCAGCCGGGGCGTGATCGGGCTGCTGGAAGAGAACTGCACGGTATGCATGCTGTGCGCCAGGGAGTGTCCTGACTGGTGTATCTACATCGACTCGCACAAGGAACCGGCGCCGCAGCCAGCCGGAGGCCCGGCCGGGCGAGGGCGGCCGCGGGTACGCAACGTCCTTGACCGGTTCGCCATCGACTTCTCGTTGTGCATGTACTGCGGGATCTGCATCGAGGCCTGCCCGTACGACGCCCTCTTCTGGTCACCGGAGTTCTCGTACGCGGAGACCGACATCAAGGACCTCACCCACGAGCAGGGCAGGCTGCGCGGCTGGATGTGGACGGTGCCGCCGCCACCCGCCCACGATCCCGGCGCGCCAGCCCCGAGGGAAGTGATCGCGGCGAGCGGCAGCGGACCTAGCAGTCGGGGGAGCTAGCAGTCGGGGGAGCTAGCAGTCGGGGGAGCTAGCAGTCAGGGGACTTCTGGCGGTCTGATGGCAGAGCGGCCTATAGTTACGTAGAGTGTCAGCTTGATTGCGCTGTGAATCGTATTGTTGACATGACCCGGCCAGCCACAGGGAATACTGGGCGGCCCTGCCGAGGAGGCTGAGATCTCTTGGAAGTAGGCACGCATGCTCCCGCACCGGCCAGCGGGTCCGAGGTGCCCGAAGTTCCGCAGGTACCACCCCAGCCAGACAGCCCAGCCACGCCGCCCGGATGGCCCGGCATCGCCGTGCCGCAGCCCCGGCCCGCCACTGGCCGCGCCGCCTTACCGAATCCCTGGCCAGGGCCCCGGACGCATCGCCTTAACGAATCCCCTGGCCAAGGGCATCGGCTGGACCGGGTCCGTGCAGCGGTCGGGTGCTGCTGCCCGCCGCTCGGATCTGACCGCCGGACAGGTCCGCGCCGCGCCGGGTTCTACCTGAAGTTCACGAACTGCAGAGCGAGGTCGAATTCCTTGCCCTTGACCAGGGAGATCACGACCTGGAGGTCGTCCTTCTTCTTCGAGGACACGCGTAGTTCCTCGCCTTGCACTTGAGCCCGCACGCCCTTGGGCCCCTCGTCCCTGATGATCTTGCCGATCCTCTTGGCGTCCTCCTGCGAGATACCTTCCTTGAGGCCGATGGCCAGCCGGTACTCCTTGCCGGAGAGTCTCGGCTCGGCGGGATCAAGGGTTTTCAGCGACACTTTCCGCCTGACCAGTTTGTCTTTGAAGACGTCGAGCACTGCCATGGCACGTTCCTTGCTGTTCGCGCGGATCTCCACAGCGTTATCGCCCGACCAGTCGATGGCCGCGCCCACGCCGCGGAAGTCGAAACGAGTGCCGATCTCCTTGGCAGCCTGCTTGACCGCGTTGTCCACTTCCTGGCGGTCGATCTTGCTGACGATGTCGAAACTGCTGTCCGCCACCACAACTCCAATCCGGGAGACGCCACATCCGATGACGAGGCTACTGGGCCTGGAGGCGGGCATGATGGATCTACGATGCCCCGGGTACCAGGTCGCGCGGGTACCGACGACCGGTCGGGTCTGGCCGTGAGCCGCCTCGCCGCGTCGTTGTGGCCCGGTGGCAGCGTTGTCGGCCGACTATAGCCATGCTGGCGGCGGCCGGTGCTGCGACTTGCATGCGGCGGCCAGGCGCCGTGTCCGCTATCCTTCACAGTGCCTGTCCCACGGGACGGCACATGGCAGGTTGCCCGAGCGGCCAAAGGGAGCGGTCTGTAAAACCGTCGGCTTAGCCTACGTTGGTTCGAACCCAACACCTGCCACCACCTGCGGAAATGGCCTGTGGCCTGGGCATACCCGGGCTCGCGGGCCTTCTTCCTCTTGTCCCGCCGTGTCTCATGATGTGCCGCTGTGAGCCCCTGCATAGCAGTGGTTACGGACATATGGCGGACGGAATCCGGCCGGAGCAAGCGGTTCACCGAACCGCTTGCTTCCCCGGTTTCGCTGGTGATCCGGCCCGGTAAGGGGCCCGCCAGCCCGGAGCAGGATCGCCGGGTGATCCCGGTCTGGCCCACGCATGGCCCACGGAATCTGTGGGCAGTCGTGGCACTCCTTCCTAATGCCCAAGCGTCGCCATGGACTCTTGGCTAGCGTCGCGCGGCCCGCATTTGCGCTGCAGCGCGGGCCGGCGGGTCCTGCCCGTCGGCCGCACAAATCTGTTTCCGGTAGGGCTGAGTGCCTGGCCGGTTTGCTGACTTTTGGTGGACCTGCCGTATACCTGCGATGGACCTGGTGTGTACCTCGCGGTCCGGGCGCCGGTGACGGCGGGAGGTGTAGGGGCCGGATCTACTTGGCGAATCGTCAAGGCTAGTTGGCGGTACTTGGCGATTTTTCGGCTAGCTGGCGATTGGGGGACCAGGATCGTCCGGCCTGCGGCGGCGATGATCCCGGCGACCTTCGCGGGCCGGTCCTGCTGTGAGAATCCCGCGCCCCGCGCCGCGATTCACCGTGTGAGGCTGCTCGCAGTTCCCGGCGATGACGAGGTCGTTGTCAGGACCTACCGGGTCATGGTGATCGGCAGCTGCCACATCCCGGCCAGCAGGTCACCGGTCGTCCGCGACGGCAGCAGCACCGCCATGATGAACCCCGAGAACGCCGCCACCATCGTCAGCACCGGCGGATCCGCCAGGACCTTCTCACCCACCGGGACGACCCTGCCCGGGAACCACAGATCACACTGCACGATCTCCCCAGCCGCATACACCGTCCGGTCAGCCGGATCCGCCGGCCGGTACAACGGCCGCAGCTCCGCGACCCGGGCCCGCAGCACCGACGGCGAATGCAGCCACCCGACCCGCTCCGCGATCACCGTCGCGGGCATCTCCGGGAACTCCGCCAGCAGCAACCGGATCGCCGGCTCGAACGCATCACACCGCGACCCGGCCGGAGCCCGCTCATACCGCGGCGGCGAATCAGCCGCCAGCGCCGCACGCACCGTGTTCCTCGCCAGCCCCAGCCTGCGGGCTATCGCCTTGATCGCCATGCCCTCCGACAGGTGCAGCCGGCGGATCTCTGCCCACTCTTCCATCATGATCACTCCCGTACTCTGACCGAGAGGGGGGTCAAGATCCAATCGGCGCTACGGGGTCAGTATTGACCAGGCATCGACAGACGGCAGTGAGGTGCGCA
>OBLW0100003876.1_pt1 | contig 11538 bp, 9 predicted proteins | sample 1520161 | NCBI WGS metagenome assembly OBLW01 (sample SAMEA3539309, study PRJEB22396) | soil metagenome | biome: tundra; feature: field; material: soil | place: USA | collected 2010-05 | depth 0.15 m
GCGTTAATTTGGTTGGGTGTTGCCATAAATCCTTCCTGGCTTGACGGTAGCAGGCGGGTGGGCGGGGCTCGATAGTGGAGAATAGCTAAGTGGCCTGGATGCAATGGGGTGAGAATTTTAAAGTTGGTGTGATCGCGAAGGCGGCTGCGCCGCGGGTGGCGGCGGTGTTCCTGCTGGCGGCGCTGGCCGCGCTGGCGGGGAGCGCGGCGTTCCGCGAGTCGGTGGCGATGGACGAGCTGGCGCACATCGGCGCAGGCGTCAGCTATTGGCAAAAGCTGGATCTGCGGATGAACATGGAGCACCCGCCGCTGGTGAAGCTGCTGGCGGCCGCGCCGCTGGTGGCGCTGGGGGCGCACGCCGACTACAGCGGCTACGCGTGGACCTGGAGCGGCCGGGGGCCTTTCAACCCCATGCTGGCCGAATGGCCGTTCGGCGCCGCGGTGGTCGCTTACTGGAACGACCACGACGCCACCCTGCGCTGGGCGCGCCTTCCGATGTTACTGCTGCTGTTGGCCACGGGACTGGCGATTTACCGCTACGGCGAGCGGCTGGCGGACGGTTGGGGCGGCGCTTTCGCGCTGTGCTGGTTCGCGACCACGCCCACGTTTCTGACGTTCGGACCGCTGGTGCTTACGGATACCGCGGTGGCGCTGTTCTCGCTGATCACGCTGTGGACCTTCGCCACCCTATGGCGCGACCAGTCGCGGCGCGCCACGCTTCGCTTCGCGGTGGCGCTGGCGCTGGCGTTGCTTTCGAAATTCTCGTCGGGGTTGCTGCTTTTCGTCTTCGCGGCGTTCCCGTTCGCGTTGCGCTGGTTACCATTGCCGGGGCTACCTTCGGGCGTCGATTTCCGCGCCTGGTGGCGCCACGGCTGGCGACAGACCGTCAAAGGGGTTCTGGCGGCGGCGCTGATGGTGTACGGCGTGGAATTCGCGCTCTCATGGAATCAGCCTACGGATCTGCTGAAAGTTGTCGGCAGTGGATGGGCCGCGCTGGCGCTGCGCCGGCTGCTGCTGCCGGCGGTGACCTATCTGGGCGGCGTGGTCCTGTTTGCGTTTGGAGCCGTACGGCCGACCTATCTGTTCGGCCACATTTATTCGCACGGGCTCTGGTACTACTTCCCGGTGGTGACGCTGCTCAAATCCACGCTGGCGTTTGTTCTGGCGCTGGCGCTCAGCCTGGCGGCGGCGCTGGCGGCCCGGTTGGGGCGCGCACGAGCCACGGGCGTTCGCACGGGCATGGAGTTCCACTGGCGCGCGCTGTGGTTGGGGATGGCGACGGTCACGATTGGCTGCATGATGAGCCCGATGACCATTTCCATCCGCCACTTCACGGTTCCACTGGCGCTGCTCGCGCTGCTGCTGGCGCCCGTGCCCCGGCTGCTCGGAAATCTTCGGGATGCCGGCTGGCGGGGGGCGCGCGCGGCGGTTTGGATTGCGGCGGCGCTGGCGGCGGCTTCGGTGGTTACGGTAGTTCGGGCCTGGCCGTACTACATGCCCTTCGTGAATTCGCTCTCGTTCGGGCGCCCCGGCTACGAACTGGTGAGCGATTCCAACCTGGACTGGGATACGGAGCTCGGCGAAGTCGAGCGCTTTGTGCAGGCGCGCGGCCTCAACCACGTGCTGGTGGATTCTTACAATGTTGCGGATCCGGCGGTCTATGTGCCGCAGGGGCGTTTGTGGGATTGCCAGTCGGCCACAGCGGAGGACGCGGGACGGTGGGCCTTCGTATCCGCGAATATGTTCCTGGACGGCGCAAACTGCGCCTGGCTGCTGGCGATTCCGCACGAGGCTCTGGCGGGCGGCTGCATGTATGCACTGCATCTGCCGGCCAGGATTCCCGCGCCCGGATCGCCGGGCGGTCCGCCTGTGCCGGCCGCGTATCGGTACATGGGCGGCGCTAAGTTCGACTGGCGGCGGATGTTTTACGAGTCGATTCGCGACCCGCATCGGATGCAGGGGATCTTCGACGACATGGTGAAAACTGGCGGGGGGACCGAGAAAAAGAAGTAGCGTTAAAGAGCTTCAAGGACGGCGGCGGCGTGGCCTTGGGCCTTCACTTTGGCGTAGACTTTCTCGATTTTGCCATCCGGCCCGATGATGAAGGTGCTGCGCACAATGCCCATCACCATTTTGCCGTACATGTTCTTCTCCTGCCAGACGCCGTAGGACTGGGCGGCGGTTTTTTCTTCATCGGCCAGGAGCGTGAACGGCAAATCGTATTTCTGCTTGAACTTGGCCTGGGCGGCGGGCTTGTCCGGGGAGACGCCCACCACCGCGACGCCCTTTTTCGCGAAGGCCTGGATTCCGTCGCGAAATTCGCAGGCCTCCGTGGTGCAGCCGGGCGTATCGGCGCGCGGGTAGAAATAGAGGACCACGCGCTTGCCTTTCAAATCCGAGAGCTTGAACTCAACGCCCGAATCCGTTTGCAGCCGGATGTCGGGCGCGCGATCGCCTTCCTTCAACATGGATCACCCCAGCTTCTGTTTGAACAATTCGGTCACCACCGCCACGTTGGCCTGGCCGCGGGTGGCGCGCATGGCCTGGCCCACCAGGAAATTGAGGACGGTCGCCTTGCCGCCCCGGTACTGCTCCACTTGTTTGGGATTGTTCGCGATGACGTCCGCGATGGTCTTCTCCAGGGCGCCGGCGTCGCTGATCTGCTTGAGGCCGTCGCGCTCGACGATGGCGCCGGCGGATTCGCCGCTCGAAAACATCTTGCCGAAAATCTCCTTGGCGAGTTTGCCGGAAACCTCGCCCTTGGCCACGAGGCCCACCAGTTCGCCCAACTGCCGCGCGCTCACCGGGGACTCGGAGATCTCCTTACCTTCAGCCTTGAGCAGGCCCATGAGGTCGCCCATCACCCAGTTGGCGGCGGTCTTAGGATCGCCAGACACGGTGGCGGCGGTCTCGAAATATTCGGCGATGGCGCGGTTGGCGGTAAGCACTTCGACGTCGTATTCGCGGAGTCCATATTCCGCCGTGAAGCGTTCGCGCTTGCGGGCGGGCAGCTCCGGCATGGAGGCCTGGATGCCGGCCAGCCATTCCTTGCCCAGGCGCAGGGGCAGCAGGTCGGGCTCGGGGAAGTAGCGGTAGTCGTGGGCGTGTTCCTTGCTGCGCATGCCGGCGGTTTCGCCCGTATCGGGGTTGTAGAGGCGGGTTTCCTGCTCGACGCGTCCACCGCTTTCCACGAGGGCCACCTGGCGGGCGATTTCGTACTCGAGGGCCAGCTTCAGGAAGCGGAACGAGTTCAGATTCTTCACCTCGGCGCGCGTGCCGAACTGCTCAGCGCCCTTGAGCCGCACGGAGACGTTGGCATCGCAGCGCAGGTGGCCTTTTTCCATGTCGCAGGTGGAAACCTCGATGAACTGCAAGGTCTGCTTGACCTCGGTGAGGTAGGCGTAGGCCTCGGCGGAGCTGCGCATATCGGGCTCGCTGACGATTTCGATCAAGGGCGTGCCGGAGCGGTTCAAGTCCACGTAGGAATAGCGGCTGGAATCGCGGAAGCCCTCGTGGATGCTCTTGCCGGCGTCGTCTTCCATGTGGACGCGCGTCACGCCGATGCGCTTGGGGACGCCCTCGACGACGATATCGACATAGCCGTGCTCGGCGAGCGGCTCGTCGTACATGGAAATCTGGTAGCCCTTGGGCAGGTCCGGATAGAAGTAGTTCTTGCGGGCGAAGCGCGATTGCGGACGGATGGCGCAGTTGAGGGCCAGCGCGGCTTTGACGGCCAGATCGACGGCCTGGCGGCTGAGCACCGGCAAGGCGCCGGGCAACCCGAGGCAGACGGGGCAGACGTTGGCGTTGGGCGGCGCGCCGAAGCTGGTGGGGCACCCGCAGAAGATCTTGGTGGCGGTGGCAAGCTGCACGTGGACTTCGAGTCCGATGACGGGTTCGTAGCGCGCGATGGACTCGGAGCTCGCCAGGGATGGCGCGGAAAGGGACATGAACCTTTTATTATAATGGGCAAGCCAAGGCATGCCCCACCTAAGAAGGCGGGAGGCGCTTTTGCAGGTCTTGCACAAATTCCTGCAGGGCTTTGCGGTCCGCCGATTGCCACTTGATGACCATGAAATAGCGGCCGCGGCTGAAGAAGATGGTATCGGCCGAGGGCTGCCAGCGTTGCGACAAGGTTACTCCCACGCCGGCGGAGTTCAACTCATAGGCGCGCGCTTCCAGCTTGCCCGGCCCTTCGTAAGCGGCGGTCCGCAGGCTCTTGATGGCGGTGCGCGGCACGGGATCGGGCGATTCGGAAACGGGCGTATCGCGCAGGGCGGTGCGGCGCCAGACATTGGCGGCGGTTGGCGGGAACAGGTCGAGCGGTGGCGCGCTCTCCCGGCATGCGGCTAAGGCGAACGCGATGGAAACCCACGCGCGGCGCGTCATACCCTTCGATTGTGGCATGAGGGCGGGAATCGGGATGCTACTATCGGATTCATGGCGAAGTTCAAGCTCGCAAGAGCAAAGGGGAAGGGCAAAAGTCCACCCATGCCGAAGGCGGGGCTGCCTTGCGTCGTGCTGGCGCTCCTCGGCTTCGTATTGGTGATGCTTTTCCTGTATTTTGCGATGCGCGGAATTTCCCCGGTGACGAAATGAAGCGAGTGGATAATCGGCAGCTCGGGCAAATGCGCCCGGTGGAGATTGTGACGGGATACCTGATGACGGCGGAAGGATCCGCGTTAATCAAGGTGGGAAACACGCAGGTGCTGTGCGCCGCGAGCGTGGAGGACGGCGTGCCGCCGTTTTTGCGAAATTCGGGCAAGGGATGGGTGACCGCGGAGTATTCCATGCTGCCGAGAGCGACCGCCAAACGCACGCCGCGCGAGGTGGCGCGTGGCCGCGCCTCGGGAAGAACGCACGAGATCCAGCGCCTGATTGGCCGTTCCATGCGCGCGGTGGTGGACATGGCCGCGCTGGGCGAACGCACGGTGGTGCTCGATTGCGACGTGCTGCAGGCGGACGGCGGGACGCGCACGGCGGCCATCACCGGGGCGTTCGTGGCGCTGACGCTGGCGCTGCGGCAGCTTGTTCAGTTCCGCGCGGTGAAGACGCTGCCCCTCCGCGATTACGTGGCCGCGACCAGCGTGGGGATTGTGGGCGGGACGCCCATGCTGGACCTGTGCTACGAGGAAGACTCGCAGGCCGACGTGGATATGAACGTGGTGATGACCGGCGCCGGAAAGTTAGTCGAGGTGCAGGCCACGGCCGAGCATACGCCCTTCGAAGAGTCCCAGATGGCCAGCCTGATCGCCTTGGCGCGCGGTGGCATCGCGGAGCTGATCGAAGTGCAGAAGCGGGCGGTTCGGATTTGATCCGGCTGATCTGCGCCACCGGGAACCCCGGCAAGCTGCGGGAATTCCGCCTGGCGGCCGGGACCGCGCCGGTGGAGATCGACCTGCTGCCGGGGTTCGCGGACATGCCGGCTTGCGTGGAGGATGGCGCCACGTTCGAAGAGAACGCGATCATCAAGGCGCGGCATTATGGGAATGCCCGGTCCCTACTGTTTGCGGATGATTCGGGGCTGGAGGTGGATGCGCTGGGAGGCGCTCCGGGCGTGCTTTCGGCGCGATATTGCGGGCATCATGGCGACGACCTGGCTAACAATCGCCTGCTGATTGAAAAGCTGCGCGGCGTGGAGAACCGGAAGGCGCGCTTCGTGTGCGCTATCGCGCTGGTGGAAGGCGCGGAACTCCGCGGCGTGTATCGGGGGGTGGTGGAAGGCGCGATTGTCGACGAAGCGCGCGGCGCGGGCGGCTTCGGCTACGACCCACACTTTTATTACCCGCCGTTCGGCTGCACCTTCGGAGAAGCGAGCGCGGAAAAGAAGTTCGCAGTCAGCCACCGGGGACAGGCTTTGCGTGGCATGCTGGCGGCATTGGGCGGACAAGCGCCGAGATGAGTCTCGGCGCGGCAGACTGAGAGTCTGCGCCACCTGAGGCAGCATGGCCGCGACCGATGAGAAGAAGGCAGCCCAGGAAGCCCGCCCCACGGTGCTGTAAGACTCAATCCGGACGGCGCGGCATGGTGTAGAGGGCGGATGGGCCTTTCTGCTCGAAAATCTTGACAATCTTGTCCCGCCGGGCCAGCAGCCCCTTGATCTGAAGGTCGCCCACATCGTAGCGGCCAATCTCCTTCTTCAGCGTGGCGGCATCGAGCTGCTTGAGTTTCTCCAAGAGCGCGGAATCGCATCTGGTCAGAACCTTTGCATCCATGAGATCGGTGTTGCTGCGGAATGCCCGCGTATGGTCGATCATCCAGATTTGCCAGTCCTTGTCGTAGAGCAGGTTCCCCGTGTTCCGGTCGATGTTGTAGATGAGTTGGTCGAACACGTTGACGATGCTCATCTGGTCGTCCCAGGCCTGCTTGTTGGGCGGCTGCTGTTTCTTGGATTGCCTCTCGCCTTCGTCCATCAGAACATCGTCCACCCACCAGGTGAAGGCGCCGTGACTGCCTTGGTAGGAGCGATCCACGGTTGCGGGAATCATGTTCAGCCCCAGCAGCCGGTCGAGCTTGTAGGCCGCCACGTTGTACTGCCAGGAATCGCGGAAGACCAGCTCCGTGCCCATGTTGGTCTCAAAGTTGCGTTTGGTCTCATCAATCCGCTGGATGCTGGCGTCGTGAGTCAGTTGCCCGTCGCTCAAGGTGGCGCGGACCGTATTGGTGATTCCCTTGGGCCCCGACTTGGTTTTCACGATCTTGGCCTTCAGCAGGAAATCCTCTTTTTGCGAGGCGCTCTGTGCGGAGATTGTCAGGAAGCCGGCTGCCAGGAACGTCAGCAAGCGGCGGGAGATTGTGAAACGGTATCGGCGCATGTCCCCTCCGGTGCGAACAATTATACACTCGTCCGGGGCGTCACTCGGGAATTTTTAGCCTGATCATCACGGTGGCGCTGGCTTTCATCAGATCGTCCAGGATTTCCTGGGGCTGGCGCTGCCCGGCGGCGGGCGGCTGCTCACCCACAACCTGCCAGAGCAACTGGCGGGTCTTGGCGGGGAGGATGGTCTCCAGGTATTCCAGGGCGGTGGCGCGAAGATGCCGGTCTTCCATGCGGAAAGCCCGGAGGGCCATCAGCAGAGGCTCCTCGGGGTATTCGAGCGCCAGGAGGCTGAACACGTGCTGGAGTCCAGCGTGCGAGCGCTCCTTGAGGAAATCGTCGAGCCCGCCGACGCCGAAAGCCTCCGACTCGAGTTCGATGAGGCGCTGGCCTTCGCCGAAGAGCATTCCGGCGGAAAGCTCGCGCTCCACCGCGGCCAGAAGCAGGTCGCGGCCGGTCCGCAATTCCGGGTTGGCGCGCTTGAGCCTGAGGAGCGCGCGCGAACATTGAGCCCGGACTTCGAAGCGTTCGTCGCTCAAGCCGAGCAGAAGACCGTCGACCGCCCGCTGATGGGGCACGCCGGCGAGCAAGCCCGGGATCTTGCGGCGGATCTCGAAGTCCTGGCCGGCGCCCGTGAGAAAGTCGCAGAGTAATCCGGCCCAGCGCTCCGCAACGGGCTGGAGCCGAGCCAGAGCTTCCGCGCCCGCCTCGCGGGAACCGAGCAGTTGGATGAGCTGCACCGCCACCAAGGGATCGCTCGCATCGGCGAAATCCGCCGGTACGCGCGGGGCCGCGGCAAGGCCGATGGTGGAACGCGCGATCACGGTTCTGGTGGTGAGGTCGAGTGACCCGTGCAGGTCTAGCTCCGCCCCCCGGCTCATGAGACTGCGGGCCAGGGCCTTCACGTAGGCTCGATCCACCAGGCTGACCAGCGCCAGGGCCGCGGCTGCCAGCGCGGCGGCCGCCGCCAGAATCCAGGTGAGGGGCTGCACCGCGGCCAGGCGAAGCACGATCTTGGTGGCCACGCTGCCGGTAAAATCGCCCGCCCGCTCGGCGCCTACGTCCACGATGGTCTTGATGCGGCGCTTCTGGGCGGCCGGCAGCGGCGTGAAACACACTTCGTACCCGGACTTGAACAAGGAGTTGCGGACCCCCGCTTCGGCCCCGCGGACGGCGCTCAACAGACCGATCCCCGGAAACAGCAGGGAGAGGCAACTGCCGGCCGCCGCGGTGGCTGGAAGAGCCGCCATGGTCTTGCCCAGGCCCAGAGACTCGAGCGACTTGTTGGTGGCCAGCGATTGCAGCAGAAACGTCAGCAGCGAGGACCCCGTATAGAACAGGGCGAAGAAACGCACCAGCGCCGGACCCTTGCCGAAGTGGGCGGAGGCGGAGAACTTAAATGCGAAATCGAGCAGGGATGCGGAAACGGCGGCGAGCAGCACCAGCGCGGCCAGGGTGCGCAGATAGCGCGGCTCCTCCGAGGGCGTGGCTGCCGCACGGGGCGATGGCGGACGCCTCCGCGGTTCCTTCGCCCCCGGCGAAGTTCGCACCAGATACAGGAGCACCGCGCCACAGGCGAAGTGCGCCAGGCTCAGCAACAGCATCAGGCTGCCGGCTTGAAACCAAGCCACCAGCCGCTCGGCCAGAAGTCCGCCCGCCAGACCGCCGGCTGTCCCGGCAGCCGATATCCGCCCAATCCTGCGCTTGGCTTCCCGCGGGTCGAATTCCTCGCTGAGCATGGACCAGAACCCGGAAAGCAGCACGGCGCCCAGCCCGAAGGTGTGAAGATACACGAGCACCGCCGCGACCCCCGGCCGAACCGGCAACAGGAGCCACTCGCCGATTTGCAGAACGCCGCTCACCAGGAACGCGTATGGCAGCGTGCGGGCCGGAGACCGCCAGGCGAACAGCCGCGCCGCCAGATAACTGGCGAGCACGGAGAACGCGGCGGCGGCGGCTACCATCTCGGGCAGGTGGACCGGGCCGAACCAAGTCAGAAAGTAACCGTCGCGGGCCGCCTTCCCAGCCAGTTGGTGCAGCATGAGCAACGCCGCGGCGGCTTGGAATCCGCGAAAGAGGCGCTCGCGCTGCTGGCTCGGCAGACGTGTGTTGGCGCTCGGTCCGGGCAAGGTTATCTCAGAATCAGACTACCAGAGCCGCCCGTCGTTATGCAGGATTCTCACTTCCCTCGCCCCGTCACCGGTGTTTCGGCTTCGGAGGACCGCAGGTAGTCCATCTCGTTGGGCTTGCCCGGCGCGGTCACCAGAATGTTGGCTCGCCCCATCGAGAGACCGGGAGAATACGCGCTCACTACGGCGCTGCCCGATCGGTTGGTGGAGCGAAACGCAATGCGCGTCAGACCTCCGATGACGTTCCAAGTCAATCCAGTCCCGTGGCCGGGCCAAGTCTGGGGCAGCAGTTCGCCCGGACCGTACCACGTGAAGCTCACAGGCAGGCTGGAGTCGGGCACGGGAGTGCCGGCTTTATCGGCGACGGTCGCGGTCAAATATGCCAAGCTCTCGGGATCGCCCGAGACCAGTTGACGAACGTCGGAAGTCAGAAGGATCTGCGCCGGCGGCCCTGCGGTCTTACGCTCGTCCACCGCCTGGTTCTTTTCGAAATGCGCCACCGCGCGCAAGGTTCCCGGCTGATATTCGACCTTCCAGACCAGCGGCGGATGCGCCAGGTCTTCCGCCGGAGCGCCGCTCTTGACGCCCAGCGAACGGCCGTTCAGGAACAGTTCCACGTCCGCCGCGTTGCTGTAGACCTTCACGGAGCGCTCGCGCCCTTCTTCGCCGGGCCAGGTCCAGTGGCCTACGATGTGCACCATGGGCTTGGCGCTCCATTGGCTCTGGTAGAAGTAGTACGCCTCTTTCGGAATGCGCCAGATATCGGCCACGCCGAAGGACACCATGTGGGGGACGATCGGGTCATAGTTCTCGCCGTCGTAATCGAAGGCGTTCCAGATGGCGCCGCCGGCCAGCCAGCTTCGGCGGTTGATCTGGCGGAGCATCTGTTCATGCAGTTCACAGCCGGCCTCCTCGCTGCCCCTGCCGCCGCCATAAACGGCGCGCCCGATGAGCGCCGCGCTGTATTCGCCCGTCATGTAAGGGCGCTCGGGAAAGCGTGCGTGCTTCTGGTCGGTCGCCCGCGTGGCGCCGCCGCCCACTACGTCCACCAACGCCTCGATATCTTCTCCCCCCGGCTCGTGCATCACTACCGGGCGGGAGGGATCGAGCGACCGGTAAGTGCCGGCGGTGGTCTCTATGACCCGGTGGACCACCGACTGCGGCGCGTTGACCTCTCCCGCGATGCCCCACAGGATCACGGATGGGTGGTTGCGGTCCCTGGCGATCATCTCCCGGGCCATTTGGACTACATTTCGAATGTATTCGTCCGGGTGGCCGATCTCCTTGTTAATCGGCAGTTCTTCCCAGACCATCAGGCCGAGGCGGTCGGAAGCTTCCATGGTGGCGGGATCGTGCGGATAGTGGGAGGTGCGCCAGAAGTTGGCGCCCATTTCGCGGATTACCTGCATATCCTTCCAGTGGCGCGAATTGGGAAGCGCGTTGCCCATTCCAGGATAGGATTGGTGCCAGTTGACTCCCTGGATCTGCACCCGCTTGCCGTTCAGGAAGAACCCTTTTTGCGCGTCGAATTTGAACCAGCGGAAGCCCAGCGGCGCTTCACTGACATCGACGATACGATCGCCGTCGCGTAGCGTGCTGCGGACAGTGTAGACGCTAGGCGTATCGGGCGACCACAGTTCAGGGCCGGCAATTTCCGTGGCCTGGTCCAGTTCCACGCTGGCCGCGGCGGCCACCGCCACGCGGCGCGAGAGCGAAGCTACGGTCTTCTGGCGCGGGTCGATCACCTCCTGCCGCAGCGTGACTGCGCGCGCGGCGGCGCCCGAGTTTCGAACCACCGAATGAAGCTGGAGCGACGCTTTCTGTTCACTCACCGACGGCGTCGCCCAGTTCATGCCGGCAACGTACACCGGCTCGGTAATGCGCAGCCAGACATCGCGATAGATGCCTCCATAGAAGGTGTAGTCGGTCTTGACGGTGGGGGGGACCTGGTCGTGGTAGAGGTTGTCCACTTTAACGGCCACCACGTTATCGGCCGCTCCGAAGCGCACCGCCGCGGTGATCTCGTACTCGAAGCTGGTGTATCCGCTGGAGTGAACTCCCAAATGTGCGCCGTTCACCCACAGCTCCGCTACCAGGTTGACTCCTTCGAATTCCAGAAAGACGCGCTTACCGGCGTACTTCTGGTCCAATGTGAAGTGTTTGCGGTACCATCCGATTCCGCGCCAGTATCCGGACACTTCGTCCATGGAGTCGTGAGCGTTCCAGGTATGCGGAAGATCGATCTTTTCCCAGGTGGAATCGTCGTAGACGGCGCGGAACGCATTCTGGAAGCGTGGTTCCGTGCGCGAAGCCGCGGTTGTGTCGCGGTCGAACGACCCTAGCTTGCCCGACCCGGTCGATTGCCGCGCGAACATCCAGCCCTGGTTGAAGTTCTCATGTACGCGCGGGCTCTCGGCGTAGGCTGCGGCGGCCACCATCAGGGCCGCCACAAGGGGAAGGGTCCGATTGATTGCCATTGCTGGGGGTTCCTTTCTTCTTGGCTCAACTAGTGTCATGGCCGCATGATTATGTTCCTTTGTGGGGCAGCTTGCCAAGCTGCGCGCCGATTGCCAATCGGCGCGCGCGGCGGTTG
>OBLW0100003877.1_pt1 | contig 11537 bp, 9 predicted proteins | sample 1520161 | NCBI WGS metagenome assembly OBLW01 (sample SAMEA3539309, study PRJEB22396) | soil metagenome | biome: tundra; feature: field; material: soil | place: USA | collected 2010-05 | depth 0.15 m
GGGCGCACATGTCGGTGACCAAACCGATCAGGAATCGAGAAGCGCCGGTCACCGAGCCGCAGCTAGAGTGACCGCCATGAACATCAACCAGGTCGATGTGACCCACGACTTCCGGAGGTGACCATGACCGGCTCTTCCACCCAGGGAACCGTGCTGCATCCCGGCCGATACACTACTAAAAGCAGGTGATAAATATGAAAACAATGACATGTAAACAAATGGGCGGATCATGTGATGCCCCATTCCATGGAAATAAGGCTGATGAGGTTATAAAAGCGCAAGATAACCATCTAAAAGAAATGGTCGCAAAGGGTGATGAAACGCACAAAAGCGCCCTGAAGAGCATGCAGGATAGGTGGAAACATCCCGTATCAGGAATGGGGTGGTATAGAAAAACAAAGAAGGATTTTGCTGCTCTTCCCGAAGACTGATCGGTCATCAAGGCGTCTTCGCACGGCTGCAGGCCAGCGGCGCCGACGTCGTCCAGGAGCCGACCAAGCTAGGGCGGCGCACTGTGGGCTCGTGGCCTGCGCGAGTTGCACCCGCTTGGTGGCACGCTTGTTGGACGTGTCGGCACGATTGCCGAGTTCAGCCGACGGTGAGCTGGGCCCGGATCGGCAGGTGGTCCGAGCCGACCGGGTCGAGAACCTCGCCATCGAGGCCGGTGACCCGGCGACCGGCGAGCACATGGTCAAGCTGCACGAGCGGCCGGTGCGCCGGATAGGTCCGGCCGCGTACCACGCGGGAGTAGCCAACCACGGCCCAGGTGGCCGCGCGGGGCATGTTCAGATCACCGACGATCACGGTGGGGTCCGTGCCGCCGGCCAGATGCCTGAGCAGCCGCCGAAGCTGGACCGGGCTGCTGTACCGGTGGGTGAGATGGGTGTTGACCACGCACAGCGGCTTCCCGCCCGGCACGGCGACCGTGACGACCTGTGCGGCGCGGTGGTGTGGGTCCCCGGGAGCCCGCCCCAGTCCCACGACGTGGTACCCGGTCACAGGCAGGACCGTCAGCACCGCGAGGCCCCAGGTGCCCGGCTCGGTGCCGGGACCGACGCCGAGACTGACCAGGGTGGTATCGACAGCGAGGCTGGCCCGCTTCACCTGGGCACCGAGGGCGCTGGCCGGGGCGGCCAGTGGGTCCGGCTGGCCGTTCTGGAGCCACGCCTCCTGCACGGTGATGACGTCGGCCTTCAGGTAGTGGCACGCCGCCTCGACATCGAACGGCTGGCCACGGCGGTCCAGCCCGCCGTGCATGTTAAGACTCGCGATGGTTATCTGGTCGTCGTGGTCCATCCCCGCCCCGGCTGCCGTGTGGATCCGTTCCTGACAGCATGGCACGACGCGCGAGGCCACCGGCACCACCCATTGACCTGGGCGGCAGCGATGGCCTCGCGCCCCGACGTGACTGCCTTCACTGCTCCCGGGCCGCCGTTGACGTCGTGCTGGCGGCCCGGGCGGAACAGATCCGGAACAGGGAGAGTGCTCAGTGACCGCGCCCCAGGTGAGACGCGGTCCACTGGTCAGCAGTCGTAGTACATCTCGAACTCGTGCGGCGTCGGGCGGAGCCTGATGGGGTCGAGCTCGTTGGACCGCTTGTAGTCCAGCCAGGTCTCGATCAGGTCCGGGGTGAACACGCCGCCCTCAAGCAGGTACTCGTGATCCGCCTCGAGGGTGGCGAGCACCGTCTCCAGCGATCCGGGCACCTGCGGGATGGCGAGCGCCTCGTCCGGCGGCAGCTCGTACAGGTCCTTGTCCACCGGCTCGTGTGGCTCGATCTTGTTCTTGATGCCGTCAATGCCGGCCATCAGCATGGCGGAGAACGCCAGGTACGGGTTGGCGGACGGGTCGGGCACCCGGAACTCCAGCCGCTTGGCCTTGGGATTCGAGCCGGTGATCGGAATCCGCACGCAGGCGGACCGGTTCCGCTGGGAGTACACCAGGTTGACCGGCGCCTCGTAGCCGGGCACCAGCCGGTGGTAGGAGTTCACCGTGGGGTTGGTGAAGGCGAGCAGTGAGGGTGCGTGCTTCAGCAGGCCGCCGACGTAGTACCGGCCCATGTCGGAGAGCCCGGCGTAGCCGACCTCGTCGTAGAAGAGCGGCGAGCCGTCCTTCCACAGGCTCTGGTGGCAGTGCATGCCAGAGCCGTTGTCACCGAAGAGTGGCTTGGGCATGAACGTGACTGTCTTGCCCGCTGCCCTGGCCACGCTCTTCACCACGTACTTGTAGAGCATCAGGTTGTCGGCCTGCTGCAGCAGTGGCCCGAACAGGATGTCGATCTCCGCCTGCCCGGCGGTGCCGACCTCGTGGTGCTGCATCTCCACCGTGAGGCCCACATCAATCAGCGCACGGACCATCGCCGAGCGCAGGTCGGTGTAGTGGTCGGCCGGCGGGACCGGGAAGTATCCGCCCTTGTAAGGAGGCTTGGAGCCGAGGTTCCCGCCCTCCTCCTCGCGTCCGGTGTTCCAGGCCCCTTCGACCGAGTCAATGTAGTAGTAGCCAGCGTTAGCCCCGGTCTCGTAGCGCACCGAGTCGAAGATGTAGAACTCCGCCTCTGGACCGAAGAACGCGGTGTCGGCGATCCCGGTGCCGCGCAGGAAACCCTCCGCCTTGCGGGCGACATTGCGCGGGTCGCGGGTGTATGGCTCGCCGGTCAGCGGGTCATGCACGAAGAACGTCATGTTCAGGGTGCTGTGCTGGCGGAAAGGATCGAGCAGCGCGGTGGTCGGGTCCGGCATCAGGAGCATGTCCGACTCGTGGATCTGCTGGAACCCGCGAATCGAGGAACCGTCAAACATGCGGCCCTCGGTGAAGACCTTGTCATCAAACGTCTCGGTCGGGATCGTGAAGTGCTGGACCGTCCCCAGCAGGTCACAGAACCTGACATCGACGAACTGAACCTTGTTATCGGTGATGAACTTCAGAACCTCGTCACCACTCTTGAACATCAGCCCTCCCTGAACGGTGCTGGCACTGGGGTTGCCACTTTGCCCTGGCGCTGCACCGCCACGCTGGGCTGGCCGCACGGGGGTCGTGCTTGCGGCAGGACGCGCCTTGGACGTTAGCTGGCAGCAATTACCGAGCCGTGTCCCTAGTGTTTCACACGTGTTACACGTGGCTTCAGTGGCACGCCCTAGCTGGCCAGAGCCGGTTTCAGGGTCGCGTCAGGCCCTGGCCGGCCGCGGGGTCACGTGCGCCCGGGCGCCCGGCGGAGTTACCGTAGACCGGTGACTGATCGACGGTGGGGGGCGTGGCTGCCCGGCGCGCGCCCGCTCGCCGAGGATGAGAGCTACCCGGGCGCGCAGTTCGGCCTCCCCGAGCAAGGTGCCAGGTCGGTGGCGGGCATGGGCAGGCGCCTGGCGGCCCTGTTCATCGACTGGATCCTGAGCACGCTGATCGCCCTGGCGATATTCCACTCCCGGGGCTGGGCGACGCTGGCCATCTTCGCGGCCGAGGACTACCTGCTGACCGCGCTCACCGGATTCACCGTGGGCAAGCGCCTGCTGGGCATCCGGGTTGCCCGCCTGGACGGCAAACCGGTCGGGCTCGTCTGGGCGCTGGTGCGCACCCTGATCCTGCTCACCGTGGTCCCGCCCCTGGTCACCGACCGCGACCTGCGCGGCCTGCACGACCGGGCGGCCAACACCATCGTTATCCGGGCATAACGGAGCCTTACGGCAGGCGGGCATCCCCCAGGGCTTCCCGCCCATCCGGCATGCCCCTGGGGTGCCCGCCTGTCCGGCATGCGCCGGAGCGCCTCGATGGCGATCTGCGCGCCGTTCACCCGCCTGCCTCCACCAGGAGCCCGTCAGCCGAGCATGATGTTGAGGGTCTTGAGCTGGGTGTAGCTGAGCAGTTCATCGAGGCTTTCCTCGCGCCCCACACCGGACAGCTTGACCCCGCCGAACGGGACCCCGGCGAAGTGCGCGGACGACCCGTTGATCCAGAGATACCCGGCGTCGAGCGCCGAGGCCACCCGGTGGGCCTGGTTGATGTCATTCGTCCACACGCTCCCGGTGAGGCCGTAGTCGACCGCGTTGGCGATGTCGATCGCCTCGTCCTCGTCCTTCCAGGTGATCGCGGCCAGCACGGGGCCGAACACCTCCTCGCGAGCGATCCGCATGTCCGGCCGCACGCCACCGAACAGGGTCGGCGCCACGAACAGCCCGCGCTCGTCCTCCAGGCCCGGCGGGCGGCCGCCGCCGGTCAGCAGCCGGGCACCCTCGTCACTGGCGATCCCGATGTAGCGCAGCGTCTTGTCGTACTGTGCGCGGGTGGCAACGGTGCCCATCTGGGTCGCGGGGTCCAGCGGCGAGCCGATCCGGATGGCCGACATCCGTGCCACCACGCGGTTCAGCACGTCGTCCGCGATCGACTCGTGCAGCAGCAGCCGGGAGGTCGAACCGCACGACTGCCCGGCCGACCGGGCGAAGTTCATGCCCGCGACGGCGCCGGCCGCCACCGCGTCCGGGTCGGCGTCCGGGAACGCGATCAGCGCGTTCTTCCCGCCCAGCTCCAGGGTCACGTCCTTGACCCCGACCTCAGCCGCGTCCCGCTGGATCGCCCGGCCGGTCACGTCGCTGCCGATGAAGCCGATCCGCCGGATCGCTGGATGGCGGGCCACGGCGCGGCCCGCGGCCGGCCCGCCGCCGACGACGACGGACAGCACGCCAGGCGGCAGGACGCTGGCGAACAGTTCGCCCATGCGCAGCGCCGACAGCGGCGCGGACTCCGGGGGCTTGAGGATCACTGCGTTGCCCGCCACCAGCGGTGCCGCGATCTTCCCCGCGGCGAACATGACCGGATGATTGAACGGGATGATCCGGCCGACAACGCCAAACGGCTCGCGGACCGTGAGATGCAGGTTCTGCGCCGATGCCGGGATGGTCGAGCCCTTGATCTCGATGCCGAGGCCGGCGAACAGGCGCAGTGTGTCGGCCGCGATGGCGACGTCCAGGTGCATCCCGGTGACCGGGTGGCCGCCGTCGATGGCGTCGAGAAGGGCGAGCTCGGCGGCATTGTCCTCCAGCACCCGGGCCAGCTCGCCGACCAGGGAACCGCGCTCCCGTGGTGGCACCCGCCGCCACGCGGCCGCCGCTGGCAGGGCCGCTTCGACCGCCGCGCCGACGTCGGTGGCATCCCCGTCGGGGACGGCAGCGATGATCTCTTCGGTCACCGGGCTCTCGTCGCTGAACCGCCGCCCTGACCGGGCCGGGGTCAAGTGCCCCCCGACGAGCATCGACCACTCACGGTCCAGGATCGCGGCCAGGCTGGCTGCTTCGGTCATGGCGGACACCTTCGTCCTGGCTGGAGGTCAAGCGATAGCGTCAATAGATACCTAAATATATGCCTAAAGTACGAACCGCAAGACCTATAGCGCGCGACTCGGCGGGCTTGCGGGCTCGGTGGCTTGCGGTTTCCGGAACGCGGCCTAGCCGTCGGCCTCATGCGGGGTTGAGGAACAACGGAACAGCCGTTAGCGGTGAGAACGATCTTGCGGACTCTGGGTGGTCGCGTTGCCCGGGGTCTACGGTCTTGATTCATGCCGGTGGAGTTCTTGTCCGATGAGCCGGCGTTGAGCCGTGCCCGGCTCGCGCACGTGGATCAGTACTACATGCGCGCGGAGAACCACGCCGCCGCCAACGGGGTGCTCATCGACGCACAGGCACAGATCCCGATCGCGCGCGCCTGGGGCGGTGGGCTACTCGCCTCGGTCGACGGGCTGCGGTTCGTCGTGCCCGTTCGCACCATCAACGCCGGCCCGTCGCCGAAGTACTTCGGCTACAAACGCGGCATCACCTGGCTCAACGCGGTCAACGACCAAGTCGCCGGCATCGGGCAGATGGTGGTGCCCGGCACCCCGCGTGACTCGCTGTTCATCCTGGACACCCTGCTCAACCTCGACGCCGGCCCGAAGCCCGGGGTCGTGGCCACCGGCAACGCCTCCTGCAGCGACATGGTCTTCGGCGTGTTCGCGATCCTGAACTACCGCTTCGCGCCGCGCTTCGCGGATCTGCCCGACCAGCGGTATTGGCGCGCCCGGCTGCCCGACCCGCTACCGGCCGGCGTCGACCTGTCACCGGAGCAGCAGGCGATCGGTGGCTACGGGCCGCTGGAGCCGATCGCCCGCAATACCGTCAACGTAGCCAAGATCGCCACCCAGTGGCCAGACATGCTGCGGGTAGCCGGCTCGCTGGTCACCAACCAGGTCCGCGCCTACGACTTGTTGCGGATGTTCGGCCGCGACGCGCACCCCGCCCCGCTCGGGCAGGCCTTCGCCGAGTACGGCCGGACGGTGCTGAACGCGGCTGCGGGCTGGTCACTGGGCCATCAGCGGCCGTCTGAAGCTCAGACCCTCGATCCGCTCGGCGTTTGGGTTGAGCGGCCCGTTGCGCTCAGCCAGAAGTCCGGCCGCGTGACCCGCTGCGCCTCCCACGGAACCGGCGTCGAGCCCAATTCGCTCACCATACGAACGGCACGAGGCGTTTACGCGTGGACGCGTAACCGGTGTAGGCATCGCCTAGAATCCCTGGGAGAGCGTCTTCCTCAATATGCGTTCGGTACATAACGCCGATGAGAGGAACGAGGGCCAGCACTGCTATGCTAAACCAGTTTGCCAGTATGACGCCTATTCCTGCTAGCACCAAGATCAAGCCGAGATAGCTTGGATGGCGCACGAACCGGTAGGGGCCAGTGGTGATGAGCAGTTGGTCGGGACTGGTGATGACAGGGACGGTGACGTAGCGGCCCAGTGCCTTGAAGGACCGCCATCGAAGAACGAGTCCGCCGCACATGACACACAGGCCTATGCCAAACGTAATGACGCCCCCCGGAGTGGATGCCTCTGGAGCTTTCGCGGCCACCCATATTGCTATCGCAACGGCCACGACCCCATAGAAAAACATGATGAGTCGACTGCCGCGATCTCCAGGCTGCGCGGCAGGGCTAGACTTGCCTCGACGTTTGAGACCTTGCCACGTCTCTAGTATCGCCCAGCCTACGAGGACACACACAAACAGCAGCGTCTCTATAAGCCGGGTGCTCGTTGTGCTCGTTGCCGTTTCGTTTGCGTTATTCGATGGAGGCACCGCGGCGAGCATGCACGCGGAAGGTCCGCCGGCGGCGAGGGTCGCGAGTGGGCAGAAGGCAATGCGGGGGTAGTACGGACCCATGGCGGCCGCGGCTGACGCTGATCGCCCATTTGCGGGAACGCTCTGGATCGCCTGCCGGAAGTGGCCCTCCGGAAGCATGTTTCGCAGGTTGAGCTCGTATGGTTGCGTCGGATCGGTAGCAGAAAACGGCAGGAAGGTGGTGCCGGGGATTCGTTCGATGGTGGCGCGCTGCGACTCTGCGCCTATGACAAAGGTGTAGTATCCCTTGCGGTCGATCGGGACCTGGTTGTCGTGCCGGCAGCCGTAGTCCACGGTCCCGTTTGATAGACGGTTTACCACAACGGGAATCGACGGCTGGGCTAGGTCGATGCACAGCGACCAGTACCGCAGGTCCGTCCCGCGCTGTGGCCACGGCGCGGGGGCGTTACCGCTGGGCGTGGTGGGTACTTTCGCACGGACGACCACCACACCCGCGTTCCGCCGGGGGACGATAGAGGCTGACAGGTAGGCGATGTCGTTGTCGGGGGTGCCGCCCTCCCCTACGGGGTTTTTTGCGAACGGGATAATGGTGCCGTCTTCGCCTGGCGTAGCAGCCCCGTGTGTGGCCCCGCACACCGGGGATTCCTTGTTCACCCAGGGTATCGAGCAATATGATTTCGGGATCCGCTGCTGGCTGCTTGCTGGACACTGGGGCAGTTGCGTGGATTTGCCGTTGTGCGTGATCGTAATCGAGGGAAGAGGTACCTGTTCGGGGCCTCCGGGTGCCGCATAGACACGGTAGAAGATCACGTCAGTGTTTCCGTTGGGCGTCCTCGCGGGCGCGACAGGCAGCGTGTTGACCTGAGCCGGTGCCACGTTGGACCGCAGGGTCACCGTGAACCTGCCGCCGGGGGGCGCCTGGTGCTGCCACGGGTTGACGCTGCCCGGGTCTGGAGCGATGCGGTAATCCGTCAGGGTTGAGCTGACGCCGTTGGTTGTGAAAGGCGTACCGTGAGCATTGTAGACAGCGATGGACATGTAGCGGCTGTGTGGGTACTCTCCCGACAGCGTGACGCGCAACCCATCCTCTACGGGCACCGGCATTATCCAGTAGTCGTCCGCCGTGTCCGGGTTGCCCACATTGAGCTGGCTGTTCTCGGTAAGCGTGACCTGGTTAAGTGCAACAGGCCATGCGCAGCCCGACGTAACCGGCTGCGATGGTGAACTCCTCAGCACGCCTACAGCCGAAACAGCACCGGCTACGATCACTAGGAGCAGTACCGACATATACACTTGGGACTGTCGGTGTCGCACTTGGCTGCCTCCCAATTAGAACGGGACTGAAACGCCTTTAATAGGATGTGATTATGCCGGTGGTCTTATGCCGGGCAAATCGCCTCATCCTCGCGCGAGAGCCTGATCGGCTTCATCTCCCCATCGCTGGCCAGGGGCATCACGGGTCTGGCCGGGTGGCGCGCTCGAACAGTGCCACGAGCTCGGTGCCACCCGCGTCGAGGTCAAAGAGCCGGGTCGACCGCCAACTGGGCAAGGAGGAACCGTGACGGTGACATGGGATAGTTCCTCCTTTTGTGGTTTGGTTCACTACTGAGGTCGGCTGAACTCGACGTCCTGCTCCGTGGCGATGGCGGCCAGGACGTCGATCCGGGCGGCACTGCGGGCCAGCCATGGTGCGCGGCTATCTCAGGTTTCCCGGTCATAGCCGTGGCTTCCTGTATTCGGGTGTGGTCTTCGTGGCGGGCAGGAATGCTGCGGTCAGCAGGTGGTGGACCGTTTGGCGGCTGGTGCGGTCGTCGAGCATCGCCGAGTCCGGGTCACCGTGGCGGTGCATAGCGAACCAGGCGATGGTTTCCACGATGAACCGGGCCGCGGTCGGCGCATCGGGCACTGGGGGCAACTGGCCCTCACCGATGCGCTGGTGCAGATAGCCGCCGAGGTGTTCCAGCATGGCCCGGCGGCGCTGCACGAAGTACCACTGGGCCAGCTCGGGCAGGTCGGTGGCGCAGGCCGCGATCAGGGCGAGGATATGGCGGTTGCGTTCGATGAAGTCGTAGAGCTCGTCGATGATGTCGCCTAGCTCCTGGGCGACCGGCCGAGTCGACGGGCGGGTGATCGCTTCGATGAACGCCTGGAAGCCGCGCTGGCTGGTAGCCCAGGACTCGACCAACGCCATGATCTCCTGCGGCGGCTCGCTCACCGGCCTGAGCAGGTCGTCGACTGTCTCCGGCTGGAGCGCGTGCCGCAGAGCCAGGTAGAGCAGGGCCTGCTTGCTGTCCACATAGGTGTAGAGCGCGCCGTGGCTCAGCCCAAGGGCGGCGGACACGTCGGAGATCCCGGCCGAGCGGAATCCCTTGGCCGTGAAGACGTGCCCGGCCGCGGCGGCGATCTCAGCTAGCGGCCGCGCCGCGGTCCGTCCACGCATACAGCCAGCATAGAATGACCGACCCAGTCAGTCAATATATCGGTCGATGCACTCCAAGGCATGGTTACGTGCCGGTCGGTGCTGTCAGGGGATCGCGCCAGCCCGGCCGAAGCCGGCCGCCAAGATCAGCGGGCCAGCCCCGTAGCGTTCGCGCCGTGCAGGTGCTTGTCGCCTGCCGGGCCGGCGACACCCTCGTGGTCACCAAACTCGACCGGCTCGCCCGTTCCCTCCCCGACGCCCGCGACATCGCCGGCGAACTCACCGAGACCGGCGTGAAGCTCAGCATCGGCGGCTCCGTGCACGACCCGGACGACCCAGTCGGACGGCTGCTGTTCAACGTCCTCGCGATGATCGCCGAGTTCGAGTCCGATCTGATCAGGATGCGCACCCGGGAGGGCATGAAGGTCGCCAGGGCCAAGGGCCGACTGCGCGGCAAGCAGCCCAAGCTCACCCCCGCGCAAGAAGCGCACCTCGTCGAACTGTGGCGCGCTGGCCAGCACACCAGCGCCGAGCTCGCCGAGCTATTTTCCGTCGCCCGCTCAACCGTCTACCGGGCCGTCAGCCGCGCTGGCGGACCAGCACCAGCGCCGCCCCGCTCATGAGCAACTGAATCTTCACTCCAGCACTAACCAAGATCACTCTCAGCGCTAACCGCTGTTCCGATGTTCCTCGACCCCGTCATGGGCGCCGGCGGCCGCTTCGAGCCGGTTCACCAGGTCCAGTCCGGATCTTGCCCACTCGACCTCGCTGCGGGCTTTTGGCGCCAGCGGGAGCCGCTTGGATGGTCCGCGCTAAGGTGCTGGAGTGCCCACTCACGTCGCTCTGTTGCGCGGCATTAACGTCGGCGGCCGGAATAAAGTTGCGATGGGGGACCTGCGCACGGTGGTGACGTCGCTCGGGTACACCGATGTCGCGACATACATACAGAGCGGGAACGTAGTCTTCACCGCCGGCGGAACGGACTCCGTCCTGCTTGCGGCGGCCATCGAGGATGCCATCGGGCAGGCCCTGGATGTACGGCCACGCGTGGTGGTCGTGTCGCGCGAGGAACTGGCGCAGGTGATACGGAACAATCCGTATTCAGCCGAGACGAACCCGAAATCCGTCCACGTCGTCTTCCTGGGCGAGGATCCAGCGGCCGAGATGGTGAAGGTCGTCGCGGACGCGGAACGGCAGGCCGCGTTGAAAGGCAGCCGCGATACGGCCCAGTTCGCGGGCCGTGCCCTTTTCCTGCATACGCCAGATGGTTTCGGGCGCAGCGAACTGGCGCCACTGCTGGCCAGGGCGGGCGGGCCGACCTCGGCGCGAAAGGCCGGCACGGCGCGCAACTGGGCCACCGTCACCAAGCTGCTCGCCATGTGCCAAGCCTGACTGGCGGCCAGCCGGGGCCAGGACCGGGCGGGCGGCGCGATCCGCGCTGCCGGTCCCGGGTGCGCTGGATCGGCAGTACGGGGGCCTCGCGCTCCGCCGCGTCGTCCCTGGTGGCAGGCTTGAACATGCCCAGCGGGCCCGGTCAGCGGGTTCGGGGGCGTGGCGGCTTCGGCATCCGGCCGGACTTGGGCATGGGGCCCTTGGGCGCCTGCAGTGACTGCGGCAGCGCTTTCAGCCGGTAGTTGAGCTCTGAGACCTCGGCAGGCTTGAGGTTCCGGGGCAGCCGCGTAATCTTGCGCTGCAGCTTCCGGATCGAGACCTGCCCCTCCTCGTTGCCGACCTGGATGTCGTAGATCGGCGTGTCGTACGAAACCCTCGAGATCCGTTTCTTCTCGGCCGCGAGCAGGCTGCCCAGCCTGGTTGGCGCACCCTCACCGACCAGGACCACGCCGGGCCTGCCGACCGCGCGATGGACCACGTCCATGTTCCTGTTGGCCGACACGGCGGGGGTGACGGTCCAGTTGCCGCGCATGCTCTGCAAAATGGCGGCCGCCGCACCCGGCTGGCCCTCGACCGCCGAGTACTGCGCGGACTGGGCGAACCGGCCGAAGAGGACCATGGCGGCGAGCAGCCCG
>OBLW0100003878.1_pt1 | contig 11537 bp, 5 predicted proteins | sample 1520161 | NCBI WGS metagenome assembly OBLW01 (sample SAMEA3539309, study PRJEB22396) | soil metagenome | biome: tundra; feature: field; material: soil | place: USA | collected 2010-05 | depth 0.15 m
GCGGAGGCGACCTCGACCTCGTCATCGGCGGCCAGCCGCTCCTCGTGGGCGGCGAAGTCATCACGGCGATCGACGGAACGCCCGTCGGCACCGCGGCGACGCTGGCCGCGGCGCTCTCGCGCCTCCGTGTCGGCGGGCGCGTCTTGCTGACGCTCTCCCGCGACGACAAAACGCGCACGCTCGACCTTCTCATCGGGGAACGCCCCGCCTCGCGCGCGGAGCTCCTGGAGAGCCGCCTCGAGGTACCGGCCTCCGGTATGTCCCGGCCCTCCTCCGGGGGCTCCCGATTCGTGCCTGGAGGTCGTCAGGCCTTCTGAAACCCGGGGAACCGGCTATGAGGGCCTACCGCTTCACCGGCCCCAGGTACTTGTCGAGCCAGTCGAGGGTCTCGCGGATGAATTCCTTGCGCGGGACCGCGTGGCCGGTCTCGTAGATGACGTGCCTCTTGTCTTTCTCGGGCGTGCCGAGGAGGCGGAAGAGCGGAAGCTGCGACGACTCGACCGGAAAGAAGTGGTCGTACCGGCCGTTCAGCATCAGGACGGGGATCTTCACGCGGCTCACGAAGTTGATCTGGTCGGCCTCGGGGAGCGCCCGCTGAAACTCGAGCCCGCCGCTCTCGAGAACCGCGGCCTTGAAGCGGTTCTCCAGGGCGAGAACCACCGGCGCGACGGCGCCCCCCCAGCTCAGGCCGACGTAGGCGAGGCTTCCCCGGTCGATGTCACTTCGCGTCTCGAGATAGTCGATGGACCGGCCGATGTCCTTCGACCACGCGATCATGTGGTCGCGGAACAGCGCCGTGGGCTCCGGGTAATCGGACTTGAACTCGTCCCGCCTTTCGTAGGTGCCCTTGAAGACCGGGGCGATCAGAGCCCGCCCGCTTTTCGGAATGAAGTCGGCATAGATGGATAGGCTGAACTTGTCCGTGTGGATGGCGTTCGAGCCCGGGAAGTAGACGACAGGCTGAAACGGAGGAGCTGCGTTCTTCGGGAGAAAAATGTAGGCGACGACGCGCTCGCCGCCGTACGCCGCGTTGAAGCTGACCTTCTCCCGCGTCCAGTCTTCGGTCGTCTCGGTCTCTTCGACGCGGGCGTTGAGCTCGCCTTTGTCGTAGGCATAGAGCCCCTTGTAGGCGCGGAAGACGTCGTCGGAAACCGGCTTCTCCCTCGCGAAATCACGGAACGGCGGCTCGATTTTCGCGGCCGCGGCCGAAGGCGGCGGCGCGGAAAGCTTGACGCACCGGAATCCGTAGTCCGCCCGGCGATCCAAGGGAGCCTGCGCATCCTGGTCGATGAACATGTACGTCGGCTCGCCGAAGCCTCCGCCGAGAATGAATCTCTTGCCTCCCGTGCTCTCGTTCCAGCACCACTCCTTGACGTTGCCCGCCATGTCCGTCGTGCCGAAGCCGCTCACGGCACTGTCGCTTCCGACCGCAACCGTCCCCGTGCCCCGGAAGTTGCTCCCCGGTACGATGAGCTGACTGGCCTCCGTCTGCGCCGCGTGGTTCCAGTGGAAGACCGTCGGCAGGCTCTTCCCGGCGAACTCTGCATACGCCGCCGCCTCGTACCAGCTCACGCCCGCGACCGGATGTTTTTCCTGGCCCTTCGGATAGTTGCCCAGCTCCCAGGTCGCGGGACCGGGGCGGCCCGTCGCGTCGCGGAAGACGGCCATGGCCTCGGTCCACGACAGCGTTCGGCCGTTCACGAGGAGGGGATGCTTCCAGAAGTCGTGCTTCTGATACCCGCCTGCGTCCACGAACTTCCTGTAATCCTCGTTCGTCACTTCGTGCTGGTCGATCCAATAGTCGTCGAGCGGCACCTCCGGCAGGTCATCGAGACCGGGGATCGCGAGGTCGATCTTTCCGCCCGGAACGCGCACCATGCCCGCCGGGGCGCTCCCGGCCGGCTCGAGCCGGAAGGTCAGGTTCCTCCCCCATCCGTAAGACCAGGTCGGCGCGATCCGCCAGGCGGTCTCCTGGCCTGGCTTCGCGATCCGCCAGAGGTAGAAATCCTTGGGCACCCGGACCTTGAGCGGCGTCTGTCCGAGGGACTCCCAGCGCTGGTCCCCTCGATAGGTCCGGTAGGAGACGTCCGCGCCCGGCGGGATGCTCTCGACGGAGATGTCCATCGTCGCCTGCGCAAGGAGCTTTTCCAGGGTCGGATCCTTCGGGAGGACGGCGACCGCCTCGCGAGCCAGCGTCGCGGCTTTCGTGTACTCCTCCGCCGCCACGAGCCTCGCGATCTCGGGCGTGGCCGTCTCGCGGGCCCACCGCGCGCGAGACGCGCGCTGCCAGACCCACCCGGCCAGGATCAAGGCAACGACAGCAGCGACGACGACGAGGGTTCGGGCCCTCCGAGACAGGCCTGCCGAGGAAGCGGGAGCCGTCGTGGCGTGGAGCGCCTTCAGCCCGGCATGGACCTCTTCCGCGCTGGCGTAGCGGCGCTCGGGATCCTTCTCGAGGAGCTTTCGAATGATCGCTTTCAGCCCCTCCGGAATTGGCCTGTCACCGAAGTCCCGCGGCGCGGCGTGCAGGATGGCGTCCGCGACGGCGACGGTCGTGCTCCCCTCGAACGGAAGCCGTCCCGTGACCATCTCGTAGAGGACGACGCCAAGAGAGAACAGGTCGCCCCGCCGGTCGACCGGCTTGCCGAGGAGCTGTTCCGGCGACATGTAGGAAAGCGTGCCGAGCGTCGTTCCCTCGCGCGTCAGCTCCGGGGCCGCTTCGCCGGACGCGGCTTCGGTCGCGAAGCGCTTCGCAAGGCCGAAGTCGAGGACCTTCACCTGCCCGCGAGGCGTGAGCACGATGTTGGCGCTCTTGATGTCGCGGTGGAGGATGCCGGCGCGGTGCGCCTCGGCCAGCGCGTCGGCGATCTGCAGCCCGATCGCTATCGCCTCTCCCGCGGGGAGCGGCCCGTTCGCGAGCACCGCATGGAGGGTCTTTCCCTCGACCAGCTCCATCGCGATGAAGGACTTCTCGTTTGCCTCAATCAGATCGTAGACCGTGCAGATGTTCGGGTGATTCAGGGCGGACGCCGCCATCGCCTCGCGGCGGAACCGTTCGCGGCGCTCGGCATCCCGGGCGAAGTCCTCTGGCAGCACCTTGATCGCCACCATCCGTCCGAGACGCGTGTCCCGCGCCCGGTAGACCTGGCCGAATCCTCCGGCGCCGAGGAGCTCGAGGACCTCGAAGTGGTCGAGCGTCGTCCCGGAGTCGATCGAAGAGGCGGGCGCCCCGCGCGGACCCGCGCCCGACGCGGCCGTCATTTCCCTTGACAGATCGGAGCTCTCGCCGGCCTCTCGGCCGCTGTCTCCCGGCTTCGACGAATCCTCGCGGAGGGCCATCCGGGGAGAGCATACCGGGCGGCGGTAGACTTCGCGCCATGCCGATGAACAGACGCGATCTCCTCGGCGCGGCCGCCGCCACGGCTGCCGTGTCCTCCCTCCCCCGCTTCGCCTTCGCCGCCGACGACCGCGCGCGCGTTTACGCCGAGATCGAGAAACGCCACGGCGAGGCCGTCCAGCGCCTGCAGGACTGGGTCAGGAACCCGTCCATCGCCGCCGAGAACCGCGGGATGGAGACGGGCTGCGCGCAGATGATGACGCTCGCGAGGGACGCCGGCTTCCAGACGGCCGTGAAGATGCCCACGTCCGGCCACCCCGGCGTCTTCGCGACGCTCGACGCGGGCGCGCCGCGCACCGCCGGCGTCTATTTCATGTACGACGTGAAGCAGGCCGATCCCGCCGAATGGTCGTCGCCGCCCTTCGAGGCGCGCCTCGTCGACAAGCAGGGCTTCGGCAAGGCTCTCGTCGGCCGCGGCGCCGTCAACCAGAAGGGACCGGAGTCCGCGTTCCTCGCCTCGCTTCACGCCTTCAAGGGCGCAGGCGTGAAGCTTCCCGTCAACCTCATCCTCGTCGCCGAGGGCGAGGAGGAGATCGGCTCGCCGCACTTCCCGGAAGTCGTCCGCAAGCCCGAGGTTCTCGCGGCGCTCGGCAAGACCATGGGCGTCTTCATGCCGTCCGCGAGCCAGGATCCCGACGGCTCCGTGGCGGTCTCGCTCGGCGCCAAGGGCGTCGTCGAGCTCGAGCTCGTCTCGAGCGGTGCGAAGTGGGGCCGCGGCCCGTCGAAGGACGTCCACTCAGCGAACCGTGCGCGGCTCGACAGCCCCGCCTTCCACCTCGTGCAGGCGCTTGCGACGCTCGTGACCGCCGACGGCGACCCGGCGATCGACGGGCTCGCGGCGGCCGCCAAGCCGCCGAATGCGGCCCAGGCGGCGATGCTCGACGAGGCCGCGAAGCGTCTCGACGAGGCGACCGCGAAGCAGATGCTCGGCGCCACGCGCTGGGCGCACGACGACTCGTGGCGCGCCTCGCTCGAGCGCCTCGCCTTCTCGCCGACGGTCAACATCGAGGGCCTCGTCGGCGGCTACACGGGGCCGGGCGGCAAGACGATGCTCCCGAACAAGGCCGTCGCGAAGCTCGACCTGCGCCTCGTCCCCGACATGACGTTCGAGGGCGCGATCGCGGCGCTGAAGGCGCACCTCGCGAAGAGAGGCTTCGGCGACATCGAGGTCAATGTTTCCGGCGGCTACGGCCCGACGGAGACCTCCGCCGACGCGCCGCTCATCCGCGCGCAGATCGCGCTCCTGAAGCGCTCGGGCCTCGATCCGCTGCTCTGGGTGAGGAACGCGGGCTCGTACCCCGGCTACGTCTTCACGGGCGAGCCGCTCAAGCTGGCCTCCGGCCACTTCGGCCTCGGGCACGGCAACGGCGCCCACGCCCCCGACGAGTACTACGTCATCGAGTCGACGAACCCCAAGGTCTCGGGCTACGACGGCGCGGTGCGCTCGTTCGTGGACTATCTCTATGAACTGGCCACCGTGGCCTGAAGCGCGCCTCTTCTCCACGCCTCGCGCGCGCAAGCCGGAACGTAGAATCGCCGCGCATGTCCGAGCGCCCGCGCCGTTTCCTCCCCGAGATCCTCGTGTGCCTCGCGTTCGTCAGCCTGACCATCCTCATGACCTGGCCCTGGGTTCTCCATCTGCGCGATCACTGCTCGGACGCCGGCGATCCCTACCTGAACTCGTGGATCATGTGGTGGGACTTCCACCAGACCTTTCACGACCCTCTCCACCTCTTCCACGGGAACATCTTCTTTCCCCTGAAGTACAGCCTCGCCTTCAGCGAGCACAACTACGGCATCGCGCTGCTGTTCTTCCCGCTTTACGCGATCGGTATCCGCCCGCTGACGGTGCAGGGGCTCGCGACTCTCCTCGGCTTCGCGTTCTCCGGATACGGAGCGTTCCGGCTCGGCCGCACGCTCACGGGCTCGAGCGGCGCGGCGTGGGTGACGGGGATCGCCTTCGCGTTCGTGCCATACCGCTTCGGCCAGCTGCCGCACGTCAACTACCTCTTCTCGGGCTGGATCCCCCTGCTCCTCGAGGCCCTCGTCCTGTTCCTCCGCGAGCGGAGCCGAAGGCGCGCCGCGTGGCTCGGCGTCTCGTTCTTCATGAACGGGCTTTCCGTCATCCACTGGTTAGTCCTCACGCTGATTCCCCTCGCGGCGACGGGCCTCGTCCTCGCCTTCCGCTCTGGCGCCGAGCGCGACCGCGCCGGCCTGAGGCGCGGCGCCCTCGCTCTCGGAATCGCCGGAATCGCGCTTTTGCCCTTCCTCCTTCCCTACCAGAGGGTGGCGAAGCTCTATGGCTTTACGCGGACCCCCGGCGACGCGATGGCGTATTCCGCCCACCTGAAAGACTGGCTGAGCGCGGACTCGTGGAACCGCACCTGGCGGGACCTCGGCGCGCCTCCGGCGCCCGAGCGCGGCCTTTTCCCCGGCTTTCTCCTGCTCCTGCTCCCCCTGGCCTCTCTCGGGTCGCACGCGGCCGCAAAGGCATCCTCGTTCCCACGCGCTCCGGACGTTCTCGTCGTGGGCGCTCTCTGGGCCGTCCTCGGATTCCTGGGATCGCTCGGCATGAACGCGCCCTTTCATCGCGTCCTCTACGAGACGCTGTTCTTCTTTCGCAGCATCCGCGTGCCGGCACGCTGGGCGATGGTCGCCTACCTCGGACTCGCGCTTCTGGCGGGAGCCGGAGCCCTCACCCTCTCCGAAGCGTGGAACCGGCGGAGGCCGGGCGCATGGCGCGCGACGCTCGTCTTCGTCATCGCCGGCCTCGGCCTCCTCTTCGAGGACCGCGCGGCGCCGCTCGAGCTCTACCGCGGCGAGGCCGATCCGGACGAGGTGACCCTGTTCCTCGCGCGAACGCCGATGAGCGGCGGGCTCGTCGAACTGCCGTCCGGCGCGCCCCTGCACGGGAATCAGCGTGCGGTCCTGCGCGCCGCGGACCACCGCAAGCCGCTGGTCACGGCCACGTCCGGCTTCCTGGGACCGGTCGTGCGGACGATCGAGACAAAGGAACGGGAGATTCCGATTCCCAGCGATCTCCTGGATTATCTCGAGGAAATCCCGACGTCGTACATCCTCGTCCACGACTCGTGGCTCTTCCCCGAGTCGCGTGACATCCACCGTGACTGGCTCGCGCGGGGAATGGCCGCGGGGCGTCTGCGCTTCATCAAACGCTTCGACGGCCGCATGCGAAACGAGCTCTATGCGGTCGTCAGAAACGAGCCGGAGGCGAAGGCGCTCGAACCGCTTCCGTGGACTCCGGCCGTCGGTCCCGTGCCCGCGCGGGCGCTCACTCGCGAGGATGCGACGCTCACCGGCTCGATCGACGAGCCCATCGAGAACGCCACCGTGACCGGCCCGCTCAGGGTCCGGGGCTGGGCCCGCATCCCCGGAGAGGACCTTCACGTCACCGTGACGATCGACGGGGAGGAACGGCCCTTCGCGACGGGCGTGCGCGGGCCGCGTCCGGAGGTCGGAGCCGCCGTTCCGTCCCTCGGCGACTGCCGGACGGCGGGCTACGAGGTCGTCTACGCCTTCGCGCCGGGAGACGACGGGGTCCACGTGCTCGATGTCCTTTTCCGGTCCTCCGACGGGCGCGAGCGCCGTTACCCGCCGCGCACGTTCACGTGGAAAGCCGGATCGTAGAATCGGCGCGCATGTCCGAGCGCCTGCGCCGTCTTCTTCCCGAGATTCTCGTCTGCTTCGCGTTCCTCGGCCTGACCATTCTCATGACGTGGCCGTGGGTTCTCCATCTGCGCGACTACGCCTCGGACACCGGAGACCCCTATCTCGTTTCGTGGACTCTCTGGTGGGATTTTCACCAGACGTTCCACGACCCCCTCCACCTCTTCGACGGCAACGTCTCCTTCCCGATGAAGTACAGCCTCGCGTTCAGCGAGCACAACTACGGCATCGCGCTGCCGTTCTTCCCGCTCTTCGCGCTCGGCGCGCGCCCGCTGACCGTGCACGGCGTCGCGATGCTCCTTGGCTTTGCGTTCTCGGGCTACGGCGCGTTCCGGCTCGGGCGCACGCTGACGGGCTCGACGGGCGCGGCGTGGGTGACCGGCATCGCATTCGCGTTCGTGCCGTACCGCTTCGGCCAGATGCCGCACCTTCCATACCTGTTCTCGGGCTGGATTCCGATTCTCCTCGAGGCGCTTGTTCTCTTCGTGCGTAAAAGGACGCCGCGGCGCGCGGCGTGGCTTGGCGCGGCGTTCTTCCTGAACGGCCTCTCGGTCATCCACTGGCTGGTCCTGACCCTAGTCCCGCTCGCGACCACCGGCCTCGCACTCGGGTTCCGGAATGACGCGGCCCGGGACCGGGCGGGGCTGAAACGCGGCGCCCTCGCGCTCGGAATCGCCGGGATCGCGCTCCTCCCGTTCCTCATTCCCTACCAGATGGCCGCGAGCCTCTACGGCTTCTCGCGGAGGGCCGGCGACGCGATGCACTATTCCGCCCTGCCTAAGGACTGGCTCAGCATGGATGCGTGGAATCGGACGTGGCGAGGCTTCGCCGAGTGGCCCGCGCCGGGCGAGCGCCTCCTGTTTCCGGGGCTGCTCCTGCTGCTGCTCCCGCTCGCGGCGGTGCTCCTTTCGCGCCCCGCGCAGGGCGATCTCGCGCCACCAGGACCCGCTCCGCCACTCGATCGGCGCGGCCGCAACCTTCTCCGCTGGCTGGACGGGATCTCGGTCGTCGCCGGGATGCTCGCGCTTTTCGCCGCAAGTCCGGCCGGCATCCACATCCGCCTCGGAGGCAAGGAGGTCTTCAGGGCCACGGAATCGCCGCGTGCGCTCGCGCTTTTCGCGGTCGCTCTCCTCGTCCGGTGTTGGATCGCCTATCCGAAGGCGCTGCCCTTCGTGCGCGGGCGAAACCTTCCGGAAAGCCTGCGCCTCCTCCGCCGGCCCGAGGCGATCCTCGTCGGCGGCGTCTGGGCCGTCCTGGGCTTCTTCGGCTCGCTCGGCATGAACTTCCCGTTCCACCGCGTGCTCTTCGAGACGGTGTTCCTCTTCCGCAGTATCCGCGTTCCCGCGCGCTGGGCGATGATCGCGTACCTCGGCCTCGCGGTTCTCGCGGGCGCCGGGGCGCAGGCCCTGGCGGACGCGTGGCTCAAGCGCCGGAGCGGCACACGCGCGGCGGCGCTGGTCTTCGCCCTCGCCGGCCTCGGCCTCCTCTTCGAGGACCGGGCCGCGCCGCTCCAGCTCATCCGCGGCGAGGCCGATCCCGACGAGGTCACGCTCTTCCTCGCGAAGACCCCGATGAAGGGCGGTCTCGTCGAGCTCCCGGCAGGCACCGAGGACCATGGCAACTACCTCGCCATGCTCCGCGCCGCGGACCACGGAAAGCCCCTCGTCACGGCCGTCTCGGGCTTCACCTCTCCCATCGTGAGCCGCATCGAGGACGACGAGCGGAAGACGCCGATTCCCGATGAGCTCCTCGACTTCCTCGAGAAGCTCCCGACGTCCTACATCCTCGTGCGCGACTCGTGGCTGTCGCCCGAACTGCGCGGCCCGCACCGCGAGTGGCTCGCGCGGGGCATGGCCTCGGGACGCCTGCTTTTCGTGAGGCGCTTCGACCGCCGCGTGCGAAACGAGCTGTATGCCGTCGTCAGGAACGAACCGGAAGCGAAGGCTCTCGACCCGCTGCCGTGGACTCCGGCCGGTGGGCCCCTGCCTGCCCACGCGCTCTATCGCGAGGACCCGACCCTCATCGGCTCGATCGACGAACCCGTCGAGGGCGCCGTCGTGGCGGGCCCGCTCACCGTGCGCGGCTGGGCCCGCACGAGCGGCGAGGACCTTCACGTCACCGTCACGATCGACGGAGAGGAGCGCCGATTCATCAAGGCAGCGCGCGTACCGCGCCCGGACCTCCAGACCGTCCTGCCGACGCTCGGCGATTGCCGGACCGCCGGCTACGAGGCGACGTACGCTTTCGAGCCCGGCGACGAGGGCCTGCACGAGATCCAGGCGCTGTTCCGGGCGTCCGACGGCCGGCAGCGCCACTACCCCCCGCGGAGGTTCACCTGGAAAAGGTGAAGCGCGCGGCGCGCGACTTCGGCGTCCTCGTCATCTTCGTCCTTCTCACGGTCGTCATGACTTGGCCGTGGGCGGCCCACATGCGCGACACGTCGTTCGACGCTGGCGACTCGTACCTGATGTCCTGGACCCTCGCGTGGGATTTCCATCAGACGTTCCACGATCCGCTCCGGCTCTTCGACTCGAACAACTTCTTCCCGTACCGGTACACGCTCGCGCTCTCCGAGCACCTGTGGGGCATCGCACTCCTGTTCTTCCCCGCCTTCGCGGCTGGCCTCCCTCCGCTTACCGTGCACGGCCTCGCGATGCTCTTCGGGTTCGCCTTATGCGGCTTCGGGGCGTTCCGGCTCGCGCGCACGCTCACCGGCTCGACCGCCGGCGCCTGGGTCGCCGGGGTTGCGTTCGCGTTCGTGCCGTATCGCTTCCATCAACTCGTTCATCTCCCATACGTCTTCGCGGGCTGGATGCCGCTCCTCGCCGAGGCAGTCGTCCTCTTCGCGCGCCGCCGCTCCTGGCCGCGCGCGGCCTGGCTGGGCCTCGCGTTCTTCATGAGCGGCGTTTCGAGCATTCACTGGTTCCTCCTCGGCTCGGTTCCCACGGCCGCTTTCGCCGCGATCCTCTTATTCTTCGATGAGCCGGCCGCGCGACGCGAGTGGGGCCGGGCCGCGGCGTCAGTCGGTGCCGCGTCGCTTCTCCTCGTGCCCTTTTTCCTGCCGTACCAGCGGGTCCAAGCGCTCTATGGACTCGAGCGCGGATCGGGCGAAGCGGCGTTCTTTTCTGCCTCGCCGATCCATTGGCTCACGCCGGATTTCAACCTGAAGCTCTGGCGTGGCATGGGGCAGAATCCCGCACGCGGCGAGTTTTGCCTCTTCCCCGGTTTTCTGCTGCTCGCGCTCGCGCTGATCGGAACCCTGTTGTTCCTCGCGCGGCGCTCCGACGCCGGCATCGCCGGCCTTCTTTTCGCGGGAATTGGGTTCGTGGGGTCCTTCGGCATGTCGACTCCTTTTCACCGGCTGCTCTTCCACTTGCTCCCGCCTTTTCACGCGATCCGCGTGCCCGTTCGCTGGGCGATGGTGGCCGATTTGGGCCTCGCCGTCCTCGCGGGCGTGGCCGCCTCAGCGCTCGTTCAGACGTGGTCGGAACGGCGCTCCCGGACCTTTGGCTTCGGAATCGCGGCGTGTCTATGCGCTGCCCTCCTTTTCGAGGATCGCGTCGCGCCGCTGTATCTCCACCGCGGAGAGCCGGACCCGGATCCCCTCACGCGGTTTCTCGAGGAGACGCCGATGGCAGGCGGCCTCTACGAGCTGCCGGACGAGTTCGGCGAGACGAATTGCCTCCACCTGCTGCGCGCGGCGGACCACTGGAAACCGCTCGTGAACGGCTATTCCGGCTTCCGGATGCCGGTTGCCGTGGAATTGCACGACCTTCTCGTTGAGGAAAAGACGATGGCGCTCCTCGATGCGCTCGAGGCCGTGCCCGTCTCGTACGTGACGGTGAGGCCGCGACGGATGACGGCAGAGCAGCAGACGGCCGCGGGAAGGTTCGTCGAGGCCGGAATAGCGTCGCACCGGCTCCTCTACGTCCGCCGTTTCCTGCCCGACGACGAGCTGTACGCGGTCGCCAGGACCGAACCGGGCGCGAAACACCTCGAGAACGTGCCTCTGACAAACGAGCCGGCGGGTTCCGAGGGAACGGAATGGGTCGAGTTGATGGGCTCGATCGACGAGCCGGCCGAGGACTCGACCGTGACTGGAGACCTCGTCGTGCGCGGCTGGGCCCGCATTCCCGGGCGGGACCTCAGGGTGACCGTTCTCATCGACAGGGCGCCGCGCGTTCCGTTGCGCGAGGCACGCCTCCCGCGTCCAGACCTTCAGGCGGCGGTCCCGTCTCTCGGAGACTGCTCGACCGCGGGTTATGAGAGCTCCTTCGCTCTTCAGCCCGGAGACGAGGGCGAGCACGAGCTCTCCGTCGTCTTCCGCGGCCGGGACGACCACGTGCGCCACTATCCGTGGCGGAAATTCACGTGGAAGAAGGGGCCGTGAGCGCCTCTTTTCGCCGACCTGCCGTAGCATGAGCGCGTGGACTACCGGTACGGCGAGCTGCCG
>OBLW0100003879.1_pt1 | contig 11534 bp, 10 predicted proteins | sample 1520161 | NCBI WGS metagenome assembly OBLW01 (sample SAMEA3539309, study PRJEB22396) | soil metagenome | biome: tundra; feature: field; material: soil | place: USA | collected 2010-05 | depth 0.15 m
AAGTAACTGTAGAAGAAGTAGACCGCGTGGCCGAACTGGCGCACCTGGAACTGACCCCGGAAGAGCGCGGACATATGCTCAACGACCTGAACGCAATTCTCGACTATGTGGCCGAGCTGAACGAACTGGATACAGCGGGCGTATTGCCTTTGGCCCAGGTGAGCGAGTTGGGAGATGCGGCGGGTGCCAGCACGCCGCGTGCCGACGAGCTTCAGCCTTCGCTCGATCGCGCAGTCGTGATGCCCCAGGCGCCGGAGAGCGACCAGGTCTTCTTCAAAGTCCCCAAGGTGATTGAGCGGTAGGCACCGCACACACTCAGCACATGATTTTCCGGTCGCGCGCGACTGAAGAAAGCGGAAAAGGCAGCCAAGAAATAATGAAGGTTCGATAAGGAAGGTTCGATTGTCCAGCGAAGCCAAAACAGCGGAAAACTCCCTCGCGGAGACCTATGTTGAAAAGCCAAAGACTCTGGCCGCCCTATGCGCCGAAATTACTTCGGGCCGCACCAAGGCCAGTGATCTGGCCGCCAGATACTACGATCGCATCGCGAAGATCAATCCGCGGCTGAACGTTTACCTGAGCCTTACGAAAGAGCGTGCTCTCGCTCAGGCTGCTCGTGTGGACGATGCGGCTGCCAAGGGCGACCCGCTTGCTCCGCTGGCCGGCATTCCGGTAGGCATCAAGGATGTGCTGGTGATGAAGGGCGCTCCGGCCACTGCGGGGTCGAAGATTCTCAAAGGCTACCGGCCTCCGTACGACGCAACGTCGGTGGCGAAGCTGGAAGCAGCCGGAGCTGTGCTGCTCGGAAAAATCAACTGCGACGAGTTCGCCATGGGATCGTCCAACGAGAATTCGGCCTACGGACCGGTGCGCAACCCGGTGGACACAGCGCGGGTACCGGGCGGTTCGAGTGGTGGCTCTGCGGCTGCGGTTGCGGCCAACATGGCTGTGGCCACGCTGGGCTCCGATACCGGTGGTTCGATTCGCCAACCGGCAAGCTTTTGTGGTGTTGTGGGAGTGCTGCCCACCTACGGACGTGTCTCTCGCTATGGACTGATTGCCTTTGCCTCATCACTTGATCGCGTGGGACCGTTCGCCGCCAACGTGCGCGACGCCGCAACGCTGTTGGGCGTAATTGCGGGCCACGATCCGAAAGACGCTACCAGTTCTCCCGCCCCCGTTCCGGACTTCGCGGCGGAAAGCGATAGATCAGTCGAAGGTCTGCGCATCGGTGTCCCGGCGGAGTACTTCGCCGAAGGGCTCGACCCTGAGGTGCGGGCGGCCATTGAAAAGGGCATAGCCGCGCTTGAGAATGCCGGATGCAAAGTAAAGCCGATCTCACTGCCGCACACAAAGTACGCGATTCCCACGTACTACCTGGTGGCCACCGCTGAGGCCAGCGCCAATCTGGCTCGTTTCGACGGCGTGCGCTACGGCTACCGGTCGCCCGCTTCCGAAACTTTGTCCGCAATGTACAGCCACTCCCGCGACGAGGGATTTGGTGCTGAGGTCAAGCGCCGCATTTTGCTCGGCACCTATGCGCTTTCAGCGGGCTATTACGATGCCTATTATCTGAAAGCCCAGCAGGTGCGGCGCCTGCTGGCCGAGGAGTATCTGCGCGCCTTCGCGGATGTGGACGCGATCGTGACACCGACCGCGCCCATGCCCGCGTTCAAGCTGGGCGAGAAGACCGGCGATCCCCTCGCCATGTACCTGGCTGATATTTATACGGTGACAGCGAGCCTTGCTGGTATTTGCGGCGTGAATGTGCCGTGCGGCGCAACTAGAGCCGGGCTGCCTGTGGGCATGCAAGTACTCGCCTCGCATTTCAACGAGGGCACGGCATTCCGCATTGCCCGGGCCGTAGAGGCAGCAGAACTTTAGGAGATAGATAAATGAGTAAGGGCCCAGGATTTGCAGTGGTGGCAGCGGTTGCAATGTTGGCCATGATGTCTGTCTTGCTCGAAACTCCAGCACAAGCAACTCCGCGCAAAGGGCACAGTGTGGTTTTGGGCATGGTAAAGCACGTGCCCTACTCGCAGGCAGGCGACCCGGCCGGCGCTGCAGCCGGTCCCGCGACAAGTGACGGCACGCTCAAGATTCGCGCCCTCCTCGTGGACGGTGTTCAGAAGGAGTGGACCACTGGCGATGCCCACGATGTGACTGACCGCAGCTTCGTGGTCCGGCGTGTGATTCGCCTCAACGACGCTTTACCCAGCGACAAACGAGGCCCCGAAGACAAGCCGGGGCAATGGGTCTGGCAGCGTGGTCCATGGCTGCTTGTTGACCGGGTTACCGGCCGAGTCACGCCGCTTAAGCTGCCGGACTACGATCCCGGCGTGAGCCAGGTGAGCTGGTTTCGCGACTACGGAGCCTACTGCGGAGTGACCGCGAGCGGCAAGAGTCTCTATGCCGTGGTGGCGCAGGTCGCGGCACGCAAGCCGGTGCTGGCTAAGAAGCTGGATGCCTTCGATCCGGAAAGCCACGCTGCGCCGGCCTGCGGTCAACCGGATTGGCAGCGCGAGCCGCTGCGGATCAACTTTCATCCTGCCGGCAAGGACGCGGTCAGCTTCGAAATTGTTCCAGGTTCGGCTGTATTGGTCGAGGACTCGGGCGACGACGCGGAGACCCCAGCCGCTGTTCCGGAAGCCAAGGCGAAGTAGCAAGACGACGGAAAACATGGAATCTCTCGACGAGCTTTTGCGGAAGGCTGAGCGGCACATGGGCATGTGTGCGCGGGTCAGACTATGGGTGTGCGCCTGGCGTTGCTCGGCCTGGAGCGGCTTGGAATTACAGACCCACGAGGCGCCGATCGCAAGCGGCTCGTGACTTTTGTCGAGATTTGCCGCTGCGCAACGGACGCCATTCGCCTGGTGAGCGGCTCTGCCTGAGCTGCGCCCGTCCGGAACTCCGCTATTGGGAGCCTGACATTAGTTAACGGCTCTCTACCGCTTGGTTTCCTTGTGCAAATTCCACAGCACCCAAAGCATAAAACCCAAGACCGGGATCACCAGGATCAACCAGAGCGATTCGAGATGGAATTCGTATGCGACGGCGATTGCTCCTCCCGCTTTCCACCACGCAGGCCGGGTCTCGCTTTCGAGCGCGCCCCGGGGCGGAGAGCGTACTGAGTCCAGATGAAACCGCAAGCGGTAAGGATGGGGTAGACAACTTGTAAGGGCTTAATAAGGGGTCGGATGGCTTGGGCGGGAGCCGATTCGCCCCCGTTGCGCCTTGACACGCAACCGGCCACGCGTATCTTATCTTTCTAGGCACTCTTTTGGGATCCGGGCGGAACGAGCAAAGGCTGAACGGTATGGTTTCCGTCGCCGGAGCACCAAAGGAAAGCTGTGTCGAACAGGAAGCAGACGGAAGTAGGGTTCCAGAGATGGATGCGTGCACGGGAAGGGAATCCGGTTCCCGTCATGCTGCAATCTAACCCTCCTCCCCGAGCCTGGGCTGGATTGGACCGACAGCCAGGACCGTTCCCGGAGACAAATCTATTTTTCAGGCGCCCGGCAAAAGGCCGGGCATGCCTGTGCCCTGAACGGCGGCAAGTTAGCGGCTTGAGGGCGAGCAAAGGATGAGTGTGGCGACGAGTTTTGCGTTCTTTTTGGCAGCACCCACCGGAGCAGCCGGAGGCGGCCTGACGGTGCTTCTGCCCCTGCTGTTGATCCCGGTGCTTTACCTGGTGATGATTCGCCCGCAACAGAAGCGGCAAAAACAGTGGCAATCGATGCTTGGGTCGATCAAGACCGGCGACCGAGTGACCACCGCTGGAGGCATCCGCGGAATCATACTGTCGATCAAGGACGATTCGATCATTGTCCGCGTAGCTCCTGACAACCTTAAACTGGAAATAGCCAAGAACGCGATTGCCTCCGTCACCACCCAGGAAGACGCTTCGGGCTCCTAGCAAGCGCCTTCGGGTTTTCAAGACTCGGGCGGCCTTTTTAGCATTTTTGAAGTAGAGAAACGGAACAATGAAGAAGAATCTTAAGAACAGGGTTGCCCTGATCGTTGCGGTGCTGCTGGTTTGCCTGTACGGCATCTTTGGAATTCCGTCGGGCGTGAGCGGCAAGGCCTTAATGGAAGCGATGAGCAGCCGGATTCACCTGGGCCTGGATCTGCGTGGTGGCGCCCACCTGATCTTGCAGGTGGTAGTCAAAGAGGCGGTGAACGGCGAAACGGACAACGCCGTAGCTCGGATTCAACAGGATCTGAAGACCGCCAACCTGACGTTTTCGCAGGTGTACAAGCCCGAGCCGCTCAGGCAGGATGGCACCGGCAAGCCGGAAGTACTTCGGGTAGAAGGCATCACCCCGGCCAACGCCAGCGCGGTGCGCTCCCTGCTCGACACCAAATACTCCAATGAATACGACCTGACCGGCGGGGGATCGGACGCGAGTTTCACTCTGACCATGAAGCCGCTTGTGGAAAAGGCCCTGGACGAGAAGACGGTTCAGCAGGCCATCGAAACAATCCGCGACCGGGTCGATTCGCTGGGCGTGAGCGAGCCTTTGATTCAGGAGTACAACCTGGGCGCCAACCAGATTCTGGTGGAGTTGCCGGGCATCAGCGATCTGGACCGGGTAAAGAGCATCATCCAGTCCACTGCGCGGCTTGAGATTCACGCCGTAGTGGGCGGACCCTACCAGGACGAAGCCGCGGCCTTGGCCAGCGTAGGTGGCGCCGTTCCAGCCGATGAGGAATTGATTCATGGTTCCGGAGCTTTGGCGACCGGGTCCGACGCCGACAGCGTGTACGTGCTGCAGCGTATTTCAATTGTGTCGGGCAGCGACTTTCGCTCTGCCGACCCAGGTACGGACCAGAACGGGCTGAGGAATGTCCGCTTCACCCTGACCAATGACGCCGGCGACAAGTTCTGGGACTATACCAGCGCCAACGTGGGCAAGAGCATGGCGGTGGTCATGGGCGGGCGCGTCCGCGAAGTTGCCAACATTAAGAGCGCCATTCGCGACAGCGGTGAAATCGAAGGCAGCTTCTCTCCGGAGGAAGTTGAAATCCTGTCGAAGATGCTTCGGACCGGCGCCCTTCCCGCTTCGCTCAACTACCTTGAAGACCGCACCGTGGGCGCGTCCCTGGGCGCAGACTCAATTCGCCAGGGCGTTACGGCGGCCGTTGTTGGCGTGCTGGTCGTCATGGCATTCATGCTCATCTATTACCGCGGCTCGGGCATCAACGCCGACCTGGCGTTGTTCCTGAACCTTGTAATCCTGCTGGGATTCATGGGCTTTTCCAAGGCCACGCTTACGCTGCCGGGCATTGCCGGAGTGATTCTGACCATCGGCATGGGCGTGGACTCGAACGTGCTGATTTTTGAGCGTATACGGGAAGAAGTCCGAGCCGGCAAGGCGCCCTCTGCAGCCGTGGATCAGGGCTTTGCTCATGCCTGGGTCACCATCGTTGATACGCACGTAACGACCATTGTGTCGGCTGCCATCCTGTTCTTGTTCGGAAGCGGACCAGTGAAGGGCTTCGCGGTCACCCTGACCTTCGGTCTGGCAGCCAACCTCTTCACGGCGGTGTATGTCTCGCGCGTAATCTTCGAGGCTCATCTGAACAAATTGAAGCCAGGGGAAGTGGTGTCAATCTAGGTTTCGGAACCAAAGCTGCCGGATCGGGATTCCTGACCGGCGGCAGAGAAACATTGAACGCTGAGGCCCCAAGGGCCTTCAGCTTGCAGGAAGCGGAGAGAACCAGTGGAATTGTTTCACGGCGTAAATGTGGATTGGCTCGGGAAGAAGTGGTACTTCCTCGCCTTTTCAATGATCTTCAGCATTGCTGGCATCATTTCGATGAGTATGCACTGGGCCAAGATCGGCAGCCCGGTCCCCCTGAGCGTGGACTTTCGCGGTGGCACCCAGGTGCAGGTTCAGTTTGTTCAAACGCCCGATATCGGCAAGATTCGCCAGGCTACCGAGTCGGCCGGCATCAAAGACGCTAGCGTCGTAATCTACGACGTGCCCGCCAACAATGAGGTGCTTATCAGCCTGCCTGAGCAGACCAATGAGACCACTCTCGATGTTGGCCGCCAGCAGATCGTCGACGCGCTTCAAGCGCACTACGGCAATCCATTCACTGTGCGTAACGTGCAGGTAGTAGGCCCTACAGTCGGCAAGCAACTTGAAAAGCAAGCTGGGCTTGCCACGCTCTACTCCATGCTGGGCATGCTGGTCTACCTCTGGTTCCGTTTCCAATTGATCTACGGCGTGGCTGCAGTCGTTGCCTGCTTCCACGACACGCTCATCACTGTGGGCGCCTTTGCGCTGACCGGCCAGGAAATAAGTCTGACCGTCATTGCGGCAATCCTCACGCTGGTTGGCTATTCGATGAACGACACGATCGTCGTATTCGACCGCATCCGTGAAAACCTGCGCATGAGCAGGCGTGAAGCACTACCGGACGTGGTGAACCGAAGCATCAACCAGACACTGAGCCGGACTGTGCTCACCTCGGGGCTGACCTTCCTGACCGTGCTCTCGCTTTATGTTTTTGGCGGTCCGGTTTTGAAAGGCTTTTCATTTGCGCTTGTGGTAGGTATTCTTATCGGTACTTATTCATCGATCGCCGTTGCCGCGCCAATGCTGGTCGCGTGGCAGCAGTGGCGCGGGGGGCAGGGCAAGATTACGACTCTGCCGGCCGCGAAGCGCACACGAGTTTAAGGGAGTTGCGAATTCATTGCACAGGCACCTTTGCGCCGTTTGTAAGGAAAGGTTTTCCTGGGCAGTTTTCCTGGGCAGGATGTAAGGGGATTCAACCGGTCAGGAGCACGGCAAAAAGGACGTAGCCGGGACTCGGGAATTGCACCGGTTTTGCAGCAGGTTTGCAGGTGAGGCGTTGTTCTGATAAGGTGGACACGCTTCTATGGGGACGGTTTTTATGTACGGGAACATTTGCAGTTCTCGCGGTGTCTAAGTAGGAGTAACCAACACCCGATTCGAGGCTGGCCATGTTTGAAGATTCCACGTTTGAATCCGGAAATAGGATCAAGACCAAAAGCGGTCGTTGGATGATGTTCACAGGCATCGTCAACGGTTCGATTCTTGTTCTTCTCATCCTGATTCCGCTGATCTATCCAGAGGCGCTGCCGAAGGGGATGATGCAGACTCTGCTGTTTGCTCCTCCGCCTCCACCACCACCACCTCCGCCTCCACCTCCGCCGGAGGTAGTGCACGTCGTTCACGTGCAGTCGGAGATGATGAACAACCAGTTGACGGCGCCCACGCGGATTCCGCACAACATCGTTCAAGTCTCCGAGAAAGAGGCACCACCGTCTACTTTTGGTGTGGCCGGCATGGAGGGCTTGGGCGGCAGCAGCAGCGGCGTGACTGACATGTTTGCCAATAGCGGACCTAAAGTGAAGGCCGCGGCTCCAAAGAAGGTAAGCATCTCAGCCGGCGTCATGGTGGGCATGTTGATTCAGAAAACTCAGCCCGTCTATCCGCCGATCGCCAAGGCTGCACGTGTCTCGGGTACGGTGGTGCTTCAGGCCACCATTTCCAAGGGGGGGCAGATTGAAGGACTCCACGTCATCAGTGGACCGGCCATGTTGCAACAGGCCGCCATGGATGCGGTAAGGACCTGGCGCTACAGACCCTACCTGCTCAACAACGAGCCGGTAGAAGTGGAGACCACGGTTAACGTGATCTTTACGCTCGGTGGATGACAAACACTCTGGCTTCCTGTTGCATCTTTGACAAGGGGCCTTGCTTTTGACCTGAATGCGAATCCGGAAAGAGCCGCATTCCCAGCAACCGTAAGGTAGGCTTCAGTTCACAAGAAACTCCTTAGGAGGAACGATTCAGTGATTCTCGCTCAACTCACACACTTCGCTTCGCATTCGGTCAGCAGCCTGGCCCTTTTCTTCCAGGAAGGTGACCAAACGGTCAGCTTCAGCCCCATGGGGCTTTGGGATCATATGGGATGGGCTGTTCGTGCCATCGCCATCACGCTTTTCATTGAGTCGGTCTGGTCTCTGGCCGTTATGATCGACCGTTACCTGTACTTCTCTGCTGCCCGCAAGCAGTCGCGCGAGTTCGCGCCTAAGGTTGCCGGCGCCCTGAAGGACAGCAAGCTCGAAGAGGCGATCAAGATCGCCGACCGCAGCAAGAAATCGCACCTCGCCGAAGTTGTTACCGCCGGTCTGCAGGAGTTCCGCGCTTCCGGTGGCATCGCTACCGAGGAGACCATCGCCAGCTCGGGCCGCGCATTGGAGAGGGCCGAGGCCATCGTTCACGCCAAGCTCAAGAGGGGCCTCTCGGTTCTCGCCACCATCGGCGCAACCGCTCCCTTCGTCGGACTGCTCGGCACCGTCATCGGCATTTTGCACGCCTTTCAGCAGATCGCCACTCAGAAGACTTCGGGCATCGGCGCTGTTGCCGGCGGCATCTCGGAAGCCTTGGTCACCACCGCCTTCGGGTTGCTGGTCGCCATCCCTGCCGTCATGACGTTCAACTACTTCACAGGACGTGTCGAGAATTTCGACGTGGAGATGGATAACTCTTCCAGCGAACTCGTCGACTACTTCATCAAGCAGAGCCACAAGCGCTAAGCGGGGCGGCTGTCGGTTCGAGCGAGAACCTTCGGGGGCGGGAGAGCCTGAAATCTCTCCCGCCTACCGCTTTCGACCTCGCGCAGACTACACCTGCTTTGGAGCAATGCCGAAAGCCATCCGGGACGGAAATTCAAAGGCAACGGAGTTTTAATAATGGGAATCGCGGTTCGTAACGAAGGCTCCAAGGTTAACTCGAATATCAACGTCACCCCCATGGTGGATGTGATGCTGGTACTGCTGATCATCTTCATGGTGATCACCCCCATGCTCCAGAACAAGGTTCAGATCGATATGGCGCAAGTGGACAACGCCGTTGCCATGCCGGACGCTGACAAGGAAGACGCCATTGTGGTTGCTGTCACTCGCGATGGTGGCGTGTTCCTGGGGCAGGACAAAGTCGCTCCTAGTGAGCTTGGCCGCAAGGTTCAAGACAAGCTGGCCGACAAGCCCGGCAAGACGATCTATGTTCGCGCAGATGCGCGGGCGCAGTATAAGGCGGTTGAAGACGCCATCGACAACGTACGCACAGCCGGCGTGGATGAAGTGGGTTTGCTGACTGCGAAGAAGGAAGGCAACCTTCCGGGTGGCGAATAAGTCTGCTGTTGTGCTGTCTCTTAACGATTTCTAGTAAACGAGGAGTTTGAAACCATGTCAATGACGACTGGAGGCGGGGGAGGCTACTCGTCCGACATCAATGTTACGCCCATGATCGATATTCTTCTGGTGCTGTTGATCATCTTCATGGTCATCGTGCCGGTGACTCCGAAGGGCCTGGATGCGCTGGTGCCTCAGCCACCCAAGGATCCTCAGAAGCAGCAGCAGCCCAACGATCGCACCATCGTCGTCCAGGTCCTGTATCGCCCCGGCGCAGCGCCGACGTACAAGATCAACGAGACCGACGTGGCCAAGACCGATTTGCTGCCCAAGCTGACAGAGATCTATGCGAACCGCGCCGAGCGCGTCATGTTCGTCAGGGGCGACGACGATCTGAACTTCGCTTACATTGCCGAAGTAATCGATATTGGCCGCGCGGCCAACGTGGATCACATCGGGTTGATGACACCGAAGATTCAGGCCGGCCAATAGCCGGGCGCAATGTAGCCTCTTCCCTGCAAAGGGAGCCGCGCAGGCGGTCGGAATCGGGCAATATGCCCTACACTGATCGCATCGGACAGAGAGACTAAGGGGCGACAAAGATTCAGGCTGGCCGACGGGGGAAATGGGATGGCTCGAATATCCCGGATTCCCCTAGGTTGCCAGCCCCGTCCGGAAGCGGTAATGCCGGGCGGAAACAGGAGTACAATTTTTCAATCCTGGTTTCGGTTGCTCCCGCCCGCAGCCAGTTGGAACAGATTCCAGGCGCGCAACCGATAGGCACTCGCCTGAAGGAGAAGGATACGAAAATGAATGGACCCGCACGTATTACGGCGTTCGCGGTTACCCTTGCCGGCATGGTGCTTTCCATGAGCGGGTGCGATCAGCTTGCAGCCCGTGACCAGTTGAACAAGGGAGTGGAAGCGTACAAAAGCGCCCACTACGAAGAAGCGATCGGTCACTTCCAGAAGGCAACACAGCTTGACCCGAGTCTGCCCATGGCAAAGACCTATCTGGCCACAGCGCTGGCGCAGAACGTGGTACCCGGTCTGGAAACCGCGGAAAATCTGAAAACAGCGGAACAGGCGATCGATATCTTCAAGGAAGTTCTGGTCAAAACCCCGAACGATGTAAACAGCCTGAAGCAGATCGCGGGAATTTATTTCCAGATCAAAAAGCTGGACGAAGCCAAGGAATGGCAAAAGAAGGTTCTGGCCGCGGACCCGAAGGATCCTGAGGCCGCCTACACAATCGGCGTCATCGACTGGACCCAGGCGCATGAGAACACGCTGACGGCCTTGCAGTCGGCTGGCGTCAACGACGACGGTGCGGGTAACTTGAAGGCGCCCAAGAAGGTGATGGAGCCACTCAAGGCCCAGAATGCACCGCTGGTTGACGAGGGTCTGAAATACCTCAACGACGCGGTGGCCAACCGGGCTAATTATGACGATGCCATGGCCTATCTGAACCTGATCTACCGGCGCAAAGCAGACGTGGACTATGGCGATGCGGCCGCAGTCAAGGCAGACATTGCAGCCGCAGAAGATTGGCGTACCAAGGCGATGGGAACGCGCAAGGCCAACGAAGAGAAGAAGAATGCAGGGCCTGGCGGCATCACTATGGATTCCAACGGCACCCTGAAATAAGCGAGCGTTGCTCGCCCGTCAACACAAACGGCCCCCAGCTTTGCTGGGGGCCGTTTTTTCTTCTGCGATTTTTGGGCCGCATCTCACGAGGCGTATCTTGCTCGGAGTTCGTGTAGTTGCTTGGCCGGCTGGCGCAGCTGTTTCTACGGCTCCCCGGCCATGGATGCTCGACTAGAGCGCTTTCGGCCGGGGTGTTTGCAGTTGCGATGGATGCCAGTGGTCTCCCACCCTTTGTGCAAAGAACGCACAAAGGATGGGGCACCCGAAGTTGTGTTAACACTCAACTCGAAAATGCTGGAGACTCAGTCCTGCCCCCGGAGTGGCACTCCGCCTTCATCATCTTCGTGTCCCTTTCGCCATTAAAGCAGCTGGCTAAGGAGTACGTTTTGCGGGGGCAAGGTCACGTACCCTTCACCGAAAGGCAGGTTATTGGACAGATCCTAAGGCAGGTCTCCTGATGGTATAGAGGCAGAAACATCTCTCAGGGGCCAAGCAGGCTGCGGAAAAAGGGAGCATTGGTGGGAAACACCCAAAAGGCATACCCCAGGGCCTAAAGGCCCCATTGATTCCATGCCAGTTATGCCGGGGTTAAAACCCCGGCCTACCGCCCGAACGAGTTTTCCCGCAGCCTGTAAAGCTCTGGTTCATTCTTTGGCAGTCACGGCACGACTGAAGTCGTGCCCTTTCAAAACAGCGGCTGAACTAGAGTTTTTCCG
>OBLW0100003881.1_pt1 | contig 11533 bp, 7 predicted proteins | sample 1520161 | NCBI WGS metagenome assembly OBLW01 (sample SAMEA3539309, study PRJEB22396) | soil metagenome | biome: tundra; feature: field; material: soil | place: USA | collected 2010-05 | depth 0.15 m
GCAAGCCGATCGCCCGGCTCAACTCTGAGCGTGGGTTCGACCACTGGCTGTGGGTATACCAGGGTGCACTCCCTAGCCCGCAGATGCGCTGGTGCACGAAGGCGATGAAGATCAAGCCGCTCGAGGAATGGATCGGTGCGGACGAGACCTACAGCTACATCGCCATCCGTGCAGACGAGCATCGCGAAGGCTATGTGTCACATAAGCCGAACATCCACCCTATATTCCCATTCAAGGAAGACGGGGTGACCAAGGACGACGTCATGCGCATACTTGAGGACGCAGGGGTCGGCCTACCTGACTACTACGAGTGGCGGACGCGCTCTGGCTGCTACTTCTGCTTCTTCCAGCGCAAGTCCGAATGGGTCGGCCTCGCCGAGCGGCACCCGGACCTCTTCGAGCAGGCAGTCGCATACGAAGACAAGGTCAACTACGAGGCTCAAGCCATGGAAGGACGGCAATATACCTGGAGTAACGGAGAGACCCTCCGCGAGCTCGTTGAGCGCAAAGACGAGATCATGGCCAAGCACCGGGAAGCTCTCCAACGGGCCATCAAGAAGCGGCGCAACCTTCCGCTAATTGAGGTCCTCGGTGATGTCCTAGATGACGAGGACGACACGTTGCCATGCCAGGCCTGCCATCTCTAGAGGCTCGATGGATCTTGGTGCGATTCGAAGGGTCTATGTCCGGCGTCTGACAAAGGTCGCAACACATACCGGTTGTTGCACGGGCCATCCGCCTGTCTAACCCGCCATGCTCGAGATTGGGACTAAGATCAAGACTAGGCACGCTGCACCGGCCTCGGGTTCAAGAGCATCGGTAGTCATCTCAGACCTCGAGTCTCCTCGGCCGATGGTCTCGTGCGTCGGCTGACGACCGCTTGAGGCGACGTCTGGCCAAGTTGCGGCAGATGCAAGGATTGGGATGGCAGATACGTCGGTCTCAGAAGCATTCCCGGCGGTCCCCGCATCAACCCTCGTTGTCATCTTGGATGACTTTGAGCTTGTACCGAGCGCCCCCGTTGTTGATCTTCTCTCGCCTGGAGCGTCGGGGGCTCTGGCGGTCCTGGCGGATTACCTCATCGATAATGTCCCAGACCAGCGCCTTGACCAAATCGCGCCGGGCGTGGGCCAGGACTCTCGGATACTGCTGCCACTTCATGTCTTGTCAACCAGGCCAGCGAACGGCCTGCGAAGAAGTGGGGTCTCCACTTGGAATGAACTGGCATGTCTGACGCCGGGCGACCTCCTGAGGTTGCCCGCGCTCGGCCGGAAGTCGGTCTCCGAGATTGTTGCGCTCGCGCTCCAAGTAGCGGCGATGCAGCTGGTCCTCGGTCCGAATAGTGCGGCGGCGGCACTGTCGGCGGCGGAGCCTGGGGAGTCAAATGCCGAGGATGCTGAGTGTGACATCTCGACTCCTGCTACACCGCATCGGCCCGGCATAAGTGCATCGGGCATACCGGTCCGCGCCTCTCCTCCCGGGCTCGGCACGCTTGCCCGGTGGGCGATGTGTGTCGGCAACGCGGCAACAGTCGGTGAGGCGCTTGAGCTGGCGGTTTCTCGCATCCTCCCGGAAGATGTGGCTCGGGATCTGGATGCGCTGAAGGCAACCTCCCTTGAAGGACTTTCAGAGGAAGGGCCGACACTTGCGGTCGGACAGGCGTTGAGCCTTCTCTGGGCGCAGTGTGGTGATGAGCGTCAGCAAGAGATCTTTCGACGCCGAACCTTGTTCAATTCTTCAACGCTGGAGGATCTCGGCGAGGAGATGTCGCTCACGCGGGAGCGGGTTCGTCAAATTCAGAAGGCGGCCGAGGCGAAGGTTTCGGCTGCCCTTGAGCGGCCTGAGGCCTCGGAGATCCGCTGGCGCTCGGTCCAGCTCCGTCAGGAACTTGGCACCGCAATATTCCAGGCAAGCCCCATCATGCGGCAGGCGCTGAATGCGGCAACCCGCGGCATCCCTCACGACACCGCAGTTGCTGAGGCGCTGCTGCTTTGGCTTGCTGGCCCGTACAGGCTTGACAAGCAAACCGGCTGGCTGTTCTCCGAGAAGGAGCACCTTCGCGGGGAGGTTGGGCCGCAGAGCGAACTCGGTCCTCCACCCCAGGCTTCGCTCCTCCACGGGGTTACCGGTGATGAGGGAGTTGTCGATCTTGCGGCCGCACGCAGCCGCGCGGCCGCGGCCGGCCTTGTCGCCGATGCAGTAGACGATTGGATCGCGTTGTGCCCGTTCCGGGATTTCGACGGCACGCTGCTTCTGTGGCATGGAAACGTGGCGGACAAGGCAGACGCGCTCCTTGGCATCCTCAGGCGGCCAGCAACCGCCAACGAACTAAACGATCTGATCGGCGAGGGACACAGCGTTCGCAGTATCCGCAATCGCCTCCTTGATGACGACCGCTTCGTCCGGACGGATCGTTTTCGGGTGGGTCTTCACCGCTGGGGTCTCGAGGAGTACACAGGCATCGTCGACGAGATTGAACAGGAGATCGAGCGGCGCGGCGGCGAAGCGGACGTTGACGACCTTGTGTGGACGCTCACGAAGCAGTTCGATCTCCGGAGTGGGTCAGTCGTCAGCTACACGACCGTACCGAGGTTCGTAGTGGATAAGGGCCGCATCCACGTCCGACGGACCGACGAGCCCTTCGTGCCGAATAGAACGCTGTTCGACGAATCCGGCGCGTTCTTGCTCGACGAGGACCGATGCAGCTACCGTGTTCGCGTCGATCACGAGCTTTTGCGGGGCAGTGGTAGGCCGTTGCCGCAAGGCGTGGGAGCCTGGCTTGGTGTGCATCCCGGCAACAGACGGCAGTTTCGATTTCGGGACGACAACGTTTTGTTGATCTCATGGCCGGATAGTGCACTTCTCGGCCCGGCGCTCGGCTCGTTGCGCCGTCAAGCTCTCGCTCGATCCGCTGATGTGGGTGATTTTCTGCTGCTTGAGTTTGATCGTTCGAGCGATGAAGTCGAGGCGATGCTCGTCCGGCAATCGGAGCTCGAGGCAGCTACGGGATGGCTGCAAGGAACGCTGCTCACAGGGATTGATGCAGGCAATAAGATAGAGTTCGAACAAATGCTCGCAGTGGCTATTGGCGCCTCGTCCGCCGCGGAAACACGGAGGCGGTGCCGTGACCGCGGCGATCCTGAGCTCGCCATGCTCGTGCGGACGGAGAGTTCGCCGGAGCTTGACGCCGCGATGGAGCGGCTGAGGGAAGTCCTGTGACGCTTGCGCTCCGAGAGATCGCGCAACTGCAGCCTCTCTACACGGTTCCTGGTGATGACCTCGTCGGCGAGGTTTTGATCCCAGCGATGTCAGCCTCCAGCTCGCTGAGATGCATGGCCGGGTTCTTCAGTTCAGCCGCGTTCCGCCACGTCGCACCGGGAATCGCGACGTTCATCAACGCAACCGAAGGCATCTTCCGACTGCTGATTAGCCCCGCACTTGACGACGCTGATCGAGAAGCAATCCGAATAGCCCTAGTACGTCCCGAGGATGCCCTCCGGCGAGCAGCTGAGACCCTGCTTGAGGGAGCAAGGCTGAGCGAATCAGCGCTGGAGCAGCACACCCTTGATTGCCTGAGCTACCTGCTTGCCGCTGGCAGACTCGAGATCAGGTTCGTTCTCATGGCTGACGGCGGCATGTTCCACCCGAAGGTATGGGTATTCCACGACGGGCGAGACCTCCTTGTCGCTCACGGTTCAAGCAACATCACCGCTGCTGGCCTGCTTTCCAACTTTGAAGCTGTCTCGGTCGAGCGCAGCTGGGCAGGAGAGGAGGCGATGACACGGACTGTGCGTTTCCGTGACCTCTTCGAGCGCCTCTGGTCAGGTGGTGAGCCCGACACGCTGACGCTCGATCTCTCGGCAGGACTCGACCTCGCCCGTAGGGTCCCCTCAACGCCTCCTAGCATCGAGGACTTCTGGCGAGCGTGGCATGCGGACGCGGCCCGGGGACTGGCGCCACCGTTGCCAAGCGGATGGCTTGTCGCTACGTCGGCACCCGATGGCGCGCCTTCTGGAGCGCTGCGCATACCACACGGTCTTGCCTGGGAGTCAGGTCCATTCGCGCATCAGGGACGGGCTGTGCGCGCGTGGGAGCAGGCGGCAGGCCGCGGCCTCCTGTCGATGGCGACTGGCTCGGGCAAGACGGTCACGTCGCTAATCTGTGCCACCCGGCTCCAAGACCGCTCTGATAAGCCCCTATTCGTACTCATCGCCGCGCCGTACCGCCCCCTTGTAGAGCAGTGGCGAGAGGAGGCTAGCCTCTTCGGCGTCTCCCCGCTCGGCTTGGGACACCTTAGCAGCGCCGATCGGAACTCGGCTATCAGCGAAGCCGTTCGCCGACTTGATCGTCAAGTCAGTGACGTCGAGGTTGCGGTCGTGACACACGACTATCTTCTGAGCGATGCCTTCTCGGAGGTGTTGAACTCGATTCCCACGTCGGTCAGGACCCTGCTCATCGCCGACGAAGTTCACAACCTCGGCCGACCCCGGTTCCTGGCCCACTCGCCTGAGCAGTTCCAGTACCGGATCGGACTGTCCGCGACGCCCGTGCTTCAGTACAACGAGGCGGGAACCCAAGCGATCGCGGACTTCTTCGGCGACACCGTCTTCGAGTTTGGGCTTGCCGAGGCCATTGGTGTGTGCCTCGTCCCGTACAACTATTTCCTCCATCCTGTGCCGCTAGCTGCGGACGAGATGGCTCAATGGGATGAGCTAACGGAGAAGCTTGTACGCGTCGGTTTCGTCGGTCATGATGAGGGTTTGGACGGGAGCCTCTCGCCCGAAGTGCTCGCCCTGCTTGTCAAGCGACGAGCAGTACTTGAGGCAGCAGCTGCGAAGGTCGGCATGCTGAGAGAACTACTCGAAGATGAAGGCATTGACAAGGTCCGGCATACGCTCGTGTACTGCTCCGACAAGCGGCCAGAGCAGCTGCTTGCGGTCAACCGAGAGCTGCTTGATCTGGGCCTGTTCGTTAGACAGCTCACGGCCACCGAGACCGCTGACAGGCGTCGCACGGCTGACATCCTCCAGGACTTCGGCAGAGGCGATTACCAGGTGATCACCTGCAAGCGCGTGCTCGACGAGGGCGTCGACCTGCCTCAGGTACGTCGAGCCTTTCTACTCGCGAGCAGCACTGTGCGTCGGCAGTGGGTACAAAGAAGAGGACGCATCCTCCGGCGATGCGACGCCATCGGAAAGACCATCGCAGATCTGCACGACTTTCTGGTGATACCAGACGACCCGAACAGCTCAGGAGGCAGAGCGATCATCACGCAGGAACTTGACCGAGCCCGCGCCTTTGCTGAGCTTGCGGCCAACTCGGGCAGCCCAGACGGTCCATTTGCAACAATAGGTAGCTTTAGTCATAGCGGTGATCGGTGACCTAGGAGGTCTTCGCGGATGCCCGTACCCCAGCAGCTGGTGATCGAGCGCATCCGCGCGCGGTGCGAAGAACTCGATGAACGCTACGCAGGCTACCGGAAGGACCTCGTAGGTTACCTCGCGGATGTTCTGAGCATCGAGCGGGCAGCGCCGTACAACGTCGTTCAACAGGTCGAGGCCCAGTTGGAGGCCTTCGGGGATCTCTTCCATCGTAAGTCGGCTGGGGGAGCTGAGTCATGAAGTTGAAGTCGGCCAAGATCAAGAACTTCAAACTTCTACGGGACGTCCGAATCGAGTTCTCCGACGACCCGCAACGGCCCCTTACGGTCATCCGGGCCGAGAACGGGTCCGGCAAGACGTCTACGCTGATGGCGCTGAGATGGGCGCTCTATGGAGAGAAGGGTCTCGGTGACCCCACCATGAGGCTTAGCCCCACGAGCTGGCCCAGTGGCCAGGATTGCGAGGTATCCGTTCAGCTCGACTTCAGCCACACGCTTTACAGTGTCATTGCGGGCGAAAGCGTAGGAACAACAACTGACTACAGGCTCCTCCGATCGGTCACGGAACGGCCGGAGGGAAACAGACCCAACCGGGGAGCTGACCGTCCAACTCTCTATCAATATGGGGATAGTGGTCTCGACAAGAAACACGCACCAGAATTGCTGATCGAGGACATGTTGCCTATCGAGATGAAGGACATCTTTTTCACGGATGGAGATGCCGCGCTGACGTTCATCTCGCCGCAACTCGGCAAGGCCACTAGGAGCAACCAGGTTCGGGAAGCGATCCGGTCTCTGCTTGGACTGGTCCTTCTCGAGAACGTCGGCTACCACATTGCGGAGGCAAAGAAGCGCTTCAATAGCGGGGTCTCGAAGCTTTCTGGATCCGCAGAGCTTGCGGACATCACCCGTCGGCTGACCGAAGCGGAAGATGGGGAATCACGCGATACCGGCCGTCTGCGCGATGTTGAACGACAGATCGAGGACCTCGCGCGGCGGTACGAAGAAGCTGATAAGCGTCTCCAACTCGCTCTGCAAGCTGGTGACTATGAGGAGGTTGTACGGGAGCAAAATCGGGCGCGAGCGCAACTGAAGGACGCAAAGGATAACGAGCAGCCCCTGAAGGAACGACATCAGCAGCTCCTCCAGGACGAGCGACTGTCCCTGGTGATGCTCGGACCCGTCCTCGAAAAGGGCTTCAGTGAACTCGCAAAGCTCCACGATGCCGGTATCATCCCCAGCGGCTCCGTTCCTGTCCTCGAGGAACGGCTTGATCTTAGAGTTTGCATCTGCGGCACTCCGCTCACAGATGGCAGCGAGGCGCGTCAGCATGTCGAGCATCTCATCTCGGCCCAACGGACGGTTGATGACAAACGAAAAGTGCTCACCGAACTCCACCACGCTGCGAAGGTCGACCTCCAACGCGGTGACAACGCCGCCTCCTCCTGGATCGTCTCAGTCAACAGCCTCGAGAAGACGCGCCTGAACAACCGAAAGGGGATGGCCGCTGCGGAAGATGAGCTTAAGGTCAGCCGGGACAAGATTCGGCGGATCGACAAAGCGAGAATCAACGAGGCTAGAAAGGACAGAGATTCCCTGCTCACCAGCCTGACGGCGAAACAAGACGAGCGCCGTGATCTTCAGACTTACATCGACAAATGGCAGTCGACGATCGGTGAACTCACACCGCGGCAAAACCAGTTGCGTCGCCAAGACCAGAAGCTCGCCGAGCTGAACAGCCGTCTTACGGTCACCGAAGACATGGCCTTGGTCGTGCGCGGTGCCCTCGAAGATCTCCAGCAGATCTATCTGGCGCGGGTCTCCGAACGGCTGAATAGCTTGTTCCTCGAAATGGTTGGAGCCGATCCCGCGAGCATGGCGCAGCTCACCGGAGGCGAGGATGAGAGGAAAGCCAGCCAGGTCATTGCCAGTGCTGCGATTACTTCCAGCTATGAAATCGTTGTCAATAGCAACCGCAACACGACGCTCAATCCGGACCATGAGCTCAGCGGGGCCCAGAAAAGGGCGTTGACCTTCGCCTTCATTTGGGCACTTACCGAGGTGTCCCAAGTCGTTGCGCCCCGTATAATAGATACTCCTCTCGGCATGATGTCGGGCCTCGTCAAAAGGCGTGTGCTGGAGCTGATCACTTCGCCGTCCCGGGTGGGCGATGCCGAGAAGCAGGTTGTCCTTTTCCTCACCCGTGATGAGATTCGCGGTATTGAGTCCGTAGTAGACGCACGGGCAGGTCGTATCATCACCTTCACCAACAGCGACCACTATCCCATCGACGTCGTCAATAATCCAGAGGTCGAAACCCCGGAGATCCTGAAATGCGAGTGCGATCACCGGCAGTGGTGCCGCGTGTGTGCCCGCCGCAACGATGACGAATACGGATTGGTCGAACGACCAGTCGTCTAGGAAGCGAGCCCTGCCTGTGGTTGCAATTGCCAACCCCTATGTGAATCTCCAGCTGAGGATCCCAGATCATGAATGGGAAGCTGTTCGCCGGTTCACGACTACGTTCCGACCGGAAGACGGTACGACGGTGGATATCGACCGGAGCCCTTTCGACCGCTTCGTAGATCTCTGGTGGGGAGCCCTCTGCCTTGGGGTTCGGGAAGGAAGGCAATCGATGCCGCCCAAGTGGCACGATTTCGTGACAGGCGTGGTACTCAACCAGGACCCTTGGCGAATCAGGCATCTTGAACTCATCGCAATCGCCGAAAATGGATCGGGTGTGCTGGAGGAACCTGGGAAGGTGATCGAAATAGCGAACAGATACGCCGCAACCGGCATGGCAATGTTGATCGACACAATGACCGGCCAGACGGAACCGATTTGGGCGCTAACAAGCTTCCTGCGATCGCTGGTTGAAGAGACACTTCAAGGGACAGGCTGAGGCAAGCGACACTGACGCCCGCGGAGCTGGAACCGATGCACATCGCGCAGGATCTTCAGCCGTGGCTGGACAAGACCCCACAACCTGTGGCTCTAGCGACGGGCCGGGTTGTGAGGGCGGTTGGTCCTGCAGTGAGCCTTGACGCGAGCATCAAGGCTGCCGAGGTTATCGCTCGGTATGTCGCAGTTGCATCACTCGCCTCGGCGGCGGCGACGAGGCCGAGTGGCGCCGACCCACCGGAGGTAGCTAACTTTGCTGGCAATCTCTCCTTTGGCGTATTCGAGAATGCTGTGCGTGCCACCGCCGCCGTCGCCTGGGAGCATCCGCTACGCGAACAACTCCGGCTGTCCCTCAGGTCCACGAGGAAGCGCAAAGCTATTGCCGGAAGACGGCTGCAGGAGTTTGTCGAGTTGCGGAACGAATTGGGTCACTCGATCACCCCGGCAGACGACGCGCACGCCCGCGCCATTCTCGAACGCGACGATCCTGTCGGTGGACTAATTGAGCTTTTTGAAGGTCTAGAGAGTCTCCTTGCATGTCCTCTTCTCGTACTGCTCGGACAAGAACATCGGCGTGGCCGACTTCTGGGCCGGTTCGCTTTCTTTGCGGGCGAAGGCGAACCAATCCCTCAGGAGCTTGAGCTGCGGGATGCCCTGTACGAATGGGAGACCCCTTACCTCTGCACACCTTACGGCCTTATTCCACTTGCGCCAGGATTGATATATCAACCGCGCGCTTCGGACGGGCGATTCGGCCTTTACCTCTTGGACGGGATCGACGAACACTGGTTGCGCTACAAGAGCGTGCAGGAGAGTGTTTCGATGACTCGAGCCGATGGTATTCGTGAGATTAGCGCATGGGTTCGACTGCCGTTTGCGATATCGGGGCGTCCGTCCCGCCCTCTCTTCGAGGAGATTGCATATCTAGATGGCCGAAGCCTGCACGGATACCTGAGCGGAGAGGCCGTTCCACAGCCGAGTGAAAGCGCCGAGAGCGAGAGCACGTCGCAAGATCTGGTCGAGGCCGCTATGCATTCAAGTTACTCCGGGCTGGGCGCCTCCAGCATGCGTGAGTTTGAGCAGCTGCTCAACCGCCTGGGACTTGGGATCGCCTACCGGGACGTGATCTATTGCCTTGCCGGCCTTGGCGCCCGCGCTGAATTGAGTAGCGACGGCGTTCGAGCCGTCTCTACCTCCGAACCTGCTCGGGTCCTCGCGACGTTGGAGATCACGCCAACGAAGAGCCTGCGAGCGGCGCTCTACGGGGGGGCTCTTACATCTGATGGAAACGAGGACGCCGAAGAGTACGAGCTGCGACCGGGCGAGTCTGCTGATCGTGTCGTGGATCGCATCGAATCGCTGATCGAAGCGAGAGAGCCAACGGGTACCGGTAGTGCAGGGATGTCAAGGGAGTGAGTTCTCCCGAGACGCCGACGTCGGCGATTGCACTGCGATGGAATAAGTGCCTAGACCGCGAGAAGTTGCCTTAGAAGTTGCAGACGCCTAGTGCCAAGGAATCTTCACGTTTCGGCCTCGGCTGTGGCGACTGCCGCGTGACTAGCGAGCTCTGGGTGTCGCGCAGTTGCTCTACCTTTATGTTACTGCAACGGTACCTTAGTCTCGCACGCCTCAGCTACGCGCCGCAGTAGCCGATGTCCCTGCAATCGAACACCTGCCACATTAAGGGCTGCCTGCCAACCACGCTCATTGCCAATCAAATGAGGCTGCACATATAGGCCGGCGCGAACCTCCTGCTCCGTCAGGCGACGGTACTTACCGGCGTCTGGATCGTCGGTGCAGAGAAATTCGTGCTTGCGGTGCAAGAGCGGGCGGTTGTCACCATCGACGTAGGAACGGTATGAACCGTCGAGCGTACGCATGTCGACGCTGTAGGACCATGCAAGTCGTGGGTGCGGGTCCCGGTCGAACTCCGGATATCCAAGCCACGAAACGGATCTACCCTCGTGCGACAGCTTTATGAGATCCCAGTCGGCTGGCCTGCCTACGGCAATCGCACCGCAATGCTCGTAGAGCTTCAGTAGTACCGGCATGCTCTCAACGGCCCGGCGGTGAATATAGATGGCCGCCGGCGTCATCTTGCCGACGCTGTTCCGCATCACGTTGCGAAGGTAGGTGTCGTCACGGAGCTTGAGCAGAAGCCGATCAGCGCGACGACAAGCCTCCTTGTACGACTCGAAGAATGCGCGAATATCGGCCTGCACGGGAAGCGAGAGAGACTGCAGCGGGCTCCGGCCGTTGAAGACCTCGATGCCGAGAAGCAACAGAACTTTGAGCACCGAGCTCTTGCGCCCCTGCTCGACCCGCTCGGGATCGGCTTCCTGCGCAGCGAGCTTCGCCAGATTTCGGCTCGTTACGTTCCTCAGAAGGGGAAGTAGCGCGTCTGGTGTCTCCTCCAATTCGGGCATGCGCCCGCGCTCCTCAAGGAAGTGCACGACAGAGGCAACAGCGGACTGAATATCGTCGCCTGTTTGCCACACTTGCTCCGGTGTGACACGCCTAGCGAGGTAGGCCAGCCGGTCGTCATCACGGCGGAACGCGTACACGACCCCAGGGACAGCAGAGATAGCGCGAACCCCGGTTGCCTTCTCGACAAGGCTGCGCAGCTCGGCAGGACTGAACAGCCGTTGGAACGTATTCTTCCTGGTTACCGTGCCATCGCCTACGGCGGCGCCGTTCACCTGTTTGCGCTCCCAGGTCAGGCGTGTGCTCACTACCAAGCAACGGCCTGACAGGGACCATGCATCGCCCAGCACCCTCTGGCGCTCGGCCGGGTTCTCGATGACGTTGACGACATACGTCAAGGTCACGACGTCCCGTGGCTCGTCTGGACGGTCGCCGCCGTGGTGAGGATCCCAGCCGCTCGCGGGGATTCCAAGGTGGACGAGCCGGGCTACGTCTCCCCCCCGTCCGCTGCCGTAGTCGAGGTGGGTCCACTCCGGACGCAGCACACCGTCGAGGAGCGCCTGCCTCGCAGGCATCGACAGTGATGATCGCCCGATCGCCGTCTTGTGGCGGTCGCTAAGCCAGTCCGCCGTGCTCACGCGACTTTCTTATCACTCGTCGATGGCCAGCGAAGGCACGATGGCCTGGCCTGTCGATTCAGGCTCGAGGGCTGCCGGATCGCAGTGTCCGCTCGACGGCGCTGTTTCGGGCCAAGCCCAGGATGTCGAACCTGCTCCGTCTAGCGCTACTGTGCATACCAACGGGCCTTGGCGGCTTTGCCCGGCCAGA
>OBLW0100003883.1_pt1 | contig 11526 bp, 8 predicted proteins | sample 1520161 | NCBI WGS metagenome assembly OBLW01 (sample SAMEA3539309, study PRJEB22396) | soil metagenome | biome: tundra; feature: field; material: soil | place: USA | collected 2010-05 | depth 0.15 m
GGAAAGCATCGCCACAGAGTTATCACTTTACCGCATAGCGCGAACAGCGTCGATTACATCTCAGGCATTCGCCCGAGAACGGCAAATATCCAAGACTCGCGATTCCTGTGTTCCGTCGAATTTCCTGCGCTTACACTTGTGGGCATCGAAATTAAAAGGCTGCCTTGGCGCGGGGTTTGCCTGCGCCAAGAAACTTTACTAATTTACGGGATGCAAAGGACAAGGGAATGGTTCGATTTGGCATTGTCGGGTTTGGTCTGCACGCGGTGAAACGCCTGATGCCGGGATTTGCCCAGGCCAAGCGCTGCCGGGTTACGGCATTGTCGCGCCGCGATCTACAGCGAGCAAAGGAGTCGGCGCGTCAATTTGAAATCGAACACGCTTTCGCTTCCACAGCCGAACTCTGTGCCAGTCCGGAGGTCGATGCGGTGTTCGTCTCCAGTCCGGATGGGCTGCATCGCGACGACGTGCTGGAAGCCGTCCACCATGGCAAGCCGGTGCTCTGCGAGAAACCGATGGCGATGAATCCGCAGCAAGCTCGAGAGATGGTAGAGGCTGCACGCGCCGCGAAAGTCTTGCTTGGCGTGGCCCACGTGATGCGCTTTGAGGAGAGCGTGAACTTTTTCCGCGCGCATGTGGCCGCTGGTTCCATCGGACGGCCGGTGACGGCGCGCGCCGACTTCTTTGCTCCCATGCTGAGCAGCGCGCGAAAGTGGATCAACGATGCTCGTATGGCAGCCGGCGGGCCGCTGGCTGATCTGGGAGTGCATTGCATTGATGCGCTACGCTTCATTGTTGGCCAGGAGGTGCAGTCGGTCTTAGCGACTGCGCACTACGACTCGCACTGGGTTGCAGAAGCCTCGGCGACTGCGCTACTGCAATTTGAAAACGGGACTCTGGGGACGGTTTGCGTATCGGCCCGCACCCCGTACCAGACCTATCTCGAGGTGGCCGGAGAAACCGGAGTGCTTTCGTCGGTGAATGCACTGAACGTGGAGCATCCCCCGACAGTGGAGTTGCGCAGAGGGTTCGACGTGATTGAGAGCAGGGAAGTCTCGAACGCGCGAGCGTACGCCGCGCAGGTGGACGCGTTTGCTGCGGCCATCGAGGAGGGACGAGCGTTCGACATTCCCGGCGAAGAGGGGTTGCGCAACCAGTTGGTCCTCGATGCCGCATTCCGCAGCGTGAAGAGCGGAAGAGTGGAGCGCGTCTAGCGAAAAGGCATTCACCACAGAGGCACAGGGACACAGAGACACAGAGAAAATCTTTTTGAAAATAAAAGCGGATTGAATTCGCGCGTTCCAAAACAACATCGCGTCGCAACCAGTGGAGTGCGAATTCAAAGATCTTTATTTCTCCCTATTGTTCTTTGTTCCGCCTCTGATTGTCAGAATTGATTTCTCCGTGCCTCTGTGGTGATCGCGCCTTCAATCCATCGGTGAGGTTGGCTCGGCGTGGTGCGGCAGCGCCTGCGGCATCTCAGAGACGTTCCACGCCCACGCCGCCAGGAGTGCTGCGCCTTCGTTGATTTGGTCTGGAACCACTTTGTCGAAGGTGTCGGTCTGGCTGTGATGGGCTTCGCGGTACTGCGCCGGTAACTGGACACAAAAGTACGCGGGTACGCCTTTGTTCAGGAACGGTACATGGTCCGATGAGCCGAAATAGCGCGTCGAGAGAGGCTGAAGATCGAACACCTCCTGTAGCGGCTGGTAAATCTCGTGCATCGGCCCCGCAGTTTCCCACAGATTGTCCAGCGAGATGCTGAAGACCTTGCCCGTCCCCGTGTCGTGGATAAGCACGGCATCGATGGCGGGAATCTCTGCGGCGTGGTTTTTCAGGAAAGTGTCAGCGCCGAGCCCTCCCTGTTCCTCTCCGGTAAAGAGGATGAAGGTGATGGTGCGCTTGGGTTTCCAGCCGAGCGCCTGCAACGCCCGTGCCGCTTCAAGCGTGGCCATGGCGCCGGTGCCGTTATCGAGCGCGCCCTGGCCAAGGTCCCAGGAATCCAGATGTCCACCGACGATGACCCGCTCTTCCGGATGCTCGCTGCCCTTGATCTCGGCGACCGTAATAGAAGCTGGCACCGGCTTGTCGCTGAAAGTTTCCTGCAGGTTGGCCCTCATGGTCACGGGCCCAGCCCGTAGCAAGCGATAGACGAGGTCGTAATCCTCGTGCGTGAGGAAAGCCATCGGCACGTCGCTGGCAGAGTATCCGGTAAATCCGCCGGTCATGTTGAACAGGCTGTCGGGCAGACCGCTATCGGACAGCACCAAGGCAGGCCCTTGCGCAGCGACTTGCTGCAACAGTTGCAGGCGGCCGCGCCATCCCATCTGGTTAGGCTGAGGTATGCCGCGCACGGGAGCAATGACCGCGTCGTAGGCGTTCTCGGGGTTCGGGTCCTCCTGCGAGAGGTCGTAGGGCTTGCGCAGCATCACAATGGCGCCCTTCAGCTTGCCTTTGTAAGGCTCAAGGTCTGAGAGCTTTGTGATGTTAAGCGCCATGACGCTGCCGGTGATCTCCCCGTCGGTTGCCTTGCTCCAACCCCAGGCATGAATGCCGATGCGGCGCTGAATCGGGCTGGTGATCTCGGCAGTTTCCACGCCGCGCGTCCAACCATGCGCAATCTCTGCCGTCTCCAGATGCGCTTCAACGTGGTAATCCTGGAAGCGCCTGAGGGTCCATGCGCTAGCCGCCTGCATCTGCGGCGATCCAGTCAGGCGTGGACCAATTTGCGTAGTCAGATACTCCAGGTTCTTCATCAGCTCGGAGTGCGCCCTCACTTCGCCGGCGATTTTCTGGTCGGCATCTTCCATGGCCTTACGATAGGCGTCCCGTTGCTCCCGGCTGCCTTCTGGGGTAGCTTGCGGAACAGTTGGTGTGGGTTGTTGCGGAACTGCTTCGGGCGATTGCGCAATTAGTGCGCTGCAAAACAGAAGTATTGCGACACAGGCCAGCAAATGGCGGCGAATGCGGATCATTGCACCTTCCTCATGAAGAACCAATCGAGGTTCGATCATAGCGTTTGCGGTTTGATCGTGCTACTCGGGACCGAAATGTCCTGTATGCTTAGAGTTTCTGCATGCCTGAGAACCGGTCACCGTGCGCTAGATCATTCCAATTCCTGAAGTCGCCTTTCTGCGCAATCTTTCTTGTACTGCTGCTGTTCGGCATGTCGTGGGCCCAGACCACACCCGGCCAGCCGCTATCGAACCCGCCAGCGCAATCGCCAAACCAGGGCGCGACGCAAGTTCCCGGAGCCGGCGGTGTCGTGCAGAACCGGCAGCAGGGAAGCACACCGCCGGCCGCCGAGAAGCCGGAGTCACAGACTCGCATCACCAAGGCACAAGCCAAGGAACTCTTCCGCTCGGTGGATGAAATCCTGGACTTTGCCAGCCACGACACCGGACTACCGATCCAACACAAAGTTAAGCGTAACCTCATCACCCGGGAGTCGGTGGAGCGCTACGTTGACAAGCGCATGAAGGACGATAAAGATGCGCAGCGGCTGGAGCAATCGCGGCTCGTGCTGGAGAAATTCGGCTTGCTTCCGCCGGGATATGACCTGCACTCGGAGTTTCTGCGCCTGCTGGGCGAGCAGGTGGCCGCTTACTATGATGCCAAGGCGAAGAGCGTCAATCTGCTCGACTGGGTGCAGCCGGACATTCAGAAGCCGGTGCTGGCGCACGAACTCACCCATGCGCTGCAAGACCAGAAGATTGATCTTGAGAAATGGGAATTAGCCGGTGCCAAGGACGCCGGGCCACAGCCCGATCCGCAGGAACAAGTTGTGGAAGAAGCCCAGGCCGCACGCCAGTGTGTTACCGAAGGCCAGGCCATGGTGGTGCTGGTCGACTACACGCTGGCCCCGATCGGCAAGGACATTCTGAGCGCCCCGGAGATCGTCGATGTCATGCGCGCCAGCATGGCCGACAACAAGGACTCGCCGGTGTTCGCGGCGGCTCCCATGTTCCTGCGGGAGTCGTTGCTGATGCCCTACACGTTTGGACTGGAGTTTGTGCGCGCCGTTCTCGCCGCCAAAGGCAAGGATGCGGCTTACCCGGGCATGCTGGAGAACCCGCCCATTGACACGCGCCAGATCATGCAGCCCGAGACTTACCTGAGGAAGCAGAACGTGCCGCCGCTGGCCCTTCCCGATTTCGACAAGTTGGTCGCGCCAGATTATGAGCGCTTTGATTTTGGCGGGATGGGCGAGTTCGACATCTATCTGCTCGCTAAACAGTATGGCGGGGCTCCGCCGAACTACTATCCGCATTGGCGCGGCGGCTACTACTTTGCAGCCCACGCCAAGGCAGTGCCCAAGGACCAGATCGCGATGCTGTACTTCTCGCGATGGGACTCGCCCGAAGCAGCGCGGGATTTCGCCAAACTCTATGCCGACTATCTTCCCAAGCGCTACAAGAAGGCGGTTTTGCAGCAGCCGGCATCGGCGGACGGAATGAATTCGACTGGCGCCCAGCCTGCAATTACATTCGAGACCAACCAAGGCAAAGTGACGCTGGAAATCCAGGGCAACGATCTTCTGATCCTCGAAGGCTACGATGACAAGGTCGCGGAGAAAGCGCACCAGGTGTTGCTGCACGACATGTCACTGCCGCAGCCAGCAGCGAAAAGCAGCAACAAGTAGAACGCCGCCAGGGTCAGAAAATCCGGCAAACTGTTCCGGGCGCTGTCCTGACTCTATTGAGAGTGCCAAATGTCGCTGCGCGCCCGAAGAAGCTACACGGTTCTTCCTTTCAGTCCCACGTCACAACCCGATGTGACAAAAGTATTACAAACAGAACTCTCTTAGGTTGTTAGTCTGGAGGTGGGCTTCTGCACTGACCCATCTCGGAATCGACAAGCAGCAATTTAGGGGAAACATGACCGGAGAGAAAGAAAAAAAACATATCAATTGGTTGACCACGGGCTTCATGCTCGCATTTCACATCGGCGCAATCGTGGCCTTATTCATGTTCAGTTGGAAGGCGCTGATCGTCGCCGTAATTGTGTATTGGGTTGCGGGAAGCTTGGGTATCGGCATGGGCTATCACCGGCTGCTGACGCATCGCGGCTACAAGTGTCCGAAGTGGCTGGAATATGTATTGACGGTTTGCGCCACGCTAACGCTGGAGGGCGGGCCGATCTTCTGGGTGGCCACGCATCGCGTGCATCATCAGCTCACCGACAAGCCGGGCGATCCGCACTCCCCGCGCGATGGCGGCTTCTGGGCGCACATGGGTTGGATTCTCACCGGGCAGACTTTTCACAATAACAACAGCGATCTGCTGGCTTATGTCCCCGACCTTCGCAAGGATAAGTTTCATCTCTGGATCAGCAAGTACCACTGGCTCCCTCTGACCACCTTGGGCATACTTCTGCTGGTCATCGGTGGTTGGGGAGTGATGTTCTGGGCAATCTTCCTGCGCACTGTGGTGCTGCTGCACTCCACTTGGTTTGTGAACTCGGCGACGCACATGTGGGGTTCCAAGCGCTTCGCCACCGACGACGATTCGCGCAACCTGTGGTGGGTCGCTTATCTCAGCTTCGGCGAAGGCTGGCACAACAATCACCACGCGCATCCGCAATCGGCGCGCCATGGCCTGGCGTGGTACGAGGTGGATGTCAATTGGTATGGCATCAAGACGCTGGAAGCTCTGGGACTCATCTGGGACGTCAAGCTGCCTAAGCTGGGGTCGTCCCGCGTCAAGCCGGTGGTGGGACGGGAGCCAGCAGTACAACCTCAAGAAGAGCTGGTCAGCGTTTAGCAAAAAAGGACTGGTCGGCGTAGCGTCGAAATCAGCCGAAGTCGCGAAGGACGGCGTGAACAGCGCCGCCCTTTTTGTTTGCGCGTAACGTCACCTAGCACTGCCGATGACGAGGTAAGATTACTGCGGAGGTGGTGAGCCGATGAATGCTGTTCTTCGCGCTTTCCGCAAGAGCATCGCCCGACGCAGGCTGCTTTCTACTTCGCTGTGTGTTGTGGTAGTCCAGATATTTGTAATGAGTCTGGTTTTCGTTTGGGCGCAGAAGCAAGAGATCGTGTGGAGCGCGCAGGAGAAGCCAATCGCCGGTCAGATCCACAGTCTGCGTCAGTTGTCCGACGACGTCAGGGCAGGCGTCACCAAGCAGCTCGCATTGCAGATCAGGCAGTTGCCGGCAACACCCAACAAGCTTCGACTAGCCGTTGGTCTGGCGAATCTCTCGACCGAAGGCGATTTCGGGCACGACACGTTGCAGGAAGTAGCCACAACCCTGGCCGACACGCTGCGTCAGCAGACAGCGCCCGACGATCATGGCCAGCCCGCCGCTGCTTATCTGGAGCTTGCGCAATTGGTGCGCTACGAGCATGTGCAGGCGTCGCTAGACGTGCCGCAGTTCAAGGCGGCCATGGCGAAGCTGGAAGCCGATGACCAGGGCCGCCAGGCGGCCGATTTCACGCTCACCGACCTGCAAGGGAAAACCTGGTCCTTGAGGGAGCTGAAGGGAAAAGTGGTGCTAGTGAACTTCTGGGCCACGTGGTGTCCGCCTTGCCGCAAGGAGATGCCCGACCTCAATGCGCTCTACCAGCGATTCAAGGATCAAGGTTTCGTGATTCTGGCAATTTCCGATGAAGAGGCCGACAAGGTGAGGCCCTTTATCGCGGAACGCAAAATCAGCTATCCGGTCATGCTCGATCCCGGACGCAAGGTTAACGAGCTGTTTCAAGTCGAGGGCATTCCCAAAAGCTTCGTTTACGATCGCGAAGGAAAGCTGGTCGCACAGTCCATTGACATGCGCACGCAGAAGCAGTTCCTGGAGATGCTAGGGCAGGCGGGATTGCAATAGAAGGCGGGAGCCACCCAAGTCATGGTGCGCCACAGGCGCTGCAGCGGCGCTCCACTCGTACTCGTCCTTCCAACAATCCTGAAACCACCCTATGGGACAATCACCGTAACTTGTGCGGTGGAGCGGCCATATCTGTTCGTGGCGTAGAGCGTGTAGGTCGTCGTCACCCGCGGCGTCACGATGACGCTGGTGCCACGCATGACGCCCACCGCGGGAGAGACAATGTTGTACTCGCCGTTGGTCACGTTCCAACTCAGCGTGACCGGCTGTCCCGGACCGCCGGAAGAAGTTGCTGTGAAGCTGTTGATGGTGGGATTCGGGCCTGTGGGCACATTCGCCGGCGTATAAAGCGGCGAGATGAGCAGCACCTCAAAGTCCGAGGCGGTCAACTGCCTGAGCAGGCCCAGGTCGTCGTTGCTCCAGCGATTGTCGGGTGCGCCGCCGAGAAACATCGAGCTGCCGTTGTCGGCCATGATCATGCCGTACTGCTTGAGCGCGGTCAGGATGACCTGGTCATCGGCCGGATAGCCGGAAATGTCAAAGTTGGCCTTCAGGCGCAAACGCATGCCCATGGGCGCCGCCAGTGAATTGCTGGAGTTTGGCGCCCAATGCGACGCAGGCGGCGTAAACGCCTCTTTGCTGTAGTGCAGCGTAAAGCGCAGAGCGTGATGAATGGCCCCGGTGGCAACTTCATCGTAGCGGACCAACCCCGGAAAGATAGGCAGGCCCGCAGCATCGGCCGATGTCCAGGTATAAGGGCGCTGCTCATTGGTTTCCAGGTCCCATACCGCCGCCGAGTCAGCCTTCCAACTGCCATTACCCTGAGGGTAGGCGTGATAGAGCTCGTAGAGCCAGCAGTTGCCTTTGTCAATCACCAGCACGTGGCGGTCACCGTCGTCGGGATTGGGGTAACCCTCGATGGGAGCGTTAATGGGGATGGGCATCGGACCAGGATCACTCTCATCACCGTAGGCCGTGAAGATAATGCTCACCAGCGGCTGGGTAGCCAGCACCACGACGTAAGGGATGCCTATCGATTGCCCCTGGTATAGCCCGGAACCGAAGTCAGCGTGCAACGGAGTCGCGGACCCAATGAAGTTGATGATCGCGGCCGAGTTCGGATCGAGCGGTGCATTGGCGATGTTGGTGTTCCAAAGGCTACTGGGCGGAAAGGGTATGAATCCATTCAAGGGGGCTCCCTGACCTGGACTGATTCGGCTGCAAGGATTGATTTGCGGAAATGCCACGCTGCTGACTAGCAATAGGGTAGCAGCGAGCAGCAGAAGGGTAAGAGACCTTTCGCGCATGGTGGTTCTCCTGGATTGATTTCCTACAACAGGCGGGAGTGGCTACCGCGCAGCATAATACCCGCGGGGCGAGTCTGCAATGCAATTTTTGGTACGAGATTAAGCGAAGGTAATACCTGCTTCAGTGACTCGGTTCTGCCGGCCAAAACTCGGGTGCCTCGTTCTAGCCTTTCCCGGGCTAGGGCGGGGCATTGCTCTCCGCAGAAAAATCCCCACCCAGGCAAAGGAACCTTGGGTGGGGCACCCTCAGGCATGGTGGGCTGGGCCGCCCCTAGAACGAGCACCCCATGCCTGTCGTCGGGAAATGGCTAGGATGGGCCATCAACGACCTTTCTGTTGCGAAGATGCAATAACAGCGCCGTTGCAGAGTAGGTCAAGGCACAGACCAGGGGAATCGTGGCGAGGAACTCGTACAGACACTCCGATGAACTGCAGTCCACTCCGACAAGATTGTGCCATGGCCGAGGATTCATGTTCTGCGGCTGCGTCAGTTCCTTGTAAGCCAACCAGAAGACGACTGCCGGGACAACCCAAGAAAACATCGCGGTCCATGAAAATTGCCTTCTGTTGATCACGTACCCTGCAAACGCGCCGACTAGGATAGGTAACCCAAACACTGGCGCGCCGATCACGCGCTCAACCGGGTTCCCCGAGGGCAACACAAACGACAGCATCAATGCAATCAAGAACACCACAAACGTGGCCAGGTACGGGATCGCGATAAAGTCGGTGAAACTCCGTAGAGCCGCTCTCATTGGCTTCCTATGCCTACCTCAGCCTGTCGGCGATTTTGATCGGCATCCGGACCCTGACCCCTGACCCTACTTCATCACCAGCTTAGCGATGGTCAGGAGTTGCATGTTCGACGTGCCTTCGTAGATCTTGCCGATCTTGGAATCGCGGAAGAACTTCTCCACCGGGTAATCCTTGGTGAAGCCGTAGCCGCCGTAGATCTCGACGCACAGCGAAGCCACGCGCTCGGCAACCTGCGAGGTATAGAGCTTGGTCATGGCTGCTTCTTTGACGAAGTTCATGCCGGCGTCCTTCATGCGGGCGCAGTTGTAAAGCAGCATGCGGGCGGCCTCGATCTCGGTGGCCATCTGCGCGATCTGGAACTGGATGCCCTGGAACTCGGCGATGGCGCGGCCGAACTGCTTGCGCTCCTGCGCGTACTTGACGGCGAATTCCCATGCGCCGCGCGCCAGCCCGAGCATCTGCGCGCCGATGCCGATGCGGCCTTCATTCAGCGTCTCGATGGCGATCTTGTAACCCTTGCCGACCTCGCCCAGCACGTTGTTCTTGGGCACGCGGCAATCTTCCATCATCAATTCGCAGGTGCTGGACGCCCGGATGCCGAGCTTGTCTTCCTTCTTGCCGACGGTGAATCCGGGAAAATTCTTCTCGACGATGAAAGCAGTGATGCCTTTGTATCCGGCAGCCGGATCAATCGTCGCGAGCAGGATGAAAACGCCCGCTTCCTTGCCATTGGTGATCCATAACTTCTGGCCGTTGAGGACATACTCATCGCCCTTCAACTCGGCCTTGGTTTGCAGCGCGAAGGCATCCGAACCGGAACCGGCTTCACTCAAGGCATAGGCGCCCACCGTGTCGCTGCACATGCGAGGCAGATAGCGCTTCTTCTGCTCTTCCGTGGCCCAGCGCAGGAGAGCGTTGTTGACCAGAGTATTCTGCACATCCACGACAACTCCGGCGGATGGATCGACACGGGAAAGTTCTTCCACCGCGAGGATCGCCTCGAAAAAGGTGCCGCCTCCGCCGCCGTATTGCTCGGGGACTTCAATGCCCATCAGACCCAACTGAAAGAATTGCTCGATAATCTTGTGCTCGAAGACACCCTTCTCGTCCATTTCCTTGACGTAGGGCCGGACGCTTTCGTCCGCGAACTGGTGGACCGTGTCGCGAAAGAGTACTTCGTCTTCGGTAAGCGAAACCAGAGGGGCGGGTGGGAAGGCAGCGGCGTTTGCAACGGCTTCTGACATGATGGCAATCCTTCACAGGGAGTAGGAAACCTTTGATTCTAGCATTGGCGAACAGCGGGGTTGCTCGGAGGGCCGAAAAGCTCATTCCAAGCCGCGCAAGGACGAAGACCGCCGCGTGAAACTGGTGATAAAGTATTCGTACTCTCTATCATCCATCTAGGCCTCGGGGGCGGAGCAGGAGTGAGTTCAGCTCGGTCGCAATCGAAGCAGGAGAATCGCAAGGGACCCCAATCCGCTCCGGCAGCCGGCGCACTTGTTTGGTACAAGTCCCGCTCGTGGATTTTGCCGCTTGTCCTGGCTATCGCGACGATTGCTCTGTACTCTCCCGTGAGCCACCATCCCTTCGTCAACTACGACGACGACGCTTATGTAACCGGGAATGCTCATGTCCAGTCTGGACTGAACTGGGAGACAGTTAAGTGGGCGTTTACTACCTACGAATTTGTCAATTGGCATCCGCTAACTTGGATTTCTCACGCCCTCGATTACCAGATGTTTCAGCTCGACTCCGGCGGCCATCATGCGACCAGTGTCGCACTCCACGTCCTGAATTCACTGCTGCTGTTCTGGGTGTTACTGCGGGCAACGGGCTCCACCGGTCCTAGCTTGGTGGTGGCTGCGCTGTTTGCATTGCATCCCATCAACGTCGAATCCGTAGCTTGGATCGCGGAACGCAAGAACCTGCTGAGCACGCTGTTTTTCCTGCTGGCGTTGGGCGCCTACCGCTGGTATGCGCGCGGGCCCCGGGTAACACGCTACGCCGCGGTTGCGGGGCTATTCGCGCTCGGCTTAATGGCGAAACCGCAGATAATCGCATTTCCTCTTGTGCTGTTGCTTTGGGATTACTGGCCATTGCAGAGGATGTTTGCTGACCGGACAGCAGCGTCGTCGGGAAATCTGGCGACGATTCCGGCGAAGAGTTTTTCCTGGCTGATACTGGAAAAGCTGCCGCTTCTTGCAATCTGTTTGGCTAGCGCCTTCATTACGTTGCGAGCAGAGCGCACGGGTGGCACGCTGAGCGGAATTTACTTTCACCCATTCTCCGTCCGGCTGCAGAATGCCATCCTTTCCTACGTTCGGTATATTGCGAATGCGTTCTGGCCTTCGGGCTTGGCGCTGTACTACCCGTATCCCAGCGGCGATTCGCTGGCACTCTGGAGGGTAATCGCGGCATTCGTCTTCCTGGTGGCCGTCACCGCTCTGGTCGTCGCGGGCCGACATCGGCGTTATCTGTTGGTGGGTTGGCTTTGGTTTCTTGGAACTTTGGTGCCGGTGATCGGGCTCATGCAGGTGGGTATCCAGGCGATGGCCGATCGTTATGCGTACTTGTCGTTCGTCGGCCTGTTCATTATGGTCTGCTGGGGCATAGCGGAGTGGGCGAGGCAGCGGCACATTTC
>OBLW0100003884.1_pt1 | contig 11525 bp, 12 predicted proteins | sample 1520161 | NCBI WGS metagenome assembly OBLW01 (sample SAMEA3539309, study PRJEB22396) | soil metagenome | biome: tundra; feature: field; material: soil | place: USA | collected 2010-05 | depth 0.15 m
CGGGAATGGAGTTGATCTATGGGACCTCAGCCGCACCCCAACCCGCTCGTCGCCATAGATAGCAACGTTCCGCTGGACCTGGCTGACTTCTGCAGTGTTGTTGACCAGTGACGCCCACTTGCGCGGATTGGATTATGCCCGGTTGACATGGGTGCTCAATGCCTGCGATGTCTCTGTCCCCGTGATCGCCACCCCCAGGGAGATTGTCCGCAAGTTCTTCCGCTAAATGTTCTCCCCAAGCCCAGGGGGCGCCTGATACCCCAGCTCCTTCTCCGGTGGCAAAGCGGCGGCTTCGCCGGCCAGCACGCGGTATTGGCGGATCTGGAAAGAGACTTCTTTACCGTCCTCGAGGCCCTGGTGGGCATATTCCTCTTTCGTCATGCGCGCGCGGATCGTCAACCCGCTCGGCAGCTCCAGTTCGACGCGCAGCAAAACGCCAAGGAAGAAGGTGTGGCGCAACACCGCATGGTAACGGTGCTGCGTCAGATCGGAGGAAATCTGCACCGCGTAGGGACGGAACCCGATCCGGAGCCTCTGGCCATCGGGCTGGCCGGAGGCGGGGAACTCTAACTCGCCGATGCGGGCCACTCCGCCGCGTACGTCCAGCTCCAATACATTCATTGCGCCGATGAAGCGGGCCACGAACTCGTTGGCGGGTTGCTCGTAAACCTCGCGCGGCGTGCCGACCTGCTCCAGGACGCCGCCAGAGAAAATGACGATCCGGTTGGCCACTTCCAGCGCTTCTTCCTGGTCGTGCGTGACGAAGATGGTCGTGACGTTCAGGTCGTGATGGAGGGTCACCAGCCACTCGCGCAGCTCTTGCCGGATTTTGGCATCCACGGCGCCGAACGGTTCGTCCAGGAGCAGCACGTTCGGCTGCGGCGCCAGCGCCCGCGCAATCGCCACCCGCTGCCGCTGGCCGCCCGACAACTGGTGAGGGTAACGCCGCTCCAGCCGTTCCAGTCCGAACAGCTTGAGCAGCTCGCCAATCCGCGCCTGGATGTCGGCGGCCTTCCATTTCTTGATCTTGAGGCCGAACGCGATGTTCTTGAACACATTCATGTTCTTGAACAGGGCATAGTTCTGGAACACGAAACCGATGTTGCGCTGCTGAACGGACACGTCGTTCACCCTCCGGCCGCGGATGAACACATCGCCGCTGGTCGGCATTTCCAACCCGGCGATCATGCGCAACACTGTCGTCTTCCCCCCGCCGCTCGGCCCGAGCAAGGCCATCAACTCACCTTCCTTCACTGAAAACGTGACGTTGTTGACGGCGGGAACCTCGCCGAACTTCTTCGTCACGCCTTTCAGTTCAATGCTCATCGGAGGAGTTGATAGTTGGGGAGTTGATAGTTGTTCTAGAAGACAGAGACGGCCGCTCGCCGCATCTGGCTCGTAAGCCCGAAGCGTTCGTCCTCGGGAAAGGCCCGAGTTACCTTGTAAACCAGATCCGCAAAGTCAATTGACTTCTTCCACACATCCAGCCGTTCGAATCCAAACATGAGTATCCTTTCTGTTGCTCTTTACTATCAACTATCAACTCTCCCCACTATCAACTGCTCCTTGCACTATCAACCATCAATTCTCCCGACTATCAACTTCTGGGTCCGCGCCTGCCTCCACTCCAGAAAAGTCCTAATCCCCAGCGTAAGCAGCGCCAGCAGCGCCAGCAAGCTCGCCACGGCGAAGGCGGCGGCGGCGGACCCTTCCGTGGCACCCTGGTAGAGGGCTTCGACGCGGAGCGGCATGGTTTCGGTTTGACCGGCAATGTGACCGGAGACGACAGAGACGGCGCCAAATTCCCCCATCGCGCGGGCGTTGCAAAGGATGATGCCGTAGATCAACCCCCACTTCACGGAGGGCAGGGTCACGTGCCAGAACGTCTGCCAGCCATTCGCGCCCAGAGTCAGGGCCGCTTCCTCCTGGTCGGTGCCGGTCGCCTGCATCACAGGAATCAGCTCGCGGGCGACGAACGGAAAGGTGACAAACACGGTGGCCAGCACAATGCCAGGCACAGCGAAGATGATCTTGAGGTTGCGCGCATCCAGCCACTGGCCAAAGAAGCCCTGCAACCCGAATAGCACCACGAGCATCAAGCCGGCGACGACAGGCGAGACCGAGAAGGGCAGGTCAATCAGCGTGATAAGGATGGGTTTGCCCGGGAATTGGAACTTGGCAATGGCCCAGGCAGCCGCCAAGCCGAAAAGGACGTTCAACGGGACAGTGATAGCCGCCACAAGGAGGGTGAGACGGATCGCAGCCAGGGAATCGGGCTGCGCGAGCGATTTCCAGTAATGCGCCAAGCCGTAGGCGAGGGCCTGCGCGAAGACGTTCACCAGCGGCATCAGCAGGAACACGAAACTGAATGCCATTGCGATGGTGATCAGGATCCACTTTGTTAGCGCCGACTCTTCTGTTCCACGTGGCGACATGTTAATTTTGAAACCGACTCGACCAGTGTTCCAGCAGGTTGATGGCACCCAGAAGCAGGAACGAAAAGGCCAACAGCACCACGGCCATAGCGATGGCCCCGGTTGTGTCGTATTCCTCCAGGCGCATGACGATGAGGTAGGGCGCGATCTCGGTCTTGAAAGGCAAGTTGCCAGAGATGAAGACAATCGAGCCGTATTCGCCGATGGCGCGCGCGAAGGCCAGCGCGAAGCCGGTGAGAACTGCCGGCATTAGCGAAGGCGCTATGATGGCCACAAATGTGCGCAGGCGTCCTGCCCCGAGGGTGGCCGCGGCTTCTTCCACCTCGCGCTCGAGGTTTTGGAGGACCGGCTGCAGCGTGCGCACCACGAACGGAAGGCCCACGAAGGTCAGCGCAATCACAACGCCGAGCGGTGTGAATGCGCCTTTGATGCCGACCGGCACCAGGTATTGGCCGAGCCAGCCGTTGGCCGCGAACAGGTTCACGAGCGTGAGCCCCGCCACGGCGGTCGGCAGAGCGAAGGGGAAATCCACCATGGCATCTATGAAGCGGCGTCCGGGAAACTGGTAGCGCACCAACACCCAGGCCAGGAGCGTGCCGAACACGGCGTTGGCCACCGCCGCAATCAGCGACGCGCCGAAGGTCAACCGGTAGGCTGCCAGCGCGCGGTCGGTGGTGGCCAAACGCCAAAAGTCGGACCAGGAAAGTTCGAGCGTGCGGATGACCAACGCGGCGAATGGGAACAGGACTACCGCGCTCAGGTAGCAGAGCGTGAAGCCCATGGTGAGGCCGAAGCCGGGCAGGACTCTGAATTGCTTGCGTGCCATGCGCGTTCAGTTTTGGCACTTAAATGGCCGATTCAAGTGCTCCATGGTAGTGGTGACTATACCGCCCGCCACAATCGCGAGCAACCCTATCAAAACAATTCTCACTTTGTCAGGTTGCAAGGGCGGGGCACCCCGTGCGCGCCGATCGCGAGGCGCCTGCGACCGAACGGCGCGCACGGAGTGACGCGCCCTACCCTACGACTCATACCCGTAATGAGAATTGCTGACCCTCTCATTGCTAGCGGTTCGCCTTTTGGATCTGGTCAAACACCCCGCCGTCACCAAAGTGCGTCTTCTGCGCCTTCTGCCAGCCGCCGAAGATCTCATCAATCGTGAACAGCTCAACCTTTGGGAAGGTGCCCGCGTATTTGGTCCTGACCGATTCGAGCCGCGGCCGGTAGTAATGTTTGGCGGCGATTTCCTGTCCTTCAGGGGAATACAGGAATTCGAGGTAGGCTTGCGCCACGGCCCGCGTTCCACGCCGGTTGACCACCTTATCCACCCACGTCACTGGGGGTTCAGCCAGGATGCTTAGGGAAGGCGCGATGATCTCAAATCCGGCGTGGTCCGATTCTTTGGCCGTCAGCAGGGCTTCGTTTTCCCACGCAATCATGACGTCGCCAATACTTCGCTGGACGAACGTCGTCGTTGCCCCGCGCGCCCCGGTGTCGAAGATGGCGACGTTCTTGAAGAGCCGAGCCACGAAATCGCGCGCCTTGGCGTCGTCGCCCCCCCATTTCTTCAGCGCATAGCCCCAGGCCGCGAGGTAGTTCCATCGCGCGCCGCCTGAGGTCTTGGGGTTGGGGGTAATGATGGACACTCCCGGCTTCACCAGGTCGTCCCAGTCTTTGATCCCTTTCGGATTTCCTTTGCGCACGACGAACACGATGGTCGTGGTGTACGGGGCGCTGTTATCCGGCAGCCGCTTCTGCCAATCCGGGGAGATGAGTTTACCCTTCTCGCAGAGCGCGTCCACGTCGTAGGCCAAGGCCAGTGTCACCACGTCTGCGTCCAGGCCGTCAATCACCGCCCGCGCTTGCTTGCCTGAGCCGCCGTGGGATTGTTTGACCGTGACTTTGTCCCCAGTCTTTTCCAGCCAGTAACGGGTAAAGGCGGTGTTCACGTCCTGATAGAGCTCGCGCGTCGGGTCGTAGGAAACGTTCAGCAGCGTGAGGTCTTTGCCCGCGGCCCCGCTCATTGTCAACGCCAGCAGGGCCAATCCGTTTAATAAGATCTTCATTCCGCGTTTGAACATATTCTCAGGCACGCTCTCAGAACGCCAGTTGGATGCGGGTGAAGAGCACGTTTTCGCCATGCTGCGTCACGGCCCCCGGGACGGAGGAGCTGGCCCCACCGCCGGCGTTGAAGTGGGTGTGGGAGAAACTGGTCTTCACCATTACGTTTCGATTCAGGTACCAGTTGAGGCCGATCGACCAGGCCGCTGCGGACTCGGCCGAGGTAGCCGGATCGGCAAACTCCGGGAACGCCGCGTGATCGAGATTCAACTGTGCATAACGACCGACCAGTTGCAGCGCTCCCCAAGATCCCTCGTGAGGATTGAATGGCCGCCGCGGAACGACCCCGCCCGCGAAAGCGGCGTCCTCGCCGGTCAACACCCAGGAAGCGGTGACTTCCCAAGCTGTGTTGTGCAGATGCGCGGAGTCGTACGGAGCCACGGCCGTTCGGCTCACGCCCTGATCTGAAATCGCATACTCACCCATTAACCCAAACGGGCCGTAGTAGTAATACGCCTGCGGGGATAGCCGCCAGTGATCGCCTGATGCAACAACCACGGCCTTGTCGGCCGGGTTGTAGGCGAAGAACTGTTGTTGTCCGTCGGTGAAGTAGCCCGGGAGACTGCCACCGGTGTTCGACGGCAAGGCCGCCGTGTTGGTCATGGACATGGTTTCATAGGTGCCTGCCATTCCAAACCCAAATCCCTCGAGGACCGTGGCGGACGATTTCCGGAACGGCTGGAAGAACAGCCGCCCACCAAAAGCGCGGTCGTCCGAGAAGTCAACGTTGCCGGAGTTGCCCCCGTCGGTGGTGCCGTTGAAAACGCCGGCGGCATAGCTGACACGGCCATCGAGCAGGTCGCCGTGCAATTCGAAGCCGACATCGCGGTTCGGCACGAGGTCGGTCACTAGCGACCGCTCGTTAAGCAGTATGTCACGGTCCTGCTGCAACTGTTCCAAACCGAAGGGCACCTTGTACTTGCCCGCCTGAAACTGCAACTCAGGGCTGTATTTGTAATTAAGGTAGGCATCGAAGATAGTCGGGCCGCTGCTGGGCGCGAAATCAGGCACGAACAGGAAGTCGAAATCCTGAAAGACCGTGCCTTGCAGAATTGGCCGCACCCGGCGAAGCAGGAAGCCGTCATTGGCCAACGCGCTGGAGCCGTCGAAGAAGGTCCGCGAGTCCACTTGCAGCACGCCCTTCAACTGCATCGAGAAGTCGCCCCTGGCCGAGGCAAGGGAGAAGCCGTCTCCGCCAATGTTGATGCGCGGTGCCTCCTTTGCTTTGGCCTCCTTGTCCTCCTGATCGAGCTCTCTTTCGCGCTCAAGAATCTTCACCTCCTGGCCCAACTGCTGAATTTGCTGCTGGGACTTGGCATCACTTGGAACCTCGGCGGGCGCTCTGCCGCCCTCGAGAGTCTTGACCTTTTGCTCCAGGTCCTCGATGCGCCGTTGGAGTTGCTTGATGATTTCGAGCGTGTTCGCGTCCGCGGCGCCGATTGTTGCCCCCGGGAGCACAGTCGTGTTTGTGCTCTCCGCTCGCACCGTTGTGGCTGTTGCCTGCATGCCAACGAGTGCACCAATCAGTACCGCCCAGTTAAACCTCTTTTGTATCTCTTTCATATCAGTTAAGAGTGTCACTACAAGCTGCGGCTGCCGGCGCCATGCTGCGCTCCTTTATGGTTCTCGGCCAGCCATAATCTTCATTTATCAGCAAATAATATCAGACAAGTACACTATGTCAATAGAGATTGTATAACCGTATTGATTTTGATGGGGGCGGCGGATAATCGTGACGATGACTTTGCGGGTTCGCCGTGAAACTGGGATGGATAGGTGTATTTGTAGCCAACCAATACTATACCAGTAGCAGGTAATAACCAAGATTAAACCAGGTAGTAACCAAGTAGTCACCAGGTACTGACCAGGTACTAACCATGTAGTAAAGCAACTGATTGCGGGATGATTGGGCGCTGATTTAGATTAGCCATGGGAGGAATCTGCAACGAACTGATTCTTGATATTCTTGGTGTAGATTCTATATTTGAGGGGAAATGAAACTGTCTCTGAGAGGGGAATATGCTTTACGGGCAATGCTGGTATTGGGGTTGAACTATGAGAAGCCGGTGGTGCGCATCCAAGCGATCTCCGACCAGCAAAACATTCCGAAGCGGTTTCTGGAACAGATTCTCAACGATCTGAAATCGGCAGGCTTTGTACAGAGCAAGCGCGGCGTGGCGGGCGGGTATCGCCTGGCCAGAAAGCCGGAGCAGATCAGCCTGGCGGCTGTTGTGCGCCACGTCGAGGGGGCGCTGGCGCCGGTGAGTTGTGTCAGCGAGCGGTTTTACGAGAAGTGCTCGTGCCCGGATGAGTCCCGGTGCGCCATCCGCAGCGTGATGAAAGAGGTGCGCGATGCCATTGTGAAGATCCTCGAAGGCGTCACCATTGCCGAGCTCTGCCAGCGCGCGCAACGACTTGAGGCCAGACCGTTCGGTGCGTTGGACTTTGTGATTTGAGATCTCGCTGCGGATGCGACTTTCCTGAAGTGTTCGCTAGGGTCGGACCGAATAGCCGATAGCCGATGGCAGATAGCAAATGGCAAATGGCAAAGCGCGGGTGGGCGGGCGCGCAAAGAGGACGCCCATGCGGCGAATGCCTCGATGGATGGTGACTGACTTTCGTGGCTGGCACGACGCCGCTGTTTTGGGGCGGAAATGGGTTAGGACGCGCGGATGGGGTTGGCCGGCACGATGCCGGCGCCGCGGGTGGGCGGCCAGGTGTGTGGGCGGCGGAAGCAGACGCGGTTGAGCGCGTTGAGGAGCGAGACGACTTTCTCTTTGGCGCATTCGCCCATCAAACAAACCTGGATCCAGTTTTTCCGGCGCAGGTAATCGCTGTTGTAGCTGACGAGGTAGCCGGATTCCTGGATGAGCGCGCCGATTGCGGCCGAGTCCAAATGGCTGGGGAGCGCGATCGTTACGACCGCGGGTGAAAGGCTGGCGCTGTCGCCGATCAGTTCAAAGCCCAACTCGCGCAAGCGTGTTCGGAGCCAGGCTGAGAGATCGAGAAGGCCGGCAAAGCGATCGTCCCACCGCACGCGCTTGACGGCGGCATGAAGGGCGTGGAGCAAGTTGGAGGAGAACGTGAACGGCACGGCTGCCTGCGCAGCGTAGCAGCCCAAGTCGAGATACCTGGGCACACCGCGCGTGCTGGGTGCAACCTCATGATGGTAGAACACCATCGAGATGCCCGGATACGCTCGCAACCCCTTGCCGCTGGCGCAGGAGGCGAGCCAGACTCCGCTTAGATTCACGGGCACCGTGCCAATGGAGCTAATGCAGTCCAGGCACAGCTTCACCCTGAACTCCGCACAGAGCGTCTTGAGCCGCTCCAGGTCGTTGAGGATGCCGGTCGAGGTTTCACAATGGGGACACCAGAGCCAGCCCGGCGCGGGGCTGCGTTCGAGCCGGCGCCGAACGGCTGCGAGGTCGAGGGGCTGGCCCCAAGGGAACTCCAGCGCGTCGAAGGCGAGGCCGAACCGCCGCGCGTGGTCCACGAGGCGCTCGCCGAACTCGCCGTTGGCAAGGACCAGGCCGGGCTTGTTTTCCAGCAATAGCTGGCCGGCCACCGCGTCGTTTGCCAAAGTACCCGAGCCGAGGAGCAGCCCCACGTTCCTGGCCTGGACCAGTTCGCAGAGGATCTGCTTCGTCGCCTGGAAGTCTTTGGTGAAGGCGTCGGCACGATGCGATTCGGGCGCCTGCTCGAAGGCGCGGCGGACTTCGCGACGCACGGTCACCGGGCCGGGCAGAAAGTTTACGGCGCTGGGCTGGAAAGCACGCGACGGGGAGGAGCGCAGGAATTCGCGCGCGCTCGACTCGAAGGTCCCCAGCGTGACGTACATAGGCTGGAACTGGGCGTCGCCGGTCCCGACCAGCGGGCCAAAGGGAACAAAGCCTAGATGCTGGTAGAGTTTAAACTGACGCGTGGTGCCGGAGATGATGGCCAGGTCGTAGCCCTTTTCAATGCCGTGCTGCCACAACAGCGCGAGGATGCCTTGGAGGACCTGTGCTCCGCGAAACTTCTTCTCAATCGCCAGCAGGCGGATTTCGCAGACCTTGCGTCCGGCGGGAAGGTAAGAGTCGAGCTTGTCGAGTTTGTGATCGAGCGAGAAAGGCCGGTTGCCGCGCGCGGCCAGCATGCCGGCCAACTTCCGGCCCGACAGACAGATCAGGTAGGTGTTCTCAGGGTGGAACTTGTCCACCAGCCGGTGCGTCGGGGACGCGCGGTGCTGCGGGATCTCCTCGACGAAGGTCCGATAGTTGAGGCGGTGAATCTGTTCAAATTCCCAATCTTCATTGGCGAACTTGAAGACGAGTGGGGATCGCGCGCTCATAATTCGGGGGGATGCTGTTGGGGGTGAATATTGCGGCGGTCGAGAAACTGCGAGAGCTCGGTCACGAGATTGCCGCGATGAGCGAGCAGGACCACGCCTGCGAGCACGAACGATCCGACGAGTTCGGGGAGGCTATGCGTCAAATACCAGCTCATTAGCGGCAGGCAGGTTAGGGCAAACAGGCCCGGCAATACGGTCTTGCGCAGCGCGGCAAAAGCGGCGGCGAACAATAGGGCAAACACCAAGACCAGCTCGAAATCGAAAACGAGCAGCGCGCCCAGCGAAGTTGCCATCCCTTTCCCACCGCGAAAAAGGAGTTGCACCGGCCAGACGTGCCCGACGACGACCGCCACCAGGGCCACCAGCACCAGCCGGTCATCCGCCGTGAAATGCCGCGCGGCCCAGACGGCCAGCGCGCCTTTGCCAAAATCGCCCAGGACGGCCAACAGAAAGCAACGCCAGCCCAGCAGCCGGCCGACATTCCGGGCGCCGACGCTGCCGCTGCCCAGGTCGCGAAGATCCTGTCCCAAGCGCAAGCGAACCAAGTAATAGCCCGTGGTGAAACACCCGAGCAGGTAAGCGGCGAGAGCGATGCAGCTTGCCTGGCTCCAGTTGGCCGACCGCAGTTGTTCCATCCACGGCATATCTTGTGTCAGACCATCACCCGGCGATTCCGTGTCGAGGTGATTGCCGCGTAGTGTAGCTTGCGCCGCGGGGGCAAGGGAACTAAAAAAACTCGGCGTTAGTAAGGTCCCACTCACGGCAGGCAGGGTGGGCAGTCTTCTGCACGCCGGTGCACGGCCATAATCCCGTCTCGGCGTGCAGGGAACTGCCCGCCCTACGTCCCCCCGCCATCATTGAGGCATCACCCACGCTAACCCACGTTTTGGCGATACCAATCCATCGCGAGGTCCAGCCCGGCCTGGATGCTGTGGCTGGGGGCGAAACCGAGTAAACGTTGCGCCTTGCGGATGTCCGCCAGCGAATGCCGCACATCGCCGGGGCGAAAATCCCGGTAGGTAGGCTTCTGCTGGGGCAACGCCGCATCCTTTTGCCGCAAACTGCTTTGCAGCGAGTGGAACAGCTCATTGAGGGTCGTCCGCTGGCCGAGGGCGACGTTGTAGGCCTGGTTCAGCGCTTCGGCATTCGCAGTCGTTGCCGCCAGGAGGTTGGCCTGCACCACATTCGCGACGAAGCAGAAGTCCCGGCTTGTTTCGCCGTCGCCGTTAATGAAGATCGGCTGGCGCCGGAGCAACGCCGCAATCCAGAGGGGAATCACTGCGGCGTAAGCGCCCTCAGGGTCCTGGCGTGGGCCGAACACATTGAAGTAGCGCAGGCCAATGGAGGGGAAACCGTAAGCGAGCGCGAAGGCGGAGGCATAGACTTCGTTGATCGCCTTGGTCGCAGCGTAGGGCGAAAGCGGCTGGCCGGTCTTTTTCTCCACTTTAGGGAGGCTGGGATCATCGCCATAAATAGCGCTGCTGGAGGCATAGACGAAGCGTTTGACCTTGGCGTCGCGTGCCGCCAATAGCATGTTCAAAAACCCGGTGACGTTGCTGCGATGGCTGGCCAGGGGATCCTTCATCGAGAACGGCACTGACCCGAGCGCGGCTTGATGCAAGACGAAATCAACGCCCGCACAGGCGCGCTGGCACGCGGCCAAATCGCCGATGTCACCTTCAAGGAATTGAAACCGCGCCCACTGCGCCGTCGGGACCAGCGCGCGGACCTCCTCCAGGTTCTTCCTCTTGCCGGTCGAGAAGTTATCCAGGCCGACCACCCGCTGATCCAGTTTGAGCAGGGCCTCCAGCAGGTTCGAGCCGATGAATCCGGCGACACCGGTCACCAACCATGTCTTGGGCGCGGCCTTAAGTTCAGTTTGTAATTGGTCGTAAGCAGACATAATCACTTAACCGCAAAGAACGCAGAGAACGCAGAGAGGAAGAGGCCAAGAACTCCTTGTGTACCTTGCGTCTTCTGCGAGTGGTTGTCACTCCAGGCAAACTTACGGATTTCAAACTTGAACGAACCGAAGTTGATCAGCAGACCGTGTTCCAGCCGTGCGGATTTCAAGTATCCAAGAATCTGCGCCTCGTGCTCCGGTGCGAGCGCTTTCGCCGTCTTCAACTCGACTATCAAGACGCCTTCCACCAGTAAATCCGCCAGGTAATCCCCGATGAGCGTCCCGTCCTCGTCATACACCTTGATGGGCTGCTGCTCCTTGACCTCCAGCCCGGCTTTCCGCAGCCGGCGCGCCAGTGCGTTCTCATAAACCTTCTCCAAATGCCCGTGAGCGTGATACTTGTGGATGTCATAAGCAGTCTGCCGGACCTGATCGCTAAGGGCTTTAACATCTGTCATGATTACCTCTTTCTTTGTGTTCTTTGCGTTCTCTGTGGTTAAATCAGTCTGACGCCTTCTATGTCCTGGACGGAGAATGCACGAAGCGGGCAGCGGCTCAAAGAAGTTTTTCATGGCCCGGATAGCGGCCGCTCTGCGCAAGGGCCGTAGGCGTTCTCTCGGAAAGCATTCTCAAGAGCCAGAACACGGCAACCGCGGCGAGGAGATGCTTGAGCGTGTGGCCGTGTTCTGGCTCTTGAGAATGCAGATCGGAAGAGCACACGTCTGAACTCCAG
>OBLW0100003885.1_pt1 | contig 11524 bp, 9 predicted proteins | sample 1520161 | NCBI WGS metagenome assembly OBLW01 (sample SAMEA3539309, study PRJEB22396) | soil metagenome | biome: tundra; feature: field; material: soil | place: USA | collected 2010-05 | depth 0.15 m
GTCGTTGATGGAGTCGCTGTAAGCGGAGCAGCGGGCCAGGTCGAGCCCCTCGCGGTCGGCGAGCGCCTGGATCGCCGCCGCCTTGGCCTCCCCGTGCAGCAGACCGCCGACGAGCCGTCCCGTGTACAGGCCATCCACGGACTCCGCGACCGTGCCGAGCGCGCCGGTCAGCCCCAGCCGGCTCGAGACGATGCCGGCGAGTTCCACCGGCGTGGCGGTGACGAGCCACACCCGCTGGCCAGCCTGGAGGTGGCGCTGCGCGAGCGCTCGGGTGCCTTCCCAGACCCGGTCGGCCATGCTCTCGTCGTAGATCTCCTCGCACAGCCTGACGATGTCGGCGACCTTGTGATCCGCCACGAACGCGAGGGCGGCCTCTCGTAGTGCATCGATATGGTCGGCGTTCTCGGCCCCGCGCACCCGGAAGTTCGCCTGGCCCCAGGCCATCCGGGCCAGGTCCCGCGGCCCGAACATCTTGCGGGCGGCCAGGCCGCGGGCGAAATAGTAGATAGACGCGCCCCTGATGAGCGTGTTGTCAAGGTCGAAGAAGGCACCCGCCGACGGGTCGGGCTCAGGTGGGGCCTGCCGCACCTCGGCGGCGGCCGCGGAGGCCGCGCCCGCGACGGCGGCCCGGCTCTTACGCGGCTGCCTGGGCCTGCTGGTGAGCTGGTCGGGGGACCCGGGATGGGGGCTGGCTGCGCGACCCCCCCGGCCGGGCACGGGAAGCCGTCCTCGCAGCTGCCTCATGGCCCCCCAGTTTAGCGAGCTGGGCGGGGGCGGCCTACCTGGTCATCCATCTGGTCGCATCCTGGGCGCGCGTCAGGCACCATAGGCGGTAATGTCTATTTCCTTCATGGCGGCGCTGGGCGGCACGCTGCTGGCGGCAGTTGGCACCATCGTGGCGGTGGTGCGGTTTGCTCGCGCGCCCCGCGCCGACCTGATCGCCTGGGCGCTCGCGACGGCCGGGCTGACCGTCGCGCTGGCCGCGCAGACCCTGGGCTACCGCAGAGGCTTTGACCCGGCCATGTTCCGGGCCGTGCAGATCGGCGCCCAGCTAGTCGCTCCGCTGGCCCTCGCCTGGGGGATCATCGAGGTGGCGGCGCGGAGCCTGCCCGGCAGGTTCATGGCCCGGCTGGCTCTTTCAGCGCTGTTCGCGGTATCCGCCGTGATCCTGAGTATCGACCCACTGGCCGCTCAGCCATTCGGCCTGTCCTGGCCCGCTGCCTCGGCGCACTATCAGTTCCCGTCGAGCGAACTGCTGCCGCTCATCGCAGCCGTCGCCGTTGTCACCGCGGTGGTGGGAGTGATCGTGGCGGGCGTGCGCGCACGTGGCAACCGTGCCTGGCGGGCCGGGTTCGTGGCGGTCGGCGTGGCCGCTCTGGCCACGTTCGCGACGGAAGGGCTGGCGGCCCATCTGCCAGCCAACTCGGGCTACCCGGCGCTCACGCTGCTCGCCGCGGTGCTAGCCGTCCTCGCGTCAGTGCTGGCCGGCCGGTTCCGGCCGGCTGCTCTGCGCGCTGTGGCCGGCTCGGGTGGTGACGCCGACTGGGACCCGGCGGTCCAGGGCGGTGCCCGGGACTCCGGGCGGTACGGCGCGGATGACTCGCTTGGCCTGTACCGCGACAGCGGTCAGGGCAGGTATCCGGCGGGGGTCGGCGGGTACGACGGTACCGGTGGTTACGGAGGTTATGGCGACGCGGACTACGGCGGCCCGGATGCTGACTACGAAGGGCCGGTGACCGGCGCTTTCGAGGGTCCGGTGACCGGCGAGTTCGGGAGGTCGGTCAGGGGAGGCTTCGAAGGGCCCGACACCGGAGGCTTCGACGGGCCGGTCACGGGCGCGTTCGAGGCGCTCGCCATAAGGGGATTCGAGGGGCCGGACACCGGCAGTTTCGACGGGCCGGTCACCGGCGCCTTCGACCCCATCTATCAAGGAGACAGCCTTGCCGGGCCGTCGGCCGACGAGCCGGCCGAAGAGTTCGATTTGGCCCGGCTCTACGGCCAGATCGCCATCTACACGCTGCTCGAACACGGCGCGGCGGAGTTCGACCGACTGGCCGAGCAGGTTGTCGAGCAGGTGCGGGCGCACGAGCCTGACGCGCTTGTCTACGTCGTCCATGGCGTCCCGTCCGCGCCGCTGCAGCGGATTCTTTATGAGGTCTACACCGATCAAGCCGCCTACGACGATCACAGTCGGCAGTCCTATGTCCGGGAGTTCGAAGTAGGCCGCCTGCCGCTCGTGCTGGCGACCAATGTGATCGAGCTAGGCGTGCGGCAGGCCAAGGTGTCGCCGCTCGGGCCGCCGTCGCTCAGGCGGTCCTTGTCTGGGTCACAATCCGGGCCGCTTGCTTCCGGGCCGCCCTCGCCTGGGGCGCGGTCCGCGCCGCCACGGTCGACCGGGCTGCCTTTGCCCGGGCCGCACTTGCCCGAGCCGCCCCGGCCCGGGTCCCGGTCGTCCGGGCCGCCGTCGTCCGGGCCGCGGTCATCTGGGCCACCTCTATCTGGGCCGCCCTTGCCCGGCCCCAGGCCGTCTGAGCCTCCGTCGTCCGATCCCTGGTCATCTGAGCGCAGGTCGTCTGAGCCTCCGTCGTCCGATCCCTGGTCATCTGAGCGCAGGTCGTCTGAGCCTCCGTCGTCCGATCCCTGGTCATCTGAGGCCCGGTTGCCTGAGGCCCGGTTGCCTGAGGCCCGGTTGCCTGAGGCCCGGTCGTCTGAGCCCTGGTCATCCGAGCCCCGGCTGTCTGGCCTGCCCTACGACACCACGCCGGGCGGCACAACCAGAGACGGACGGTCGTCGGGGGGCCAGGCATCGTGACCCGCGACCATGCGATCACGCTGCTGTCCCGGCCCGGTTGCCACCTGTGCGATGAAGCCCGTTCGGTGATCGCGCGGGTTGCCGCCGACCTCGGCGTCCCCTGGGAAGAACGCGACATCACCCGCTCCGACAGTGATCTGCGGGAGTACTGGGAACAGATCCCCGTCACGCTCATTGACGGCGTGCAGCATGACTTCTGGCACGTCAGCGAGGAGCGCCTACGGGCTGCGCTCAGCCAGTAGCCCGGCGTGCAGGCCACGTTCAGGCTGATTTATGCCCTGGTTCACCGAGACCTGACTTTGTGCAAACGTTCACAAGGGCGTACCGTGAAGCACAGATTTCCCCCGGCGGGCGCCTGGGCAGCCCGCAGTGCCCATAGCGTCGATCCCCTCAGGAGCGCCGGCGCATGTCCCGCCGCACAGTGTCCGCCAATGGCAGCCATGGCATACCCGAGGCGACCATCGCCCGCCTTCCGGTCTACCTGCGGGTGCTGTACGCGTTCGCCGAGCAGGACATTGCCACGGTGTCCAGTGAGGAACTGGCGGCGGCGGCCGGGGTGAATTCCGCCAAACTCCGCAAGGACCTTTCCCACCTGGGCTCGTACGGTACCCGTGGCGTCGGGTATGACGTGGACTACCTCGTCTACCAGGTCTCCCGCGAACTTGGGCTGACCCAGGACTGGCCGGTCGTCATCGTGGGCGCGGGCAACCTGGGTCGCGCGCTCGCGAACTATGGAGGTTTCGCGTCACGCGGCTTCCGCGTGGCGGCGCTGCTTGACAGCGATCCTGAGGTCGTGGGCACTGAGATCGCGGGTCACGTGGTGGGCAGCGCGGCCCAGATCGAGTCCGTGGTAGTGCGGCAGGGAGTGTCAATCGGCGTCATCGCCACCCCGGCAGGCTCCGCGCAGGATGTCTGTGACCGCCTCGTCGCCGCGGGCGTGACAAGCATCCTCAATTTCGCCCCTATGGTGCTTAACGTGCCGTCAGGCGTCGACGTGCGTAAGGTCGACCTGTCCATTGAATTGCAGATTCTCGCCTTCCACGCGCAGCGGAGGTCTGTCGTGCGCGTAGACACCGACGATGGCGGCTGGCCGGACGCCCCGGACGCCACGCCAGCCAGCAGTGCCCTGGCCAGCAACGGCGTGGCAGGCCGGCAGGTGCGGACGTGAGTGTGCTCGTGGTCGGGCTCTGCCACAAGAGCGCGCCGGTCGCCACCCTGGAGCGGGCCGTGGTCAGCGGCGACGCGCTCACCAAGCTGCTGCGCGATGTCTCCCAGGCGGGCAACGTCGCCGGTGTCTTCGTCGTGTCAACCTGCCACCGGGTCGAGGTCTATGCCGAGGTGGACAAGTTCCACGGCGGTGTTACCTCGATCTCCGAACTGCTGGCCCGGCACTCCGGGCTCCCGCTCAGCGAACTCACTGCGCACCTTTACGTGCACTACGAGGACCGCGCCGTGCAGCACCTGCTCGCGGTGACATGCGGGCTGGAGTCGTTGGTGGTGGGCGAGAGCCAGATCCTCGGCCAGGTCCGCCAGTCGCTGGGCCTCGCGCGTGAGCAGGGCACCCTTAGCCGCATCCTCGGCGACCTGGGAACCCTCGCGCTGCGCACGGCCAAGAGGGCGCACACCGAGACCGGCATCGACCGGGCGGGCGCGAACTTGGTCGGCGTCGGGATCGGGCTCGCCGGGGAGCACCTGCCGGCCCCGGCTGACCCGGCTGTCCCGCTGCGCGGCCGCGCCGTCCTCGTGATCGGGGCCGGCTCGATGAGCTCGCTGGCCGCTACCACTGCGGCCCGGATGGGGGCATTCCGCATCGTGGTGGCGAACCGCACGCCGGATCGAGCGCGGCGGCTCGCGGCAGCCGTCTCCGGAACGACCGCGGATCTCGACGACATGCCTGGCCTCCTGGCCGCCGCCGACTTGGTGATCTCCTGCACTGGCTCGGCGGGGCTGGTGATCAGCGCAGACGACGTCACCCGGGCCCTGCGCCTGCGGCAGGGGCGGCCCGGAGACGGGAACGCCGCAGGGGGTGGGGAAGCCGCACGGGGCGGGGAAGCCGCACGGGGCGGGGAAACCGCAGAGCGTGGGAACGTCGCTGGGGGCGGGCAAGCCGCAGGGGGCGGGGAAGACGCAGAGCGTGGGGAACCGGCGCCGCGCGCCGGGCACCCGCTGGTCCTGCTTGACCTGGCCCTGCCCCGCGACGTGGAAGAAGCCGCGGGCCGACGGCCCGGCGTCACCCTCGTCAGCCTGGCGACAATCGGCGAGGCGGGAGATGCCGGGCAAGTCACCCTTCGTGCCGACGTGGCCGCGGTGCGGGCGATCGTCGCGGAGGAGTTCGACGCGCGGGTGTCGGCCGAGCATGCGGCTCGCGTGGCGCCGACCGTGGTCGCCCTGCGGGCGAAGGCGGCCGAGGTCGTGGACGCTGAAATCGCCCGGCTCGCAGGCCGGCTGAACACGCTCGACGCCCGAACGCACGGTGAGGTGGCGCGGGCCATGCGCAGGGTGGTGGACAAACTGCTGCACTCGCCGACCGTGCGGGTCAAGGAATTGGCCGGGTCGCCGGGCGGTGACTCCTATGAGAACGCGCTGCGGGTCCTGTTCGATCTGGACCCCGCGGCTATCGATGCGGTGACCCGGGCTGACGTCGGCCTGGTGCGGCCCGCCGGGCCGGACGGGCCCGCCCTTCATGACGCTGCCCCTGATCCCCCCGCTAAGCCGGAGGCGGCCCGGTGAGCCCTCGCGTGCTTCGGCTCGGCACCCGCAAGAGCCCGATGGCCATGGCCCAGTCCGGCCGGGTGGCAAGCCTCGTTACCGAGCTGACCGGGGCCAGCGTCGAGCTGGTGGGGCTGACAACGTTCGGTGACGTCACCCGGGCGGAACTGGTTCAGGTCGGCGGCACCGGGGTGTTCGTAAGCGCCCTGCGGGAGAGCCTGCTGGCCGGTGAGGTCGACTTCGCAGTCCACTCACTCAAAGACCTGCCGGTCGGCCCGGCGCCTGGCATCGTGCTCGCTGCGGTTCCGCCCCGCGAAGACCCCAGGGACGCGCTGGTGGCCCGGGATGGCGCCAAGCTGGCTGATCTGCCACCAGGCGCGCGGATCGGCACCGGCTCACCGCGCCGCGCGGCCCAGCTGCTGTTGCTGCGGCCGGACGTGTGCCCCGTCCCGGTTCGCGGCAACGCCGGAACCCGTCTGGGCAAGGTCGAGTCCGGCGAGTTCGACGCGGTGCTGCTGGCCTATGCGGGACTGGCCCGTATCGGCCGCCTCGACGTCGTCACCCAGGTCTTCGAGCCCGACGAAATGGTGCCCGCTCCCGGTCAGGGCGCGCTGGCCGTGGAGTGCCTGGACCGGGACCCCGGCCTTGCGGACCTCCTGGCCTGCGTGGACAACCCGGTGAGCCGGGCGGCCGTGACCGCGGAACGCAGCGTGCTCGCAGCGCTTCAGGCTGGGTGCAGCGCCCCGGTGGGCGCGTATGCTGCCGGAACGGAGATGCTGCAGCTGAGAGCGGTTGTCGCGGGGGCCGACGGGGGAGCGGCGGTACGGGCGAGCGCGGAGGCTCCCGCGAGTGAGGCAGGCCGCCTCGGCCGTGAGGTCGCAGCGGAACTCCTTCGCCGAGGCGCTGGGAGGTACATGGCGATGTCTTCGGACGATATGAGCAGCGGGGACGATGCACAGTGAGCCTGGGATCAACAACCAAGAAGCCCGCAGCGGCAACGTCCCCGGCGGCGCAGACGCCCGGGAAGGCCGGCCCGACCCCGGCGGCCAAGTCCGGGCTCGTGGCCTTCGTGGGCGCGGGGCCCGGGAATGAAGGGCTGCTGACGGTCCGTGCCGCCGAGCTTCTCGCGCAGGCGGACCTGGTGGTGGGAAGCCCTGAGCTGACCGGCCGGCTCGGTCACCTGCTGCGCGCCGACGCGGTGGTCTCGGATTCCACCCGTCCCGAGCAGGATCCGCGGATGCTGGCGCGCGCGGCGAAGGCGGGCCAGCTGGTGGTCAGGCTGTACGAGGGAGATCCGTTCATCTTCGGCCAGGCGGCCAGCGACGTCGCGGCCTGCACGAAGGCGGGTGCCCGGTTCGAAATCGTGCCTGGCGTTCCTGCGGCCACCGCCGTGCCGGCCTACGCGGGCATCCCGCTGACCTCCGACACCAGCGCCGACGTGCGGATCATCCATGCGTCCGACGTCAGTCGGCTGGCATCGGACGCGTCGCCGTCGGGCAGCCTGGTCATCCTCGGCGTGGAGGCCGGCCCCGTCGACCTGGCCAAGCTGCTGGTGGCGGCCGGATGGCCGGATACCACGCCGTTCACCATCACCTGGAACGGCACCACCACCGATCAGCTCACCGTCGCCTGCGCGCTCGGGTCGGTATCGGCGGACCTCAAGGCCGCTGGTGTCAGCCTGCTCATGGAGCAAGGGCCCGCTGTCGGCGTGGTGGGCCAGGCCGCCGCCGCGCACCGGGATCTGTCCTGGTTCGAGACGAAGCCGCTGTTCGGCTGGCGGGTGCTGGTGCCCCGCACCAAGGAGCAGGCCGCGTCGGTCTCGGAGCGGTTGCAGGCGCACGGCGCGGTGCCCGAAGAGGTGCCCACGATCGCCGTCGAGCCGCCGCGTACCCCGCAGCAGATGGAGCGGGCCGTCAAGGGCCTGGTCACCGGACGCTACCAGTGGGTGGCCTTCACCTCGGTCAACGCGGTTCGCGCGGTGCGCGAGAAGCTCGAGGAGTACGGCTTGGATGCCCGCGCGTTCGCCGGGGTCAAGGTCGCGGCGGTCGGCGAGCAGACGGCAGGCGCCCTGCGCGAATTCGGTATCAAGCCCGATCTCATCCCCGAAGGGGAGCAGTCGGGCGAGGGCCTGGCCGCGGTCTGGCCGCCCTTCGACGACGTCCTCGACCCGATCAACCGGGTGCTGCTGCCCCGCGCCGATATCGCGACAGAGACGCTGGTCGCCAAGCTCACCGAGCTCGGCTGGGAGGCGGAGGACGTGACCGCGTACCGCACGGTCCGGGCCGCGCCACCGCCCGCGCCGATCCGCGAGGCGATCAAGGGCGGCGGCTTCGACGCGGTCCTGTTCACCTCGTCATCCACGGTGCGGAACCTGATCGGCATCGCCGGGAAGCCGCACGCGGTCACGGTGATCGCCGTTATCGGGCCGCAGACCGCGCGCACCGCGGCCGAGTTCGGGCTCCGGGTGGACGTGACCGCAACGAAACCCTCGGCCACGGCCCTGGTGGACGCGCTCGCCGAATACGGGGCGAGCATCCGCGACACGGCCGTCGCCGCGGGCGAGCCGGTACGGAAGCCAAGCGAGCGCCGCCGCGGCGCCCGCCGCCGCCTGAGGTAACCAGCAGTGAGGTAACCAGCAGTGAGATAACCCCCAGGGAGCCGCAGTGACCGCCGAGTTTCCCGCAGCACGGCCGCGCAGGCTGCGCCGCACCGCGGCGCTGCGGCGCCTCGTCGCCCAGACCAGCGTCCAGCCGTCCGACCTGGTGCTGCCGATGTTCGTCAAGGAAGGAATCCGCGAGCCGCAACCGGTGAGTTCCATGCCGGGCGTTGTCCAGCACACCCGGGACAGCCTGCGTAAGGCCGCCGCCGAGGCGGTGGAGGCGGGCGTCGGTGGGCTCATGCTCTTCGGCGTCCCGGCGGTCAAGGACGCGCGCGGCTCGGCCGCCGACGACCCGGCGGGGATCCTCACATCGGCCTTGGCCGACCTGTCCGCTGAGGTGGGCGGGGCCACGGTGCTCATGGCGGACCTGTGCCTGGACGAATACACAGATCATGGCCACTGCGGACTGCTCACCGAGTCGGGCGAGGTGGACAACGACGCGACCCTGGAGCGGTACGGACAGATCGCGATCGCTCAGGCGTCGGCGGGCGCCGACATGGTCGGGCCCAGCGGCATGATGGATGGCCAGGTCGCCGCCATCCGGGCCGCCCTCGATGGCAGCGGCCATGCCGACGTGGCCATCTGCGCGTACTCGGCCAAATACGCCTCAGCCTTCTACGGCCCGTTCCGTGACGCGGCCGAATGCGCGCCCCGGTTCGGCGACCGGGCGTCCTATCAGCAGGATCCGCAGGCCGGCGACGCGCTGCGGGAAGTGCTTCTCGACGTGGCGGAAGGCGCTGACATCGTCATGGTGAAGCCTGCCCTCCCCTATCTGGATATCGTCCATCAGATCGCTGCCGCCGTGCCGGTGCCGGTGGCCGCGTACCAGGTGAGCGGGGAATACGCGATGGCCGAGGCCGCGGCGGCTAACGGCTGGCTGGACCGGGACAGGGTAATCATGGAGACGCTCACCGCGATCCGCCGGGCTGGCGCTAGCATCATCCTCACTTACTGGGCCGCCGAGGCCGCCCGCGGCTTGGGCGTCCGCGCGTCGACCCGCGGGCTTGCATAGCTTGTGGCGGCTTCTGATGTGGGGCACGAGACGCCCTTGAGCTGACATACTCACCGCCACGGTTACGCCCGCGGGTCGACGCACGGACGCCTCGCACTGGCGGCCCTGGCCACGGGTACGCCCGGGGGTTGGCGCACGGACGCCTGCGCACGGCGGTGGTCTGGTGTGAGAGTGCTGTGACGGGTGGTCGTTGAGGTAACAAGAGTTACTCGGGCGTATCCGTTATGCAACATGTCGGCATCAGCTGAGGGGGCCGCCTGCGCGGCGGCCGGGTCAGCGAGCATCATCGGTCAGGAGGGTCCTGGCAGGAGAGGAGCAGATGGTCGCACCGGTGCTGCGTCGGAGCCGACGCAGGGACGCAGGGCGGCTAGCTGCCGCGGCCGTCGAGTACGCGGCCATGGGCTGGCCGGTGTGCGGTGGGGCCCACTCGCTGGGCGACGGCCCCGGCATGTCCACCGCGTCCCGGAGCCGCTCCTTCTTGTCCGCCGCGTCGCTGGGCGACCGGGGCACCGGCCGCGCATGCTCCTGCGACCGGGTGGGCTGCCCAGCCCCTGGCGCACATCCGATCTCAGCCGCCTGGCAGATCGAGGCCACCTCCGATCCGGTTGAAGCAGGGCGGTACTGGCTGGAACAGCCGGACGCCAACGTGATCCTGGCCACCGGCCGGGTCTTCGATGTCCTGGACGTGCCTGCCGCGGCAGGCGCCGTCGCGCTCGGCATGATGCGCCGGGCCGAGGTAGAGCCCGGTCCGGTCGCGGCCGGTGTCGGCGACCGGGCGCTGTTCTTCGTCACCACCCGCGGCGCTCCCCACGACGAAGGCGAATGGTGGTCCTGCCAGCTGGACTGCGAGCCGGAAAACGTGGCCCAGGTGGCCAGCCTCCGCTGGCATTGCCGGAACAGTTACGTGCTCGCACCGCCGTCCAAGGGCGCCACTGCCGGGGCGCGCTGGCTCCGCCCGCCGGATCGCCGCCCGCTGCCCGACCCGGTGCGGATGCTGGAGTTCCTGGCCGATGCCTGCGAGGGCACGGGCGGGTGACCGGAGCACCGCGATCGGGTGAGTTCTTCAGCCGTGCCTGCGCCGTCATCCCCGGCGGTGTCAACTCTCCGGTGCGGGCGTTCGGCGCGGTGGGCGGGACCCCGGTGTTCATGACCTCGGGCCGCGGACCGTACCTGACCGATGTGGACGGCCGGATGTACGTGGATCTGGTCTGCTCGTGGGGGCCGATGATCCTGGGGCACGCCCACCCTGAGGTAACGGCCGCGGTGACGCAGGCGGCCGCCCGGGGAACGTCGTTCGGCACCGCGACGCCCGGCGAGGTCGAACTCGCCGAGGAGATCGTGGCCAGGACCCCCGTCGAGAAGGTTCGCCTGGTCAGTTCGGGCACCGAGGCGACAATGTCGGCGGTGCGGCTGGCCCGGGCATTCACCGGCCGGCAGATCGTGATCAAGTTCGCCGGCTGCTACCACGGCCACGTGGACGCGTTGCTCGCCGCGGCTGGATCGGGCGTAGCCACCTTCGCCCTCCCGGACTCGCCCGGCGTCACTGGCGCGTCCGCTGCCGACACTGTCGTGCTCCCCTACAACGACGCCCTGGCTGTCCGCCAGGCCTTCGTTGACCACGGCCCGCGTATCGCGTGCGTGATCACCGAGGCATGCCCGGCCAACATGGGAGTGGTGCCACCGGCGGGCGGCTTCAACGACATGCTCGCCGAACTGTGCCACGAGTACGGCGCGTTGCTGATCATGGATGAGGTGCTCACCGGGTTCCGGGTAACGTCCTCCGGCTGGTACGGCCGGGAAGGCGTCGCTGGCGACCTGACGACGTTCGGGAAAGTCATGGGAGGCGGGCTGCCCGCCGCGGCGTTCGGCGGCCGCGCGGAGATCATGGACAGGCTGGCCCCGAGCGGCCCGGTCTACCAGGCAGGCACGCTCTCGGGTAACCCGCTCGCCACCGCGGCCGGTCTGGCGACGCTGCGGGCCTGCACGCCGGAGGTGTACTCCCGGCTTGACGAGGTCGCCGCGACTATCGCCAAGCTGACGGCCGACGCGCTGACCGCCAGTGGGGTGCCCTTCCGGCTCCAGCAGGCCGGCAGCCTTTTCTGCGTATTCCTCGGCAATGACCGGGCGGTGCGTGACTTCGGCGAGGCCCGTGGCCAGTCCAGTGTGGCCTACGCCGCGTTCTTCCACGCGATGCTCGATGGCGGCGTCTACCTGCCGCCGTCGCCCTACGAAGCCTGGTTCGTGTCCGCGGCCCACGATGACGAGGCAGTGGAGCGGATCGCGGGGGTCCTGCCCGGGGCGGCGCACGCCGCGGCCGTGGCACTCGGCTGAC